>MAAC01010186.1_pt1 | contig 130485 bp, 107 predicted proteins | sample 1115981 | NCBI WGS metagenome assembly MAAC01 (sample SAMN04961126, study PRJNA320927) | seawater metagenome | isolation source: sample BD02T64 sea water enriched with oil for 64 days | place: USA:Gulf of Mexico | collected 2013-07-27
AACAATGCCGATACAGATGATGATGGCGATGGTGTTGATGATGCCGCCGATGCTTTCCCATTAGATAGCACTGAGTCTATGGATACTGACGGCGATGGCACTGGCAACAATGCCGATACAGATGATGATGGCGATGGTGTTGATGATGCAGCTGATGCTTTCCCATTAGATAGCACAGAGTCGGTCGATACTGACGGCGATGGCACTGGCAACAATGCTGATACAGATGATGATAATGACGGTGTTGATGATACAGCCGATGCTTTCCCGTTAGATAGCACAGAGTCTATGGATACTGACGGTGATGGTATTGGCAACAATGCTGATACGGACGATGACAATGATGGCATTTTAGATGAGGATGACGATGAGCCATTAACTCCTTATGTTGATACTGAACCACCCGTATTCAGCGAAATAGCGCAAATAATAATAGAAGCAACAGGTGAATTGACGAGTGTTTCATTAGAGGAGCCAGAAGTTTCAGACAATGATGGCCAAATGCCAGCCTTAGTTAATGATATTACTGAAGCATTACCCCTTGGCGTTCATCAAGTCAGATGGACAGCAACGGATACTTCAGGCAATGAAAGCACTATTGATCAGCAAATCATTATTACTGATACAACGGCGCCAGAGTTTATTAATGTACAACCGTATGAAATGAATGCGCTAGGTCGATTAACGCAGTTAGATAATATTGACTCAGTCACTGCAACAGATATTGTTGATGGCATAGTACCTGCCTTTTTACTTGATGATTCACCCTTGTTATCTGGCTCACATTCAGTGGCGATGACGGCTTTTGATTTATCAGGTAATGAAGCGGAGGGTAATATAACGGTATTTATTTATCCCGAAGTTACCTTATCTCCTACATTAACAGTAGAAGCGGGAGGCTCCTATGCACTTGGTATCACCTTAAGCGGTACCGCTCCTCTATACCCAGTTTTTTTGAGCTATCGATTGATGAAGAATAGTGTTGAAGTTAATAGTTCATCACTAGAGATGTCATCAGGGGCGCAAGCAAACTTAAGTTTTACTGTACCTGCAGACGCTTTAGTAAGTGATAACTTTGAAATTGTTTTATCAAGCAGTCAAAACGCTTTTCTTGGGAATAACCATACGGCCCAATTAACGATTATTGAAAGCAATGTAGCACCACAATTAACTCTGACTACTATGCAAAATGGAATGGTTGTAAGTGTTGTCGATCCTGATAATGGTAATGTAACTTTGCTGGCTCGGGTAGATGATGTCAATCAAAGTGACAGTCATGATGTTGCTTGGCGAGATAGTAATGCTGATTTTAATGATGCCGATAATGTTCTGAGTTATGACATAAATCCAAGTACATTAACTGAAGGTGTGTACTCAATAGATGTAACGGCAACAGAAAATAATACTAATGATCAGTTGTCAGTAACAAAAACTGTTCAATTTGTTGTTGAGCAATTAACGGAGTTAGATGATGAAGTTGACAGCGATAACGATGGTATTGTCGATAGTGAAGAAGGCTATAGTGACAGTGATGGCGACGGTATTGCGGATTATTTAGATGACGATAATAACACCACGCGTCTACCTAGCTCAGAAAATACGGAGCCATTGCAAACTTCACCTGGTCTAACCATGTCATTGGGCACCTTAGCCTCATCACAAGGTTCGGACAGTTCTAATGCAAGTTTGACGGTAGAAGAGTTATCAGAGCTTGTTGGCGAAAATGCTGCTGACACTAGCGATAGTCAATTCGAAGTAGCAAGCCCGTTGTACAACTTCACTATCGCTGGGGCCATTGAACAAGGCCAGTCAATTGCGGTTGTGATACCGCTAGCCGAGGGAAGTTCTTTGCCTGAAGATGCAGTTTATCGAAAGTATAATGTGGTTAATGGTTGGTTTAACTTCGTTGAAGATGTACATAATCACGTAAGCTCCGCACAAGCTGACAGTAATGGTAATTGTCCTGCGGCCAATGATGCTAGCTTTGCAGCAGGTTTGACTCAGGGTGATAACTGTATTCAATTGGTGATTGAAGATGGTGGTCCAAATGATGCTGACTTTATGGTTAATGGCTCTATTGAGGATCCAGGCGCTATTGCTGTGGAAACTATTAATTTGGCACCTGTTATTACTTTGCCTACAACTTATCAAATAGATGAAGAGCAAGAGCTTGTTGTCGAAGCAAGCGTAACAGACGCTGAAGGTGACGTGTTAACTTATCATTGGTCACAATTGTCAGGTATTTCTGTTGAGTTATCACAAGATAATCAGGCTCAGGTTAGCTTTATTGCCCCTGAAGTTATGTTCGATGAAATACTCATTTTTGAGTTGGCTGTAAATGATGGTGTTAACAATATTACCTCAACGACTGAGGTGACGGTTAAACAAGTAAATCAAGCGCCGGTAATTGCAACTATGTCACATCAATCACAGGTCAACGAAAGTGACAGCATTATGTTGGATGTTGAGGCAACAGATGCTGATGGCGATACGTTGATGTATAGCTGGCAACAACTCACTGGGCCAGAGGTGAGTTTTGATCAACTAACCAGCTCTCAAGTAAATATTAGCGTACCTGAAGTGTCGAGTGATCAAATGGTAGAGGTTGAAGTTACTGTAACCGATGGACAATTTGAACGCAGTTATACAACTACTTTCATTGTTAAAAATGTTGTTGAAAATATAACTGTAACGCCACCAAAACAAAGTAGCGGCGGCACAATATCGGGACTACTATTATTGTTATTAATGGGTAAACTCAGAAAACAACTAAAACAGGCGGCATAATAATGCCCTTTTAGGATTTTGTTTTGGCGCCTTAAGGCGCCAAAATAGCAGAAGGTTTTAAAAAAACTTTAATCACCCGACCAAGAATTTGTTTTTTGCTAACAGGGCCTAATTTTTCAATTGAAATACTGGAAGAATTTTCACCTTTACACCAAATCAAATGATTCTTATCAATAAAGGCGATAGTTTTAATTAATAGGCCATGTTCGGGGTGGTTGATTAAAACTGTTTCACTTGGCTTGAGTTTTTTAAATGTAAGCCAATGTGCCACTAGCACAAAGCTGTGCTGTGGAATACGGGGAAACATGCTATGTCCCTTTACTTTCCATATTTTAAAGCCGAAGAAAGTCACTAGGTTAAGACAGGATAAACAATGGCTTGTTCTGGCGGGTATGGACATACAGCCATATATGTTTCATAACCTTTACACTGCCAAAATATTTCAGCAAAGCGATTTACTTTATTAAGTAAATCAAGAGTAATATCTTTGTTAATGTGCTGCTTTGCACTTGAAGCAGTGAGCATTATGCTATGCACTAGCGAATGAATTTCAGGAAATTTCTCCAATTGCGGCCTTTTAATAAAATCTCCCCAAATTACCGTGATTTCATCTTTAACTTGTTTACCATGGCTTTCTTTTTGATTCACTAAACGAGAAAACTTTGCCTGCTCCTTTGCTGAAAAAGGCGTGTTGTCTTTAAACTCATCTAAAAGGTCTACCATGCGAATCATAGTTAATACGGCAACTTGTGCTTTAATGGGATCATAAATTTTACAGGGAATATCGCAATGGGCAGAGACAGTTGAAAAATGAAATTTTTCATCTAGCTTGTTAATAAAATTATAAAACATGTTACTCCCCTTTTTATTTTGAATTATTGGTTTTGATTTGATAGTTTTTTTTCAATAATTTTGTGTACAACAATGCAACTGCTATCAATGCTGGGGCAAGCCAAGCCAGATGAATTAAACTAGCGAGATTTGATGCATGGTCATGTCCTGCATGGGCAAAAATTGGCTGTGAAATAACTAAACTAATGCAAAATATAATTAAAGAGAAAAGCTTCATAAAGACTCCGGTTTTATTTAAATGGTAGTTAATGGATTATCTCTTGGTTTGCTTCGAGATTATTCTTGAATTCAAGCAATGATTGTTGGCAGCTATCACACATTGGATGGCGTTTAGAAAACATTAGAATTGGCATAAATGTGACTTTCAGCGCATTCTCGGCAATGAGCTTTGTTTCATCACAAATATCATCGGAATGGCATATTGAAAGCACCCTGTTATGCGGTATAAGCAAGTACTGTAATGCTAAATCAGGGTTATCCTGAACTTCAAACAAGGTAGATAAATTGTGATAAGCACAGATCCATGCCATTAATAAAGGCACATTCTTAGTATTAGCCGACCACAATGTATCTAGGTGAGATGTAGCTTCTTTATAACAATATTCAGCCTGACGCCAATTCCTTTTATGGAAAGACTCGTTACCATCGTCTAATAAATTTTGCCATTGATGCATGTTTCGCCCCTATATATTATTTGTTTACTTAACTTTTTTAAGTGCTTCATCAATAATTTCTTTATTCATTGCAACCGCGGCTTTTGCTTTGTTCCAATCTGCTAGCGCTTTAGTGCTGTCGGCATTATCTCCTACTTGAACAACACCTATCATGCCTAGTGCAAAATGTGGCAAGCATTTAACAAGCACAACACCTTCTTCTGAAAAAGTAACTCTAGTTGCTTCACCATAAGGTGTGTTAAAAGATGATTTCTCAGAAGGTACCGAGAAGGATTCAGCATTATGTGTAGCATCAGAAGGTACAAAGGTAACGCTGTCGCCTTGGGCGATTTTAATGAAATTAGGTTCAAATACCATTATCTTCCCGTCGCTGCCTTGACTTAGTAGTTTGACAGTATGATCTGCGGCATGAGCTAGGGTGGAACAAATTAACAGGCACAAAATGGTCAGCATTAATTTGGGCATTACTATTATCTCTTAAAATTTAATGTGCGCTAATGGTAATCATTATCATTTAGATTAGCAAGGGTTTTGTGTAATATTAGTTACTATATAATTGGGGTAGTTTGACTAGGTTTTAAAAAAAACTAGTCATGAGGGCTATTGTTACAGTTGTTCTTTAAAATCATTGGTGTTTAATTGATGACTGGTTATGCCATTTATTCTGAATACCTTTGTAAAGCATTATGGAAGATTAGTGCTCGATATTGGGCAATCAATTGGCAAATTAATCGCAAAAATAGTTTTATACTCAGTCGTAGGTTTTAGCAATTTTATATTACCTTTCAATTTTTGGCTTACGAGGTTATATGCGATATGAAGACCAAGACCTATACCACCCTCACTTCTCTTTGTCGTCACAAATGGCTCAAAAACTCGGTTAGCTAATCCTAACTCTATACCACAGCCATTATCTTGAAAAAGGATAACTAATCTGGTTCCGCTTTGTTTAACGCTAATGTTAATTATCCCTTTGTCACCGTCTTCAAAAGCATGTTCTATTGAGTTACTTATAAGGCAACTAAGGATCTGTATTAGAGCATTTTCAAAACCAAAGGCACTGATGCCTTCTTCTATATCGAGTTCAAAAGCTAAATTCTTATCTTCAAGAGCTGCCTTCCAAACGATTAATAGTTCTTCAATGGTATTTGTGGGGTAAAAAGTTTGCGCATCTTCAACATCTTGATCGACAGAGATGTACTTGAACTGTTGAATGAGTTTAGCCATTCTGTCAAGGCTCTTGCAGGCAAGCAATTCAAACTGATAGACTTTTTCTAAAGAATTCTCCAACTCTGACTTTCTAATACTGCCTGATATTACCGAGGATTGAATACCTTCAACTATCTCCATAATTGAAGAGAGCGACGTAATACCAATACCTAAAGGAGTATTGAGCTCATGGGCAACTCCAGTAACTAGGCTGCCAAGAGATGCCATTTTTTTAGCTTCAAGTAACTCTTCTTGCGTGTCTCTTAAGTTTTCTAAGGTTTCAATGGCCGTATTTTTGGCTACAACCAATTCATTTTCTTGTGCGATTTGTTCCGTAACGTCGGTCCAAGTTTGAATGATAGTATCAGCAGATGTTCTATTTTGTCTAAGTAGCCACCATCTTTGTTTGTTATCTAACACTTTAAAAGGTTCGGCAAGATTCTGTTTGCTACCTAAAATATCAAGCATTTGTTTTGATTGATTCTTATCGCGAAATTTGAAGTGATTTTCAGCTAACTTCTTATAGAGAGTATTCAAATTGTCATTGATTGAGATGGTGTGTCCTTGGCCAAAAGTGTGTTGGAACTTTTTATTAACCAGTAAAATTTGGTTGTTTTCATCACTTAAAATAAAGCCATCTTGCATATTATCAATTGTTTCAATAACACGCTCATGATGTGTTGACGCAAGCTGGAGCAATACACTAATTCTCTCTTTGTAAAACAATACAAGAATTAATAAGGTCATTAAGATCACAGTAAAGAGAATAAGGCTATTCGTTAAGGTTGAGTTACCTATCCCTGATACTCCAATCGACTCATCAGGAAAGAAAAAAGTTGAAGACATGGCAAGATAATGCATGCTTGCAACCGAAAAACCATAGGTAAGTGCGCTTAAAACTAAGTGCTTATTTTGTGATATTTTTAATTTAAATTGATTGGTGTTGAGGGCAATGGTGAGAATAGCCAATCCCCATGAAGATAATATCGACAACACCAGAAGAAGTGGATCATGCGACATATATGCTTTCATTGACATAGCTGACATGCCAATGAAGTGCATAGTAGCTATACCAACAGCAAGTAATAGTCCAGTATAAATGACTTTTGTTGCTGAAATATCATTACTACTTAAATTATTTAAGAAAAACACAGAAGCTAGAATTGCGGGCAGGATTGATATTAATGTGGTTACAGGGTCGTATAAAATAGGTATAGGTAACGAAAATGCGAGCATAGCGGTAAAATGCATACTCCATATGCCTAAACCAAGAATAATTCCCCCAGATAATAGTAAAGGAAAGCGTGTAGACTTGTTTGTTTGTATAAACCGAATGACACTTAGTGCACAAAACCCTGCTAAAACGGCAACTAAATAAGATAAAAGCACAATAGCAGAATCATATTGACCAACTAAGCTGGACTCTACATTAATATTTAAGATGAAATGTTTATGCTGGCTCATCGAGAAAATCCTATTCACTTATAGCTGCTTTCTGAATTTAGTATGGCAGATATTTCAGAGCAAAGAGCAAGCAATGGGATAGTAAGGAAAACACTCTTACAGCAATTGGGAATAGTGTACGAAAGTGATAGCTAGAAATTTTTAATTGTTAAGTTTAAAGTGCATTATTACTCTACACAATTATTGCGGCATATTACTGTATAGAGTAATAATTTAAATGCTGTTTTAGTGATGCATTAAATACCAAGTTATTAAGCTAAACAATAACGTTGAATCATAGAAACTAATAGCTTGTCAGTTTTGTCTATTTCACTATGAGCTAAAAACTCATTTGGTTGGTGAGCTTGGTCTATTGAACCAGGACCTAAAACAATCGTTTGACAGCCTAATTGTTGAATAAACGGTGCTTCAGTTGCGTAGTTTACGGCGCAGCATTGATGACCACTGATTTCTTCGGCGATACTGACAAAACAGTCACCTTTGCTTGCATTCTTATCTTGTTCAAAACTTGGTGAACTTGGATGCAACTCTGCAAAGCTGATTCTACCAGGATATTTTTCTGCTAGTGGCTTTAATGCTTCGCTCAACCAATGTAATAGCTCATCATCACTCATGCCAGGTAAAGAGCGTAAATCAATATCTAAGTCGCAATGTCCACAGATACGGTTAGCATTATCACCACCTTTTATAGCGCCCATATTGAGAGTCGGACCAGGCACATCAAACGATTCATTTTTATAGTTAAGGTTGAACTTCTCCTTCAACTGAATTAACTCGCCAATAACTTGATACATGATCTCAATGGCATTTACACCAAGGTTTGGCTTGCTTGAATGCCCTGATTGTCCCTGTACACTAATTCGATGTGACATATGACCCTTATGCATAACCACAGGTACCAAATTTGTTGGCTCACCTATTATGGCAACATCGGGCTTTACCGCTTGGCTTTGAGAAAAAAAGCGAGCTCCTGCCATCGTAGTCTCTTCATCAGCAGTAGCTAAAACATAAAGAGGTTTTTTTAGTTGTTTGGCACTAAGCCCCTTACAAGCTTGTAGGATAAAAGCAAAAAAGCCTTTCATATCACAAGTACCTAAGCCATAAAACTTATCATCCTTATCAAGTACCCCCATAGGATCACTTTGCCAACGACTTTCGTCATAAGGCACAGTATCACTGTGACCCGCTAATAATAATCCACCTTCACCACTACCTAACTTTGCCAGTAAATTATATTTATTGTCTCCGCCTTCGTGGGCGCTAGGTACTTGGTGAATATCAATGCTAAAGCCTAATTGCTCAAACCATGTTGCAAGTAACTGAATTACTTTTAGATTACCTTGGTCCCAGCTTGCTTGGGTTGAGCTTATTGAAGGACAAGCAATCAATTGCGATAAGGATTGAGTGAAATTAGGTAACTGGGCCATAAAAAGTTGTCCAAAATTAATTTGAATAAAAGCTTAAATAATTATGCTCAATAGTTGCATAACTACCCATAAGCTGATAAATTGCTTTCATAGTGTAAATAACCTGCTTTTATAAGGCTACTTTTTTCATAAGGCACAGTGTAATGCTAATTGTTCATGGAATACGACGACGATAGAGAAATATTTTATTATCTCTTGGATGCTTTAGTTATAAGAGATTGGTTATATCGTTTTAATTGTTTGAATAATAAGGTTTTACAAAGTGTCAGAAGTTCAAAAAGTTGCCGTGATCGGTGCAAGTGGTTATGCCGGTGCCGAATTAGTAGGTTTATTAAGTCAGCACGATAAAGTTTCAATACAGCATCTTGTTGTGTCGGAAAACTCTACTTCCTGTAGAAAACTTTTCAGCGATTTACATGGCCGCTGGCAGGGGATATGTGATGTACCCCTGCAATCTTTTTCCACAGCATGGTTTGACGAATATGCAAACTCATTAGATGCAGTTTTCTTTGCTACCCCTCACGAATTCAGTGCTGATTGGGCCCAAGCTTTTGTTGATGCAGGTGTAAAAGTATTTGATCTTTCGGGCGGTTTCAGGCTTAAAAACGCAAGTGATTATCCTGCCTATTATGGCTTCGAGCATGCCAATGTTGAAAGCCTTGCACAAGCAATATACGGTTTAGCAGAATGGCAACATGCAGATATTGCTGATGCTGAATTAGTAGCTGTTCCAGGCTGTTATCCAACAGCAAGCTTACTTTCCTTAAAACCTATTACAAATAATAACTTACATATTGAAGATTCATTGATTGTTGTCAATGGAATTAGTGGCGTAACGGGGGCGGGTAGAAGTGCATCGCTGGCAACTAATTTCAATGAAGTGAGTTTAAAACCATACAATATATTACAGCACAGACATCAACCAGAGATATCCCAAGAAGCAAATGCACAGGTGATATTTAATCCGCATTTAGCACCTTATAAAAGAGGTTTATTGGCCACAGTTACCTTGCAATTGAAAAGTGATGTAACAGCTAGCCAAGTGGATGCTGTTTTCAATCAAGCCTATTGCGATACACCACTGGTGAGAATTGTGAATGCTTGGCCACAAATTGGTAATGTAGCTCACACCCCATTTGCAGATGTTCATTGGCAGTATGATGAAGAAAAACAGGTGGTTGTGGTGAGCTGTGCAATTGATAATTTACTAAAAGGCGCTTCTTCACAAGCACTACAGTGTTTTAATATTTCGCTAGGTTTACCAAGTGAATATAGTTTGATTTCGCCAAGTAATTATAAATAAGGATAAGCACATGACTAAACCACTAGTTATAAAAATCGGCGGAGCAATCTTAGAAAAGCAAGATGCATTAAAGGTGCTACTGAGAGAAATTGTGAACTTACAGCAGGATGCGAAAATTGTGTTGGTGCATGGCGGTGGTTGTGTAGTTGATGAAATGCTAACACAAGCCAATTTCACCACAGAAAAAAAACATGGTTTACGTGTAACGCCAAAAACTCAAATAGGCATTATCACTGGAGCTTTAGCAGGCACGGTCAATAAATCTATTGTCGCAACAGCTAACAGTATGCAATTGCCTGCCGTTGGTTTGTCATTAACAGACGGAGACATGATTTCATGTACCAAGTCTGAGCTTGATTTAGGCGAAGTAGGCGTACCAGCGCCTAAATCTAGCCAATTGCTAGATGCTTTACTTAGCGGACATTTCTTGCCTGTGATTTCATCTATTGGTGCGTTAAGCACGGGTGATCTTGTTAATGTTAATGCAGATGATGCAGCTGTCGCTATTTGCCAATTACTTAATGCTGAATTGTTATTATTAACCGATGTTAACGGCGTGAAAGGTGAAACAGGTGAATACTTAACATCACTTAATAGTGAGCAAGCTAACAGCCTAATTGACCAAGGTGTTATTGCTGGTGGCATGACAGCAAAAGTAAATGCAGCGCTGCAAGCTGCGAATCAATTACGACGAAGTATCGCGGTTGCCAGTTGGCAATCGCCAGAGCAAATTCCACTATTACTTGCAGGTCAAGGTGTGGGAACACAAATACAACCTGATCAATAAATTATTAATAGAAGATACTTATGTCATTACAACTCAAAAACTTTTTAGCCGATGACGAGCTAAATAAAGAACAATTGCTAGCATTGATAACGTTAGCCATTAATATTAAAAACAACCCCGCTGATTATAGTCAAGTATTAGCAGGGAAATCGATAGCAATGATTTTTGAGAAGCCATCGTTAAGAACTCATGTGAGTTTTGACATGGGTATAAATAAACTTGGTGGACATGCACTTTACTTAGGCCAACAAAATGGCAAGCTTGGTGAGCGTGAGCGTGTTAGTGACTACGCTAAAAATTTATCATGCTATGCCGATGCCATTGTAGCACGTGTATTTAGTCACGATTCAATTCAAGGGTTAGCTGAACATGCCAGTATTCCTGTAATAAATGCTTTGTGTGATTTATATCATCCGTGCCAAGCCCTCGCTGACTTTGTTACTTTAACTGAGCGTTTCTCTGATTTGACTAAGCTTAAATTGGCTTATGTTGGCGACGGTAATAATGTTTCCAATTCATTGATGATCATGGCGGCAACTTTAGGTGTAGATTTTACTTTAGTAACGCCAGAAGGCTATGAAGCAGAGCAAAGCGTTATCGAGAAGTCGCAAGCCATTGCCGTTGATTCTGGCGCAAACATCAAAACGACTACTAATATAAAAGCTATTGGTGCACAAGATGTGATTTACACCGATACTTGGATATCAATGGGTGATGAAGATGCCAGTAAAAAAGCAGAGCTTTTAGCACATTTTGCACCTTTTCAAGTTAATCATGAGCTAATGAAAAATGCCGATGCCAGTGTGGTTATGCATTGTCAGCCAGCGCACTTAGAAGAAGAGATAACCACAGAATTATTTGATAGTGAAATGGCAGTAGTCTTTCAACAAGCCGAAAATAGAATGTGGGCACAAAATGCCGTATTAACGAGCTTGTTTAGTCAATAAAATTAAATGTAAGTCAGTTTTATACTTGCTTATGAATAGAACAAATTTAACAACCAAATTTAGAGAACAAAATTATGAGTATTCAAAAGAAACAAATTAAGAAAGTAGTATTAGCCTATTCAGGTGGTTTAGATACATCGGCTATCATTCCATGGTTAAAAGAAAACTATGATAACTGTGAAGTGGTTGCTTTTTGCGCTGATGTGGGCCAAGGAGACGAAGAGCTTGAAGGTATTAAAGAAAAGGCTATCGCTTCAGGTGCCTCTGAATGTTATGTTGCCGATCTTAAAGAAGAGTACGTAAAAGATTATATTTACCCTATCTTAAAAACAGGTTCAGTGTATGAAGGTCAATATTTATTAGGGACTTCAATGGCACGCCCTATCATTGCCAAAGCGCATATTGAAGTTGCCCTCAAAGTTGGTGCCGATGCGGTTTGTCATGGTTGTACAGGTAAGGGCAATGACCAAGTTCGTTTTGAATCATGCTTTGCCGCACTAGCTCCGCAACTTACAGTGATTGCACCATGGCGTGAGTGGGACATGGTTTCTCGTGAAGATCTATTAGATTACTTGGCGGAGCATGATATCCCTTGCTCAGCATCATTGACTAAAATTTATAGTCGTGATGCGAATGCTTGGCATATTTCTCACGAAGGTGGTGAGTTAGAAGACCCATGGTGTGAGCCTTCAAAAGAAGTATGGACGATGACAGTTGATCCTATGGACGCACCAAATACTCCTGAAACAGTGGCGTTGAGTTTTGTTGAAGGTGAACTAGTATCAGTTGACGGCCAAGAGCTTTCTCCATACCAAGCGTTAATGTACCTAAATAGTAAAGCAGCAGCACATGGTGTTGGCCGTATAGATATCGTTGAAAACCGTTTAGTTGGCATGAAATCACGTGGTTGTTACGAAACACCGGGTGGCACAGTATTAATGGCAGCATACAAAGGCTTAGAAACGCTAATTCACGATAAAGAATCGTTAAAATTCCGTGAGTCAGTTGGTTTAGAATTCTCTCACGTAATTTACGATGGTCGTTGGTTTACCCCGCTAGCAAAAGCGCAACTTGCAGCGGCAGCCTCTCTAGCAGAAAAAGTCACCGGTGATATTGTGGTTAAACTTTATAAGGGGCAAGCGACAGTAACTCAACGTCGCTCGCCTAACAGCTTATACTCTGAAGAATTTGCTACTTTTGGTGCCGATGATGTTTATGACCAAAAGCATGCGGAAGGCTTTATCCGTTTGTTTAGTCTTTCAAGTCGCATTGAAGCGCTTAAAGCTCAAGACGAACAAGCTAAAGGGGAATAACCATGGCTTTACTTGTGAGATGTGGTGGACGCTTTAACATCGTTAACCCCCTAAATAGTAATAATAGTTTTATCGAAAAAAAGTGGAGTAAATAACCATGGCTTTATGGGGCGGAAGGTTTAAAGAAAAAGCGAGTGTACAATTTAAAAAGTTTAACGACTCGCTACCTGTTGATTACCGTATGGCAGTACAAGATATTGTTGGTTCAATTGCTTGGGCCCAATCAATTCATGAAGTTGGCGTGCTAAACGATGAGGAATTAACACGTTTAACAGCAGCTTTAAACGAATTAAAAGTATCAGTGGAAGAAAACCCTAAACAAATCTTACTGTCTGATGCAGAAGATATTCACAGTTGGGTTGAAATTCAATTAATTGAAAAAACAGGGGATTTAGGTAAAAAGCTTCACACAGGCCGCAGTCGTAATGATCAAGTGGCCACCGACTTAAAGTTGTGGTGTAAAGAAACGGGTGGCGACTTGTTATTTGCTTTAGTAAATTTACAACAAGCCATGATGAATTTGGCTGAGCGGGAAAAAGATACCGTATTGCCCGGTTATACTCATTTACAACGTGCTCAACCGGTAACATTCGGACATTGGTGTTTAGCTTATGTGGAAATGTTCAACCGTGATATTGGTCGTTTAAAAGATGCCCTTTATCGTTTAGATGTATCCCCTTTAGGCTCTGGTGCACTCGCTGGCACAGGCTATCCTATTGATAGAAATGCACTGGCTAATCGTTTAGGTTTCAGAACCGCCACGATGAATAGCTTAGATGCGGTTTCAGATAGAGACCATGTTATAGAATTATTGGCCAGTGCGAGCATTTCAATGATGCATTTATCTCGGTTTGCTGAAGATCTCATTTTCTATAACTCAGGTGAAGCGGGTTTTGTTGAAATGAGTGATCTGGTGAGCTCTGGTTCATCGTTAATGCCACAAAAGAAAAACCCTGATGCCTGTGAATTAATTAGAGGTAAAGCAGGGCGTGTGTTTGGCTCTTTAACAGGCATGCTAACTACCATGAAAGCACTTGCGCTTGCCTATAATAAAGATATGCAAGAGGACAAAGAAGGTTTATTTGATGCTTTAGATACTTGGCAAGAATGTATGGAAATGGCCGTTTTAGTTGCCGATGGTTTGAAAGTAAACCGTAGCCGTACCTTAGCTGCAGCTCAACAAGGCTATTCAAACGCGACTGAGCTGGCTGATTATTTAGTCGGTAAAAACATTCCTTTTAGAGAAGCTCATCACATTGTCGGTGAAGTGGTATTGGCGGCTATTGAAAAGGGTTGCCCGTTAGAAGATCTAACTATCAGTCAGTTACAAGAATTTAGTGATCAAATTGAGCAAGATGTATACCAGCACCTGTCAATTGAATCTACCTTAGATAAACGTGAAGCGCTTGGTGGTACCTCACGAGCGCAAGTAGAGAAAGCGATTGCTAATATTCAATCTGGTAATGACGAAATACTCAATGAACAAGTGGTAGGCGCACCAGGAAAACAACAGACACAGATAGCACTAAAACAAGTAAAACAACGTTTGAATGCTCAACGAGCTGCGGCGATGTCAGTGCGTAGAGCACGTATGTCAGATGTTGAAAAAATACATCAACAAGTTAACATTCAAGCAGACAAGGGTGAAATATTACCACGTACTTTGGATAATATTATTCATGATGTGCAAAACTTTGTCGTTGCCGAACTAGATGGTGTCGTCGTTGGTTGTGCATCACTTTATATCTATCAAACAGGACTTGCCGAAATACGCTCAGTGGTTATTGAAGAAAGTGCTCAAAACCAGGGCCAAGGGCAAGCATTAGTACAATACTTGTTAGAATTTGCGCATCAAATGGAATTAGAACAAATCATTGTTTTAACTTACATTCCTGAGTATTTCACTAAACTAGGTTTTAATACTATTGATAAGAGTTCTTTAGCTGAAAACATTATCGAAGACAGTGAGCCAAGTCCTCATAAAGATCCTGCTGATGAAGTAGCGATGGAATATATCGTTGGTCAAACTAAGTAGTTAATTTATCAACAAGAGTATTTTGTAAAGAATGGAAAACATGAATAATAGCGATCAAAATTACGTTAAATGGTTTAGAAACGCAGCACCTTATATTAATGCACATCGTGGTAAAACCGTGGTGTTAATGTTTGGTGGTGAAGCTGTCTTACACCCTAATTTTGCTAATATAATTCACGACATTTCTTTATTACGCAGTTTAGGCGTAAAACTTGTGGTGGTGCACGGAGCACGACCACAAATTGAAGATCGCATTGCGCAGCGAGGCATTAATGGTTATGTTGAAAATAACGTAAGAGTAACTGATGCTGATACACTGGGTGCCGTTAAAGATGCTACTGGTTCCTTGCGTTTGCATATTGAAGCGTTACTGAGTACTGGTTTAGCAAACTCGCCTATGCATGGCTCTCAAATTAGGGTGAGTACAGGAAATTTTGTTATTGCCAAGCCTATGGGGGTACGAGAAGGTATCGATTTTAAATACACTGGCTCGGTACGCAGAATAGATTCTGACGGCATTAATATGCAACTAGACTATGGCTCTATTGTGCTGCTTTCACCTATTGGCTACTCACCCACAGGTGAAGTGTTTAATTTGGCTTTAGAGGATGTTGCCGCACAAACAGCAATTGCATTGAAAGCTGATAAATTAATCACGTTAACAGAAGATGAAGGTTTGCTTGATGAAACTGGCCAGCTCATTAAAAGTTGTAGTGTACGTCGTGTCAACACCTTACTTGATGAAAAAGATTGTCATGTTCGCCAGCTACTTTTGCGGGCAATTATTCAAAGTGGTGAAAACGGTGTTGAACGTTGCCATTGTGTAAGTTATCAAAGTGATACTGCGCTTTTACAAGAGCTATTTACCCGTGATGGTGCAGGAACTCTTATTGCTAAAGATCATAAAGAGCAGCTCTCTACCGCCACTATTGATGATGTTGCCGGCATATTAGAGTTACTAGGGCCATTAGAAACTGAAGGGATTTTAGTAAAGAGGTCGCGTGAGTTACTCGAAGTGGAAATTGATAAGTTTATTGTACTTAAAAAAGAAGATGTCATTATTGCCTGTGCTGCTCTATATCCTTATACCGATGCTAAAACAGGTGAGGTTGCTTGCGTTGCTATTCATCCAGATTATCGTAAGGGCAACCGAGGTAGCCGATTAATGACAGCGTTAGAAGATGAAGCCAAGCTGCAGCAACTTGCATCGATATTTGTGCTGACCACAGTCAGCAGTCATTGGTTTTTAGAGCAGGGATTCATTGAGCAATCAATGAATAAATTACCTGAAAGTAAGCAGAAGATGTATAACTTCCAACGTAACTCTAAAGTTTTTGTTAAAGACATATAGTGGCTGGCGAAAATAACAGAATAGAAGGTTAGTTTATGGGTTGAGAGCGCAGGTTTTCTGCTGATTGACCCTTACCCATCGAAATGAATACATTATAGCTAACTTTGTAATAGCGCTAACTACGGCTAAAAGCAGCAAAGGCCAGCCAAGTTCAAGCCCCATACTTAATGCAAAAGCAATGGTAGAAATGTCCATAAGTAAAATAAACTGACTCATTTTTAAATCAACCGCACCTGTTTTGCCACTGCGTATTATTAGCATTATTTGATGATAATAGCCTTGTGCAATTAATAGGGTAACCACAACAATTAAGTAAGTTGAAATTAGCTTACTTTCATCAATTAGGGTATTACCGTAAAAAAAGCCCAGTCCACCTAAAATAAAGATCACCCCAGCAGTAACAAAACTTATGCTTGTTGTCATATTACGTCTGTCTTGCCATATCTCGAAAAGAATGAGCCAAACCAATGTTGAAGCAATAAGTCTCGGCCAGACTATATAGTGATTAAAAGGCTCTATGCTGTACCCATAAACGAAAAACGAAAAATAAGCGAGAAAACTGACAGAAAATTGGTTCAAAGACAATAATTCAGCGGCATTTTGTTTAGATGATTCACACTTTTTTCTCCGCCATATTTTTCTTAGCTGAGAGAAAACACCAATTAAACTAATGAAGATAAAAATGGTGTTTATAGAGCCGAAAATATTGTACGAGTTCATGTTTTTTTTATCAATCTGTTATTATTGTCGACAATATACTGGTTAAATTGTATTTAAGCAAGGATGCAGTATGATATTCCATCTTGGTGTCGACATTTTATGTGTCACTGTAGTTGAATATCTGCTAATTCACTATAGCCAGTCAATCGTAAGTTTTTTTGAAAAGCCATTCGGCATTCAACAGATCTATTTTGTGAAAGCTTAAATTTACTCTTAACTTCTAATACCTCTAATTCAAAGACAGTTATTGCAGAAAGCATTTGTTGAACAATTTTTTGATTTTTTAATTTATTGAACTCATTGAAGTCCCATTGGGGATCAAAATGTTGACTGATTTTTGCCATGGCCGTTATTTTTTCATCGCTTGGTTGTATTTTATTTAACTGACAAGTTAAAGATGTAGTTGCATAATTCCACGTTGGCACTAGTTGTTCACTGTGCCAACGTGGAGATATATAGCCATGTGGCCCAGTAAAAATAACCTTTATTTTAGACTTATCATCCACTACTTTTAGAAATGGGTTATTGTTGGCGAGATGACCTAATAAAGTATTATTTTCTAATAATTGCAGTGGGCAATAGACTAGTTCAGAAAAATCTTTATGATTTAGCGGAGCGGAAAGAATTTGTGCAAAAGGGTGAGATACTATGATTGCTTTTTCTTGTTCAGATAATTTAGACATAGCTGCTCTCCATTTTATTCAATAACTGCTCTTCTACGGTTTGCCACTCGCTATCTATTATCGAAAAAATAACGGTATTTCGATAACTCCCGTCAGATAGAATGCGTTGGTTACGTAAAATACCTTCAAATTTTGCCCCTAGCCTTGCAATAGCATTTCTAGACTTTTTATTATTTTCATGAGTTTTAAATTCAACTCGAATGGCTTCAAGATCTTCAAATGCATGCTTTAATAAACAATACTTGGCGTGAGTATTAATATAACTACGCTGGAATTCAGGAGTGATGAATGTAAAGCCAATTTCTAAACTTCTATCTTCTCTATTTATTGAACAGTAGCGCGTGCTACCAACAAAGCGATTTGTAGCATTATCATAAATAGCAAATGGCACATGTTGGCCTTGCTCTGCCATTTGTTGAGAATAAAATAGCCACTCCTCAGTTGCTTTAAGTGAAGTACACTTATCAGGCAGCGACCAAGTCCAAATTTCAGGAAAAGACCCGGCGTTATAAAACTCAGCCAAATTATTTATTGATAGTGGGCGTAGGGTTACTTTATCGGTTTTTAGTATTGTGAACTGTGGATTGAACATTGTTTTTCTCCATAAATAGAATACTAATATTCTGCCAAATTGTGGTATAAATAAAACAACCAGATTTTAAATTTTACTTATACCAAGAGGTGCAAAAATAGATGAAAACCCTCAACCTCAATATTGATAACAATCAAGACAAGATGTATTTACGTATTGCGCAAGCCATTGGTGATGCCATCAAAAATGGTACGGTTCTGCTAGAGCGTTAGCAGAGCAACTTTGTGTTAATCGGCACACTATTATGGCGGCCTATCACGAATTGATAGCGCAAGGATGGGTTGAAACTAAGCAAAGACAAGGTTATAGCGTAGCGGCAATTTTACCGGTAATTTCTTCTTTAATAGAAAAAAAGCAAAATTCACAAGCCAAAACATATGTATGGCGCATAACGAAAAAAGGGGATGGCGCAATATCACGACCTGCGCATGATTACCTATTTAATTTTGCTGGTGGTAACCCAGATATTGAGCTGTTCCCCTTTAAAGAGTTTAAAGGCTTCATGAACGACGCCTTAATTCGGCCACCAATTAATGAATTAAATTATGGCGATAACAGTGGTTTTCGACCATTTATTACCGAAGTTAGTACTTATTTAAGACGTGTTAGATCAATAACAGACAAAGAAATTATTGTGGTAAACGGCACCCAAGAAGCACTGTATATACTTTCACAAATATTATTAAAAGCTGGGGATAAAGTTGCTGTTGAAAATTTAGGATATCGGCCTGCATGGAATGCACTGCGTAATGCAGGTGCCGAATTAATTGGTATTAGGCAAACGGAACAGGGTATTGATGTAGATGATTTGGAGCGTTTAATTAAAGCACACAAGATTCGACTATTGTATTTAACCCCTTTACATCAATACCCAACAACCGCAACTTTGCCACAAGCAAAGCGAGTTCGAATCTATCAACTGGCACAACATTATAATATTCCTATCATTGAAGATGATTATGATCATGAGTTTCATTACAACAGTCAGCCATTGTCACCTATGGCGGCAAATGATCCTGCGGGGTTAGTTATTTATCTCTCAAGCTTTTCAAAGATTATGTTCCCTGGCGTTCGTCTTGGTATTATTGCAGTTGATAAAGGGTTAGCTCATCATATTGTTGATTATCGAACCTTGATGAATCATAAAGCCAGTATTTTACAGCAAGATGCAGTTGCAAGATGGATGAGAGATGGCGGTTTTGAACGCCATTTACGTAAAGTAACTCGTTGTTATCAGAAACGAAGAAAGTGCATGGTAGATATGCTCAACGTTTTTATTGATGAAGGGCTAGATATTGAATTTATTGTTCCTAAAGGTGGTATGGCCCTTTGGGTTGATGTTGGAAATAAAGCTAGAGAAATTGCAGAGCTAGCAAGGGAGCAAGGTGTATTTTTGTTAGCCGAAAATTCATTTCATTTACATGAAGAAAATGATGAAAATAAATATATTCGCCTAGGGTTTGCTGGACAAAATGAAGCAAAAATTAAGCAAGGGCTTTTGTTACTCAAGCCCTTGTTAAGAATGAAGACTTAACTTAGAACAGTCCTTCTTCGTTATTTTCACCGTCTTCATCTTGAAATATATCAGCACTGTTATCTTGACTAACGTATTCTGTAGGTGCTGTACCTACTTGAAAATATTCAAATTCACTACTTTTATTGGTTTTTGCACTGAGCTTGCCGGTTGCTTTATCAATACGCACAGAGACGATATTAGCTGGCGGTTCAAATGGCTCCATAGGTAGGTCGGTCAAAGCCGTTTTCATAAAGCTAATCCAAGCCGGTTGCGCTGATTTAGCACCTGCTTCAGTACCTGTTATTTGATTCTTGCCCAGATTATTATTGTAAACCGATTTACCTAGATTACGGCTAGGGTCATCAAAACCAATCCATGATGTCGTCACTAATCGGCGAGAGAAACCTGAGAACCAAGCATCTTTACCTTCGTTTGTTGTGCCCGTTTTACCTGCTATATCTCTTCGTTTAAGGGCTCTGGCACGCCAACCCGTACCTTGCCAGCCATTTTTAACTGACCAATCAGCTCCCCAGATTGCACTATTAAGTGCTTGAGTAATCAAAAATGCATTTTGCTCTGAAATCACTCTTGGAGCAGAGTGCTTTTCTACACTCATTATTTGACTAGAGTTTTCGTTAAAAGTATCAGTAACGCTACTTTCAAATTCATCATTAGCTAAGCAAAATTCACAAGCCAAAACAGGGTTAGCTTGATAAATAATTTCACCTTCGGCATTTTCAATGCGATCAATCAAATAAGGCTCTATTAAAAAACCACCGTTTGCAAAAGTAGCAAAACCTGTCACTACTTCTAAAGGAGTTAAAACAGCTGAGCCTAACGCGAGTGACTCATTACGTGGTAATTCATCAGGAGCAAAACCGAAGTTTGACAAATAATCTACAGCATTGTCCAAGCCGATACTTTTTAATAATCTCACCGCAATCACATTTTTTGATTGTGCAAGCGCCAGACGCATTCGAATTGGGCCGACATAAATTTCAGGAGAGTTTTTTGGTCGCCAAACAACACCGCTGCTTTTATCCCACTGATTAATAGGAACATCGTCTATCAAAGAGGCTAAAGTAAAGTCAGTTTCGAGCGCAGCAGAATATATAAAGGGTTTAATATTTGAGCCTACTTGACGTTTTGCTTGAGTAACACGGTTAAATTGACTTTGTTTATAACTAAAGCCGCCAACCGCTGCTTTAATTGCACCATCATCAGAGGATATTGATACTATTGCTGCGCTAGCGACGGGTAGCTGACTTAAGCGGTATTCTCCAGAGGGTAATTGATTTACTAAGATGACATCAGCATAACTTAATATTTCACTCGCTACTTCCGGCGGTGTTCCTTGTTTTTGATCATTAATATAAGGACGTGCCCATGCCATGCCAGACCATGGAATAGTTGCACTAATATTATCGCGTAAGGTAATTTCAACTGAACGCTCACCTACCTTAGTAACCACTGCGGGTACCAGCATTTGATAATAATTCACTTCAGCTAATGCAGTGCTAATCTCATTTTCTGTGAGGGGGGGAAACTCAGTTAAGACTTCGGCTTTATTACTTATTGAAACATCGGCATCAACAATGTCTTTAGAGTCTATAGCCGGACGTAATGAAAGTATCGCGCCTCGATAGCCATGACGTTGGTCGTAACTTAATAAGTTTTTGGTAATGGCTGAATGTGCAGCTTGCTGTAGTTTATTCGTTACTGTGGTAAATACTTTATAGCCTCCGGTATAGGCCTGCTCTTTACCATAACGAGAGATCATGTCTTGATGAGCCATTTCAGCGACATAAGGCGCATCTAAGGCAATTTTTGCCCCATGGCGCTTGCCGGTAATTGGTGCTGCCTTGGCTATTTGATATTCTTGTTCAGTTATATAGCCACTAATTAACATACGTTGTAAAACAGTAGTGCGGCGGAATTTGGCTCGTTCAGGTCTGCTAATAGGATTGTAGGTTGATGGTGCTTTTGGTAAACCTGCTAATACTGCAATTTGCGGTAAGCTAAGTTGTTTTAGCGCTTTTCCGTAATAAACTTGAGCTGCTGCGCCAAAACCAAATGATCTATGTCCTAACGGTATTTTATTAACATATAGGGTTAATATCTCATTTTTAGTTAGTAAGCTTTCAATATGGAAAGATAAAAATATTTCTCTAATTTTTCGAATAGCGGTTACTTCTCTTGTTAAAAAGAAATTCCGGGCCACCTGCATAGTAATAGTACTGGCACCGCCTCGGCTATTTCCAGTTATCTGGCCCAACACAGCTCTTGTCATACCAATGGGGTCGACACCAAAATGGAAATAGAAACGATCGTCTTCGGTTGCTAATAATGCATCAATAAGTTGCTGGGGTATTTCATCAAAAACTAACGGTTTACGCTTCTTTTCACCAAACTGTGAAATGAGTAAGCCATCGTTACTATAAATTTGCATAGGCGTTTGCCATTGCACATCTTTTAAAGAGTTAATATCAGGTAACTCATCTTTTAAATATAAGTACAATCCAAAGGTGGTAAAAATAGCGATTAATACTAAGATCAAACTTACTTTGAAAATTTTTTTGACGGAAAACACTGCAATCGCTCTATTAGTGGATAAAATTGTTAGATAATACTAGTATATCTTGTAAAACCATGTAATAAATGTATTTATGTGAAAAACATGTCTAAAATAATTACAACAATATAATTTAGTGGGCTGTTATGCTAGATAATCTATGGAAAAAGAAAACAACTATGATGGTAGGGATCGACATTGGATCTCATGCGGTCAAAGCGGTTTTACTCAGCCAGGGCAATGAAGGCTACATTTTAGAAGACTATGCGATAGAGCCGATGGTAAGAGGCTCAGTTGTTGACCGCGAAATACAGGATATAGAGGCAGTAGGCAGTGTTATTGCTAAGATTCGACAAAATATCCCAATGAAAGCGAAGGAAGCAGCAGCAGCAGTTTCAGGGCAAACAGTTATCACTAAAATTATTTATATGGATGTAGCGTTAAATGAAGAAGAGCTGGCAAGCCAAATTGAAATAGAAGCGGATAGCTTAATTCCTTATCCACTTGATGAAGTTAGTTTAGATTTTGAAACGTTAGATGTTAACGAATCAGATCCAAGCAAAGTCAATGTGCTACTTAGTGCCGCTCGCACAGAGTCTGTAGAAGCCCGTGTAGCTGCACTAGAATCGGGCGATTTTCATGCTAAGGTTATTGACGTTGAGTCCTATGCAGTAAGTCGGTCTCACGATTTATGTTTATCTCAATTACCTGAAGATGCTGCTGATAAAACCGTGGCTATCGTTGATATTGGCGCAACAATGACCCTCATCTCGGTAACTAAAGCAGGTAAGCATCTTTATAGTCGTGACCAAATGTTCGGTGGTGAGCAATACACTCGCTCCATTGTGTCCTATTACAATAAAACGTTTGAAGAAGCAGAAGAGGCGAAAGTTACTAATGAATTACCACCAAATTATACCTTTGAAGTTTTAGCACCTTTTCATACTATACTTATGCAACAAATTCGACGCGCCATTCAAATGTTTTTGACATCAAGTGGTGCAACTAAAGTGGACTATTTACTGGTATCAGGCGGAACAGCAGCCATAGAAGGAATAGAGCAACTGCTAACCGATGAACTAGGTGTGCATACGGTAATCGCTAACCCTTTTAATGATATGACATTGGGCGCTGACATTAATGAAGATGAACTAATAAAGGTAGCACCACAGCTAACCGTTGCAACAGGTCTAGCACTAAGGAGTTTTACGCCATGGCATATATAAATTTACTCCCTTGGCGCGAAGAAGCACTTAAGGTTAAACAAAAAGAATTTTTTACAATATTGGCAGCTGCAGGTTTATGTGCTTTTGCTTTGACTTTTGCGGTGAATATATATTTTCAAACAAGAATTGATGGTCAATCAATGCGGAATCAATTTATAAAAAATGAGATTCAAAAGCTCGACATTCAAATCGCAGAAATTAAAACCTTAAATGATAAAAAAGCGGCACTGCAAAAACGTATTGATGTTGTTGAACAACTTCAACGTAGTCGAAATGTGGGCACACAAGTCTTGGATGAAATAGCAAAAATCATCCCAAATGGTATTTATATTACTCAATTAGATAAACAAGGTAATAGCATAGAAATTACCGGAAAAAGTGAATCTAATAATCACTTAGCAAATATGATCAGAGCGATTGAATTATCTGATTTATTCACTGATGCAACACCAGAGTCAATCACAGCAGATGACGGTTCACCAAAACTGTTAAGTAGCTTTAAAATGAGAGTGAGAATTCAAGGTTTAGTAAATGATGCAGCTACCAACATAAGTGGAGGTGGTCAGTGAATTTTGATAAATCCCAATTTGAAAACCTTGAATTAGAGAATATTGGTCAATGGCCTCCAGCGGCAAAATTAGTATTGACTATATTTTTAGCCATAATGGTGATTTTTTTAGGTTATATCGGTATGGTCAGCAGTAAGATTGAGCAACTTGAAAGAGTCACTGCAGAAGAGCTGACTTTAAAGCAGTCATTTCAAACTAAGTATCATGTTGCGGCAAATCTCGATCTATTTAGAGCTCAAATGGTCGAGGCTGAAGATATATTTGCCACACAGTTAAGAAGTTTACCAAATAGTCATGAAACACCAGGCTTGCTGGATGATATCACCTTTATCGGTACTACGAGTGGTTTAGAGTTTGTCAAGCTTCAATGGCAACCTGAAATAGGCAAAGAAATATATATTGAATTACCAATTGATATTGAGGTGAATGGCTCTTATCATTCCTTTGGTAATTTTGTTAGTAAAATTGCAGGTTTACCAAGAATTGTAACGCTGCATAATTTCAAAATTGACATTGTCGAAACTAGCAAAGATATATTGAATTTAAAGTTAGAAGCAAAAACCTATCGTTATCAAGAACAAGAGGTTAAAGCACCATGAGAACAATCGTTCTATTCGTTTTAGTATTACTAAGTGCTTGTTTTGATGATACCAGTGATCTAACCGTTCATATGGAGCAGGTAAAAGCGACCACCACGACTCAAATTGATCCTATGCCTGAAGTACATCCATTTAATCATTATGATTATTCCGCTTTTGATTTGAGAAGTCCTTTCTCTTTACCTAAACCAGAAGCTATTCAACAGAAAATTCAGCAGATGTCAGGCTGTTTAAGTCCCGATCCTCGTCGTCGTAAACAGCCACTAGAGAAGTTTGCACTAGGCGATTTAACCATGCGTGGCACTTTGGGAGATGATGGCGTCCTTTGGGCTTTAGTGGAGGCGTCAGACTTTACCTTACATAGGGTTGCCACAGGCAGTTACTTAGGTTTGTTTAATGGGCGGATTACCGAAGTGAGTTCAAAGAGCGTGAAATTAGTAGAATTAACACCTGATGGTGCCGGTTGTTGGGTAGAGCGAGAAACCGTAATTAGAATTGCTCAATCAGTATCTGAAGGGTAAAGGAAATAATAATGCTATTTAAAAATATGAAAAATTATAAAGTTTTTCCTCATAAAGTCGATTTTAAGCAATATTGGCTAACGTGTATATCTGTATTTTTACTGATTGTTGCATCGTTTAATCTAAATGCAGAGCAGAACACGGAAAGTAAGTTGCTTGGCATCTCATATAATACAATTCAAAACGATCAAATTGAGTTGGTTTTTGACTTTTCAACTGATATCTCTTCTTTACCAGTAGTAGATACTTCGATGAATCCTGCTTTTGTTAAAGTTCATTTTTCGGCAGAAAAATTTGATGATAAATTGCAGGAAATCGTAATAAATCATGCTGGTGTTACAAATATTGTTTTGGATAAAAGCTCAGGTAAAGTCGTTGCTGCGATAAATTTAGCAAAACTGTCGGTATTTGATGTTGCCTTTAATGGAAAACAATTCTCAATTACCTTTAATTATGGACAATCAGCTGAAATTGTTGAGACGTTAAGTCCTGCAGGTGAGCAATTTATTAATCATGTAGAGTCTCTGGATTTTCGTTTAGGTGAGGGCAATGTCGCTGAAATCTTAGTTTACCTTAAAGAGAGTATGGTCGCAGTAGATGTGAACGATAAATTGGGTAAAGTTAATGTTGAATTTCATAATACTCAAATAATAGAAGACTTATTATATAAACTAGATGTTACTGATTTTGGCACGATTGTTTCGGGTATTGAAACCTTTAAAGAAGGACGGAATGCTCGATTAGTGATTGATGTAGATACACATTTCGAATTCTCTCATAAGCAGCAAGGCAATTTATTTATTCTTAGGGTAGAAGAAAAAGAGAAGAAAGCACCAGGTTATTTAGGCGATAGTGAAGATTTTACTGGTCGAACAATATCGTTGAACTTCCAAGATATTCCGGTAAGAACAGTACTACAAATTATTGCTGACTATAATGAGTTTAATTTGATCACAAGTGACACCGTCACTGGTAATATCACTTTGCGCTTAGATGGTGTACCTTGGGATCAGGCCTTAGATATTATTTTGAAAGTGAAGGGCCTTGATAAGCGTATGCAAGGCAACATATTAATGGTGGCCCCTAGTGATGAGTTAGCCGCGAGAGAAGCTAAGAATTTACAAGCGCAACAGCAAGTAGAAGAGTTAGCGCCACTATATTCGGAATATGTTCAAATAAACTATGCTAAAGCCAGTGAGTTTTCTGAATTAATAAAAAATGAAGATACCAGTATTTTGTCACCTCGTGGTAGTGTTTCTGTTGATGAACGCACCAATACTTTGCTTATTCGTGACACGGCGAAAAGCATTGAAGATATCAAACGTATGGTAACTATTCTTGATATCCCTATTCGTCAAGTTGTGATTGAAGCACGGATGGTAACAGTCAAAGATAATATCAATGAAGAATTAGGTATCCGTTGGGGAATAACTGATACTGATGGCGAGTTTGCAACTTCAGGAACTCTAGAAGGGGTAGGGCAAGCTAATGGAACAAGAGCATTAAGTGATGCAGATTTAGGTGTTGGCAGAGTACCACAATTATCGGATGGCCTGAATGTTAATCTCCCTGTAGCCAACCCAGCAGGTGTTTTAGCTTTCCAAATTGCACGATTAGCCGATGGTACTATCTTAGACCTTGAATTAAGTGCAATGGAAAGAGAAAACAAAGGTGAAATTATTGCTAGCCCGCGTATAACGACATCGAACCAAAAAGAAGCTTATATCGAGCAAGGTGTTGAAATCCCCTATCAAGAGGCCGCTTCAAGTGGTGCCACGGCAACACAGTTTAAGAAAGCGGTATTGAGCTTAACGGTAACACCTCACATAACACCAGATAATAAAATCATTTTAGACTTAGTGGTTACTCAAGATACAGTTTCTGATGTGCAAAGTGGTCAAGCTCCAGCTATTGATACACAACGTATTGGTACACAAGTGTTAGTGAATAATGGGGAAACCATCGTATTAGGTGGTATTTACCAGCAAGCAATTATCAGTACAGTATCTAAGGTGCCTGTATTAGGTGATATACCTTATTTTGGCAGTTTATTTAAAAATACTAGCCAGTTCAATGAGAAAAAAGAATTACTGATTTTTGTTACTCCACGCATAGTTACAGAGCATTTTTAGTATTAATTATGGATATGTGAGTCAGTAAGTAAGCTTTTTAGCTTACTTACTGACATTGATGCTTGCAATCTGACCCTAACAATTGCGATAATTACGCCCTTGAAATTTCTGAGGGAGACCTCTATAACATCAACTGGCTTATAGCAACAATAGCTATACCCTTTGATATGGCCTGTAACAAACGAGTATTAAGTAAATCTAATGGCAGAAAAACGTAACATTTTCCTTATTGGTCCTATGGGTGCAGGTAAAAGCACAATAGGAAGAGAGCTTGCAGACAGGCTACATCTAGAGTTTTTCGACTCGGATCAAGAAATTGAACGTCGTACCGGAGCAGATATTGCTTGGGTTTTTGATCTTGAAGGTGAAGAAGGTTTCCGCAAAAGAGAAGAAACCGTCATTGAAGATTTAAGTGAAAAACAAGGTATTGTTTTAGCGACAGGCGGTGGCTCTGTGATCAGTGATCAAGTTAGAAATCGATTGTCAGCACGTGGCATTGTGGTTTATCTTGAAACAACGATAGATAAGCAGGTAGCGCGCACCCAAAGAGATCGTCGTCGCCCATTACTACAAACCAAAGAAGAGCCGCGAACAGTATTAGAAAACTTGGCCGTAGAACGTAACCCTTTGTATGAAGAAATAGCCGATGTAGTGATTAAAACTGACGATCAGAGTGCTAAGGTAGTAGCTCATAAAATTATTGAACAGTTAGACTTCTAAATAACAACGTCATTTTATAAAAGCCACTTTATTCTTAAAAGTGGCTTTTTTCATTAAAACAACTTGGTAGTAGATAAATGCCCACTCTTAATCTTGAATTAGGCCCTAGAAGTTACCCTATCTATATAGATTCAGCTCTATTTGATGATGAAGAGCTACTATCAGCACATATTCGAGCGAAACGTATTTGTATAGTTACCAATAATATCGTGGCACCACTATACCTAGAAGCCATTAAATCCAAACTAACTAAGTTCGAGCTTGATGAAATAATTTTACCGGATGGTGAAGCAGAAAAAAGCTTAGCTAATTTTGAACGCATTATGTCGCACTTATTAGCAAATACCCATGGACGTGACACTACCTTAATCGCTTTAGGTGGTGGTGTGATTGGTGATATTACTGGTTTTGCTGCTGCAAGCTATCAACGTGGTATAGATTTTATTCAAATACCTACGACGGTACTATCACAGGTTGACTCTTCTGTAGGTGGCAAAACCGCAGTAAATCATTCATTGGGTAAAAATATGATAGGTGCATTTTATCAACCAAAAGCAGTGATCATAGATATTGATAGTTTAGCCACTTTACCACTGCGCGAATTTAATGCTGGAATGGCAGAAGTTATTAAGTACGGCATTCTAGGTGATTATGAATTTTTTGTATGGCTAGAGAATAACATCAATGCAATAAAATCTGGTGACAAAAGTACGTTATCAAAAATGATTGAAAGATGTTGTCAATGTAAAGCTGACATTGTTGCAAATGATGAAACCGAAACTGGGGTTCGTGCATTACTTAATTTGGGTCATACTTTTGGTCATGCTATCGAGGCTGAACAAGGTTACGGAAATTGGCTTCATGGTGAAGCTGTAGCCACTGGCATGGTACTTGCTGGTAAGTTAGCAGTAGCAATGAATTTGCTTGAAGTGTCAGATCTTTGTCGAATTGAAGCGCTAATAGAAGCGTTTGACTTACCGTTACAAGCGCCAGAAACTATGAGCTGTAATGACTTTATTCGCCATATGAGTAGAGATAAAAAGAATATTGGCGGTAAATTACGTTTTATTATACCAACAGCAATTGGTAAATCAGAAATTCGTGATGATATTACTCAAGAGACACTTCAACAAATTCTATAATCGTTTTGGTATTACCTAAAGGATAACATTAAGGTAATACAACTTGTAGAAAGGGTTGGAAATGTCCGAAGTTGCGCACAACAGTTTACATCATGCAAATATTGCTTCAGTGCAATTAAATAGTGAACCTGCAGTTACCTCTATAAATGTTAGCGCTCGAATCGATTATATCCAACGCTTTTCGAAACAAGTAGTTTTAGTTATTGATAAAGACCCAGCAACTTATTCAAAAGCAGCAAGTCATTTCCTAATAAACCTTTCAAGCAACTCTACCAAAGAGAAAAATCAACAAGAAACTAACGTTGCTTTTGTTTCTGCTTCAACAAAACTAAACGATATTCAAATGCGTTGTCGGCTTATTGAGCAACTTTTTGCTAATAGCTTATTTGATCCGGAAAAATCTCTAGCCGTAAGTATTCTTCGTCTCAGCAAACAAAATAAAGAAAGAATCACTATTGTACTGGAACACGCGCAAGCTTTATCATTGCAAGTCAAGTATGAACTTTGTCAATTAGTTGATGTAGCAAACAAAGCCAATAGAAAGATCAACGTGGTATTATTTGGCCATGAGCAAATGGGGCCAGAGATAGCAAAAAATAAAAGCATCTTTAATAATAAATTGGCCATAATCGATGCAAAGTCAGGACAATTGTTTGCATTGGACCATGCAAGATTTAGAAATGAAACAAGAACTTTTACCAGTGGTTTTTGGAAAAAATTACTTATGCTAAGTTCTTCAATTGCGGCACTAGTAGGTTTGTCTTGGTATGTTTTAGTCAATCATGATAATTTTTCATTAGCTAAGTTACCTTTATTGAACTCAGCCAAGATCGAACCTTTAGCAATAGCGGTCGAGGCGAAAACCATTAACGCTATTGTCGCCAACAAACTAATAGCACAAGCAAGTGTTAAAGATATGCACGAAGCAATATTAGGTCAGTCTATTTCAAAACCAGTAAATAAACCAAAACCTGCGAAAGCCACAGACATCTTGCAAGCCTTAGCATTTGATAAACCGGTTGAGGCCAAGTTAATTATTGATGAAAAAAGCGTTTCATCTACAGCAATGATTCAAGAAAAAGCAACAAAGGTAACTGCGTCAGACGAACTTTTGATAAATCAACTTAGCAAACCAAGTGAAAATAGACAGGAAGAATTTTTAACACCTAATTATTATCTAAATGTGCATTCAGGTTATGTAATTCAAATAGCTGGATTCGAAGATGCAGATGGCTTGGCAAGTTTTGTCAGTCAATATCCTGCTCTACAACATTTTAGTTATCAAAGAAAACTAAATTCGAAGGAATTTTTTGTCATAACAAGTAAAGCTTTTGTAGAGAAAGAACAAGCAAGCGCTGCAATTCAAAGTTTGCCACAAGCTATTCAGGCAAGAGGACCATGGCTTAAGTCTATTTCCGCAATTAAGCAGGAAATCAATACCTTTAAGCCTTAATTCAAGCTACAATCCGCACCTAGAAAAATATAAATTACTCAAGTCTGCACAAAATATGGTTTTCAGTAAAGCTGAGCCTACTATCTTGGTATGGCTTAGGAGTAGGAATAGCTAAGCGGTAGTATGACAAAGAAAAATCGTGCATTTTTAAAATGGGCTGGCGGAAAGTATGGTCTCAGTGATGTTATTGCCAAAATGCTCCCTAAGGGTGACTGCTTAATCGAACCTTTTGTCGGTGCAGGCTCAGTTTTTCTAAATACCAACTATGCTAAATATACACTGAACGATATCAATCAAGATTTAATAAACCTCTATAAACTATTACAATCTCAACCTGATGCTTTTATTGAAGATGCCAAAACCTTATTTAACGCTGAACATAATCAGAGTGAAATATATTATCAGCTACGTAAAGAGTTTAATGAAAGTAGCGATAGTTATTTTCGATCTTTAGTCTTTTTATATATGAATCGTCATGGTTATAACGGTTTGTGTCGATATAACAAATCAGGTGGCTATAACGTCCCTTTTGGTAAATATAAACGTCCCTACTTTCCTGAAGAAGAATTGAACTTCTTTGCTAATAAAGCACAGCAAGCAACCTTTGTCTGCGAAGGGTATCGTGACACTTTCACTAGAGCAAAAGCGGGCGATACTATTTATTGTGATCCACCTTATGTACCGCTAAGTAAAACAGCAAGTTTTACCAGTTACGCCGGTAATGGCTTTGGTTTAGATGAACAAGCTGATTTAGCCAATGCTGCTGAAGAGGTCTCTGCTGAAAAGTCGATAGCTGTTTTGATTTCTAATCATGATACTATTTGGACACGTAAAATATATGAGCATGCCAGTAAAACTAAATCAATCAAGGTTGCACGTACTATTAGCCAAAAAGGAAATAAACGTAAAAAAGTTGCTGAGTTATTGGTACTTTATAAATAACTGACCGGTAAAGTATTTTTTCATAGAACTTAACATCCGTTCAATATATCTCACTATATCAAGAATCATCGTTGCTAATAAATAACACCAACTACATACAAATCATCGTGCATTAAAAACAAATACCCTGTATATCGAGCTAATCTTACATGCTTTTTATTTGAGTGAAATAGATACAAATCTTTCCTTCGGCCAGCCAAGAGCAGCGGGTACCTTGCGGGATAAATACAGCTTCGCCTGCACTGAATTTATGCTCAACTCCCTGTTCGTCTTTGCAAATAAGGCTACCCTGTTTGATAACGATAAACTCATTATAGGGGAAAGTGATCTCGTTAGTATCAAAGCCCTTGCTTTGCCAAACTCCGGAAGTAAATGTTTGGTTATGATTTTGATAAAGTACTTTTTTGTTATGACCATCCGAGGTTGTTTGCCAAGGTACATTAGAATGTTCGTTGACATAAATGACCTTTTCGACGACTGGTGTGTGAGGATTATCTTGTGGTTCGTAGATAACATAGAATTTACGTAAATAGCCCTTTTGATGCCACTGACAATCATAAGCTTGTGGTATCACAAAACTTTCACCGGCCATGATGGTATCTATTTTGCCCGTTTTGCTATTTTTAATTTCTACTGCACCTTCTATGATGCTCATAAACTCATCACATTTATAAGGTGCTGCTGTCTCTACCATGTCGGTAGTATCCCAAACACCAATATATAGCCCTAAAGTATCATCTTCATAATAACTATGAGTGTGCTGCTTTGGTAATGGCGACTCGAACATATCCTCTTCAAGTTTATCTGATACCTTACCAAAACCGTGGGGTTTTTGGCTTAATTTAATAATGCTCTTTTCGGACATGCTTTGCTCAGTTGTTCGTTTTTATTTAAGTCGTTTTAACTAATAATGATTGAACTTGCAGCCACTTTATTCTTTAACTTAAACAAAGTGGCAATAAGGTTGGCTATTATTTACGAAGGGAAGGCGAAACTAACACCTTCTCTCACGCCACTTGATGGCCAGCGTTGAGTAATAGTTTTACGTTTGGTGTAAAAACGCACACCGTCAGGACCGTAAGCATGTAAATCACCAAACAATGAACGCTTCCAACCACCAAAACTATGATAAGCCACGGGCACTGGTAATGGTACATTAATGCCAACCATGCCTACTTCAATATTGTCAGAGAAGTAACGTGCTGCTTCGCCGTCGCGGGTAAAAATACAAGTACCGTTACCGTATTCATGGTCGTTGATTAATTGCATCGCCTCTTGCATAGTCTTAACACGGACTACTTGTAAAACAGGGCCAAAGATCTCTGCTTGGTAGCTAACCATTTCAGGAGTAACATGATCTATTAAGGTTGCGCCAACAAAGTAACCATTCTCGAACCCTTCAACAGTTGGATTACGCCCATCAACCACTAGAGTGGCCCCTTGTTCTGCAGCACTGCCAATAAAGCCATTTACTTTTTCTTGATGCGCTTTGGTGATAACCGGTCCAAAGTCGTTATTAGCATTTGTATGGTCACCAACACTGAGACTTTTCATGCCTTTGGTCATTTTGGCTACTAAAGCATCACCTGCTTCATCACCAACAGTAACGGCGACAGAAAGTGCCATACAACGCTCGCCAGACGAGCCAAATGCAGCCCCTAATAATTGGTTTACCGCATTATCCATATCTGCATCAGGCATGACAATGGCATGGTTTTTCGCACCACCTAATGCTTGGCAACGCTTTCCATTGGCATTAGCCGAGGTATATATGTACTCAGCAATGGGCGTAGAACCAACAAAGCTCACTGCTTTAATACGCTGATCATTGAGCAAAGTATCTACCGCTTCTTTGTCGCCATTAACAACGTTCATTACACCATCTGGTAAGCCCGCCTCTTTTAACAATTGAGCGATAAATAATGTAGAACTTGGATCGCGTTCTGAGGGTTTAAGAACAAAAGTATTACCGCAAACTATCGCTAGTGGGTACATCCACATAGGTACCATTGCTGGGAAATTAAAAGGAGTTATACCAGCAACTACGCCTAAGGGCTGGAACTCACTCCAAGAGTCGATATTTGGGCCAACGTTTCTACTATGCTCACCTTTTAATAATTCTGGGGCACCACATGCATATTCGATATTCTCAATACCACGTTGTAATTCACCGGCAGCGTCATGAGAAATTTTTCCGTGCTCTTCACCAATTAATCGACAAATTTTATCCCTGTTTTGCTCTAGTAGTTCTTTGAAACGAAACATCACACGAGCACGTTTAACGGGTGGCGTATTTCGCCAAGCCGGAAAAGCCGCTTGGGCTGCACTGATGGCCTGCTCTACGGTTTGTTTACTCGCTAAAGCAACTTGCTTCGTTGGTTCGCCAGTTGCAGGGTTGAAAACGTCTTGTGCTCGTTCTGTCTGGGTGATTATTTCGCCATTGATTAAATGACCTACTGTTTGAATTTGTGCCATGTTAGTTCCTATAAATCTATATATAATAATTAGTTAACTTCGTTAATCGTTTCGCCCAAAGCATTCATTAAGCTGTCAATTTCTGGCAAGGTACAAGTAAATGGCAAGCCAAGTTGAATAGTGTCACCGCCATAACGGACGTAAAAGCCTTTCTGCCACATTTTCATGGCTATTTCATAAGGACGTTTGCCTGGCTCCGGTTTACCTTGCTCAGTGCCAAAAGCTTCGATGGTAATACCACCAGCTAAACCATAATTACGAATATCACTGATGTGATCACAACCTTTTAGTGAATGTAGTGATTCTTGAAAATATGGCGCTATTGTTTTAACACGCTCAGCCAAATTTTCTTTTGCTAAAATATCAAGAGAAGCTAGTGCTGCTGCACAAGCAATCGGGTGTGCAGAATAGGTATAACCGTGAGGTAATTCTAGCATATATTCTGGCCCACCTGTTTCCATATAGGTATCGTATATCGCTTGTTTAGCAATGACGGCACCCATCGGAATTACACCATTGGTAAGTTGCTTAGCCACTGTCATTAAGTCAGGAGTAACACCAAACTCAGCAGCGCCTGTATTAGCGCCCATACGACCAAAAGCGGTAATGACTTCATCAAAAATAAGTAGAATATTATGTTTGTTACATATTTCTCTAAGGCGTTTTAAGTAACCGACAGGTGGAGGAATAACACCAGCTGAGCCAGCCAGAGGCTCTACAATAACAGCAGCAATCGTTGAGGCATCATATACAGCTATTAACTGTTCAAGCTCTTCAGCTAAATAACCACCTTTAGATGGCATACCTTGAACAAATTTATTTTCACTGAGCATAGTATGAGGCAAGTGACAGGCTTCAATACCTTGACCAAATATTGCGCGGTTAGGGCTTAAACCACCAACACTAATACCGCCATAGTTAACACCGTGATAGCCTTTTGAGCGACCTATAAAGCGAGTTTTACTCGCTTGCCCTTGTTTACGCCAGTAACCACGAGCAATTTTTAATGCGGTTTCTACAGACTCTGAGCCAGAGCCCGTAAAGAAAACTCGGTTCAAACCGTCCGGCATTAATTGCGTGATGCGGTGAGCTAGCTCAAATGATTTGGGGTGACCAAACTGAAATGCTGGAGCATAATCTAATGTAGCTGCTTGTGTCGCAATGGCTGCGGTAATTTCGGGGCGAGCATGACCAGCACCACAGGTCCATAAGCCTGAAAGGCCATCAAATATTTGTCTGCCATTAGCATCAGTATAATAGTTACCTTGGGCAGACATAATAATACGCGGATCTTTTTTGAACTCTCGGTTGCCAGTAAAAGGCATCCAGTGAGCATCTAATTGTGCTTGGCTTATGCCATGATTACTCGAATTGGTTGTGTTATTAGTCATATTTACCTCAACAACTTATTTATTGGTGATTTTGATTTACTTAAGGCTATTATCAATGATTTAATGGGTTATTAAATTGTTACTTATTAAAGTTAAGGTAATTAAAAGATTACCTAAGAGCATTATGAAAAAACATAAAACTTTATTACCTCGACAGATAGGTGATGCCCATATTCGTTTATTGCGCATTTATAAAGTGGTGATTGAAGCCGGCGGTTTTGCTGCTGCTGAAGTTGATTTGAATATTTCGCGACCCGCTATTAGTTTAGCAATTTCAGAGCTTGAATCGTTATTGAACATGAAACTATGTCATCGCGGCAGATCGGGATTTTCCATTACAGAACAAGGAGAAGAAGTTTATCAATCTGCTTTGCAACTATTAGGAAGTATTGAAAATTTTCGAGCACAAATGAATGCTATCAATACAGATTTAGTGGGTGAATTAAATATTGGTATTACTGATAACTTAGTAACCAGCGAGCAAATGCGCATTACCCGCTCGTTAAGCGCCTTAAAACATAAGGCGCCTGACGTGGTGATTAACATTCGCATGATTCCACCTAATGATATTGAAACTGCGGTGTTAAATGGCAAATTACACATTGGGGTAGTGCCTGAATTGAGAACTTTACCAGGGTTAAATTATCTGCCTTTATATAAAGAAGAATCATTGCTATATTGCAGTGAACAGCATTCATTATTTAAACAAGAGCTTGATACTATTAGTGATGAAGCACTCGTTCAGTATGATGCTGTCGTACCGAGTTATCCGCAATCAAGTGACATTAAGCAGCAACAGAAAAAACTCAAAGCAACAGCAACATCAACTGACCGAGAGGGAATTGCTTTTTTAATTCTAACTGGCCGCTTTATTGGATTTCTCCCTACCCACTTTGCTAAACGTTGGCACGGACAAGATAAAATGCGCACTATAGAGGCACATAGACGATACTTCCATACCAATTTTTCCGTTATTACAAGCAAGGGAGCACGTAGTCATTTAATTTTAGATGCTTACATGGAAGAGCTCAAAAAAACCGCCAAGCTGTGAAAGTCAAAGCAAGCAAATGAAAAGCTCATCTTAAGCTAACAGGTTGATTTGCGTTTAATCTTGATTTTTTTAGTTATGTTATGGCATGACAAAGTAAACAAGTGTGATTAAACCTGCAACAAAGCCTATTACACAAATAACACCAACAAAGATGAAATGGCTTAACTTGCCTTCATTAAAATCCTTCACCCGATTTTCATTACTTTGAACGCCAAAGAACGCAGCTGCAACGCTTTTAAATGTGTTTTTAAAAGAAGATTTTTGTTTAATCATATAGCTTTCATTTGTAATTAATAAAGAAGATTAATGAAAACTATAATGTAAAAGCTCAACTAAATCTAAGAAATGAAGATGTGCAGATTTATTATCGTTAGAAAGCCAAGACAACCAGCTTTTATTTGGCATATAGTCAGCATTGCATGGGTGACTGCTATGATTCATAGGCAGGTTAGACTCAACAGCCATACAAGACTTTAATAAGTCAGCTTGCGTATTGAAAGACCGACTATTTATAGTCGCGGAAATGGTAAAAGTGAGAGTAAGTGTTAGGGCGAAAGTGGAGAGTTTTGTCATTGTCCGTTTTGACATGTTTAATTCCATTTTATAAACGAAAAAGTGCTAATTGGCTGCAGTATAACCAATTAACACTTTATTGTCATATCATTTACAAAGGTACTAGAACGATTTGCTAATACTGAAAATTAGTGTTTCATCGCCTTCGCCAGTTTCTAAGTCTAATTCTTTATCGTTAACAATAACTGCTACACCTAAATCAAAACCTGATACTTCTGCGCCGTAACCAACTTCTAAGTAATCACCTTCAAAGTCTTTGCCCCAAGTACCGTAAGTTAAATACAAACCTTCGTTTTCAATGGTAAAAGAAAGAAAATTATAATCGGCTTCATCAATACCTAAACCCATATCTTCTTTATGTTGACCAACATTGTAAGACACAGAAACTAAGCCATATGACAAGCCTAAGTTAACTTCATTATATGCTGAATCAAAATCACCAGTATATTGATACGTGGTAAAACCAACGCTATAAGCAAGACCATTTTCTAGTTCATTACCGTAGCTACCGTAAAAGTCAATTTCTAAACCATCTTGAACATCTGCAGCCCATGTACCAACAGAAAAGTTGCCACTTTCGTAGTCAACACCGGCGCTAGCTGTTGCGGTAGTTGTTTGCGCTATACCGCGAAAGAAGTATTGTGAAACAACAGCAGCGTTAGCACTTAACCCTTCTGTAGCTGCAGCTGAGGTTGAAAAGAATGCGCCAGAGGCTAATGTTGTCGCTAGTGCGATACTTAGTAGTGATTTTTTCATGATTCTCTCTTTAATTTATTATTAGTTTTAAACCTAATGACTAGTTAGCAAAGATGGTGCCTGAGTTATATTAAAGATATGTTTGGTGATATAAGTCATATTTAACAATGCATTATGGATTTGTTGAAAGGAGGGTCAAATAATTGCAATAAGAGTTGTTGCGCTAGTTTGGTGCGGGAAAGGGAGTGTTGTGCAAAAAAAGTGCAGACAATACTCCTCTCATCATGAATAGCTCAACTTTCCTGTAACTGGCATCTTGGAGTGGTTTGGGTATAATACGCGCATATTTATTTGCTGGATTAAAGCGATGTCTTCTTTTTTAATTGCTCCCTCTATTTTATCTGCCGATTTTGCTCGTTTGGGTGATGATGTCGCTAAAGTTCTATCAGCAGGCGCTGATGTGGTGCACTTTGATGTTATGGATAACCACTTTGTGCCAAACCTTACTTTTGGCCCAATGATTTGTAAATCTCTACGTGAATATGGCATAACCGCTCCAATAGATGTGCATCTTATGGTTAAACCGGTTGATAGCTTAATTCCTGATTTTGCCAAAGCAGGTGCAGATATAATCACCTTTCATCCAGAAGCGAGTGATCATATTGATAGAACATTGCAATTAATTAAAGATCATGGATGTAAAGCCGGGCTAGTATTAAACCCCGCCACTCCGTTGCATTGCTTAGATTTTGTGATGGATAAATTAGACGTGATTTTATTAATGTCGGTAAATCCAGGCTTTGGCGGTCAATCATTTATTCCAACCACGTTAGATAAACTACGTTTAGTTAAAGAAAAAATCAAACAAAGTGGCCGAGATATTCGCTTAGAGGTTGATGGTGGAGTAAAGGCTAATAACATAGCTGAAATCGCAGCAGCTGGAGCAGATATGTTTGTAGCCGGCTCAGCTATTTTTTCTCAAGCAGATTATAAAGTTGCCATTGATGAAATGCGCACTGAGTTAGCTAAAGTAGCTAAATAGCATCTGTTCGTGAAGTTAACATTTTTAAGATAAGCAATACCCTTTAAAGGAAAGATATGAGTAAACCTATTGTATTAAGTGGCTGTCAGCCTTCAGGCGAATTAACTATTGGTAACTATTTAGGCGCATTGAAACAATGGGTCAATATGCAGTCTAGCCATGAATGCTATTACATGTTGGTGGACCAACATGCTATTACCGTGCGTCCAAAAGCCGAAGACTTACGCAAAGCGACATTAGACGGATTAGCGCTTTACCTTGCTTGTGGGGTTGATCCTGAGCAAAGCACTATTTTTATTCAATCTCATGTGCCAGAGCATGCACAATTGAGTTGGGTGTTAAATTGTTATACTCAAATGGGTGAGCTAAATCGCATGACCCAGTATAAAGATAAATCGCAAAAATCAGAAGCTAACATGAATTCCGGGTTATTTACTTATCCGGTATTAATGGCAGCAGATATTTTGTTATACGGGGCGGATAGCGTGCCGGTTGGTGATGATCAAAAGCAGCATTTAGAGCTAGCTCGTGATATCGCAACACGTTTTAATAACCTATATGGCGATATTTTTACGGTACCCGATCCGTTTATACCTCAGCATGGCGCTCGTGTCATGAGTTTACTTGAGCCGACTAAGAAAATGTCAAAGTCAGATACCAATCCAGGTAACTTTATTGGCTTACTAGAAGAGCCTAAGAAAATTGCGAAAAAAATAAAACGAGCCGTTACCGATTCAGATGAGCAAGCACGTATTTACTATAACTTGGAAGAAAAGCCAGGGGTATCTAACTTATTATCTTTACTTTCATGCGCAACAGGGAAATCTGTTGAGAGTTTAGTGCCAGACTATGAAGATAAAATGTATGGTCATTTAAAAGGAGATGTAGCTGACGCAGTAGTCTCTATGTTAGCGCCTATTCAGGCTAAATATCATCAATACCGTGAAGATCAAACCTTTCTTGAACAAGTGATGAGCAATGGTGCCCAGAAAGCTTCTCTTCGTGCTACTAACATCCTAACGTCTGTTTATGATGCTGTTGGTTTTATTCCACGTCCATAATTAGTCGTACTACTAAGGGTAGTAACGAGTTATGAAAACCGACTCGTTACTACGCTGACAAACTAATCTTTTCTCGCTGCTTTTTGTGTTCTTTCAAACAACTTTTCACTGTCCTTAACAAACTTATCAACACTGCTACTTGATGCAACTAAAAAGCTAGGCATCATGATAGTCGAATTGTATTGCGGTCTAGGGTTAAATTCAGGTTTATTACTGTATTGCACTACATAACTGCCACCAAACAATAATATAGTCATGCTTGCCGCTACAATGATGCGGCGTTTTGCCGGCATATGAAAGCCAATGTAACCGTTCAACCAGAATAGACTAAAAGCCAAAGCTATTGATGACATAACAATAAATATCGGTGCTATAGAGCCGCTTGCACTATTAAAGGCAGCAACACTTTCTAATAAATCGGTGAACCACATTATATTAAAGAAAGCGAAACTGATGCCAAATTGGGCCATCACCCTAGCATCATGCTTATTCAAATGAGAAACCAAGGAAACGCCTGCTGGCCAAAATGCAAAGCCTAGCGCCATACCCAGAGTAGGAACTAAAAGTTGGCTGAAGTTAATTTCAGTTGGCGTATTCAGGTAAAAAACAGCACCAGCGATTAAGGTAAATAAAGTAATACTCAGTAATAATATTGCCGGGTGGCGCATTAAATTAATGAAACTTTCAAACGGACTGAATGCGACAGTTGGCTCAACAGGATGATCGGTAAATAAAATACGTAGTTGGCTTTTACCTAAAGTGATGACATCACCATCATGGACAATATGGTTATCAGCAGAGTGCTTTTTTTCATTAATATTTTCTATAAATGAGCCATTTACGGTTTGATTATCAGTAAGATGCCATTGGCCATCTATCAAATCTACACTCAAGTGACTTGGACAGATATGAGGGTCTGCTAAAATAATATCGTTATGATAATCTCTGCCAATATTAATTTGCGCCTTAGTTAATTTATGGCGGTGCAGCAATTTATGATTGCGGCTTATTTCTTCAATAATTATTTCCATGACACGGCCTCCATAAATTGACGGGTAAAGGCTAAGGCATTGCTCTGACTTATACCAGCAATGGTGAAGTGGCTAACGAGTGCTTGCTTTTCTTTATCAATAGAGGCACTTAGATATAGTACATCAAACAAGTCAGGGAATTTTTTATAAGCCCGAGTGCAAAAAATTGTTTTGTTGTTAATCGCTTGGCTTTGGGGCATGACTAAATCGTGATGACATTGATATTCAGTAACATTGTCTTTGTCTGCTCGGTTACCCGCGCCAGCACGAGAAATTTGTTGCTGATATAAATGATAAAACTTATTAGCGCCAATATCTTTAGCCTGCATTGTTCTAAATTCTATTTCCATTGCACCAGTAAAAAAACGTGAAGAGATATAAGTATTTTCATCTAACGAACAATTGGCGACCGCAGTTAAAATCAAGGCGTCGGTTTTATCTGCATTTGAATCACCCCAACAACGAATATAAGGTACATCAATAATTGGTATTAGGCCTTTATCGCCAAGTTGTTTTGAATGCCAAGGGCTACTAAGAATCGCGGAAATTAACTTATCTTGGCTAGATGTGAGTTGCTCTGCCATTTGCAGTGCAATGGTCTCTGGTGGTTTTTCCATAAACCCTTTGTACAAGTTAACTAATTTATCATGAGGAACCAAAAAGCCTATACCATCACCAGACGTCGCAACATTAACACCAACCACTTCAGCTTGTTTATTGACTACAGGGCCACCGCTCATACCTGAATTGATAGAGCCGGTGAAATGTATACGTTCATTAAAGGATTCTTTTTTCAAGCCATTATAGGTTCCAGGTACAACAATCATACCTAAATCATGAGGATTACCTAATGAAAAGATTTGCTCACCTTTATGAGGCGCTGAACTAGACAACTTAAAAAATGGCATGTTCTGCTCAACACTTCGTCTAACCAGTGCTAAGTCGTTTATTACGTCAACACTCAACAGGGTCAAGTCACCTTTATTTCCTTGACTGTCAAGGTATTCAACCCGATATTTTTTAGGATGTAAGGCATAACTAGAAATCACATGGTAGTTAGTAGCAATCATGCCATCTTCACTGATTTGAAAACCTGAGCCAATAGAGGATTTTTCACCACTGGCTTTATCAATTAATTTTATTTGGTATAGGGATGGTTTTAATTGATTAAAAAGTTGTTCGGCTTGTTCAGTGGCAAAACTACTTGTGCTTAGCAATATACATACTAAGGTAAAAAAAGCTTTCATTTAGGTTCCTACTAAAAAATAACCTTCCTATTGTGCCATTGTCTGCGTATTAGTCACTTAAAATTTTGTATATTCTTGTTTCTTACCTTTTATGGTGAAAACTCATTTACAAATAGATGATTATAAATATATTTTCGAGCATTCTTTATTTATATTTTTAGAGCATTCAAATAGTTAAAATTAAGTAGGAATGGATGTGAGAAAACATTGCTAAAGATGATAATAAACGCTCAATTTAGGACTATTATTAAAGGGAGTACTTGTTATTTTCTTTTGATAATAAAAATTACGCCCTAAGTAAATGAAAGCAAGTCTTACCCATAAAAGTTGTAGGAGTTGATATGAATATCTCAAAATTTATGAAGTCAGCAGTAACAGCTGCAGCAATATCTGTCGCTTCCCCTAGTGCTGTAGCAGAACGATTCATCATACAAGTAGATAATCAAAACAAAGGCGTAGTGACTGCCCTATCTCGACAGATGGGTGGTGATGTTCATATTGAGTCAGATGGATTTATTTCAGTAAGCTTTGCAGGGAAGAACCTAGAGCAAGTCAAAGGACTCTTGAATAATCCGCATATTAAGTTGATTGAAATAGATCGTAAACGGTATTTGTATAACTTATCTAACCATTATCAGAATTCAGCAGGTGATCCAATGGCAGTGCAAGTGGTTCCTTACGCTATTAATCAATCCAATGCATCAGATGCTTCAATTACCATCAGAGGGGATGGGATTAAAGTTTGCGTTATAGACTCTGGCTTAGATCGATCAAATATAGACTTCACTTGGACTAATATTACCGGAACAAACCTTACCGGCACAGGTAACTGGGATTCACATGGGGGTCCCCACGGTACTCATGTTGCAGGTACTATAGCCGCAGAAGATAATGGCTTTGGCGTCATAGGAATGGCGCCTAATACTTCCTTACATATTATAAAAGTATTTAATGAGGACGGATGGGGTTATTCATCATCTTTAGCAGATGCGGCACTTGAATGTTCTGAGCGAGAAGTTGAGGCGGATGTTATTAGCATGAGTTTAGGTGGCATTTTTAGCAGCGCTACAGAAGAAAATGTGTTTCAAGAATTTGTTGATAAAGGAGGCTTAGTTGTAGCTGCCGCAGGAAATGACTATGACAATACTCGTTCATATCCTGCTGGTTATTCATCGGTGATGATGGTTGGTGCTAATGATGGCGACAATAATATTGCTGATTTTTCACAATATCCAGATTGTACGGTGGTAACTGGTCGCGGTCGAAAACAAAAAATTAAAGAAGATAAAACGGTATGTGTTGAAGTCACCGCTGGAGGTGTAAATACTTTATCCACTTATCCAGCAAGTATGGCGACAGTCAATTTATTGTCTGTTGATGAGTTGAGTTATTCAACTGAAGGATTTCAAAATTCGGTTCAGGATTCGGTAAATGCACCCACAATTAACTTTGGTTTTGGTGATAGCGCTGCGATTACCGCAGTAATACAAAATGATAACTTGACCAGTTTATCCGGTTATATTTGTGTCATGAGTCGAGGAGGAATCTCTTTTATTGATAAAGTGAACAACTGTTCATCTCTAGGAGGAATAGGTGCAATTATTATCAATAATGAGGATGGCATGATAAATGGCACTTTAGGGGATGATGATTCATACATTCCAGTTGTGGGTGCGTTACAGGCTGATTTCGGTGCTATTATGCCGTCAGCGAATACTGATGATATTGGTACGGTTGGTGCGGAAGCTTACCTGACTGTTGGGTTAAGTAATTATGGCTTTATGAGTGGCACATCAATGGCAACGCCAGCTGTTGCAGGTGTTGCCGCCTTAGTTTGGTCAAATTTTTCTGACTGTTCAGGTGAAGAGATAAGAGCGGTGCTTAATCAAACTGCAATACATCCAGAGCAAACTACTACGCATGATGTGCATTTTGGCAATGGAATCGTGCAAGCTAAGGCTGCTTATGACTATCTTAATGCCGAAGTTATAAAACCGGATAATTCTTTATGTGTGCCTGATAATGTTGGAGATGCTCCCGGAGGTGATCCCGGGTTAACCGTAAGTGGTTATAAAGTTAGAGGTGTCCATCATGTTGACTTTGCATGGTCAAATTTTGCTGATAATGAAACGGTAACTATCCAACAATTGAATCCAGCTACCGAGCAATTCTTTGTAATTCATACCAAGACAGGGAATGGAACTACGTCGCATAACCTCGACGCTAAAGGTGGAGGCTTATATATTTTTAAAGCTTGTGGTGACTCATCATGTACTGTGGAAGTTGAGGAGGTTTTTTAGTCACAAAATTGTGCTACACAAATAAGGAGCTATTTAGCTCCTTATTTATTATCTTTGTATGATGATAACTCATCAATTGTGTCGCTATGAATGAAACTGAAGCAGAAAAGTATTTACTCGCAAAACCTGAAACTTCCCTTTATTACCCCTTTGGTGATGAAGTAAAAGTATTCCGTGTCAAAAATAAAATGTTCGCCACAATTGCCCACGGTAGTACTGCAAAAAGTGCTAAAACCAGTGATGAAGCGAAAAGGTATTTTTGGATGAACTTAAAATGTGATCCTAATGAAGCGGTAATGTTGCGTGATGTTTTTTCCTCAGTTATTCCCGGTTACCATATGAATAAATCGAGCTGGAACTCGATCATTCTGGATGGTTCAATTCCACAAGGTGAGATTGAACGGATGATGGACAATTCGTTTAAGTTGGTCGTTAGCAAAATGACCAAGAAAGATCAGCGGTCAATCTTGGTACATTTATAAAACTGCTGTCACAAATCCGACCTGATTTAGACCGGAATTTATCTTTAAAATAGTCCGCTTTGCCATTCCTGCCTGTGGAATTCCCTTCATATCGTTAATTTTAAGATAAAGTCTGTCTTGGAGAAAGTGAATATCAATTGTTCTGACCCTTTATTTAGATGGAAAAAGGTAAACATCTAAAATATGAACTATAGTGTATTTTGATAATCTTGGGAAAAAAGAGTGAGTTTAGTGAGAGGACATTCACCCGCTACAATCCGCAAAGCCAAGTTTTATTAATATTGGGTTTATCCACATGTTAGCAAAAATTTTAATACTACTATCTGCTACCTTTTATCTGACCGTCTCTCAAGCGGCATTAATAACCACTTTGTCTATCGATACGGTTGAATACAATGGGCAATATTATGAGTTGAGTATTGTAAGCGGTACTTTTACGGAGTATCAGGATGAAATCGAGGCCTCTCCATGGTGGGGGGACATATATGCAGCAAGCGATTGGGCGATCAGTACTAGCAGTTGGACTGATAGGTTTGGCTCTTTCTATTCGACGGAGGCTACGTTTTTTGCGCATACAAATAGGTCTAGGGGATACAATTATTTAGCTCACTATGAACCTGAATTCATCCGTGTGTGCACCCCAGCTATTCGGAAAAGAAATTATCTACATAGGCCTGGTTTCCCCAAAACTGGGCCCCGATATATTTCTGTTCCAAAAGTTTGTAGCACCGTATTAAACCCACTTTATGAGGCGATAATTGTCGATATAACAGAAGATTATGTTCTTGCTGAATTCGCAAGTCGTTGGGGGAATTGTTACGAAGAAGGCAGCCGTAGCTCATCATATTTATTTTTCACCAAGGCATGTCAGATCGATCATTCTGAGCCGACGGAATATTACGCCTTTGCTTCGCTGATTGAAGGAGGAAGCGTAAATTACGATGAGATAGATGTCATCATTTACGATGGTATCCAGTCGGTTCCGGTTCCTGAGCCATCGACGCTAGCTATTTTTGCCTTAGGAATAATAGGTTTAGCATCTCGGCGATTTAAGAAACAGTTGTAATTATTTTTTAAAGGTATAAAACACTAATTGTCATAATTGGTGTTTTTTTGTTTCTGGTGGTTGGCCATAATATTGTTTAATTGAATAACCATCAGCACCGAGACTAGCCTTAAACTTAAGGTCGGGGTTGTGGGGATACTAGAAATCACGTTTATTTAACATAAGCGTGATTTACTAATAATAATAGCGCTAATGTTTACATGAGCAAGTCGCAATGGAATAGTGTGGTTTTGGATGATGGATAATTCGTATTTATTAGTGGTCAGTAAATTGAACCATAAATAAAAGGTATTTAAAATCAAATTGTTATGGGTTAGTTATTTAATGGGGTGTGTAATATATCTTGACACTTAGATTTAAACGTTTGTGGGACACTATAATTCTTGATGGTTCAATCACCCAAAGGTGAGATTGAACGCATGATAGATAATTCTTATATGTTGATCTGAATTAATCACATAGTAACGGTTTATACGGGAGATACATAAAATATAACCCAATGGTTCGGAAATATTCTTTCATATTAAAAAGTCTAATAAACGCTTAGCGCCGCTATTTTGAAAAATATTACTCGGCCATACTGCATATAAAGGAATCGGTTCAACATGCCAATTAGGTAGTAGTTCAATTAATAAATTGTCGTTAATTTCTCTTTCGATTAAAAAATCGGGAGGAGTCGATACACCTGCACCATTGATACAAAGCTGAGTCATAGCTTCAACACTATTTACGCTGATATTGCTTTCAAAACCAATTTCACTTTTTTCACCAGCAGAATTTATTAACGTTCTGTGGTTTGGCAGCATAGCTAACTTTATCCAATTCCACTTTGTTAAATCGAGAGGCGAAGTAGGTTTTTTCTTTTCTTTCCAATATGCATAAGAACAAACCAATTTCCTATTAATTTCACCTATCCGCTTGCACATAAGGTTACTGTCATCCATTTCCCCAGCTCTAAAGGCTAAATCAATGCCTTTGTGAATAAGATCTTGTCTACTGTCAGTATAAAATAATTCAAAATTCAAATTAGGGTGCAATTTGCTAAATTGAGATATTTTTTTACTTATCTCTGATTTGATTAAAGCTGAAGGTAGCGTGAGGGTTAAAGTGCCTGTTAGGGTTTGTTTTTCTGAAGTTACTTGGCTTAAACCTTGTTGTGCAGCTTGTATCATATTTAAAGCATACTGATATAACATCCTGCCTTCAGATGTTAACGACAAATTTCTAGTCGACCTGTAAATTAGAGCCGCGCCAACAGATTTTTCTAATTGAGTAACTTGATAGCTAACGACTGAAGGTGAAAGTTTTAATTCTTTTGCCGCCGCTCGAAAAGAACCATGTTTTATCGTTTCAGCAAAAATAGCCATTGATCGTAATTCATTTATCATATGTTTTTATTGTTAAAGAATATAGAACAGTGATGTTCGATTATAGCACCTTATCTAATTAATAAAGTAAATATATAGTTTATAAAAACAAAAGGAAAAGTTATGTCGTTATTAATTGCAATGTTTTCATTCTCATTGGCTATGTCAATCTCTCCTGGTCCAGTGAATATGGTCATTTTGTCTTCAGGAGCAAACTATGGAGTACGTAAAACCTTTTCATTCGTTTCAGGTGGAACAATTGGTTTTACATTATTGTTGTTATTCCTTGGTTTAGGGTTCTCTAAAGTCATTGATCTATATCCCTACTTTCTTAAATATTTAGCCGTTATGGGCTCACTATTTATAGTGTATATTGGCTGTTTAATAGCCACCTCAAAACCAAAATTAGATGTTAAAGATCACAAAAGGCTAACTTTTATGCAAGGATTTTTATTGCAATGGTTAAACCCTAAGGCATGGGTAGCTTGTATGGTTGGCGTTTCCTTATTTTCAGTGCCAAACAGTCATCAAGAGTTTTTAACCTTTTCATTGGTCTATTTTTTAGTCTGTTATTTATCTCTTTTTTCTTGGTCTGTATTAGGCAACAAAGCAGCAATATTTTTAAACAATGAGTCTAAATTAAAGATTTTTAATCAACTGATGGCAGCGTTATTGATTATAACCGCGTGTTTTTTACTCTACTCACAATTTAATTAAATTGTGAGTATCTCAAGCGAGACTGGTAGAGTATTTTTAGACGCTACCTTGGTAAACATTAAAGCGTCTACTTACCACTATAAATAATAACTAAAAAAGACCAAGCCTCTATTCTAGTTCATCTATAGCTAGAACAATGGCTTTGAGTTGTGACATTAGGCTTTTCTCTGGTATCAAGCCTATATTTATACGTATACAGTTTTGATATAAGGTTGTGGTAGAAAAAGTATTACCCTGTTGTATGCTGACTCCTTGATTAGATAAATATAAAGCAAGTTTTTCAGCGTCGACATTGGGTATGTTGATCCAAAGCACTAAGCCGCCTTTTGGGAAATAAATTTGGCTATTACTCGGTAAGTGCTTTTGTAAGTAATCTAAATAAGTTGTGCAATGTAATGACAATGCTTTGTTTACTTTTTTTAGATGCCTTGCATAATGACCTTTGCCCACATAATCAGCCAATGCCAATTGCATAGGTTGGTTAATACCTAAGGTTTGTATTTTTCGTCGGTTTAAGTACTTAGCTAAAAACCTACCAGGCTTACACCAGCCTAAGCGAAGCCCAGGCGCTAACGTTTTAGAAAAGCTACTACACCATAAAACCCATCCTGCTTTGTCGTAGTATTTGATAGGCAAAGGGATTGTTTTTTGGTGAGCTAATTCTCTAAATATATCATCTTCAATAATGGGCAGTTCATATTTGCTGGCAAGCTCTGCAACCAATTTTTTTTGTTCATTACTAAGACTGTGACCCGTAGGGTTTTGATAATTTGCGGTCAAAATACAAGCAGCGATATTGTTAGTTCTAGCAATATTACTTAACTGATCTAAGTCTATACCGTGTTCAGTACTGGGTATTTCTATAATGGCGCGATCAAGTAATGATAAAATATCGAGTAAACCTGAATAACATGGCGAACTAATAGCAATGACATCGCCGGGTTTACTGACCGTTTCTAAAGCAATCACCACAGCATCCAAACAACCATTAGTGATTACTAACTCACCTTGATGGCTAGTAAAACCTTGCTGGCTAAAGTGATTTGACAGCTGATGCCTCAGCTGTACATTTCCTTGTGCCGCTTCATAATTCAAATTGAAATCAGCACTTTTCATGGCTGCGTTAATGCTCTGTTTTAAAAAGCTAATATCAATTAGCCTAGTGTCTAATTTAGCTGTCGCTAAACTATCAGTAGCAATATCAATATTATTTTTGGCCGGTCGAGGAGCTACTTTTACTATTGCACTATTAAATTGAGGGAATAAAGCCATGTTAGTAGCCGGGTAAGGTTTTTGTGTATAAAAGCCTTTTTTTTCTTCGGCTACTGCGTAACCTAACTGTTCCATATATCGGTAACTGGCAATTGCCGTTGTCATGCTAACAGTATGTAATGCCATTAAAGTGCGTAATGACGGCAATTTTACGTGTGGTGCTAATTGCCCATTTTCAATTTCGTCTATGAGTAATTGCGCTATTTGTAAGTATTTACTCTTGGCCATAATCTGTTATCTAAATAAATACAAAAACTGTATCTGTTATCTAATACTTATAAGAATACACTAATGTCTACATTAGACAACAAGGCCATAGCGTGAAATTTTCCTCTGATACTAACAAAAGATTAATTGATGCGTTAACTAAGCAGCTCAATAGCTTTCATAATGAGCTAGCACACCGAGATGTTGCCAGTAAAAACCTGATAGCGAAAGACATTGAATTGCCAAATGACGGCATTAGTTTTGATAATCTGAACCAACATATTGCGCATAATATTCAACCTAATTTATCGGCAAGTAATGGTGGTCGATATTGGGGGTTTGTTACAGGCGGGGCAAATCCTGTGGCCACTTATGCAGACTGGTTAGTGACAACCTTTAATCAAAACGTGTCAAAAGGGGGAGACTCAATCGCATCCTCTATTGAACAACAAACGTTAACTTGGTTATGTCAGTTATTTGAACTGCCACTCACATTTAAAGGCATATTTACTACAGGTGCAACAGCGGCTAATTTATTAGCAGCGATTACAGCGCGCCAATACGTAGGACAACAGCAAGGTATTGATATCGCTAAGTCAGGCATGAAGCATTTAGATGTAAATATTTTTAGTGCGACACCGCATGCAAGCATGATCAAGAGTTTAGGGTTAGCTGGATTTGGTCAAGAGAGTTGGCAGCCAATAGCATGTAACATCAATTCTGAAGCCATGGATATCACCGCGTTAGAGACGGCATTAATGGGTTGCAGTGCTACAAGCAAAATTGTTATTGCCAGTGCCGCAACGGTAACGGGAACTGATTACGATGATCTTAATGCAATCTCAAAACTTTGCAAAAAGCACAATGCCTGGCTTCACGTAGACGCGGCATTTGGTATTTTCGAACGTTTAATCTCTGGAATCAATGGGAAAACTAGCGGCATAGAGTTTGCCGACAGTATCACTTTAGATTGCCATAAATGGTTGAATGTACCTTACGACTGTGGTGTGTTTTTAACGAAACATATTTCATTACTTCAAGCGAGCTGTGAAGTCAGCGCGCCCTATTTGGCAGGCACAGATAGTGACATTCCATTTATGTCGTTGGGTATTGAAAACTCACGACGTTTTCGTGCTTTTCCTGTGTGGGCGACCTTAGTGACTTATGGGAAAAGTGGAATAAAGCAATATATAGAATCAAATATTCGTCAAGCTGCAACTTTAGCAAGTTGGCTAGATAAATCAGAGAAATATGTATTGCTAAAACCTTGTGAATTGAATGTGGTTTTGTTCAAACCAAACCATGCAAGGTTAAACTTAACAAGTGATGAGTGTATCGCTAAATTAAATTCAACTTAGAGCAGCACTGAGTAACTGGTCTACAACGGATGACGATGTACAAAGGGTTATTACAACGTTAAATAATCTTTGAGTTCATCTATAAAAAGTAGCGCCGACGATTAGACGATGATTAACCATTCAATGTTGGTATTTAGTAAAATGACCAAGAAAGATCAACAATCAATCTTGGTGCATTTGAGCTTTGCTTTTCACATGTTTATTTTTTCGGGGCAAAATCTGGTAAATCAATAGTGACTGATGTTGTTGTGATTGCTTCATCATTGAGAAAAGACTTTATTATTTCGGTGATTTTTGGCGACACCATAAAGATGTTATGACCGCCATTTATCACCTTTATCTGGGTCAAATTTGATAACCCTGCGGTGGCCTCTTTTTGACTGTGTATATAAGTACGTCCATCTAAAGTTCCTGTCAGTAATAGTGTCGGCACATCGTTAATAGGTTTTTCCCTAAAGCTATCACCTAAGTCTAGCCCTTTCACAGCCTTATTAAGCTGAGGCATGGGGAAGTTTAATGCTAATCCAAGTAAAGAATTTTTAGCTTGCTGTTTGATTAGTGCTAACCGCTCTTTAGTAACCCCTGAAGCAACATCCATTGCAAAGGGCATCGCTTTGAAAGAAATCGGTTGGTTGTTAAAATAGCCACGTTTTAAAAACTCAATTAATACTGAGTTTGAACCTTGCTCGAGTGTCTTATAAAGCATCAATAAATGTTTAACGCCTCTTTGTGGGTCTGCAATCATAGAAGATGCGATTATTTGTAAATGCATTTTTTGGAAAAGCATATCAATTGAAGCGCCATCTTTTTGAGGAATACTGACATTGATTGGTGACTTTTCAAGTTTGTCATGTACAGCATGCATAAGTTTAACAATATCAGGATAAGCTTTTGCCGCATGTTCCTGGCTATTAATTGCCTGTTGTAATCTAGCAAAGTAAGCATCAGTTTCACTTGGTAGCTTCACTGTTTGATTTAGCCCTTCAGCACTCGCGATAACTACTTTGTCAATTTTTCCGGCTAATTCTTTCATGGTAGCGAATGCTAAATGGCTACCATAAGAAATGCCCCATAACGTCACCTTTTTACTCTGCAAGTGTCTTCTTAAATCTTCAATATCTAAGGCGCTTTGTAATGTGGTGTAACCTAATAAGTCTACCCCTTGTTCTTGCCAAAAAGCGGCACATTCTTTGGCGGCAGCTCTATAGCGTTGTTCTACATCATTTTCGGTCAATTTTTCCGTCAATGGCATTAACTGTGAAGACACACATTCGGGCGTGGTATTAGATGCTCCCGTGCCTCTTTGATCTAAGGCAATAACATCACCTCGCTCTCTTAATGCCATAAACAAAGGGAAGCGAAAGTTAGGGTACTTAGCCGTGTTAATACCTGAGCCGCCAGGTCCGCCAGATAAATAAACAATGGGCGAGCCTTTTTTATTACCTGTTGCAGGAAAACGAACGTATTTAACTTTAATTATACGGCTATTTAGCTTGGTTCTATTTTCGGGCACTTCAATATAGCCCTCAAAAGCATCGGTAGTTTTATTATCCATGGTAGTAAATACAATGGCTTTTTCATTTTTGTATATCGATGTAGTTTGATTTGTTGCTAGGGTTTTACCTGACAATAATACTGTCAGTATGAAAAATGAATGCACAACTGCACGCTTGAATTTTGGGTATTGCATTTGATGACCTTATTAGTGTGTATAATTCTTGAAAAGGATTTAAGCGTACAATCAAAGGTAATACTTGTGCTATTCTATTAAAACTACTGATTTTATAGGTGAAAATGACCAGCGGTAGCAAAAAATCGATAAACGGTAACCGGGTAGTTTATGAATAAGTTGCTAAATTCAACCTGTTTTTTTTGGATATTCTTTTTAATTAATCAATCTGCTGTTTTTGCTCAGTCAATTATCTCAATTGATACTGAAGGGGTTATAGCGTGCCCTGCTAAAGCAAATCAAATACAAGCACCTAAATTTATTGAGCCTGAATGCCAGCAAAGTTCAGTGTATAAAGTTGATCCTCAAAATCGTGAAATTTGGTTAAAAGCAAATTTAAAGGTTAGCCAAGCTTATTTAAAAAGACACCAGCCTTCTGCTTTGTATGTATTTGGCAAAATGTCGAGTGAAGTCTTTTTAAATGGGGTAAAGCTTGGCAACAATGGCACGCCTAGTTTTTTTAATGAAGACGAGTTTTCTGGTGACATGGATGCCAGATTTTATATTCCACCTAACTTGATAAAGGAAGGTGATAATGAGGTCATTGTTCATGCATCAAGTCATCATGGATTTTTATCATTAGCCAATCCGATTCATTTTATTGGTATTTCAGAATATACCCAGACAGGTGATTTCTTTAAGCGAGACTTATTGGTTTCAATTTGCTTACTTGGCGCAATGTTACTGGGTTGTTTATATCTCATTACCTTGGTGTATAAATCAGAAGAAAAAAGAACAAGCGTATTCATTTTGTTAATGTTGGCTTCGGCAAGTGGACAACTATTTCTCGAAATCAGCAGAGTACTGTTCAATTATAGCTACCCCCTACACGATGTTCGATTAATTGCTATTGTAGTATTGTCGATAATTTTTGGCTTAAGCTTTCTCTTGTTTTCACTTCATAAGTTTGCCTGTAGAAATAAAAAATACTGGTTTGCCTTGGTAGTAACCTTGGTCTTATTTTTAGTTTTTTGGATAACGGGTTTTGACGGAAAATCAGCCGTTGCCATCTTAGTCCCTGCCTTATTTAGTTTGTTTTTTAGTGCTAAGAAATACACACAAATGCGCACCTCTGAATCTCTAGCGTATATATTGGCGTTTGGCCTTTTCGTGGCAACAATTCTTGCGACATTCAATAATTTTAATAGCATGTATTTCTACTATATTGTTACGATTATGATGGCTTTTTTGGTGATGAAAAAAACCAATGAATTCGCTCAAGAGCGGATTTTAAGGAAAGTTGAAGAGCAGCAAGTTATTAAGCTACAGCTTAAGCTCAAGCAAACAGCGCAAGCTAAACCACCAGAAAAACTGCAATTAAATTGTGCTGGTAAAGTTGAGTTTATCCCTGTTAATGAAATTTCTCACTGTAAAGCGTCTGGCGATTATGTTGAAATTTTTATGTCTGATAAACGTCAATCTTTGTATAGCGGCACGTTAAAGCGCATTGAAGAGCAGCTTCCTGATAGCTTTATCAAGGTTCATCGTTCTTATGTTGTAAATATGGATGAAGTGATTTCCATCGCGTCATCTACAAAGGGCTCTTCTGGCGGAGGTGTAATAACGTTGAAAACAGGTGACGAAGTGCCTGTAAGTAGAAGAATATTGCCTTATGTCAGAGAGTTGATAAAAGGGACAAATACCTCAGATTAACGTAGTCTTGTAATAATAGTCACTGAATTCTCATTTATGGAAAGGTAACACCGTGAAAATACGTATAGCTTTATTATTGGTCATACTCGTTAGTGCCTACAGCAGTGCTTATGATAGCCAGCCGATGAGAATAACTAATTTAGAAAAACACATAGCTACATCAGCGATCACTGACGACATAGATATTCCATGGGCAATGGTTCAGCTGCCAACTAAAGAAATTCTGATCAGTGAAAGGGAAGGGGAGTTACGGGTATTTAAAGAAGGGAGCTTATTAGCACAACCTATCTCAGGGTTACCTAAAATACAAGCTAAAGGGCAAGGGGGCCTACTTGACCTAGCGCTTCATCCTGACTTTGCAAATAACCATTGGTTGTATTTTACTTATGCCAGTAAAGCAGAAAAATCATCGGGTAGTAATACCGCTTTAATGCGCGCTACTTTAAATATAGCAACGATGGCACTTAGCGAGCAAAAATTGCTCTATAAAGCTACGCCTAACTCCAAACAGGGGCGGCATTTTGGCAGTCGTATTGTTTTTGATGAAAAAGGCTTTGTCTATTTTTCTGTTGGCGATAGAGGTCAGCGAGATGTCAATCCTCAAGATTTAAGTAAAGATGGCGGTAAAATATATCGATTACACGATGATGGTCGCATTCCCAAAGACAATCCGTTTTTGAATGAAAATGGTCAGACAACGGCTGTATTTTCCTATGGTCACCGTAACCCTCAAGGGCTTAGTTTTGACCCCAGAACTAATAATGTTTGGTCTCATGAACATGGTCCTCGAGGTGGAGATGAAGTAAACCTCATTGCCAAAGGGCTAAACTATGGTTGGCCAGTGATTAGTTACGGTATTAATTACAATGGTACAAAACTTACTGATCACACCGAAATGCCTGGCATGGCACAACCTGCACTGTATTGGAAACCCTCAATAGCGCCATCGGGTATGATTTATATATCGAGTGATAAATATCCGTCTATGCAAGGTAAGTTTTTAGTCGGCTCGTTGAAGTTTGGTCATCTTGTCTTGTTAACAATAAAAGGTAATAAGGTTATTAGCCAAGAGAAGGTCTTTGAAAATATTGGTCGCGTTAGAAGTGTAATGCAAGGCGTTGATGGTTATATCTATATAGGCATTGATGGCGGTGGCATCAAGAAGCTTATACCTAAATCATAAGCGCTTTCGTTTTCTAAAGCCAAATATCACCATTGTCTGATTTAAATGGTGATATTTAGTGGTACTAAGTAAATTAACGCAAACTATTCTTTCTAATAAAATTTAGCTACGGCAGAGTCGCCCATTATATTGCTAAGCAACCTATTAAAATCACCTTTGTTTGCAACAGAGCAGGAAAGGTTTCTTTCACAAGTATTGCCAATAATTCTAGAGCCTGTATTGGTAGCACCTTGCTGAGGGTAAGAATTTTTCAAACTAGCTATTTGCGCTGTGAACATATCATGTAAATTTGCCGTAATAGTAATAACTTCCATTTTTACGCCGTTAGAATGCTCAACTGCTTGTTTTTTCTTTTTCTTAGCTACTTTAACGACTTTTTTAGGCAAAGGCTTATTAATTAAAGCTTTTGTTAATTTAGGGTATTTATCAGAGGTAAGATTATTAGATTCATCAATAAAGTGGATAAAGTCTGCGGCTTTCTTGCTTTTAGCTAGGTAAGCTTTTGTTAACCACTTATCAGATGCTTCAAGATCTCGTTCATGAAAATCTTCTTTGTAAAAAATTACACCTAGCAGAAATGCTGCTTGGGCGTGCTGTGCTCTGGCGGCTTTTTCTAGGTAATTAACACCTTTGTCAATGTCTCTAAACTCTTCATTATTTAAGTAGATCGTGGCGGCTCTAAACTGACCTTTCAACGAGCCATATTTAGCGCCTTTTTTATATGATTTTAGTGCTTTCTTGATGTTTTTATCGGTACCATGGCCGTTAAAATATAAATCGCCTAGGGTCGACATTGCTTCAGCATACCCCAATTTAGAATACTTTTTATACTTTTTGAAATCGTCTACACATTCACTGGTATCACAGGCAGGAATGGCAATTGAAAAGCTATTAAAGCTAAACAGAGTAATAGTTAAGGTAAATAATGTTTTCAATAAATACTTATGCATAGTGAACTTCTTGTTATATTTAATTTTTATTGTAGTAACTTCAGTATCAAATGAGAGGGCAAAGTTGTTAATTTAGAGTAATCTTACATTAGCTGTCTCACTAAACGGATAAAGTCTTCTCTATTAGGCTCGCCACAAGAAAGGTTTTTTTGGCATGTATTACCAACAATTCTAGAACCGGTGTTAGTAGCGCCTTTTTGAGGATAAGAACCTCTTAAACTATCTATTTGTGCTGAAAACATATCATGTAAAGTTGTGGTAATCGTGATCACTTCCATATCATTATCTTGAGCGCTCACTAAATTAGAATTATTGTAACTTTGATGCTTTTGAGCCTGTTGTATTTGAGCCTGTTGTATTTGAGGCGTGTGCTGCACTGAAGCGTTAAGTGTTTGTTCTTCTTCAGCTAACGGCAAAGGCGATGAAGCTATGGCTGCAAGTAATTTGGGGTAATTAGTTATGTTTAACTCATTCTCTTCATCTATCAAGCTAATGAAGTCAGCTGAATCATTCTTGTTAGCCTGGTATGCCTTCGTTAGCCATTTGTCTGATCTCTCAAAGTCACGCTTATAAAAATCTTTTTTGTAGAAGATAACACCTAACAAAAAAGCAGATTCTTTACTTTTACCTCTTGCGGCTTTTTCTAAATATTTGACCCCTTTAGCAATGTCTTTATGATCTTTGTTAGTTAAATAGATCATGGCAGTTTTATATTGGCCATTCACCGAGCCATATTTAGCGCCCTTCCTATACTCTTTTAATGCTTTGTCGGTGTTTTTATCAGTACCATGGCCATTAAAGTATAGATCGCCTAAAGTCGTCATTGCATCGGCATAACCGGCTTTAGAGTACTTTTTATAGAGTTTAAAGTAGTTCTTACATGCACTAGTATCACAAGCCGGAATGTTGATGGCTAAACTGTTAACGCTAAATAAGGTTATGCTTAAGATAAAAAGTGTATTCAATAAATATTTTTGCATAGTGAATTCCATTCCATTAGTCGAAAATAAAACGCGCAGTTAAAAATGATTAACTACGCGGTAATAACTACAGTGTGAAGTGAGCTTGCGAATTAATAAAAAGCATCAACGGCTTGCATGCCCATTAGATTTCTGATGAGTAGGACAAATTCCTCTTTATCTGCTTTTCCACAAGAAACCATTTTTTCACAAGTTCTACCAATAATTTTAGAGCCTGTGCCTACATTACCTTTTTGTGGGTAAGTATTTTTTAAACCCGATATTTGAGCGGCAAACATTTCATGTAAAGTAGTGGTCACTGTGATAATTTCCATACCAGAATCTTTAGGATGTACTATTTTAGGGTGTGCTAATTTAGGCCTATCTTGAGGTTGGTGATCTTGACTATGTTGCTCTTGAGGTTTTGACTGTACTGAAGCGGTAAGGGTTTGCGGTTCTTCTTTTTCGGGTGGTAATGGCGTTTTTGCTAATGCTGCAAGTAAGTCAGGATAATTATTAGCGTTTAATTCCTGTTCTTCATCTATTAAACGAATAAATGTAGCGGAATCATGGCTACTAGTTTGATATGCCTTCGTTAACCATTTGTCTGATTTCTCGAAGTCACGCTGATAAAAATCTTTTTTATAATAAATAACACCTAATAAAAAGGCGGCTTCTTTACTCTTGCTTCTTGCTGCTTTTTCTAAATACTTAACCCCTTTAGCAATGTCTTTATGATCTTTGTTTGTTAAATAGATCATGGCGGTTTTATATTGAGCATTTACCGAGCCGTATTTAGCGCCTTTTTTATATTGTTTTAAGGCTCTATTGATGCTTTCATCTGTGCCATGGCCGTTAAAGTATAAATCGCCTAATGTGGCCATAGCTTCAGCATAACCGGCTTTAGAATATTTTTTATAGAGCTTAAAGTAGTCTCTACATTCGGTCGTGTCACAGGCTGGTATTTTCATGGAAAAGCTTTGGAAACTAGACAAAGCTATACTAAATGCGATGATGAGTTTTAGTGAGTTTTTGAGCATGGTAACTTCCTGTTAATTTATTATTTGAAATAAAACTATATTATAAGGAAAACAATAAAGCTATGTTTTTGCTTGTTTATTGTTCTATTTTTGTTTTTTATAATTAGAGTTTTCAGATAAAGTTGTACTATTTAAAGCGGTTGATCAAATGGTTAGTTAATTAGGCTGAACCTTATACTTTTTTTCACATTGTTGCACAGAGAGAATAGCTAACCCGTGTAGTGAAGCTAGCGACAGTCGAATTGGCTATAATTATTCTATTTCGAATTTTTAATACCCAGAAATGTTGGCCAAAGTATGGCTTTGGATACGAACAAAGTCTGCTTTATCTACAGACCACCAGCAATTAATGGCTATGCTTAACTGGTGCTGGCTAATACACCATTAATAGATCTACGCCTTGTTCTAAAGAGGTAAAAATATAAGCCAGTTAAAGACAAGAATAATGGCGTTAAACCAAGCAGACACCAAATAACTTTACTGGGCAAACCAGCAAAGTAGCCAAAGTGAAGTTTTCTAAACGTATCAACTACAACGTTTATGTTACTTGCACTTCTTATGTCGTAGGCCAGCATTTTTTCACCCGTTTGACGATCATAGGTAATCATACTGCCATATTCACTGGCGAGTGGATTGCTAGAGGGAACTTCGCCGTAAAAGGTCACATGAAGCTCAGGTTCAAAAGGAAAAGTGAAGTAGGTTGCTCGGTAACCTTCTATGTCTTTATTGGTATTATCGAGCAACATTTGCAAGTCTAGATGTTGATTATACAGGGGCTTTGTCAGTAATGGCTGCGCCTCTATATGCTCTGAAACCTCGTGTACTACGGCTGAAATATTATAATACCCGCCCGTGAAGGCAAGAATTAATAATATTGGCGAAGAAATAATCCCCAAGAGTTTGTGAACATCTGAGTAAAATACTCGTCTGGCTGCGCTAAACCTTAAGGTGAATAGTTTTTTCCAAAATCGGCGGTGCAATACAATACCGCTGATACCCAAAAATAATAAAATTATTGCAAAAATACTGCCCAACACGGTACCGGTAAAATCGAGCAAAAAAGTATAGTGTAATGACAAAAGCCAGTCAGTAAAATCATGAGTCACGGTAACCGGCTTAGATAAAAGCTCCCCTGAATATTGATTAAGGTAGAGCTTATACCAATGTCCTGTTTGCTTTTTTATCAGGTAAGCAGTGTCAGCCCTGACCTTATCATCAAATAGTTCCCAGCTACCCATAAGAAAATCAGGGTGTGCTTTTTCAACATTATTCACTAATATGTTTAAATTTAATCTTGTCTGGTTCTTATCAACGGTTACTTGCATTTGATTAGGCATTAACCAAGTGTCTATTTCTACTTTGAACACTAAAATACTACCAGTAACTGCAATCACCATTAAAGGTATTAAGGCAATCAAAGCACTGAGTGAGTGCCACTTAAACAGTTTCTTTCGCATTTCATCCTCTCTTTTAACTAACAAAGCACTAGTTAAGTAGTGCTTTGTTGTATGCTATTTTTAATTACTGCTTACAATGACCAGCTGACTGAAGCTGCATAATTGGCTGGCGCACCGTAGTACCCTTGAGCCCAATATAAGCTGTTAATGTATTTTTCGTCAGTGACATTGTTGGCATTGAAGCTAATGGATAGTTGTTCAGAAACTTCAATGCGCACCATTAAATCAAGCACAGTATAGGCGTCTTGTCTGGTGATGATTTCTTCGCCAGCATTAGCAAAACCTTCTGTTACCACACCTTGTACACGCGAAATATCATCTTGCCAGCGTAAGTTAGCACCAAAAGATAAATTATCTATTTGTGGCACAGTATAAGTGGCTGCCAATTTAAAAAGCGCTTTAGGTGTGTAATCTGAGACATCATCGTCACCGTCAATATCAAAACTTGTGTAACCTATGCTTGTTTGTAAACCAGGTAATATTTCACCCGCAATATCAAACTCATATCCAGATGTTTCAATGCCTTGAACGCCAATATATCGTTGCTGCTCAGGTGGTAAGTTAGCGGTATTCGCATCTAGTTTTGCCACATTTTCTTGGCTTGTTTTAAAGTAGGTTACGGTTGCTAATAAACGATCACCTAATAAGCTAGATTTTATGCCTAGCTCTTGGCTTTCGCCGGTTATTGGTGCCAAGGTTTTATCATTAATATCAAGTTCTGTTTGCGCAACAAATGTTTCGGTATAGCCAGCATAAGCAACGGTATTGTCGGTGATATTATAAACTGCGCCTACATATGGAATAAATTCATCGACGCTGACATCTTGTGCTACACCATATGAGGAGCCTTTCACTTGCCAATCATTCTGGCGACCACCCGTCAATACATGCAGATCATCAGTAACACTAAATCGTGCCGTGAAGTAAAGAGCATTTTGGTCACGAGTTATATCTGAGCCGGTTAGGCCGTCATTAAAGGTTGGTTTTGCTGTATTGCCATCCCACTGGTCAAATGCAGGTAAAGCAGGGAAGCCATTGCCGGTTGTGTAGTCATATAGAGAAACTTCTACCCCTTCCATTGATGATTGATTTGCGCCAACAACGAATTCGTGTGAACGGCCAAATAATTCAAAATCACCAGATAAATACACATCAACTAAATCATGCTTATTATCATTGTCGTATTCACTGGCATAACCAAATAATCCTAATTCGGTAACTTTGTCTGGCGTGCCGTAAACATAGAATAACTCGGTATCTTCATCAGTAGTTTTATGGGAATATGTACCTCTAAGCTGCCAGTTGTTATTAAAAATGTGGCTAATTTCAACAGCGGTATTTTCTTTTTTAACATCCCAGTTTGACCAGTCAGCAGACGTATTGGTTGATACGTCATAATCAGTTGCTGTACCGTCGGTATAAAATAGCGGATTTGCGCCCCAGTTATTACCTTTCGCTTGGCTGTCGTTAATCGAATGGCTTAGGGATATTTGCGTATTCTCTGATAACTGGTGTGCTAAAAATACATAAAAAACATTTTTTTCGGTTTGGTATCTATCAAGATATGAGTCTGCGTCTTGATTAACAACAACGCCGCGTATTGCTGTTGATTCCGAAAGATTCATACTGCCATCAAGCTCTAATCGACGATTACTCCAACTACCCACAGAGCCATTAATGGTTAAACTGTTATCAGCAGTAGGGCGCTTACGGATAAAGTTAATGGTTGCAGAAGGGTTGCCAACACCAGTCATTAAGCCATTAGCACCACGAATAATTTCAATGCGATCGTAAATTGCCGTGTCTTCATCGGCATGATTATTCCCAGAGCTTAGCGGTAAGCCAACACCGTCAATTTGAAAGTTGGTAATGTCAAAGCCACGCGCGGTGTAATAAGTTCTATCAGTTTCAATACGTTCAACGTTTACACCCGTAGCGGTATCTAACACTGCATCAATATCGGTTAGTTGATAATCATGCATTTGGCTGTCGGTAATAACAGACACTGATTGTGGAATGTCAATGATATCTAGTGCCAATCTAGAAGCCCCACTAGCGCTATGTGCATTATACCCTTTTAAGTAACTTCCTTTTACTTCAATGACTTCTAGCTCATTATTTGCTTGTGCATGGTGAATACTTGCTAATGATATAGCTATGGCGATAGACGAAAGTTTTGTTAAATTCATGCGGCATTTTCCTAGTTGCCTGTAAAAGTTGGCCGAGATATTACAATAAGCAAACGACAATGTAAATGCTAATGATTATCATTAAGGTATATGGTCAGTATTTATATTGAAGTTATACTCACAAAGAGTAGAAAATTGCTTTTAATGAGATGACTTTGTCTTTGATATAAATAAGAATATAGGTAAGAAACTCAATTTACTTCTAAAATAGGTAAATAGAGGCAACTTTTTATCTTTTTGGACTCACTTGCATGAGCTTACTTTTTCTATATGTTTTTGTTGCAATTATATTTTCTTTTCTCTGTTCTATTCTCGAAGCTGTGTTGCTAAGTGTTAACTCAGCTCATATTGCGATGTTGATCAAAAAAGGTAAAAAGTCAGGAGAGCTACTGAAGCAATGGAAGAAAGATATCGATAAACCTTTGGTTGCTATTCTCACCTTAAACACTATTGCCCATACTATCGGTGCAGCTGGAGCAGGCGCACAAGCGGCGATAGTTTTTGGTAATGTTTATGTTGGGATTTTTTCTGCGGTATTAACTTTATTAATACTTATTTTTTCAGAAATTATTCCCAAAATGCTTGGTGCCAGATATTGGAGACCTTTAGCAGGTATTTCAGCCCATACTTTAAGCTATATGATTTGGTTTTTATACCCGCTAATAAAAGTAGCGCAAACGCTCACCAGTCGATTCAAAAGTGACAATACCCTCAGTGGTTTTAGTCGAGAAGAGTTTGCTGCCATGGCTGAGCTGAGCTCAGAGGAAGGGCAGTTAGAAGCACAAGAAACACACTTTCTCAAAAGTCTGCTACATTTGCGAAAAATGCGCGTGAAAGATGCTATGACTCCCAGAACGGTAATTTTCAGCTTGTCAGAAAAATTGCTGGTTGAAGAGTATTATCATAAGTACGATAAAGTGTTTTTTTCTAGAATTCCCGTATACAAAGATCACATCGAAAGCATTATCGGTTATGTGTTTCGAAATGACTTACTATTGGCGCAGGCCCGTGATAACGGGCAGCAACCATTAAGCAATTATATGCAGCCAATTCCTACCGTGCTAGAAACAATACCAATACAAACCGTTTTCAATCAACTACTTGAAAGCAGAAAGCATATCATGCTGGTTATTAATGAATATGGTAGTGTACAAGGAATTATTACCTTGGAAGACGTCATTGAAACTGCACTCGGCTTAGAAATTGTCGACGAAAAAGACCAAGCAATTGATATGCAACATGAAGCCCGGCGACTTTGGCGTAAACGTGCTAAGCATAAAGGCATCGATATAGATTTGTAAATGCATTTAGGTAATATAGAAAAATGACCAAGAAAGGCTGTCGCCCTTCATGGCCCATTATATTAAAGATTAACTTATAATTTTCCGATGTCTTATCACTTCATAGGCAATGCTATCCCAGATTTCAGTGTTATAGCCTTGGTACAAGTCATGTTGAATTGCAGAGCATAACGACAAGGTATCTGCAGATAAGTTGAGCGCAATTAAATAATTACGCTCAACGACTATAAACTGCTTTTTATAAGGTAATAGCCACCGGTTTTTTGGGTTTGATGATAACGCCTGTTGAGCTTCTTCAATAGTGGCAAACCACAAATTCAGAAACACACCACAAGCATTGTTGTAGAAAAAACTGCCCATATCAGTTTGGCTATGGGGTTGTTCATTTCCAGACAATATCAACTGAGCATGATGCCAATTTTCAAAGCCTAATTGTTGCGATACCATTACTAAACAATGCTTTAGTTTTATCTCACCAGCTAAGGTTAGCCCTAATCTTTTCATCTGCAAAGTAAGCTTTACTGATATTGGTTGCTTACCATTAAGACTTTTCAACAGTCGCTTTGCCTGCGTTTTTACTTCATTAAGAGCAATATTCATCATGCCACCTAATTAAGCGTAAGCTTCAAAGAAAAGTTATTACTAGCACCCAAAGACAATTCAAAGTTTGCTTCTAAGGCCAACACTGATATTGAGTCGTAATGACCAATTAAAAACGATGCAATAAGTACTGTGAGCGCAAGTCGGAAAATAAAAAAATGCCTGTTGGCTAAGTTTATTTTCGTACTAGTATAATGATGTTGAACACATCGATGTCTGTTTTGAGAAATCATAATTCAATTACCTCTAAGTATTATTGGCATTCCGCAAAGCCTACTTAGTTCGTATTGAACTGATTAATATTTGATATCAGAGTGAATTCATCTTTGGCGGAAAAGGCGTCTCTGCAACCTGAAAGTAGTGTAAGGAAAACTAGGGTGTAAGTCAATCGGGCAGTATTAGCTTGATCAGAATGTAATCTCAGCCCTGCTTATATCATGGTAAATACAGGCTCAACATATTGAAGTGCATCACGTTATTAGTAAGTAATTGCAAAAACGCGACATTTTGTCGCAATGTTAAGGCAAAAAAATATAATAAAGTATCAACTTACTTTTTAAGAAGTTAAAAATAATAAGTTGTTATGAAAAATTCAATCAAACTTTCTCTCCTTGCCCTTATCGTAAATCAGTATTCCAGCGCTACATTGGCAGAAAATAACGCCACAATTGTCAATTTAGGCGATAATGATTTTGAACGTATTACCGTTACCGCAGCAAGGCGAGAGTCATTAGATACCGATCTCGCCATGTCGGTTCATGGCATTGGTAAAACAGAGCTAGCCTTTGATAATGGTCAGCACGTTGCTGAATCGCTCAACAGTATTTCAGGTGTATTGATTAACCAGCTTTCTGGTGGGCAAGGGCATAAAGCGTCAATAAGAATGCCAATGAATACCAGTGGTTATTATCTCTATTTACAAGACAATATTCCTTTGCAATCTCCGGCATTTTTTAATCACAATGCCTTATGGTGGTCCAGCTTTAATTCCAATGTTGCACGTTTAGAAGTATTAAAAGGTGCTGGCACAGCCTTATATGGTTCGGGTGCTGTCGCAGCAACGGTTAATGTGTTATCAGCTAATGTAGCAAATACAGCCCAAACCAATGTCGATATAGTCGCGGGTGACGATGCATATACTAAAATACAAGCAAGCCATAGCGATAAAACATCAGACACTCAAGGCTTTAGAGTTGCAGGCTCTTTTTTGAAAAATGAAGGCTGGCGTGTTCATACTGGCTCTGAACGTGCAGAAGTAACATTTCGTCATGAGTTAGAACTAGAGAATAGTGAGCGTTTAGTGACTTCACTGGTAGCCTCAAATCTAGAGCAAGAAATGGCTGCGAGTTTGAAAGCCGATGTATATGAAGAAGATAGAACAGATTCTGGTCTTTCTGATACCGTTTTGGCAAGTGATCCCTTACGCAAAAGCAAGTATATGCGTTTCTCTGCTCACTGGGACAAAAATGAAGGAGATAATTACTATTCAGTCATCCCTTATTACCGATATCGTACTAATGATTATACCGCTACCTGGAACAGCAATATGCCTAAGGTTGAGTCACAAGTACAAACATTAGGCGTATTGGCCTTAGCGAGTTTTGAAATAGATAACGAGAGTAGTACAACATTTGGCTTAGATATTGAGCTAACTGAAGGCGAGCAACTGTCATATCAGCCACTTGATTTTACCACCTCAGGTTGGAATGCAGATACCTATGTTCAAGGTGAGAAGTTTTATGACGATACCACTCGATATACAGCGCTTTCTCCTTATATTCAGTACCAGCAAAGTTTGACTGAAAATCTCGACTTAACTATAGGCGCACGTTATGACTATGCTAAATATGACTTTGACAATCACTTGCAAGTCATCGGTGATATTGGTCATGGCAACATAAGTCTTGAAGACAGAAGTGACGACTTTAATCATGTTAGCCCCAAAGCGAGTTTAAATTACCACTTAACTGCCAATAGCAGTATTTATGCACGCTATGCCAATAGTTTTCGCTTACCGACCGCAGGCAGTTTATATCACCTAACCACAAAGGATGATGGCAATGCTCAAGCCGTCGATGCTGAAATATCAGACACCTATGAAATTGGCTATAAAGCTAACTGGCAATCAGTGACATTAGATACTGAACTTTACTATATGGATGTTGATGACGGCATTATTCATGCGTATAACGATGCGGGTCAGCGTTATTTAACAAATGCTACCCGAGTAACTCATAAAGGCGTCGAATTGGCGGTTACATGGCAAATTAATAAAGCGTTAAATATCAGTACTGCTTATAGTCGTTCTACGCATGAATTTGATGACCATGACGATTTCTCCGGTAATGAAATGGCATCAGCGCCTGATTATATTGCTAATGTGCGCATCCGCTATACACCTACTTTTGTTGAAGGCTTGAGCGCCATGCTAGAAATACAATCTATTGGAGAATACTGGTTAGACGATGCCAACAGCCAAGATGATAGCGGTGATGATCGAATTGAAGACGGCTATACTGTTGGCAATTTAAAAGTACTGTATCAAGTGTCAGCGCAGTTTAGCTTAAATGCCAGAATTCTTAATGTCACCGATGAAAACTATATTCAAGAAGGTACATACCGTTATGGCTCTGTGAGTTACTCTCCGGGCGCACCAAGAACTGCCTATATTGGCCTTAGTTATCAGTGGTAAAGGAGGTCATTAATGTTAAATCAATTTCTTAAATTCATAATAACATCTGCACTTATTATATCAGTCTCTGTCAGTATTGCGGCTGAACATAAACATCATACTGAAAAGCCTGCTGTTAACCATACTTGCACAGGTAATGACATTAAGTGCGCAAAAACAGTAACAAGTGCTTTTGCACCTAACGGTGATTTGTGGCGTTTGTGGGTGTCTAACGAAAGTATGTACTTTCAAATATCGACAGATGAAGGCGTAACCTTTTCTAAAGCAAAACAAGTGGCTATTGCAAAAGAAAAAATAGCTGCGCGCAATGAAAACCGGCCCAAAATTGGTTTTGATAATTTTCAAGGGGTCTATTTATCATGGGCTATGCCCAGAGAGCGAAAATATACTGCCGATATTCGCTTCAGTTATTCAAAGGATTATGGCAAAACCTTTACCACGCCGATAACCGTTAATGATGACAACCTATTAGCAGGGCACAGCTTCAATGAGATGCTGGTTAGCGGAGAAGGGGATATCAGTCTTAGTTGGCTTGATGGACGACTAGCGCACAAGCAACGTCAGCAAGGCAAGAAAATCAATGGCTCTGCCTTGTATTTAGCTAAGGCCAACATGAGGAATAATGAAACTCAGTTTAGCAACGATTCTCTCGCCGTGAATACCTGTGTTTGTTGTCGTATCGCCATGACGGTTAATCAGCAAGATGAACTTGCGATTTTTTGGCGTCACATTTATGGCGATAACATGCGCGAATTTGCTCTGCTTACCTTGTCGGAAAATAGCCCAACGCCAGAGCCAATCCAAATTAGTCATGATCAGTGGCAAATTAACGGCTGTCCTCATCAAGGAGGGGCAATTAGCATAGACACCGATAATACTTATCATATGGTGTGGTTCAATTTAGGAGATAAAGGCAAAGGCATTTTTTATGCCTACTCTCATGACCAAGGTCAAAGCCAATCAACCTCATTGAAAATAGGAAATACTCAAGCACAAGCATCGCATCCACACATTATGCAGTACGATAATACTGTAGATATTGTATGGACTGAATTTACCGGTATTGAGCATCAGTTGTGGCATCAACAATCTAAAGATAATGGTAAATCGTTTGCTGATGCCAAGCCCTTAGCACAAGCAAGGTTAGGCTCTGATCGCCCTTTTATCATCAAAAAACGCGGGTTAAATTTTGTTAGCTGGCACCGACCAAAACAAGGGCACTTACTGCAAGCACTATGAAAATGGCAATGAAAATAAAAAATTATTTATCTGTGGTACTAACCATACTTAGCTGTACTTGCTTTGGCAGCTTTGCTAATGCAAGTATTACTGAGTTTACGCAAGCTAATTTCGAACAAATGAAGCAAGATAACCAAGGCAAACAATGGTTAATGTTACTGTGGTCTGTTGATTGCCCGCCCTGCTTCAAAGAGCTAGCGTTAATTCAAACTATTCGCCAAAAAGAGCCTAATATCAATATCGCCATTGTAAATGTTGATACTGAGCTAGAAGCAGAAAAGCAGCGAGCAAGCGTGTTAGTTTCGTATGGGTTAACCGATTTGAATAATTACTATTTTGCCGATGGCATGGCCGCTAGAAACCGTTACCTTATTGACCCTACTTGGTATGGCGAGTTGCCACGCAGTTACTTTGTCGAAACTAATGGTACTTTTCATGGCAAGAGTGGCTTAGTGAATGAGCAGCTGCTTTCTCAGTGGCTACTTACAGATAAGTAGCCAAATATCCCTTTGAGTAAACAATTAATGTTGAGCTAACCATGCTAGGGTATGTGACCAAAGCACTTTAGATTTTTTACTGAAAAATTTCATATGGCCAATTTCTTCAAGTTGGTAGTGTTGAGGAGATAAGGTAAGCGTTTCGGCTGGCAATTTAGGAAACACTGAAATCATATCAGCAACATTTTTATTTATAGCAATGTCGTCATCTACCGCATTTACCCACATTGAGGGAAAGTTTAATTCGTTGTAGTAATGTTTATGTACAGTTTTACCAAAGGCTGTTTTTACATAACCTCGGCCATTGCACCATTGTTGCCATTGCCTCGAAACACGCTTAGGTAAAGGCTCACCCATGCCTACCCATTGTGACTTGGTATGACCGAATAAAGCATTACTTAATGGAATGAAGATATTCATAAAAAAATGCGCTTTTATCAAGTTTATTTTTGCCATGTTTTTCAAACAACCAGAAGAGCAAGCGAAATTAAACATTGAGCTTAATTCCCCTGCGTTTGGCATTAAACCGACTAGTTGACCACCAGCGCTATGTCCTACTAAATGATATTTGCACTCAGGAAAGGATTTCTTTAGCTGTTCAAAAGCGGCGGGCATATCTTTTTCGCCCCAGCACTGAAGTGTAGCCTCACTTTTGGTAACACTTTCTGTTATCGAGCCACCAATGCCACGGTTATCAAAGGTGATCACGCCATAGCCATGTTCAGCAAGGTGAGTGGCAAAATTGTTGTAAAACTGTCTTTTAATACCTGTGGCAGGAGCCATCAATACCGCGCCAACTATTGCTGTTGTTGGTGTATAGCTTGTTGCGGCTAACTCTACTTGGTCAGCACAAACTATCTTTAACTCACTCGTGTCTATTTTTTTCATACATAGTTTTATTTTTAAACGATGAAATCATTCTATACCTGGTCATACCAGCTTTCAAGTATCTAACACAATCACTTTTATGGTTAAACTTTATGCTAATTAAATAGTGCTTGTTCAAGGTACGAGGGGTGTCGTATAGTCGTTGTTTGAAAATAACTATAAAATTCGTTAGCTATTTACGCTGATAAATAAGGAAACTTGGATGAATCATAAAATATTCGTATTACTAATCACTTGTCTGTTTTGTTTCACCGCGTCCACCAATGCTGAACAAAGCGCAGCACTGGCAATGCCAGACAGTTACAGTGCCGAGACAGCCAAAAAAATACTCGAACAGGGAGGAAATGCTGTTGATGCAGCAATCGCTGCTCAATTTGTATTAGCGGTGACTTTACCCGAAGCAGGTAATATCGGTGGTGGTGGTTTTATGACTATTTATAAAGATAACAAGTCGGATTTTCTCGATTATCGTGAAGTTGCTCCTAACCGAGCACACAAAGATATGTACTTAGATGAGCAGGGCAATGTTATACCTAACTTATCTTTATACGGAATTTTGTCTTCAGGTGTGCCAGGAACAGTTGACGGAATGTGGCAAGCGCATCAGAAATATGGCAGCAAAACATGGCAGGAGCTGCTAAAACCTGCAATTAGCTTAGCTGAAGCCGGTTACATTGTTCACCCTGTCATGCAGGACTTAATAACATGGCGTATCAATAGTTTCAAAAAACAGGGCATTGAAGTTAACTTTGCCAAGTATTTTGCCCATGCAAAAGCTGGCGATGTTTTTAAACAGCCGGAGCTAGCGAGCACGTTAAAGCGTATTTCTAAATTTGGGAGAGATGGTTTTTACCAAGGCAAAACAGCGAAAATTATCAGTCAATTCATGAAAGCCAATGGCGGCATTATCAACGAGCAAGATTTAGCCAGTTATCAAGCTAAGTGGCGTAAACCTATTGTGCAAAAATGGCGAGAATACTCAGTGATTACTGCACCACCACCAAGCTCTGGTGGTTTAGCCATTATGCAATGGTTAAGCATGTATGATCTTGTTAAAGGAAATCAAAGTTATAGCCATAACTCAACAGAATATATTCATTTACTATCAGAAGTAGGCAAGCGAGTTTTTGCCGATAGAGCTGAGTATTTGGGCGATCCTGATTTTATTGATGTGCCTACGCAATCCTTATTAACGCATGGTTATTTAGCTGCGCGCAGTAAAGATATCTCCCTCAATAAAATATCGGTTACTAAAGACATAGCGCCTGGTTTGGAAGAAAGCTCAGATACCACGCATTTCTCCATCGTTGATAAATGGGGCAATGCAGTGTCAAACACAACTACAATTAATTATACCTTTGGCAGTGGTGTCATAGTTGAAGGCGCTGGTTTTATCTTAAATGATGAAATGGATGACTTTAGCGCGAAAGCTGGGGTAGCCAATGTCTTTGGCGCTATTGGTGGCACGGCAAATGAAATTCAACCAAAGAAACGTATGCTTTCTTCCATGTCGCCAACCATCTTGTTAAATAATGGCAAAGTAAGCTTGGTTACCGGCTCTCCTGGTGGCACCACTATTATTAGCTCTGTATATCAGTCGATACTTAATACCATTGAATTTCAAATGGATGCAGACAAAGCCGTAAATTCACCAAAGTTTCATCATCAATTATGGCCAAAAGATCAAATTAAGCATTACCCAGGTATTGATACGGATGTTTTAGAGTCGCTACATACCCTAGGGTACAACACCAAGGAGCATGCATTTGGCGACTTACAAGTTATTGTCAGTAAGAATGGTAAGCTCCAAGCAGCCTCAGAAGCCAGTAAGTACAGTAGAGGCGTTTCGCTTATTATTAACTAAATAGTATTGGTAATGTGCTGAGTTAACCTGCGACAGAAGTGATAGCTTCTGTGTAAACATCAAAAAACTCAGGTTATATAATAAACGTGCTTAACCATTTATATGGGTTAAATGGTTATCCCATTTTAACTGTGAAAAAGATAACGATAACTTTTTGTCTGTGGGGCGAGTGGTAACTTTGCTTGCTATAACGTGCCCTTTACCACTGGTGGCGTATAATTTGTCGATGTGAGTTAAACCTGCACCGTCGGCAAATCGTTCACTACTTAAATACTCACCTTTACTTAATGACCAATAACTAATTAAATCAGCTCTTGGGCAACTAATGGCTGCAATATCAAGGTTGTCGTCAATACAAACACTGGCCGTATATTGATTCATTCGACGCCAAGTATTTTCGTCAGCCGATAAATATTGCAACGCATCTTCTCCGTGGTGAGAAATTGCCAAAGGTACTAAATCTGTTTTAGTGCCTTGGTACTGTAAGCCAGCAATAACTTTACCTTTTTTACTCACCGCTAAATGACGAATACTGAGCTGGTTATTATCTAGGCTATAAGAGTCAGTTACTTTACCCGTGCTTAAATCTAAATAAGCAAGATTAGGCGCCATGGTCGCAATGTTCAGTTTTTTTCTAGGTTGCTCAGGATGGGTTTGAATGCCGCCATTGGCAATAACTATATTATTGCCATCAGGCATTAAGCCTAATTGATGTGGACCAATGCCACCAGAAGCATATTGTTCAAGCACTTGATAATTCTGCGCATCACGTACCACAATCAGGCCATTGCCGGTGGCAAAATCGTTTTCACTGGTCAGTAAAATATTGTGATCCGCTGCAATGATACCGTGACCATAAAAATGAGTATTATTATCGGCATTGATCTCTTTGATGATAGTACCGTTGACAAAGTCTACTTCTAAAATGAAGGTGCCGGGCCTACGGGCAAATATTAATGCATGACCCGGCTTACTGGCTATAGCAATGGCATCATGTCCGCGTGCTGGTAGCTTGATTTGATTAATGATTTGGCCATTAAGATCAAAAGCAGCAACAAAGTGTTCATTGTATTTATTACTACAAGCACTGACTAACCATTGTTTTTGGCTTTCAGCAAAAGGAAGAGTACCTATTGCTGTCGCTGAGCTGGTTGCCGCTGCGGCCATTAAAAACTGTCGACGTGATATCATAAGCTGTCTTCTTTACTCACAACTAAAAGCTGTATTTTATGCCAACAATGGCTTGGCGTGGTTTACTTGAACGTGCGCCAAATGGGCGGCGTGATACAATCACAGCGTCATCGGTGAGGTTATCAATTTTGCCATATAGCTTTAACGAGTCATTAAGTTGATACCAAGAAGATAAGTCAATTTGTTGAATATCTTCTGTATAGTATCCTTCTAGTTCAGTTGCCGTGCCGGCGGCTTCTAACATTGCTGCTACATACTTAAACAGCAATGACACTTGCCAATTTTGGTGGGCAATAGTCACTTCAACGCTTAGTTGATTTTCAGGTAAGTAAGGTAATTCATCCCCTGCACTTACATTGCCCCATTGTGAAAAAGTCGATTGAAAGCTATTTTGAAACTCTGACTGAGTAAAGGTGTAGGCAAGGTTAATGGGCATTGATAAATTATTACTAATATTAAAACGGGTATTAAAGCTCGCTTCAACACCGTAAACATCAACTTCACCGCCGTTAAATTCTTGACCGAGTTGCGCTAAACAACCGTTAGCAAAAGTACAGTTACCCTTTAGGTTACTGTAGTCATTAAAGAAACCAACAAGCTCTGCTTTAGTTTGTTCATCACTGTAGCGCAGACCAAATTCGTAATTCCAACTTTCTTCTGGGTCGATGCTGCTATCTTGTCCGGGGCTATTAGGTACATAGCCTTTATTAACACCAAATAGCGCACCTAGTTGCTCAGTAATTTTATAAAATGCACCAACCCCTGGCATGACTACCGTGGTATCGTTTTTTAGCGCACTTTCTTGTGCGCCGGTTTGTAAGTTGTAGCTTATGGCTTCGCCTTCAATATATTCAACCCTTACACCGGCACTCAAGTTCAGCTGACCAAAGTCTAAGTTCGCGTTAGCATACGTTGCTAGTGCTGTGGCAGTATCTTCATTGTGCGTAATGGTTGCTCTGTTACCAAATAAAGATAAATGGCCGCTTTGCATCACATATTCATCAACTCTGTGATTTCTTGCCACTTGATCTTGATGCAAGCGCACACCAACATCTATGGCTACATCAGCAGCTAACCAACGGGTATCCCAAAATAATTTTGATTCAATGCCTTGTGAATAGAACTTTCTATCATTGAGGGTGAACAATAAACGCTCTTCTTGGGTAAGCGAATCACGCTCTCCGGTTAACACTTCCATATACAAGGCGTTGATACCGGTATCTGGCGAAGTCAGAATAGTCGCCATACTACGGTTGGTATTAAAACTATTAAATCGGTCCCAATCTCGGTCAAAGTCTTTTCGGTACGCTTGGGTATAAATACTGGTATCATCATTGAGTTCAAGGTAATGGGAAACTTGAAACTGGTAATGCTCCCAATCCATTTTGTCATTTTCGCTAGCCACATAACGGCGTGTTGGCTTGAGGGAAAAATCAGCATCAGATAAACCTAAATAGGTTTCATGGGATACTTCTTCACCATAACCCATTTTTACTTGCCAAAACTGGTAGTAATCAGTATTTTTTGGGGTAAAGTTTGCCTTGAAGATCACTTCACTTTTATCAAAACCGGTATCCTTACTCGCGCCACCGTTAGTGTCTAAGTCTTTAAAGCCGTCAGATGAAAGGGTGATACCTTCTACTAAAAAGCCGAGTTCGCCGATATTGTTTATATCGAAACTCTGACTATAAAAACCATGGGCTTTTTGATAATTGGTTTCGCCGTAAGCCAGATCAATTTCCGCCTGAGGACCATCGTCAATGGTTGCGACAGCGCGAGATACCATATTAATCGCACCACCAACGGTATTAGGGCCATATTTAATGGCTGCCGGGCCTTTAAATACTTCCACTTGTGTCATCCGTGAAATTAACGGGAAATAATAAGCGGCTGGTGCTGCATAGGCGGCTGGCGCAATTAATATCCCATCTTCCATCAAAGCTATTTTGCTACTTCGCTCAGAGGTGGCACCGCGTAAACCAATATTTGGGCGCAAACCATAACCGTCTTCTTCGCGAATATAAACGCCGGGAACCGATTGTAAAACGCGATGGATATCATCAAACTCATTAAGCGCTAATTGTGCTTCACTTAATACGAAGGCTGAGCCAATGGCTGTTTCCAATTCATTACGTTGACCAAAAATACTGATCACTTCAACTTGCTTGTTGGCTGCTGCTTTGCTGTTATTGTCTTGCTCGTTTGCCGTCTCTTGCGTACCTTTTGCTTGTTGTGCAAAAGCAGGGCAAGCGCAAGCGAGCAATAACGAAATGGCAATTTTACTTACTCTCATGTTTCAATCCGGTGAATATGTTTAAGTTTTAACGGTAAATGTATTGTGTTCAATCAATTAAAGACTAATCACCATCATTTGAGTTGAAGCCAATATTTATATCAGTGGCCTGAATAAAGTCCGCCGTAAGCACATCTCTTAGCTCACGAATTCTTTGTATTAATTCGGTTATTTGCACGCGGCTATCTTCATCATTCAGCAGTTGTGCAAACGTCATATTGCTGTCTAGGGCATTTACCGAAACTTCTATGGCGGCAATTTTAGCGGCCATATCTGTGCTAATGGCTGGTTGATCAAAATGGTCCGTTAAAATGTCATCAAAACCATGGTCATTATTGGCGGTAAATAATTTGCTAAAGCTGGCTATATTTACCTTAATGCTAGTGATAACTTCATTGCTATAGGTAAACTCCGCTATGCTTGGTTGTCCCGGTGCTACATCTGCTAGCGGTTGCAATAGCTTTTCATCTTTTACCCGTTCAACTTGTTCAAGCCAGTTAGTGACTAGTTCTTCAACTGCATCTTTCTTACTGGTGAACTCGCCGGTGCCACCGGTTAGTGAGTCAACATAATTGCCAGCTGACGCTTGCCACTCAGTGTTTACGTCAGTTGTAATGTTGACTAAATTTTCACTTATCGCTTGTACTGCTTCACAACGTTTGGCTTTATCATCAGCAGACAATAGTGACGCTTGAGCTACATCAGTGAAAAGTAGTATTTCAAGGGCTGGTATGCCTTGGCCGCCGACATTTCTGCCAGACACATACTCCGCCGTTAATGGCTCTGCACTCAGTAATAAACTATTTAAACCATTCTCAACAGCACTATTACTATCAGGCCAAAATTCAATGCGCAGGTTTCTACTGCTGGTCAGCACTGGACCTACTTTTAACCATTGAATGTCTTGCCAGCTGGCGTTGAAATCACCCCAGCTTTGCTGCAAGGTTTCTAAATCAGTGTTAGTTGCCGTGGTTAAGGCACAAAAATTGTTACTTTGGGTCGATAATAATTGTGCTTTATCTTGCAAGTCTTGATAGCTTGGTAATATATAGTCAGTAGCTAAACCCGTTAACCATAAGCCAAATTGCTCATCATCTGTAGATGTTGGCGTAGTAGGTGTGGTTGGCGTTATCGGCGTTACAGGATCAGGCGTATCTGTACCGCCACCGCCGCCACAAGCAGCTAAAGTTAACGACAAAGCTAGCATGGGTATTGTTTTAAATGGACTTAACTTGAAAAAATGAGACATAGTCTTTCCTAAATTGATTTTAAAAACATCAACAATGCTTGGCGTTGATCTTTAGTTAATTGCGTAAACCTTGTTTGAGCTGGCAGCGCTTCACCGCCATGCCATAAAATTGCTTCAGTAATAGTGCGTGCTCTACCGTCATGTAAAAAACGTTGTTGGCCGGTAATCGTTTTCTGTAAACCTATGCCCCACAATGGTGGTGTGCGCCATTCGTTACCATTGGCTGCAAATTCATAAACTCCATCTGCTAATCCGTCGCCCATATCATGCAAAGCAAGATCGGTATAAGGCCATATGGTTTGATTGGCCAAGCTCGCTTCACTATAATTTTTATCAGTAAGGTAACTTGGCGTATGACACTGAGCACAACCTAATTGATGAAACAATTGCTGGCCTTGCTGCTTTTTAGGCTTAGCTAAACTACGTGCCGGTGGCACGCCTAATAAACCGTTAAAGCTAATCACTAAATCAAGTAACTTATCTGGAATTTCAACCGCTTGATGGCCGCCCAATTTACTGGCTTGTTGGCAAAGCGTTTGTTGTTTAGTACAGGAGTCAAGGGGAAAATAGCTGTTCGTTATGCCAATATCATCACGAAAAGCTGCCGCCACTTGTTGGGCAAGATTCGGATGTTTCGCTTTAAAACCAAAACGGCCTAGTTCAACGTTACCGGTTTTAATGTCAACAACACGGTTGTATTTAGCAGAAATGCCATCTTGGTTTACGTCTTCGCTATCCTCTTGTGCCAATAAATCCTGGTCACTAATGGCATCAAGTAAACCCGCACCAAAAATATTTGGCGCAAATCTGGGCGAGGGCAGGGCATGCTCAGGTAACTCGCCGTAATCTAAACGCGTTAACGCGTAGCTTGGTTGTTGTAACTGATAAACTTCGCCATCGGCAAACTGACCATTAATGGCTTGATAATCGAGTTGCAGCCAAGCTTCACCACGCGGTACGCTGGTTAACTTTCCGTGCATAAATTGAGTAAAACGGGGCTGAATCTGCCCGCCATAAACATTGTTATTGTGGTTCATATTAGGCTTGTCAAAACCCAGTCGAATAATCAAAGCTTTGGGCAAAGACTCTCCTGCGACTGACATTTCTGCTCGAGCGCCTGCTCGGTGACAAGCTATACAAGATCTGGCATTGAACAAGGGGCCTAAACCGTCACGGTCCGCCGTAGTGCTTGGTGCTATAACCCAAGGATCTCTAAACAATGAAAAACCGGTCCAAAAGTCCAGTTGCTCTTTCTTGCTGGCACCTTTTCCGGGATAAACAAAGCTGCGCTTCGATAAACGTTTTACTGTCATCTCGCCACCAGCTTTGGCTTGTAAGGCTAATGTTTTTTCATCAAGCTTAATTTCATCACCTACACTTGAAAACGCCAGCGTCAGCGTAGTGACAGAACAAAATATTAACGACAAGGCAATAACGATTTTAGCTACTTTGCTCATGCTATAACGACTCAACAAAATCAAGTAGTTGTTGACGTTGGCTTTGCTCAAGCGCCATAAATGCTGCTTTACGAGAAGCCGCTTCGCCCTCATGCCATAAAATAGCTTCTTCTATTGTTCGGGCTCTACCATCATGCAAGAAAGTCGATTTTGGGTTAACGGTTTGTACTAAACCAATGCCCCAAAGTGCCGGTGTTTTCCATTCAGAGCCAGAAGCATCACCTTGAATAAGGCCATCAGCCAATCCTTCACAACGTTGCACATACATACATTCAGCACCTGTAGTACAACTTTCGCCAATAGCCGTTTCACGGGTTACTGCACATGAGCCACCCATGTCATGTAACAATAAATCGGTGTAAGGAAAAATCGTTTGTGCAGACAACATAGCGATAGGCTCAGGGTTTTCTTCTAAGCCCGTTAAGGTCAATTTACCCAATACACTACCTTGTGCTTCACCTGTTACATGCCTTGGCGTATGACAATCAACACATTGTGTTTCGAAAAACAACGTTCTACCGGCGGCAATATTTGCATCCCATGCTTTGCTATTGTCGTCATAGCCTCGACGAGCAGGCGCGCCTAACGTACGGTTATAAAACTCAACCAGTGCTAAATTTTTATCTGAAAAATCTGGCTCGGTATCCACTTTACTTTCTTGTGCTGCCACCATTTGGCAAGCAATTTGTTGCTCGGTACAAGCTTCGTTCGGAAATATACTGGTTGAAATACCAATATCACCGCTATAGGCACCAGCCACTTGTTGTAAAACCGAGGTGTTTTGCGCTTTATAGGCAAAGCGGCCTAGTTTGGTTTCACCACTAATAGTATCAACGGCTATGGAAGCGCGACCTGAAATGCCATTGCCATCACTATCATCTTCATCGGCAAGGGCAATAATATTGCCGGCTGGAATAGCATCAAGCAAACCTACGCCGAAAGCTTGTGGAGCAACACGGGCAGAAAAGCGAATGTTCTCCATAAAAGGGCCAAAGCTTAAATCTTTTACTTTATAAACTGGCTTTCTGAGTTCATAGGCCGTGCCATCAGGGTAGGTGCCGTTGATAGTTTCATAGTCAATAAAAGGGAAAGCTTCACCGAATAATTGTGTACCATTAATTGAACCATCATGAACGGATACGCCTGAATTAAAATCAGGGCTAGAAAAACTTTGTACAGCAAACGGTTGTAGCTGGTCTCCGTAAATTGGATCAGCTGCACCAGTGTCATCCCCCAATTTTAGTAACATGCTTAGCATAGGAGCAGTGGCTGAGAGCGGCGCATTACCTCGACCGTCATTAACATGACAACCTTGACAGCTACCTGTACTCAGTAGTGGTCCTATATCTCTATCAGGTGTCCTAAATAAATGATCACCAGTAGTAAAAAAGCCATCATCTTGAAAATCGTCAGCAATCATTTGCGGACGAGTACTAAAAGCATCTTCATTGGACACAAACACCGTGGCATCGCCGCCAGGTAAGTGCTCGTTTTCATCGACTACTTCACTGCTCAGTGGCGTTAAACCACTGTGGTCGACTACAGGTGCGGGTGGCTCAGGTGTTGCCGTAACAGGTGGCTCTGGTGTAGGTGAACTACCACCACCGCAGGCTGTAAGGGCAATGCACAATATGCCAGCAAGCATAACGGGTTGAATCATTGAAAAATAGGACGTGTTTTTCATGTTAGTTTTCCGTGCTGTTTCAACAAAGCGGCCATTGAAACGATAATGAATTTTGGCTCATTAACTTGCTCACAGTTAATGCGCCAAAAGATAAAATTCTTGTTTGGGGGTAACCTAAAAAATAGGCTCGAGAGCCTATTTTTTAATTCACTAATAACTTATGAAAGTAATAGTGTTAAATATCTTCTCCAGTATCTTGGCGAAGATCACCCGCTGTTACGCCTAAGGCGTCAATAGCTTGTTCAATTTCATCGGTTTGTTGTACTAAAGCATTGATTACCGCAACAACATTTTCTTGTTCAATACCTTCTTGAATCAGTACATCAAAAGGCGTACCTGTTTTCGCTTTGGTATCAATAACGGCAGCAGCAGACATGGTTGCTTCAAGTGAAGCGCGCAACGTGTTGGCAAGTTCATGGCTACCTTCCACCACTAATAAGTCGTAGATTGAAGCACCGGTAATGACTTCACCATCAATACGTGTGTACTGGGCGTTAAAGCTGTTTTGCACACCTTTAGCATTTAAGAAAATATCTCTGTGCGTGTTATCACTAAAACATGAATGTTCATCTTCTTGCGAGTCAGTAGTTAAGGCAATGTTTATACGTTCGCCGGCTAATTCACCAAAGCTTAAACGACCCATACCCTCTAAAATTTTCGCTAACGACACATCGCCACCAGCAACAAAGTTGTTGTAATGTGAACCTGTTGCAGGCTCCCATGCTTCAGCAATCGGTGTTAAATCAGCAATCAATAAATCAGCAACGGCTGACAAGTATTGACCACGACGAACACAAATGTTGTCAGTAACAATATTACCTGTACCTGAAGTACAATCGCCTACTGTGTTAGCATAATCAGATACAGGACGTTGGCCGCCACTGTTATCACGGGTACCAGCACCGGCTAAATCTTCATTTAAATCTTGACCCCAAAGTAAAAATTCAACCGCGTGGTAACCTGTAGTTACGTTACGTTCATCTTCACCAAATTCAAAAGCACCCGCAATCGAAGCCGCATCAATAGTTGGGTATGCACTAGTGTTAGCAATAACATTGTCTGTTAAGGCGTTAGCAGGTGTTTCAGGGCCTGAATCGCCGTCAACTTCTACTGCAACATAATCAATAATTGCTTCGCCTAAAGGCCAGGCATTAATTTTACCTTCTGGACCGTCACCTTCTTCGCCTACCGTGCCATCATCTTTAAGGGCATCAATTGGACCAACACGGAAACGATAAACTTCAGTTTGTCCGTAAGGTTCACGTGCAGCCAACCAAGCTTGTTTCGCCGCTTGCATGTTGCTTGCCGTTGGTGTGGCAATAAACGTAGTGATCGCAGATTTCAACTCATATGCTGAAATTAGTGAATCTGAATATGCAGCATAAGCAATATTAGCGTTGGTGGTAATTACATCATCACGTGTAACAAACGTGCTTACGCCATCAGTACCGTTGGTACCGTCTACGCCAGCAATACCAGCAGCACCCGTTTGGCCGTCGTCACCATCATCTACACAGGCAGTCAAAGAACAGGCGACAAGTAATGCAACCGATACTTTTTTAAGATTCAAATTCATTTTGATTTCCATAGCTAAGTTAATAAGAATAATTATCATTTACGATTTTTTCAAGAAGTGTAATGAATTGTAATCGTAATAGCAAGCTTAATACGAATAGTTTTCATTTGATCTTATTGGGGAGGTATAAAATTTTAATATATCAATGGAAGCGCTTGGAATTTAAATGAAAATATTCATTAATTATCACCACACACAAAAGCGTGGGTAACAATGTCACTGGTTAATAAGGCTTGGTTTTGCGGTAATGGCTCATTGCCCGCTAACAGGTAAATAACTTTTTGCCCTTGTTTGGCTAGTTCAATGGCATGTTGAAAATTAATTAATATGGTTGAGGTAATTGCTTGTGGAAATTTTTCAGCGTCGCGGCGTACGTATTCTATTAAATCAATATTTACTTCGTCGTCGTAGAAGACCGCATCGGCAAATTGCATAGCGCGATGGGCATTCAAGGTAAGGTTGTCAGGGTTACCATCTTTAGTATGAATAAAAATAATTTCACCACAGGGCGGGGCAATTTCTTGTTTAATACTGGCGATAAGTTGTTGCTCTGCTTGCTGCTGGTTACCATCAAGCACGGCTTGGCCAATTGGCCCTCGCAAAGTGTTTTCCCAAAAACTACGACGGTTGCGTAAACCTTTCACGCGCACCTTAACGTGTTCACGAAATTTATATGAAAAATCAGCAAGTTTGCCATAGGCCTGAGGCAAGGTTTTTTCAATTTGTTCGCGTAACATGCGAATTAAAATCGGCGAACTGCCAGAGCTAGAAAGCGCTATTATCATCGGGCTTCTGTCAATAATTGCCGGTGTTATATAGGTGCATAATTCGGGTTGATCAACCACATTGGTCAGAATTTTCAGTTCGGTGGTTTCTTGATAAACAGCCTTATTCACCGACATAATATCAGTGGCCGCAATAACCAAATTAATATCGGCTAAGTGACCAGCTTGATAATTATGTTGTAGCCACGTTAAGTTATGCAGGTTAATTAAACGTTCAACCCCTGAGCATACACTTTGGCTCATTACGGTAATGTTGGTTGTCGACTTTAACAACAATTCAATTTTACGACTTGCAACTTCACCACCGCCAATCACCATGGCAGAGAGCTTATTCGCATCAAGAAAAACAGGAAAATATTTCATTAGGTTTTAGTTTATTCGCTGTGCAGTGTGGTTACTAATTGCCACTTTTGTAAAATTCGTTGGTATTGACCATTAGATTTTATGTCTTCAAGCGCATTTTGCAACTGTTCAATTAACTTTTTATCTGTGCCTAAACTGGCAGCAAGATATAAATCGGAAGCAATATCAGGTATTTGATAAACAATACCCACTTGACTAGGGTCTAAGTCTGCATCGGCAATTTCATACTTCCACAAAATATTGTTAGTAAAAGCTAAGTCTGTTCTTTTGCTATACAGCATATGCCAAAGCACTTGGTAATCACTGCTTAAATACATGTTTTTATTTTCAACGAAGCCCTTATTACGCAAATAGGTTTCGGCTAAATCTTGTCTTATACTACCAACGCTATATTTTTTAGCATCGTCTATTGAGTTAACTTTTATACCCTTGTTATTTTTCAAGGTGACTAAATAAGATTTGATCGAAAATAATTTCCCTACCCAAATAAATTTATCTTCTCGCTCCGCGCCTCTCAACATAGAAAAAATAAGGGTATTGTCTCGCTCTAAGGCAATTTGATAACTACGGGCCCATGGCAGTATTTCTATTTTGGCGTCAATATCAGTTTTTACTAGCAGTAAATTAACGATATCGGCCATAGCGCCGGTAATCACGCCATCATCATGAGCATATTGAAAGGGAGGAAGTTTTTCAGTAACGATGCGTAAGGGTTGAGCGTTTGCTAATGAAGAGCATAATAACAGTAACGTTATTAATAAGGCGCTGAAACCGTTCATTAACTTCTCCCTTAGTAGATATTTATATCTATCCTACTATGAAGACTTGGCTCTGTATAGTCGGTAAGTTAACGCTCACTTTATATCACAGACAGTTTTTCCTCACTAATGGCTAAACCGTTCGCATCGCCATAAATAAACTGGCCGGCGGTAAAGTTAAGGCCAGCAAAATTTATCGCTATATTAACCTCGCCAACGCCTAATTTTTCAGTTTTTATTGGGTTACAACCTAACGCTTTTACGCCTAAAGGTAAGGTTGCTATGGTACCTGCATCGCGAATACAGCCATTAATAACTATGCCTTGCCAACCATTACTGACCGCTTTTTCAGCTAGCATGTCACCCAGCAAGGCTCTAGTTAAACTACCTTTACCGTCAACTACCATCACTTTACCGCTGCCATCAGTGGCCACTAATTCTTTCACTTTTGAATTATCGTTAAAGCAAGACACAGTAACAATTTCACCACTAAAAATAGTGTTGCCACCATAATCGGTAAATACTGGCTCAGCTAATTGCAGTTGCTGTTCATAATGATCAAATAAATCAGGCAGAAGATCTAACATCAGTGTTTTATCCGTAATAACAGAATTTGTTCCTACTCTAGCATCAATGAATGATAAACTAGCATCAAGCAAAATTATGATGACTATAAAACCGGATAAAAAATGCCTTGGATACAACTTAGATTAAGCGCCAATGAAGAAACTGCAGAAAAATACAGTGATTGGTTATCAGCCTGTGGTTCACAAGCCGTTACCTTTATTGACGCCAAAGACACACCAATATACGAGCCATTACCCGGTGATGAAGTCACTTATTGGTCTAATACCGTGGTGATGGGCTTATTTGACGCTAGTCATGATATGGACAAGGTACTTAACTATTTAAAAAGTATTCACCCTGACAAAGCACAAATGCGCTACAAACTCGAGCAGCTTGAAGACAAAGACTGGGAGCGAGAGTGGATGGACAACTTCCACCCAATGAAGTTTGGCGAACGTTTATGGATTTGCCCAAGTTGGTGTGAAGTACCTGAGCCTGACGCTGTGAACGTAATGCTTGACCCAGGTTTAGCGTTTGGCACCGGCACTCACCCAACTACCGCATTGTGTTTAACCTGGCTTGACGGCCTAGATTTAACCGGTAAAACCGTGGTCGATTTTGGTTGTGGCTCAGGTATTTTATCATTAGCCGCATTAAAACTTGGCGCTGAAAAAGTCATTGGTATTGATATTGACCCACAAGCACTACAAGCAAGCCTTGCTAACGCTAAGCGCAATAATGTTGACGACAGACTTGAGTTATTTTTACCGGCAGACCAACCAAGCCTCAAAGCGGATGTGGTGGTGGCTAACATTTTAGCTGGGCCACTACGTGAGTTAGCGCCTACTATTATTGAATTTGTTGGTGACCAAGGTTTGCTAGCATTATCAGGCGTATTAGAAGAGCAAGCCCAAACCCTACAAAGCATTTATGGCCAATGGTGTGACATGGCGCCGGTGAGTGTGCAAGAAGAGTGGGTACGTTTAAACGGCCAACGTAAGGTCTAAATTCTAACTCTAGCGCTAACGCGTTAAAACCAGAACAGTCTGGCTGATAGCAATTAATGCGCTTTGTTAGTTGCTATTTCATCAGCGGATATCAAGTTACTTTCATCAACTGCATTACTTAAATCTTCAGCGTTAGCGTGCAAATACACTAACGCGCTTAATACCAAAACAATGGTTGCATAGATTTTGCTATAAGCTTTTATCATGTTCTTTCCCAAAACTGCTACTACTACCAAATACAACGTTCAAATGGCACTTTGGTTGACAATAACAGGGGGAGTTTTTTTAGGGCTAAACCAGTTGTAAGTTAAATTGCTTGTCAGCGTCAACGACCGAAACTTGATTACGGCCTGCGCGTTTAGCGGCATAAGCGGCGCTGTCGGCGTCTGCCAATAATTTATCTAACTCAAAGCCACTGATGTGGGCATCGGTTACACCAAAGCTGGCAGTAATGGTAAAGATAAAACCAGAATCTTCGGTATTAATGTCTTCTATTGCTTGTCGGCACGCTTCAGCACGTTCTTGTGCGGTTTTTTTGTCGCAACTGGTTAATAAAATACAAAACTCTTCACCCCCTAAGCGGGCAAATAAATCATTTTTTCGGCCTAAGTTTTTACAGGCAGTTACGGCTTGCTGTAAAGCCCAATCACCACAGGCATGGCCGTAAGTATCGTTAATTTTTTTAAAGTGATCTAAGTCAAACATAATCAAACTCAGCTCTTGCTCGGCCGATTGACAATATTTTAAAGCTTTGCCAGCCAATTGGGTAAAGTGACCACGGTTAAATATACCGGTAAGCGCGTCATATTCGGCCAACTCTTTTATACGTTTATGGGCTCTCAATAAACGCACGCCCCAAAACAGCAATACCGTCAGGGTAAGTACCAACACCATAATAATTAAACGGGTGTTTTCAGTATTTGCCTTGGTGAGTGCTCTTTCTGCGGTTAATAAGTTATTTTTTTGGTTCAGTAAATCAATTTGGCCACGTTGCTCTATGGCTTGATGTTCAGCCAGTTGAAAAGCTAAGTATTTTGCTTGGCTTTCATCATAATAAAGTTTATCGGCAATGGCGTATTTTTGATGATAAAGCAGCGCCAATTCATAATTTTGATGCGCTTGCGCGACTTCAAATAACAATTTATAAGACAATACCTTAGCGACAGAAGTACTACGATTTTGCTCTTTCTCTTGCTCAAGTGCTGCTAAGGCAAACTGAGTCGTTAGTTCATTGTTTTTATTGAACCAGTGGGCTTGTGCAATCAATGAATAGTATTCAGCAATAATAAATGGAAACTTAGTGTTTAACGTGTCTTGTAAGCTGGCATTTAATACTTGCAAAGCTTTACCTTGTTGATTGTTAGCAAGATGCATTTTTGCCACATACGACTTGATAAAACTAATTTGAAGATATTCTTTATTAATGCGGCATAAACTGATGGCATTATTAATAATGGGGTCGGCAGCTGATAATTGCTGCAATTGAAAATAGGACTCTACTATCAAGCCTTTAGCAATACACTGATCTCTACCTTGGGTACTTTGCGATTCTACTTGTTTAGCATAAGAAAGGCCTAGTTCATATTGACCCATTTGGTTATAAAAGATACTAGTAATAATTAAGGCCAATTGATGGATTTTTGCGTCTTTTATTGATGATAACTCTGGTAATATGCTAGAAATTGTCGATAAGCCTTCAGTCCAATCTTGGTTATTTGCGTACGTATTAAGGAGAGAAGTTTTAGCACGAAATTTTAGTAATCTGTCGGCATCAGAGTTGATCAATATGTTAGCTGAACTGATGGCTTGCTTCAACTGACCTTGATAAATGAGTAGGTAAAGGTTCAGGTAATCAAGATAGTACTGCTGAGATTCTGAAAGCTGATTTCTTTCTTGATTGAGTTCATTAATTAAAACCAAAAACTGCTTAGGTTGACTGCTTCTGATATTGTCTGCATAGGTCAGTTTATCAGCAAAGCTAAAATTTTCATCAGCCGATAAAACAGGGCTGATGAAAAGTGTCATCATAATGATGACACTGGCAATAAAACTTGTTAACAAGCTAATTTTCATTGGTTGTAAAGTAGATTAAAAACCAATGGCAAGCTGACCACTTGCTTCAGATGAATCATCACTTTCACTTTCACTTTCACTTTCATCATCCTCCGCTGGGGCAACAAAACAAACAATATCAGGGCAAACGTCTAATTGACGTTCTAGTGAGGTGACATCTTTAGCGATTATAGCTGCGCTAATAGCAGCATCAATATTGTGCTCAGTTAATAATTGCTCAGTTGCGGCCGGCGTTTGTAAACTCGCATCGCTGGCTATTTGTGCAAGGGTATCAATTACAGTAGACATAGGTGTACTCCGTTTTTATTGTTGTGAATTTGTCAGTAGCTATAAAGCTTTATAACACTAGCCTTAGCTTAGGTCTATGATTACTTGGTGATTCTTGGCGATCAATTGCCGCTAACTTAGCTAAAACACTTTGGTTTGGCTGCAATTTTTCACTAGGTGGAATCACCAAAGTGGTGTGCATAAAAAGCTCAGCATCAATTAAGTCAATCAATGCGATATGTTCAGCGCGCACAGTATCTATAGGTAATACCTTGGCTTGATATAAAATTACTTGATGATCGCTTGGGTATGTTTCTAGCAGTAAATCGACCAGTACTTGCCGATAAGCTTTGCCCGTGGAGAACTTAGCTAATGATTTGTCGCCAGCCAAGCCTACTTGCCACAGCACTAAGTGAGCGGCAGGGTCAATATTGCGTTGATAAAACATAAATTGGCTGGTTTCTAAATTCATACAGCCGGTTTTACCGGGGTCTATGGCTAAATCGGCATAAAGGCAGTCTTCGGCAGAAATACCGGGCTCCATATGAGCAGTGAGCTGTTCAGCTTTGGCTTGCTTTATAGCTCGGTGGGCCACGCAAGCAAACACGCCGGGGTGGCCGTAAAACGCCGTGGTTACTTTTTTTCCCGCGCGCACCTCTACCAAAATGGCTTCTACCATTTCGTTGTAGGTAATATTGCGATTTTTACCTTCTTGATAACAGTATTGCAAACTTCGTACATCGGGGTGCATTTCTTCAAGCCAACGCTCGGTAATGCCGGTCGACATCAGTGAAAATACCACATCAGCATGCGCTATATGGCTGGTGGCGATGGGGCTAATATGTGCGCCTAAGGTCATGCCCGTGCCGACACAAATTAAACTACCGCTCATGAAACTCACTCCTATCGATTGTTTTTATCATGTTGTTTTGCCAAGAATGCTTGTTAATATACTGATATTGTGTTTTTTCATCAATCACTTGTGCATTTGCTTTGTTAATAAAGCCCATTTTTTTTGCTATAGCTGTCATGGCAAAATTTTCCTTAAAATAACGTATATTTATTGTATTTAAGCCGTAATATTCGAAGCCGTATTTTATTAAGGTGCTCATAGCTTCTGTTGCTAGCCCTTTGCCTTTCGTTTGATTTAACAACATAATGCCAATTTCAGCGCAGTCATCGCCTTGCCAGTGCAAGGCTTGAATACCAATACTTTGCTGGTTATCTAAAGTCACCATTACCCATGTCATCGTCTTAGGCTTTTTTTTGCTCTTGGCTTTGTTTGCGGCACTACTTATAACTTTATTCATGACGTTTAGTGTGCTGTTAAATGCTTTCTCAGCTGCCTGTAGTGAAAGTGGCGCGCCAATATGTTGCATAATTTTGGCATCAGTATAAAGGCTGATATATAAGGCTTGGTCTTGTGCTTGAATAGGACGTATTAATAAGCGCTCAGTAGTGAAACTATGCAAATGTTTACTTCCTTTGGTGGGCTTTCTATTGAGCTTTTTATTGTCGTTGTGCAAAGTTTATCACGCCAGTACCATCAACAGCGCGATCAAAAACTACATAATAATTATTGAGTAAGGGCAAGCCGATAATAGACTGATTAGGCCATTGGGGTAATTGACTTAAAAAACGAAAACAGGCTTTACCAAAGCTCGGCGTGTTAACTTGCCAGTAAGTTTGCGGCGAACAGCGCAATTGTACTGTTTGCTTTTGCTGGCTGCTTTGCTTGTTATTAGCTGCTTGATTAGTGATGTCAGCAACAAAGGTAAAAATAATATCTGGCCACTGCTCTAGTTTTAACTTGTCAGCATTTATGCCAACTTCTTGATAGGTATAATCTTTAAAAGGGTTAAGCAGGGCGGCAAAAGTAGTATTCACTCTACTTAAATCATTGATTACCTGTTGATAAATATCTGCCGTTAATACGATTAATCCTGCGCCAGTATCAATAATGGCATTGGTAAAGTAACTTTTGACTTTGTCTGCTTGTAGGGGCGCTGCTTTTATTGGCGCTTTGTCGCCAACTTGCACCGATACTAACTCAACATTGTAGTAAACATCGTGCTCAACCTTAATTTGGCTAAAGTCGCCTTGGTAAAGCTCAGTTTGTTCTTCACCGCCGCCTATTATCAACCAACCTTGGTTTAATGGGTCTTGCGCTAAGGTATTGCTACTGGTATTTGCATCGGTATTCTCGTTTTGATGTATAGCAGAGCGTTTGCTGTAAAAACCAAATTTATTGGCGCTTAATTGATGGTTACTTAGCTCAGTAAAATAAGGGGTTATATCTTGCTCTGGGTATTTCCATAAAAAGTGTTTGAAACTGGTTAAGTCACTGCTGTCTTCTAATTCAGGATTAAGGGTTACGTCAAACGGCCATGGGTAGGTTTGTGCAGGTGTGACATTATGCTTGGTTAAATACTCAGTAACATCAAAGCCTTTATTTAAGTGATGATAGGCAAGGCCAACAAAGCCGTCTGCTTTAGCAAACGTGGCAAACTGCGCTTTGTTGGTGACCAGTGCTAGGCTAGCGTTCGCTAGAACTATGGCGCTACCACGGGTGTTTTCTAAGGTAACATTTGTATGCACCAGAGGGCCATTCCAGCCGCCAATACCGTAATTAACCTCTTGGGCAATGGCGGTTGAGGTTAAGCTTTTATCTTGGCTGGCTTGGTACACCTCATCTTTCACTACTAAGGTGCTGCTGCCGGTGTCGAGTATTAAGTTGACCGGTGTTTGCTGGCTACCTAAATGAAACGTAGCGCAATAATCTCCTTTAGCATAAACATTAGTAATGGGCAGTTTTAAGGCTTTCACGTGAGGTTGTGGTTCCTGCAAGGTTATTTTAAATCAGCGACTAGGGTTTTTAACCATTTTTCTTCAGTAATAAAGTGCCAAGACCAGTGTTGGTAATTTTTACCAATGCCAAGGGCTAAAATTTCTTGTTCATTTTTACCTTGAGCTAAAAAGCCACTGATACGTTTAATGCTATAGCTAATCATGTCAGCAAATTCTTGATAGCGTGCTTTGTTGGTTAGCTTGCCATGGCCGGGAATAATGACGACATCGTCAGGCATGCTTGCAATAATTTGTGTCACTGCCGCAAGGTAGCCTTTAACGCTGCCGCCATTATTAAGATCAACATAAGGAAAGCCAATTTCAAAAAACAAATCACCGGTGTGTAATACATTGGCTGAGGTAAAGTAAACAACCGTGTCGCCATCAGTATGGGCGGTAGGGAAATGACTTAGTTTGATGCGCTCATCGGCTAAATAAATGTTTACCCCATGCTCATAAGTAACAACAGGTAGGGCAGCTTTGGCTTTGCTGTCTTTATTTTTAAGTCGTGTTCTAACATTTTCATGAGCAAAAATGGGCGCTTTATGCGAAAAGAAGCTATTGCCACCGGTATGGTCGCCATGAAAATGAGTATTAACAACGTATTTAAGTTCATTGTTACTTAAGTTGGTCATGGCCTTTTCAATTTTTTCAGCCAAGGGCGCAAATTGGTCATCCACTAATAGCAAGCCAGATTTGGTTGCTAAAACGCCAATATTACCACCGGCTCCTTGCAACATATAAACTTGACCTGAGGCTTTGGTGGCGACAATTTCTGTTTTATCAAATTTACTGGCATTCGCATTGGTGCATGCTAATGCCATTAATAGTAAAGCGCGAAATATTTTCATCAGATTCCCTTAATTAAAAAAAAGCAGCGATAACCATAGCGCATCTTGTTCCTTTGCAAAAGCGCTAAGGGATTTAGCGTGATTTTTGTATTATTATCGTTAACTAATTGTACAAAATCTGCCCACATCAACGCTTTAGAAAAAGTCAATATAAAAAAGGTAAAAAAAATCAAAATTTGTTTAAAAACTATGCTTTTCATAGAGCAAAAAAACACGTAAACTTAGCGCCCTTTTACAGTCTTGCTTAAAAAATAGTCAGCTTAAAAAGTAATTACGGGTGGTAGTTTGAAAATCGGTTCTTATCAATTTGACAGTAACGTTTTTCTTGCGCCAATGGCAGGAATTACCGACCAACCGTTTCGAGAACTCTGTTGTCGATTAGGTGCTGGTTTAGCTGTTTCTGAGATGGTGTCGTCAAACCCTAAAGTTTGGCACACTGAGAAGTCGAAACTGCGCATGGTTCACAGCGTTGGTGCGGGTGTTCGTAGTGTGCAAATAGCTGGTAGCTGCCCGGAAGAATTAGCCTTTGCTGCGCAGATAAACCGCGACAGTGGTGCCCAAATTATTGATATTAATATGGGCTGTCCGGCGAAAAAGGTGAATAAAAAATTAGCGGGTTCGGCTTTATTAAGAGAACCAGCGCAGGTTGAACAAATAGTGAAATCTGTGGTGGCTGCTGTTGATATACCCGTAACGCTGAAAATTCGCACCGGTTGGTGTGAAAATAGCCGTAACGGCGTTGAAATTGCAAAAATTGCTCAAGATAATGGTATTGCTTCGCTTGCAGTACATGGTAGAACCCGCAATGACTTTTATAAAGGCTTTGCGGAATATGACACCATAAAAGCAATTAAAGCTGCCGTTTCAATTCCTGTTGTGGCAAATGGCGATATAACCTCAGTAGAAAAAGCTGAGCAAGTATTAAGCTATACCGGAGCCGATGCCATTATGGTTGGCCGAGGAGCCCAAGGGAGACCTTGGTTTTTTCGAGAAATTAATCATTTTTTGAAAACAGGCACCAAATTACCTGCCCCCTCAGTGGATGAGGTTCGTTCAATTTTACTTGGACACGTAAAGGAGTTACATCAGTTTTATGGTGACTTTAAGGGCGTGAGAATCGCTCGTAAACATGTGTCTTGGTATGTCCAATCGCTTGGTTTAGCAGATGAAAGTTATGCTGCTAATTTTGCTGGTGACCAAGGCAAAGCTTTTAGAGCTACTTTTAATGGTTTATCGTCAATAGCCGAACAGCTTGACACGTTAAACCTTTGTTTTGATCAATTGGTTCACTAATGAACCGTTGGTTGTTTAATTTATACTTATATTAATAGAAAGAGTTGTGCATATGTTCGAACAAAATATTTCTTCTCCATTCATCACGGGTGACATTCAAACGCAAACGAAAACGTCTCCGTTACGTACACAAGCTAAAATAGCTATCAATAACTACTTAAAGCAGTTAAATGGTAACGACGTTGATGACATGTATGACCTTGTATTAAGTGAAATAGAAGCGCCAATGTTGGAAGAAGTGATGATGTATACACGCGGTAATCAAACTAGAGCCGCAAACTTACTAGGTATCAATCGCGGTACGCTTCGTAAGAAATTAAAAAAATACGGTATGAACTAATACTCGGGCAGGATTTTCCTGCCAAATAAAAGCACCCTCGGGTGCTTTTATTGTTTTTAACCACCCCATATTTTCATGTGACTTTGCAAGTTAGCACAACTGTTAATGTTTTAGGCTAGCAGTAAGTTACAACTAAAAAGGTAAAAAATTGATGGATACTCCACGTCCAATTAAACGCGCACTATTAAGTGTTTCAGATAAATCAGGCATTGTTGAATTTGCTCGCACTTTAGCTGACAAAGGTGTTGATCTACTTTCAACTGGCGGTACAGCTAAATTATTAGCCGATAACGGCATTGCTGTAACTGAAGTTTCTGATTACACCGGTCACCCAGAAATTATGGATGGTCGTGTTAAAACATTACATCCTAAAGTTCATGGCGGTATTCTAGCGCGTCGTGGTACTGACGAAGCCGTAATGGGCGAGAATAATATCAGCGCCATTGATATGGTTGTTGTTAATTTGTATCCATTTGCTAACGCAGTAAGTGATGAAAACTGTACCTTAGAAAACGCCATTGAAAATATTGATATTGGCGGACCAACTATGGTGAGAGCTGCTGCTAAAAACCATAAAGATGTAACTATTGTTGTTAATGCGAGTGATTATGATCGTGTTTTAGCTGAAATGAATGCTAATGACGATTCATTAACTTATCAAACACGTTTTGACTTAGCGATTGCTGCCTACGAGCATACCGCAAGTTACGATGGCATGATTGCAAACTACTTCGGTAAAATGTTACCTGCCTACGGTGATAAAGAAGCAACGCCATCATTTGAACAAAAAGCTAAGTTCCCGCGCACTTTTAACAGCCAGTTCGTGAAAACTCAAGATTTACGTTACGGTGAAAACTCTCATCAAGATGCTGCTTTTTATAAAGAAGCTACCCCTGAAGAAGCGTCAATTTCTACTTCAACACAACTACAAGGTAAAGCGTTATCTTACAATAACATTGCTGATACCGATGCCGCGCTAGAATGTGTGAAAGAATTTGCAGAGCCTGCTTGTGTGATTGTGAAGCATGCTAACCCTTGTGGTGTTGCTATTGGTGGAAACATTCTTGCCGCTTATGAAGGTGCTTATAGAACAGACCCAACGTCAGCGTTTGGTGGCATTATCGCTTTTAACCGCGAACTAGATGCTGATACCGCAGAAGCCATTGTGTCTCGTCAATTTGTTGAAGTAATTATTGCACCAACTGTGTCTGACGAAGCCGCACAAATTGTTGCCGCTAAACCTAACTTACGTTTATTAGAATGTGGTCAGTGGGACAACGCTACTTCAGGTTTTGATTTTAAACGCGTAAATGGTGGTTTGTTAGTTCAAGACAGAGACCAAGGTAAAGTAGCAAGTGATGACTTAACCGTGGTAACTAAGCGCCAACCTACTGCAGACGAAATGCGTGATTTACAGTTCTGCTGGAAAGTTGCTAAATATGTTAAATCAAACGCCATTGTTTATGTTAAAAATAGCATGACTATTGGTGTTGGTGCCGGCCAAATGAGCCGTGTTTATTCCGCTAAAGTTGCTGGTATTAAAGCGGCTGACGAACACTTAGAAGTGAAAGGCTCTGTAATGGCCTCAGATGCTTTCTTCCCATTCCGTGACGGCTTAGACGCTGCTGCAGAAGCAGGCATTACCGCGGTTATTCAACCAGGTGGTTCAATGCGTGATAGTGAAGTTATTGCGGCTGCAGACGAGCATAACATTACTATGGTGTTTACCGGTATGCGTCACTTCCGCCATTAACAAATAGCCTTGTCGCTATATAAAGCAAACTCGGCTTGATAAGTACTCACGTATAGTCATACGCTCCGTGCTTATCAATTGAGTTTGCATCATCTAGCTTAAAGGCTAACCGTTAAATAAGTAATTTAGAAGCAGTGTTTGATTTAGTAACAAATTCAACGCTGCTTGTTTATTTAAAATCTGCTATAACTAGTGCACTTTTTTAATAACACCAATAATTAACGGAAAAATTATGACTCAGTTAAAAAGCTTAAAATCATTACTAATTACTGCCACGCTTGGCTTAAGTACACTTGCTAGCACAAACTTGTATGCGCATGTTGATCATGACCATACCAGTAAAGCGCTTAAAGAAGCGGTAAGTGGTGAGCATCGTTCGGCAAAAAATAAAGCGCGTGACCAATATCGTCATCCGGTAGAAACGTTAGGATTTTTTGGTTTTAAACCAGAAATGACGGTTGTTGAAATAACACCCGGTGGTGGTTGGTATACAGAGATTTTAGCGCCAGCACTGAAAGGTAAAGGTAAGCTGTACGGAGCACACTACCCTGATACGGGTGAAGATAACTACTATTCAAACTCGCGTAAAAAGTTAGAAAAGAAACTAGCGTCAAGCGTAGTGTTTAGTGAAGTGGTATTAACGGATTTTGTGCCGCGTAAACAAAGTGAACTAGCGCCACAAGACAGTGCTGATTTAGTACTAACTTTCCGTAATCTTCATAACTGGAAAGATGCCGGTGTTGAGCAAGTATTTAAAGACGCCTTTATTGCCCTTAAACCAGGTGGTGTTTTAGGTGTAGTAGAGCATAGATTACCAGCAGGTGTATCGCCAAAGAAAGCCGTGGGTTATGTTTCTGAAGCCAATACCATTAAGCAAGCAAAAGCAGCAGGCTTTCGTTTTGCCGGTGCCAGTGAAATTAATGCTAACTCAAAAGATATGGCGCAACACCCTAAAGGCGTATGGACGTTACCTCCGGTTTTAAGTTTAGGCGAGACGGACAAAGAAAAATATTTAGCGATTGGCGAAAGCGATCGCATGACCTTAAAGTTTGTTAAACCTGAAAACGCTAGCTTTAGCGACTTTAAGAAAACGAAATAAACAGTAGGAAAAATTGAATGAAAATTTTAGTTATCGGCTCCGGTGGTCGTGAACATGCATTAGCATGGAAAGCGGCTCAATCAAGTCAAGTTACTAAAGTATTTGTTGCTCCGGGTAATGCTGGTACTGCAACGGAAGATAAATTAGAAAATGTTGCCCTAGATGCCAGTGATAATAATGCGCTGGTTGCCTTTGCAAAAAGTGCTGGTGTTGAGTTAACAATTGTTGGCCCAGAGCAACCACTTGTTGATGGCGTTGTTGATGCGTTTCAAGCACAAGGCTTAGCCATTTTTGGCCCTAGCGCTAAAGCGGCACAGCTTGAAGGCTCTAAGTCTTTCACCAAAGATTTTTTAGCCCGCAATAACATTCCATCAGGCAGTTATGCTAACTTTACCGACGTTGAGCCTGCATTGGCTTATGTGCGTGAACAAGGCGCACCAATTGTTGTTAAAGCCGATGGTTTAGCAGCCGGTAAAGGCGTTATTGTTGCGTTAACCTTAACTGAAGCTGAAGATGCTATTAAAGATATGCTTGCCGGCAATGCTTTTGGCGATGCGGGTCATCGCGTAGTGATTGAAGAGTTCTTAGAAGGTGAAGAAGCGAGCTTTATCGTGATGGTTGACGGCAAAAATGTTTTGCCTATGGCAACAAGCCAAGATCATAAGCGTGCATTGAATGGTGATTTAGGACCAAATACTGGTGGTATGGGCGCTTATTCTCCTGCACCGGTAGTAACGCCTGAAATTCATGACCGCATTATGAGCGAAGTGATTATGCCTACTGTTGAAGGTATGGCTGCTGAAGATGCTCCTTATAGTGGCTTTTTATATGCAGGCTTGATGATTGCTGCTGATGGTACGCCCAATGTAATTGAGTATAACTGTCGTTTTGGTGACCCTGAAACGCAACCTATTATGATGCGTTTGCAATCAGACTTAGTTGAGTTGTGTTTGGCCGCTACCCGTGGTGAGTTAGATAAAGCCACTATCGATTTTGATAGTCGTGCTGCGGTTGGCGTTGTGCTAGCGGCGAACGGTTATCCGGCAAGTTACCCTAAAGGTGATGTGATTTCTGGTCTTGATACTAACACCAGTTCGTCGGCAAAAACCTTTCATGCCGGTACTAAGTTAAATGAACAAGGTGAAGTGACTACCAATGGTGGTCGTGTTCTTTGTGCTACGGCTTTAGGTAATACAGTAACGGAAGCACAACAAGCGGCTTATGAGTTATTGCATCAAATTACTTGGCAAGGCGTAGAGTTCAGAACCGATATAGCTTATCGCGCTATTGAGCGAGAGCAAAATAAATAAACTATAATAATAGTTACTAGGAAGGCTGATAAGAAATTATCAGCCTTTTTTTATTCCTATTGTAAATAAAACCTATAGTGATATTTGTTAATTGCATATTGAATTTGGCTTGGGTTTTATGAAATAACATCGAAGTTTAGTTATTATGAAGTTTAGTGAGCATGGTCATTATGAAGTGCGCAGCGACGGTAATATTATTTATTATCGGGTTACCGGTATGTGGAATAAAGAAGCATCGGTCACTTGCATTGATAAACTAGCGCATTGTTTTAAAGAGGTGGTTGATAATCATAAAGATCAGCCCTGCGCTATTGTGAATATCGTTGACACCACTGACTTTGAAGGTGGCTTAGATGAAGCATTTGAGCTTTGGATTCAAGCAGCCCAATTTTGGTATGACAGTGGTTTGACTCATTTTATTCGTATTGATAGCCCTGAATCGACTCATTATCAAATGTTTCTTGCCCCGATAGATGAAATGCTAGTAAAGAGCGTTGACCTTTGCTTTGCGGATAATTTTGAACGCGCACTATTACACGCTCACAGTATGGGGTTTAAGGGCTTCGAAAATAATCAATAAACCTATGAGTTAAGGCGATACGGGTCAAGAAAGTAAAAAGGCTGATAAATATTTATCAGCCTTTTTTTGTTAGTAATAAATAGAAGGGGTTATTTGAATTGACCACGGATATCCGGCTCTTTCCAATGAGTTATGTTATAAAAGAAATTATACAAATCTCTACTTATTTTATCAGGCACCTTAGTCCCTCTTAACGCCAATTGAAGATAATCGTCATCTCGTTTTACCGTAAGTTTTGGCACAAGGCCGGTGAGTGTCATACGATGATTGACAATACATTGACCAGCAACAACCATTAATGGATCAATATGATTTTTTACTGCTTGTTCAACTTTGTATTTATAACCCGGCTTACCAAAGTCGGTACATAGTAGATTAACAATGACCCAAGTATCGGCACTTAGTAAAAAGTAACAACCCAGTAATGGACATTTACTAAAAATGGTACTGTCTATTTCATTCGGCTTTTGCAGTAAGTTTCTGACTGAGCGCATTTCATCCCAGTCTTTCTTTAATAAGTGTAAGGTGATCAATAGACGAGACGCCATGCCGATCATTGAACTAGCGGTGCCTGTTGCTACGCCTGCATCTAAGAATATTCCTGCTGCTTTTGCTGTTGCTTCTATGGCATGACTGGCGGAATGAGCCGCGCAAGCTTTGCTTTCTCGTGTGATCAGCGCTTTAACAGCTAGTAATGCGGCGGTTGGGTCACCGGGCAGAAGCCCTTGATCTGAGTTGCGTATGCTATGCGCAGATTTTGCCGCAGATAAAGCTAAATAGCCATTATAGGTAGCCATCGATGAGGAATAAGCTAAGCCAACGCCTGGTGCTATTTGGGCGACTAATTCAGATAAACTCTTTCCTAAAATTTCTTTGATAAGTGACGCCATGCCAGGGTCGGTAATGGCGTTACCTAAGATTAGGTGAACGAGGTTTTTTGTTAAATTAATAGCCGAAGAGGTTGCTGAGTAGGCTTGATATACTGCGTTAGCACCTTCATAACCGGTATATATTTTACTGGAAAGCTTAACTTGTCGACCTTTGAACAACTCGGTGATGTGCTGCCGACGGTGGTCAGCTAAATAACGCATAGCGGTTTGATCGAGATCCGACAATTGAAAATCGTCGTTAAGTTGTTTAGTTAAGTCTTCAACGGCACCATTTATATTACGAATGCTGTTTTTCCACGTTACACCCTTGGTTTCTTTCCATGCGTCTAATGCTTTGCCAACTTCATTACGGCTTAATAAGGGCATTCTAGCGTTCAAGATTGGCCCTGCGCCACCGTTATGATGCGCTTTTAATTTTTGGTCTATGTTTTTTAGCTGGCTGCTTCTAGGTTTACATAAGCCAGCTTCAGTTCGTTTGAGCCAAAGCTCATATTCCATTAGTTGCAACATTAGATGATTCCTCTTAACTACAGCTATAAAAAGCATCCTAGCTAATGCTAATTTACTTGTTGGGTTTGTTTAGTGTCAGCCTTGATCACTAGCATAACCTCGTCTATTCGAGTGAGTGACAGGCAGATGTCTATTAGTAAGTCGTTTGATAGTATTCGTACTGAAGCGGAAAATCTACAGCATTTCAACGTTGATATTAAGACTATTTGCTAAAATCCTTAGTATTTACACAATTGGTTATATTCAAGGCGATTCATAAGGATCAGGATATCAGAACTAACATAGCGTTAGGAGCTTGCTAAATTCGTTTTCTTACCGAACTTGAGCCAGTGTGATAACCCTTCTGCTTGATTAATTCAAAGGCTTCTTTCAATCGGGCATTTTCTTGCATGATATCAATTTGGTTGCGCATCAATTTATTACTTTCTACAATTTTACCGTGGGTACGTACTCTTGCTTCAACTAAAGGAGGGTCAATCGGTTTAGTTATATAATCTACAGCACCGAGCTCTAACCCTTGTACTATATGTTTTGTTTGATCTAACGCGGATAAGAATATTACCGCTATATGTTGGGTCTTAGGATTTGATTTGAGGCGGCGGCACACTTCCATACCGTCCATGACGGGCATCATAATATCTAACAGTATTAAGTCGGGTTGGGGATCAATATCACATATTTGTAAGGCCTTCTCACCTGATGTAGCCGCTTTTACTTTGTATTCCTTGCGCAAAATTTCACTGATAATTTTGATATTATCAATAACATCATCAACTACCAAAATCTGTAATGGTTGCTGGCTGCTTTTTTTGGTGGCTATTTGACTATGCTTTTTCGTTAAACTGGAGAGTTTTTTGTTTGCACTCGTGTGTTTATCAAAAATGGCTTTGGTTAATTGATTTACTAGCTGCTTTTCCGAAAAAGGCTTAATGATGTACTCAGATACGCCGTGCTTTATCGCTTCAAGTACTTGTTCTTGATTTATGGTTTCTGCAACGATGACAAAAGGAATTTTAGCTGTTTTTGGACTGACTTTTGCCTGCTTCAATAATTGCATGCTGTCATTTTTTGGCAGTTGTGGAGCCGTCAGTATTAAATTAATCTCTTGCTGAAACAATATGTTTAGTGCGCTAGCGCCGTTTGCGGCGAGCACGATATTCTTAAACCCCATGGCCGTTAACATATTGGCAATGGTACTTTGAGTATCATTAACATTATCAACAAGTAATACAGTTAAACCGAGAAATGGATTTTCTTGGCTGATGAGGTGTTTCTCGGTTGGCATGGTTATCCGTTATTTAGGCATGAATGCAGATATTCTTTTTTTTGATTATAACTAAGTTAATGTAAGAGTGCATTCACTTAGTTTTATTCTTGTATTCTAGCTTCTATACTCCTTCAAGCATGACCTTGGCTTTATTGAATGTGAGCATTACCGCTAACAAAATGACCATAATCTGCGTTTTAAGTGAGCAACAGCACCTTGAATTTTATATTATTTTAAATGGTCTGTTATGTTTTATTTCAAAGATCAGTTATTCTTTTTTGTCGATAGCGCATAGAAAGTAAATATCAGTTAATTTTTTAAGCAGTAGATAGCGACTATGTTTTACTGTTAACTCACACTTTATAAGGAGTCATTGATGACTAAAGTAGCTTTTGTGGTTGATGATGAGCCTGCGAATATAGAATTAATAAAAGGCTTGATGCCAGAAGGTGTAAAAGTTAAAGCGGCTTTGTCAGGAGAGATCGCGCTAAAGCAATTATCAAAAAAATTTCCAGATATTGTTTTTCTCGATTTACTTATGCCGCAAATGGATGGTTTTGAAACGTTGCAAGCCATACGTGAGTTACCCCATGGCGAAAATCTGCCAGTACTTATTATTTCAGGCAACGCTAGCGACACTGATATTGAAAAGAGTAAAGCGTTGGGAGCCATTGGTCATTTAGTAAAGCCTGTTGATGGTGAAAAATTAGCTTCATATATTAATCAGTACTTACTTGAGGAGTGAAATCTATGACTTCAAAGAATAAAGCCACCATTTTAATCGTTGATGATGCACCAGAAAATATTGCTATTCTCACCGGTATTTTAAAAGATACTTACAAAGTAAAAGCCGCGCTAAATGGTCAAAAAGCAATTGCAATTGCCAATGCTGAGAAAAAACCTGATCTCATTCTCTTAGACGTATTGATGCCAGAAATTGACGGCTATGAAGTTTGTCAAAAGTTAAAACAAAATGTTGAAACGGCAAATATTCCCGTGATTTTTGTTACCGCTAAATCTGAAATTAAAGATGAAGAAAAAGGTTTTGCCTTAGGTGCGGTTGATTACATCACTAAACCAGTTAGTCCGCCGCTGGTTTTAGCCAGAGTTAAAACACATCTCGCTTTATATGATCAAGCTCGCCATTTAGAAAAACTGGTGCAAAAAAGAACGGCTGAATTGAATGATACCCGTGTAGAGATTATTCGCCGTTTAGGTAGAGCTGCTGAGTTTAAAGATAATGAAACCGGCATGCATGTTATTCGTATGAGTTGGTTTTCTCGTTTTCTAGCCGAGCAAATTGGCAAGTCAGAACAATGGTGTGACTTGTTATATAACGCTGCGCCTATGCATGATATTGGTAAAATTGGTATTCCAGACCGCGTACTATTGAAGCCCGGTAAGCTTGATGCTGAGGAGTGGGAAATCATGCAAAAGCACGTGGAATATGGTGCAGAAATTATTGGTGAACATAGCTCACCGTTATTACAACTTGCCAAAGAAGTTGCCAATTATCACCATGAAAAATGGGACGGTAATGGCTACCCCAATGCGATAAGCGGCACAGACATTCCAATTTCAGCGCGCATTGTTGCTATTGCCGATGTCTTTGATGCCTTAACAAGTGAAAGGCCCTATAAAAAAGCTTGGTCAGAAGAGCGTGCTATTGCTTTATTGGAAGAAGAATCTGGCAGTCATTTTGATCCGGCGTTAGTGCCAGAGTTTATTAAGTGTTTGCCTAGAGTTCGTGAAGTGCAAGCGCAATACCAAGATATATTTGAATGATAAAGCATCAGTTACTGGCAAAGTTTGTCATTGTATTACTATTTACTTGGTGAGTAGTATATTCTTGATTAAATTAGTAAACCTCTAAAGCAGAATAATAATAAAGGCGCAATAATGCACTTTCTCGATAAAGATAAGATTAAGCTATGTAACAAGCTAGCTAAATTATTAGCAATATTTCTCAGTGTATTTGGTTTATTGGTTATGTTTGGTTGGCATACCAGTAATGTTACTTTAATCCGTTTTATTCCTCATTTTAATCTAGTTACTTATAACGCAGCATTGGCTTTTGTGCTTTCAGGTTTTGGTTTGTATGCTGTTTGCCAGCAGCAAAGGAAGTTAGCGACCTATAGTGGCGTGCTAATTATTGTGTTAGCAATTGCTACCATGATGCAGTATTTGTTTGGCTTGCAGCTTGGTATTGATGAAATGTTAGTAAAAGATAGCCTTGGCGCCAATGAGGTGTCACCTGGCAGAATGTCTTTTAATATTGCTTTATCCTTTGCGATTACCGGCATATATATCTGTGTGGCCATACGCCGACCTCCGCTTTACGTTAGCTCAACCTTTGCAGCCATCATTTTCTCTTTAGCTTTTATCGCCTATTCTGAACATTTAATGGAAATGACCATGAGCTATGGCTGGGGGATGTACAGCCAAATGGAAGTACAGAGCTCATTTGCTTTTAGCCTTATCAGTTTGATTATTTTGCTTAAAGTACTTGTTGGCGTGGTAAGCCTTCCGTGCTTACGTAGCTTTATTAGCCCGATAGTTATCATAGGTACCACCGCAACTGTGATGTTTTGGCAAGCTTTTGAGCGCCAATATACGTCTACTATGGAAGCTGGTTTTTTAATGACCGCGACTTATGCCAGTGAAGCTATTTTAGTGTTAGGTTTTTCATTAACGGCCGTGGCAAGTTACCTTATTCACTTACAATCTGATAACAATAAAGCTCGGCAAAATCGCATAGCCATATATGCGAGTGTTTATTTCGGTATTCTATTGTCGCTACTGTTGTTCCAAATAGCACACAATGAAGCGCAAAAGGATATTCGAGAAGATTTTATTACGAAAGCCGATAAACGCATTAGAACGCTAGAATTGGCCATTTTGCCATTCTTTGAAAAACTTTATATTGTGCAAACGGCGATTCATGCAAATCCGGATATCAATCTACATAAATTTCGTGAAATTGTACAAAGAGCGGCTGCGGCTAAAGAAGGTATTGTGGCCCTAGGTTGGTTGCCTAAGATCAAGGAAGACGATAAAAGCTTTGGCGAAAAAGCTCAATTATTAGGCTTAGACCACGTAGAAATATATGGCTTAGATGACAAGGGACAAGTTGACCTATTAATAAATAATGATAATGGTCAATCATTTCCGTTGTTGTTTGCGGTACCACTTGAAGCTAGCCAATCAATTATTGGTTTAGACTTTTCTAGCCTTAAGCATGTTAAGAAAGCTTTGGAGCAATCATTAGCGTCGAATTCGCCTGCTATTTCAGATATTTTGACCCTTGCTTACCCAGATGAAAATTATTTGGCGATGGTCTTACCTATCTACTCAACGCACTTAACGTTAGCATCACTGGTTGAACGAGAAAGGGCATTACATGGTTACGCAATTAGCATAGTTGATGTGGATGCCATGATTAATTTTGCTTTGAAAAAATATACCTCTGTTGGCGGTATGCATATAACGTTTACCGATTTAACCAATAACAATTTATTGCATTACCATCCTTCTCGTTCTAAAACTGCGCTACCTAAAGAAAAGCTTTTAACGTATACAAGCCTTCATTATCGACGCAATCTAGATATTGGCGGGAATAGTTGGGAAGTTGAAATAATTGGTGCAGATCCAAATGCATTTATGGTAAAAAATTCCGAGATTATTGCCATTCCATTATTTATTTTTATTATATCTTTGTTCCTTGCTTACTATTTGAGAAGCTCTCTTAATAAGCAAAAGCAGCGTGAAGTGTTATTAAGTTACCAAGAAGCCTTGCTTGATGCATTGCCTAACCCTGTTATGGTGTCTGATAAGTCTTTAAATATTTACGCGGTTAACAAAAAGTTTGAACAAGCTTTTGGCGTGGAGCGAGCTGATGTTTTAGGTAAGCCGTTACTAGAAACAAACTTTTTCCCTCAAACGCTTCGAGAAAAATTTCATCAAGAAGATGTACAGCTCATTGCCAATGGCGGTAGTAGCAATACTGAAATGCAATTGGATTTTGCCGATGGCAGTGAACGTGATGTGATGTCGATGAGAACATCATTTGAACTGGATGGACACTCACAAGGTGTTATCAGCTTAGTGGTGGATATCAGTTCGCTTAAAGCGGCAGAGCAAAAGTTATTTGATAATCAAAGACAACTTGAGCTAGCTATTACTGGGGCAAATGCTGGCCTATGGGATTGGGATTCAGAACGTAAACATCTTGATGTTGGTGATATTTGGGCGTCGATGCTTGAATATACTAAGGATGAGTTAACTGAATTATACGGTAATGAAATTCATTTTTGGCAGCAATTGATTCACCCTGAAGATATCAATGACATGGTTAGTGCTCTAGATTTCCATATGAAAGGAAAAACAGAGGTTTTTCGCAATGAAATGCGCTTGAAAACTAAGTCAGGTCATTGGAAATGGGTACTAAGTGTAGGTAAGGCGTTTGAGCGAGATGAGCATGGTTATGCACAACGCGTTATTGGCATTAATTTAGATATAGATGATGCCAAAAATATGGAGCATGATTTATTATTGGCAAAAAACTCTGCTGAAGAAGCAACTCAAGCGAAATCGGACTTTTTGGCCAACATGTCTCATGAAATTCGCACACCAATGAATGCCATTATTGGCATGAGTTACCTTGCTTTAGAAACTGACCTTAATAATAAACAACGTAATTACATTCAAAAAGTACACCGCAGTGCCGAGTCTTTATTGGGAATTATTAATGATATTTTAGATTTTTCTAAAATTGAAGCTGGCAAGTTAAACATAGAAGAGGTTAACTTCCGCTTAGAAGATGTTATGGACAACCTTTCAAATTTAGTGGGGCTAAAAGCAGAAGAAAAAGCACTTGAACTACACTTTGATATTTCTCCTGATGTGCCGACTTCGTTAATTGGCGACCCTTTAAGGTTAGGGCAGATCTTAATAAACCTTGGAAATAATGCTGTTAAATTTACCGAGTCAGGTGGCGATGTTGTTATAAAAGTTGAAATAAAGGAATCTTTTTCAGAACAGGTTGAATTACATTTTTCAATTCGTGATACCGGCATTGGCATGACACCTGAACAACAAGGCAAGCTATTTAAATCTTTTTCTCAAGCGGATAATTCCATCACGCGCAAATATGGTGGTACCGGCTTAGGGTTAACTATTTCCAAGAAATTAACAGAGTTAATGCATGGTGATATTTGGGTTGAAAGTGAAGCGGGGGTGGGTAGTACATTCCACTTTACTGCTTTATTTGGCGAGAAAGAACATTGTGTGTCGCCAAGGCTCCCTGTTGAAGCAGACTTAGGTATATTGCGTATTTTAATTGTTGATGATAATTCCACGGCTAGAGAAATATTATCAACCATACTTATGGGCTTTGGTTTTCAAGTTGACCAAGCCAATACTGGAGAACAAGCGCTAGATTTATTAAAAGCAGCTGATCTTAATGAACCCTATGATTTAGTGTTTATGGATTGGAAAATGCCAGGCAAAGATGGCGTAGAAACCACAGAAGAAATACAAAAAAATGAATTGATTGAAAATGTTCCCACCGTAATTATGGTAACCGCTTATGGCAGAGAAGAGTTGTCGCATGCCGCTACAATTATTGATATAAGTGGGTTTTTAACTAAACCAGTAACTGCGTCAGGCCTACTTGATGCGATATTATTAGCCATGGGCAAAGATGTGGTGAGTGATAGACATATTGCTGAGAAAGATGACTTGGCAGAAAATGCCATTGAAAGTTTGCAAGGAGCACAGGTTTTATTGGTGGAAGATAATGAAATGAACCAAGAGCTGGCCATGGAACTACTCACTAATAATGGTTTAATAATTACCTTAGCTGAAAATGGTCAGGAAGCGGTAGATGCACTTGATACACAGTCATTTGATGGTGTCTTGATGGATTGCCAAATGCCAGTAATGGACGGATATACGGCGACTAAAACCATTAGGTTACAAGAGAAATATAAAACCTTACCTATTATTGCCATGACGGCAAATGCCATGGCAGAAGATAAAGCGAGAGTTATTGCTTGTGGTATGAATGATCATATTGCCAAACCAATTAATGTTAATGCCATGTTTGTCACTATGGCAAAATGGATCAAACCTCAAGAGCCTAGAGTAAGAAAAACAATGAAAACAGAATCGTTAACAAGTAACGCTAATGAGGCGGAAATACCTAGTTTAATAGGTATAGATACGGAAGTGGGTTTAGCTATTACTCAAAATAATAAGGCCTTGTATTTAAAATTATTAAAACGTTTTTCGAGTAGTTACCAAAATTTTGAACAGCTGTTTATGGATGCTGTGAAAGATGATGATGCACAGGCTGCGATACGTTGTGCTCATACATTGAAAGGCACGGCTGGTAGTATTGGTGCAAAAGCAATACAGCAGGCGGCAAAAGCATTAGAAAGCGCTTGCGAGCAAGCACTTGAAACGGGTGATGTGCCATCGAATACAGACATAAGCGCGCAGATACAAGGGCTACTTAATGATACGGTAACAGAATTGACACCTGTCATTGCAGCATTAGCTCAGTTAGCAGCGCCAGTAAAATCAGTGATTGAATCACAAGCATTAGATAAAGAGAAAATAAAGCCGCTATTGGCAGAATTGGAAGAATTAATAGAAGACTTTGATACTGATGCAACGGATGTGTTAGAGAAACTTGAACCTATGTTCCAAGGTACTGAGTACTATGCGCAATTGTCTGAGCTTAATGAGGCAGTTGAAGCCTATGATTTTGATACCGCCGCGCAAGCTTTTGCAGCGCTGCAAACTGAATTAGACTAGTATCAATGTAGTTATCATGTATGCGATATGGTAAAAAACAAATGACAGTTGTATAAGAGGATGGCACTTTAAAGGTAATTAATGACTTGCTTTAAAGCGCTTTCCCAATTACTTTAAATATAGTTAAGCCATTGGTTTGATTTGAAAAAGGTTAATGAGGTTTTTTTTGGATTATAAACAGTTATTAGAGCCAATCGAAGGTGATAAACCTTCAGGGTGTTATCTTAAAGATGATCGTGCACAGTATAGAGCATTAAGGAATACCTTTAATGCGGCTCAATCTTCTTTTCGACGTTTTATTGAAACACCCGATTCTTCCAATGATGAAGAGTTATTTGAAGAAAATCAAAAGAATTGGCAAGCGCTTAGTGATGCTTGCTGGCAGACACTAACTGAGAAAAGTAAAGATGTAGAAATCTATTGCTGGTGGGTGATGTCGTTAGTGTTTCAAACTGACTCCATTAATAAAATATCGACGAGTTTAGCAACATTAACACCATTCATTGAAGCTTTTTGGCCTGATATTAATCCATACCTTCCTGACAAAAAACTTAAATCGTCTGATGAATCAGCGCAAGCGTCAGAACGAGCTGAATTACAATTAAAACCTTTAATTCAATTGCTTGGAGAAAGCAATAATAGCGGCTTGCTATATATGCCATTGCAAATGTTACCTTTAGTGGGAGATATAGATCATGGCCAATATTTGTCAGCAACTAAGGCAAATACCTTACCTGCACTAAAATCTCAAGCGCTGACAAACTTTACCTCTCATCAAAATGAAATTACCGCAACTATTCATGCCCTTGATCTTGCAGTTCAATCAGTTAACAAACTGGATGTTTGGCTAAAAAAGATAATGCTAGAATTTTCTTTGCCAGTGATCAGCACGCAGTTTTTAAAAAACAATCTACAAGATTGTTTACAAGCAATAAAGTATTTGGTTGAAGAGAGTTACCAGCAATGGCCGCTTGAACAGCAGCCAGAAGCCGAGGGAAGCAATGAACCCATTACCCAAGAAACATCTATAAATGAAAATGTCAGTCAGCCCCATGTGGTGACAAATAAAGCGGAGATTATTGTTGATACAAGTGGTCAAACGATGAATCGAGACCTTGCTTTTCATGAACTAAGAAAAATAGCAAACTACTTTGCAAAAAGTGAACCTCATAGCCCAGTATCCTTTTTGTTAGAAAAAGCGATCCGTTGGGGTTATATGTCGTTGCCAGATTTAATGGAAGAGTTGGTCTCTGGTAACGATAAAGTTTTAGGGCAAATTAATTTAATTACGGGCATAAGTGAAGAGAAAGCAGATCTTCCTGCCTATAAGCCGATAGTTACAAATGCTGATAACAACTCGACAGGGGTAAAGGTATCAGCTATAAATGACAAGGCAAGTGATTTAAATTTAACAACTTCGGCAGTTGCAACCGCTGAAAATGATGACAATTTGCCAAATGAGAAAGCGAGTGAATCTGATAGTGCCGGAAGTGCCCCTGATTCAGAGTTTAGTTGGTAAAACGGTTATAATCATGTAATTATTAATTTTAACCTTAGAAAGTTAGATGTGAATTGATTAACTCGGCGCAAAGTATTACTGAAAAGAATTCATAATTCTTATTTCATACACAATTTGCTAGTAAGATGTTATTGACCGAATTTTAAAATTATTATTCATAGTTTTACACCCTGTATTTATATAAACACAAAGAGGAATAGAATATGGCTTCAATTTATATGAGAATTGATGGAAACGACACCATTAAAGGCTCAGCAACGGTAACGGATATCGGCGGAAAGAAAGGTTTCTTTGCTATAGACTCTATGTCATGGAGTGCAATGCGAAATGTATCAGTAGATATTGGTAACTCTGATAATAATGATGGTGGTATGGTTGCTCTAGGCGAAGTTCAATGCTCGAAGCAGTTAGATGGTGCTAGCCCATTCTTAACGACTTTTCTGTTTGCACCAGGTGAAACAGGTAAGAAAATAGAAATTGTTTTCACTAAACCAAATCGTGCAGGTAAAGGTTTAATTCCTTATTTAATTATTACATTAGAAAATGCACGTATTTCTAGCTATAGCGTTGCCGGTAGTGACGGAAGTCAACCGTCAGAGAATTATGCCATGACATATGCCACTATTTCACAGACTTATTATGTTGAATCTGAAGGTGGTAAGGTAGAGAAAGCGGCGGAAGTTGCCTTCAATACACAAACTGCTGAGATTACTTCACAAGCAGATTTGAAATAATCATTATAAAATGAAATTAGGAAAATAATAATGGCACTAAATTCACAACATAAACGCGTGAGTAAAAACCGCGTTAGCATCACATATGATGTTGAAACTAACGGAGCTTTAGAAACAAAAGAATTACCCTTTGTTGTTGGTGTTCTTGGTGATTTCTCAGCAGACAGAGAAGATAAGCCTGATCCTGCTGACCGTGAGTTTTTTCAAATAGATAAAGATAATTTTGATTCAGTTTTAAATCGTGTTGGCCCAGAGCTTAAAATGAAGGTAGATAACGTTTTAACTGATGATAATAGTCAAATTGAAGCCAATCTGTCTTTTGCTTCTATGAAAGACTTTACCCCAGAAGCGATTGTTGAAAAAGTTGATGTACTGAAAAACTTAGTTGAAACTCGTAATCAATTGAAAGTGTTGCTTAGTAAAGCTGACCGCTCTCGCGATTTAGAGAAGTTACTAAAAGAAGTATTAACTAGTGCAGATACTATTAAGTCGTTATCTGATGAATTAGGCCTGAACTCTGGAGATGATGCATAATGAGCACTGAACAAGAACAAGGCGCAGCACCAGAAGGTGAAGCACAAGATCTTAGTTTTTTAGATCGTGCTATTGCCGCAACGACACAAACTACTCCGGATGCTACCAAAGAGTTAATTTCTACCTTAATGGATCAAGCAACTGATGGTACTGTTACTTGGGATAAAAATTTAACTAAAACCATTGAAAATGCTATTTCAGCTATTGATGAAAAGCTGTCTAAGCAACTTTCAGCGGTAATGCAGCAAGAAAAATTTAAAAAGCTAGAAGGCTCATGGCGCGGTTTAAATAAAATGGTCCGTGAAAGTGAGTTAGGCACTAGTTTAAAAATAAAGATGGCTGACTATAATCGCGATGATATTTTAGAGCAATTTGAAGATGCACCTGCAATTGACCGTAGTCCGCTATTTAATACGCTTTATCAATCAGAATATGGTACTGCTGGTGGTGAACCTTATGGTTTATTAATCGGTGATTATCAATTTGATGCCAGTGACGAAAGTGTTTCGTTGTTACGCTACATGGGTGAAGTGGCTGCTGCTTGTCATTCTCCTTTTGTTGCTGCTGCTTCAGCCAATATGTTTGAATTGGATAACTATGAAGTTTTCAATGAAGGGAAGCCAATTGCGCCTGCATTTGATTCACCAGCATATGCTTCTTGGAATTCATTTAGAGAAAGTGATGATGCACGTTACGTGACATTAACGCTACCTCAAACGATTGCACGTTTACCTTACGGTCAAAAAGGTATCAATACTAAGTCTTTTGATTTTGAAGAATTAGGTACTGATGCTGAGGGTAATCCAAAACCAACAGGTAATGATCAAATAGTTTGGTCTAATGCTGCCTATGAAATGGGTCTGAAAATGACTCAAGCATATACAGCTTCAGGTTGGTGTACCTCAATTCGTGGTTTAGAAAATGGTGGTAAAGTAGAAGCGCTACCTAACCTGACGTTTAAATCTGAAGCGGGTGATATTCAGCAACAATGTCCAACAGAAGTTAATTTAACGGATGAGCGTGAGAAAGAATTAAGTGATTTGGGCTTCTTGCCATTAGTTCACTATAAAAATTCTGACTATGCGGTATTTATTGGCGGCCAAACAACGCAGAAGCCTAAAACATATACTGATCCAGATGCTACTTCTAACGCGGCTATTTCAGCTCGCTTACCTTTTATTATGGCAAGCAGTCGTATTGCGCACTATTTGAAAATAATGGGACGTGATAAGTTAGGTTCAAACCTTGAAGCGGCAGATGTTTCACGCGACTTAAATACTTGGATTAGTCAATTTACTAACCCAGGTGCTATTGGTAATGAGCAGCGTGCAAAAACACCTTTAGCAGAGTCGGCAATTGAAGTGGTTGAGCAACCAGGAAAACCTGGTTCATATTCAGCCATAGCTCACTTGAAACCATGGTTACAGATGGAGTCGTTAACAACTTCTGTACGTATGGTAGCTAAAATTCCAGGTTAATATCTGGAAAACTATTACAGCTGCTTCTTGAGAGCTGTAATAGTTGTTTTTCATCCGTCTGATCATCTTCGAAAGGGTGAATGTCAGTATAAGATTAAGTTATCCGTGAATGGTTAAAACCGCTCAGAATACGCGACCTATTATCTGCTAACTTGTGTGCTTGAACATGGTGTAAACACAAGTAACTGAGTTTATTCTTTGTTAATAGAAGAAACATAAACAAGCTCTTTTTCAATAATAACAAACGTAGCAATTGAAAGATCAATAGACCTTAATAACGCATGAATATAATAAACAATACTGATTGGTTAGTAAGATTCAATGATCTAGAAAGTGATGACCCTCAGTATTTGCAACAGGCAATAGCACTGTTAGCTGAGTTAGGATCAGATTTACTATCAACCACTGATAAATTCAAAGCGTTGCTTATTACAATAATGGCTGAAATTGATGCCCTATTGAGTGTGCAACTCTCTAAAATCATGCAAAACGCTGAATTTATGGCACTCGAAGCAAGATGGCGAGGTCTACATAATTTAGTTAGTGTTCCCTTCAATAAAAACCGAATTAAAATCAAATGTCTAGATTTTAATTGGAATACCATATCAGCCGATGTTAATTTATCGAGTAGTTTAAAAACCAGCCAGCTATATAATAAAATTGGTAACAAAGAACTCAATACGCTTGGCGGTGAGCCTTTCGGTACCATTATCATTGATCATCAAGTTTGTGCTGAATTAAATGATTTCAGTGATTATGATGATTTATATACCCTTGAGTTGATAGGCGCGTTAGGTCAACATTGCTTATGCCCGTTTATTTTGTCTCCTGATGAAACTTTTTTTGGTGAAGCTGGAGCTGAGTGGTTAACTGATACTCATCGCGTGCAACGTGTTGTTGATGGCCCGGATTATCAAAGTTGGCAAAAATTACGCAGTATGACCTCGAGCCGCTTCATTGGTTTGGCACTACCAAAAATCAAATTACGATCTTTATATAAAAACCATGGTTGCGGCTTTTTGTTCAATGAAACATCGTTTGATAAACAGAATGGCCTCTATGGTATGGCTCATTTTGCCTTTGTTTCAACCATTGTTCGAGAGTTCAATAGAATTAGCTGGTTTGGCTTTTTAAAATCACGTTGGAATGACCGAATGCAAGGGGCAGTTGTAAATTTACCGGATACTAGCCAACAGCATAATTGGTTTTCCCCGCAACCTAACATACGTTTATTTGGTAATATTGCTCAGTTTTATGCCAAGTTAGGTTTTATTCCATTAGCACATAGCCCGTTAACTAAAAAATATTACTTTATGGACAACCATTCTGTTTGGTTAGGTCAGGATAACGGCGATGATAAAGTACTTTCGTTAATTCAAACGACTTTAATTTGTTGTCGTGTCGCTCATTATTTGAAAGTACAAATTCGTGATGTTTTAGGCAGTTTTCTGAACGCGAATGAATGTGAACTACATTTATCTAAATGGCTAAGTAAATATGTCTCTAATGTGTCATCGGCAAATGATGAGACATTATCAAAATACCCCTTAAGAAGTGCGCAAGTTACCGTAAAAGAGTCTGAACACTCCCCTGGTGAATTTTCATGCGAGGTAGCGTTGCAACCTCAATATCAGTTCGACATGTTTGCTGGGCAAATCCTGCTTACCACAGAACTAGGTGAGGGCAGTTAATGGTTTTTATAAAAACATTTTTAAATGAACTACATACTACCGATGAATCAAGTTTAGTTACGTCAATTAAATATAATCTAAAGCAATTGCTTGAAAGTGAAGCGCCGCTTATTTTACTTGACCCAAGCTTAGTTGAATCACAGCATTCTATTTTTGCTTTTGGTGTTGAAGATATTCAAAGTTTAAATTATCAATTGGGCAAAACCATTTTTACTTCTCGAATTAAAGCACTCATTCGCAGTTTTGAGCATCGTATTGAAAATGTGGATATTCATATTCTTGCCAATGAAGATAAAAGTAATACTATTCGATTTACCATTTCTGGCGATCTGGTCGATGGTCAAGAGTTCCAGTTGAATAGCCAACTAAATATTAGTGATTTTAGTTTGTCGATGGAGAATGAAGTTGTCTGAACTACTTAACCGCTACTTCGAGCGTGAATTATCACTGATTAGACGTTCTGGCGGAAACTTTAAAGCTAAACATGCCGATGCAGCCAATAGTATGCATTTGAACGAAAAGCTTTATGAAGATCCAAATATTACCCGTTTGCTAGAGTCAGTTGCTTTGCTCAGCGCTAAAAATGAAATGAAGCTTGACCAGCAATTACCTCATCTTTCAAATGCAGTTTGTTCTGTTTTATACCCATCATTTAATCAACTCATGCCTTCTGTTATGAGTGTGAAGTTTGAAGCCGATGATAGCGCATTTCTAGAGCCGGAAAAAATTTCTTGTCATGAAGAAATTAAAGTACAAAACCAAGGCGGACAAGTATGCCAATTTAAGTTTTGTAACGATACTCTCTTTTCGCCATTGACCTTGAACAATGTTAGCGCTAGGTATGCACCATTTCCATTCGACTTGCCGATAAAGCACGATGCCAATGCGGTTATTCAACTGAAAATTAACGCTAATGATCCCGAAGGAATGATTTCGCAGTTGATGCCAGACAAGTTAAGTTTATATCTTAATGGCTTTGGTGAAGGTGCGACGGGGTTGATTGAATTATTATTATCTCAATTATCTTTTATTTACGTATCAGATAAGCATTTTACTCGGCAAACCTTGCTAGAAAAATCATGCTTTAAGCCGCGCTGTTTAGATGATGACTTCACAGTACTTGACAAGAAGGCTAATGAATTTACGGCATATCAGATGCTGTTAGAGTATTTCAATTACACCGAGAAAAGAAAGTATTTCCATCTTGAAGGTCTACATAATGCTTGTTTAGCCCTTAATACTAATGAGGTGGTGATCAGCTTTTTTGTAAAAGATATTCCAACTGAATATATTAATTTATTTGATAGTAGTGCTTTTCAGTTAAACACGGCTTTAGTTGTTAATCAGTTTACTCATCGAGCTGAGCCTATTTATTATGACCACCAACAACTATCGGTACCTTTAAATCCGGATGTGAGTAATCAGTCAGCTGATATAGAAATAATATCAATAGAAAGTGTTAAAGAAGTGAAGTCAGATGGTGAATATCCTTTACAACCTTTATTTGCGAAACGATATTTTGATCAAAAGCATGGTTTGCTTTGGTTTGGTGAAAGCCATATTAATAGAGAGAGAAAATTTCAGCACCATTTATCCATAAGTTTCGATCCCGCACATTATAGTCAACATGAGGCTAAACAATCTCACTTGTTATCAACGCAGTTGAACTGTTGTAATGGTCGAGCACCATGCTCCATTATTGCTGGCAACGAAGTTAATTTTGCCGGGGCGATAGAACTTGCTGGAACATTGGTTTCTCATAATATTCCAACGGTACCTTATTATCCAAATGAATCACAACAACTGCATTGGCAACTTATCGAGTTGTTAAGCACTAATTTTAGTTCTTTGATCAATGTAGATGAACCGGCTGAGAAATTACGCAATTTATTATCGGTATTTAGCCGTTCGTTGCAACAACAAGAATTAACATCTGCCATTCAAAAAGTAGACTATCAACAAAAAGTAGCGCGCGTTTTTGTTGATGGGGTTAATATATTTACTTCAGGCACACTTATTCGTATTGATGTGTCTGTTTTTGACCATGCCAGCTCTTCAAATATATGGCTGTTTGTCCACCTATTGAATCGTTTTTTTGCTCGCTTTTGTAGTTTTGATCGTTTCATTGAATTAGAAGTAACTTTAGTCACCGATAAGGGCAAGGAAGTTATTCAATTTGACAAGTTTCATGGTGCTCAGCAATGTCTTTAGCACAGCAATCATCGTTAATAGAACAGGCACTTAGTGAGCCTGAACTATTCGATTTGGTGCCGCTAATAAGAGTGCTTAATCGCCACTTTGCTAAAAGTGTTAAGCCATTTGAATTGGTGATTGCCGCTGACCCGATGCCAAATAATATAGCAACAGAAGTAAGTGATTTCGAATTAATAAATCAAAAGGCTATTATTTCTAGTAGCAAAACATCTCTTACATCAGGGTATAGCGTTGTTCCTGTTTATATTTACGAAGAGTTATTGGCCGCATTTCATGATGAGCGATATGCTTTAACTGACTTTCTAAATATTTTTAATGAGCGTTACTTTAAACTGTATGTACGTACGGTAGAAAAAACACATTTGATTCTAACTGATGAAATAGACCGTTATTTAAATAGCGCTTCATTTCAACAACAGAATCAAAGAAGACAACAAGCACAATTGACCAGTTGCATTGCGCAATTAACGGCATTACCTGATGAGTCAGCAGTTAAAAACTGGTTAGGCTATAGTATGCTTTTAGGAAGCCCGAACCGCTCTCTCAACGATTTACAACAAGTTTTGGCTGATTATTTTTCATTAAAAGTAGCGATTGATAGTGGTCAATTGAATAAAGTTAAGCTTGAACAAGAAAATTGGACGCGACTGGGTAGTAATAACATTCATAAAAGTCAGTTAAATCAGCATGATGTTTTTGAGCAAAATAACCAGTTAGGGCAAGGGTTTTTGTTAGGCCAGCGTTGTTGGTTATCTAAGCAACGCATTAATATTACCTTAGAAGCTAAGTCACAAGAACAGTTAAACTTCTTGAATAACGATACGGCTTGGCTCAGAGAATTGGCACATATGACTCGCTGCTATTTGCGTGATAAAACAGAAATTGCTATTTATTTAAAGGCACCAGATCGTTGGTTTAAACGAATTCAATTGTCAGTAGATTTAGAAAAAACTACGCGTTTAGGTCGTGGTTTTCATTTGAAAAATTCGCAACAGAATAAAGCTGTTGTTTATCTTATTCACCTAGTTAAGGATTAATATTATGTCTCAAGTAAATTTACCTAACTTAATTGCAAAGTTAGACTTTGAAACAAAGCGTGCTTTAGAGCTGGCAGCGGGTGATGCAATGAATGCTCATTACCCGTCTATTGAACTTGAGCATTGGTTATTGCAAATAATATATAAGCCCACTGCAGATGTTAGTGAGTTTTTTACTAAACAAAAAGTAGATGTAGATACGGTTATCAAAGAGCTATCGGCTAAATTAGCCAAATTGAGTAAAGGTTTTGAAGGACAGCCAAGTTTAAGTGGCAACTTAACCGAATTAGTTAAATCAGCATGGCTAATTGCTACCGTTGATTTTTCCCATAGCCAATTAACAGCATTGCATTTGATTTTAGCAAGTCAACAAACCAGTGAATTAGGGACGAAAGTACTCTCTCTAAAAAGTTTAGATAGTTTTTCTGAGTCAGCATTACGCGATCAAATTTCGAAATTAAAAGTCACTCAAGTCGGTACAGCATCGGCTGGAGCACGTACTGCAGGAGCTAGTTCTGGTGACGCCTTAGCCAAATATACTACCAATTTAACGCAAGCAGCACGTGATGGTGAATTAGACAATGTATTAGGACGAAATCAAGAAGTGAGAACCGCCATTGATATTTTGTGTCGCAAGAGACAAAACAATCCAATTTTTGTCGGTGAGCCTGGTGTCGGCAAAACGGCAGTGGTTGAAGGTTTAGCAATTAAAGTTGCGCAAGGGGAAGTACCTGCAATTATTCAAGATATCGAAATTCATAGTTTAGATCTGGGTTTGTTACAGGCCGGTGCTAGCGTTAAAGGTGAATTTGAAAATCGATTAAAAGATGTCATTAATGAAGTCAAAAATGCTGAAAAGCCTATAGTGGTTTTTATTGATGAAGCGCATACCTTAATTGGCGCTGGTGGCGCTGAAGGGCAAAATGATGCAGCGAATCTATTAAAACCTGCATTAGCACGCGGTGAGTTTCGAACCTTAGCTGCAACCACTTGGGATGAATATAAAAAATACTTTGAAAAAGACCCTGCGTTAACACGACGTTTTCAAGTGGTTAAAATTGAAGAGCCCTCTGCTACAGATGCCATCCAAATGTTACGTGGTGTTGCCGAATCATTGCAAGCTCATCATAAAGTCTGTATTCGAGAGTCGGCTGTTGAAGCTGCGGTTAATTTATCTATTCGTTATTTACCTGCTCGTATGTTACCGGATAAAGCGATTAGTTTATTAGATACCAGTTGTGCTCGTATAGCGTTAACACAGGGGGCTAAACCTGAATCTATCGAAAGCTTGGAACAAAGTCTTCGTTATATGCACAACGAACTTGAAGTGATGCAAAGAGAGTCGGCAATATTTGATAATGTGTCATTTGAAGTGGAAACACTCACTGACAAAATTACCAAAGTTGAAAGTGAACTTGAAGCATTAAATATTCGTTGGCAAGAAGAGTTAGCGTTAGTTCAAAGTGTTTTAGACTTACAAGTAGAAGTGACTGAAAACCTAACTAATGATGTTGAAGATAAAGATAAACATAGTGAGTTAAATCAGCAACTGGCAGCATTAGAAAAGCTTCAAGCAGGTGAGCCGTTGGTCAATGCCATGGTTGACGATATTACTATTGCACAAGTCATTGCCTCATGGACAGGTATCCCTATTGGCAATATGTTGAGTGATGAAGTCAAAAAGCTACTGACAATTGAAGATAATCTACACAAGCGTGTTATTGGTCAAAGTACAGCCATCAGCGAACTTGCTAAAAGCATTCGTATTTCTAGAGCTGGCTTAACCGATAGTAGAAAACCTATTGGCGTATTTCTTATGTGTGGTCCCAGTGGTGTCGGTAAAACCGAAACGGCTGTAGCATTGACCGATCTGTTATATGGCGGTAGTAATGATATGACCGTTATCAATATGACAGAATTTAAAGAAGAGCATAAAATATCTATGCTACTTGGTGCACCTGCAGGTTATGTAGGTTTTGGTAAAGGGGGCGTTCTAACTGAAGCCGTACGTCGCAATCCATATTCAGTATTATTATTGGATGAAATGGAAAAAGCTCACCCAGGTGTTCATGATTTGTTCTATCAAATTTTCGATAAGGGCTGTATTGCCGATAGTGAAGGTCGAAATATAGATTTCCGCAATACTATTATTATTATGACTTCTAATGCTGCGGATCAAGCCATTTGTGATGTTTGTGACGCTAATGAAGAGCGATTACCTAATGAAGAGCTTGTTGAAGAAATTAGACCGGCATTACAACAATATTTCAAACCCGCCTTTTTAGGTCGAGCAACTGTGGTACCTTATTACCCATTGAATGATGAAGAGCTTGGTAAAATTTGTGAAATTGCACTCAATCGTATTCGTAAAAAGTTGGTAGAACAGTACAAAGCAAGCTTTGATTACGAACAAACCTTTATTGATTATGTAGTTAACAAAAATAATGATCCCACTACAGGGGCTCGTGGTATTGAGCAGATCATTAACCGTTCATTGATGCCAAGGTTAGCAGAACAATGCATAACGTTACTCAGTGAAGGTAAAGAAATTAACTCGGTGAGTGTTAAATGTGTTGATGGTAATGATTTTGAAGTGAATATTGCATCATAGCCATTTTATTAAGTAAAATGAGCTACCTAGGTAGCTCATTAAGTTAACGATTAGCAGTAAAGTAAATGGCAATAACAATACAATTAACTGAAATACCGACGAATGAGCATGTACCGAGTCGTATCATTACTTTGCCCGTTCAAGGTGGTGATTTTGGTTCTGCATTTGATTGTGATATTCAATTGCCAGATCGTACCGGTAAAGTGGCCGCGAAACATGGTAGTTTTATCGTTAAAAAAGACAAAATGGTAGTGCAAGCGTATGGTGGATTGAGTCTTTCCATACAAGGAATTGCATTAGCGCCAGGCAAAAGTACGCCAATTGAAGATGGCACTATCATAGGTGTTGCTGATTATATTATGCTGGTGAGTGTTATTGTCGATACTGACGACACTTCAGAGGATAATGATGTTACTAGTGAACCAGCTCAACAATATCAGGCGTATTTTTCATCAAAAAGCCTTGATGAAGAGCCATTTGAAGATACTATAGCAATGATTGATGAAGATGACAGTAGGGTAGAAGGGCAAACAATGACACAAGATAAAACACCGCACTTTACTTCTAGTGGCGTATTTTCAGATGATCCTTTTGAAGATGATCCCTTTAAAGATGAAGAAATTTCATTGAATGTGGATGAGCATGCAACACAAAGCCAAAGCTTTAGTGAAAACAACGAAAGTGTTGAAACCTTTGTTGCTGATGAAAATGATGACGTTGATGTTATTTTTATGGATAAAGCCTTAGTTAAAACCGTTGATAGAGAAAGTAGCCAATCAAATGAGGAAGGTGGAGGCAAGCAAATATCTCAGCTAGTGAGCCTTTTAGAAAATCAGATTACCAGTAATAACGATCAACAAAGTAAAATATTTCAAGTATTAGATGAAACCCTAACAACTTTTATTAATGAATTTTCACCAGCGCATCTGGAAGACATTTTTGATGATTTTGGTACGCCTTTCTTTGTACAGAAAGAAAAACAATATTGGCGATCTTATCGTAAATCCTTTAATCGGCGTTTAGATAAAGGGGAATATCATCGTTTATTTAAAGCTTTGCTACTTGAGAATATGCAAGGAAACGCATCAGTAAATAATGACAAAGACACTAAGGGCGGCAATGACTAAATACTTAAACTCATTTTGTATGCCGCTAGTGTTGCTTTTACTGACGTTGTCTTTGTCAGCTTGTAGTGTATTTTCTAGTAGCGATGAGGAAGAAGAGCCTGTTGAGTTGAAAATGGTGCTCAAAGCCAGTGATAATATTAACCCTTCAGCGGTGAGTAAAGGTAATCCGGTCGTTGTTAATTTATACCAACTTAAAAGTGTTGGTGCATTTAAGTCAGCACAAGTACTGGACCTGTTCGAAAAAGATATTTCTGTACTTGCAGACGATTTAATTAAAAAACAAACGCTTGGCAGTGTCTTACCTCAAGAAAAGCGAGTAGAATCATTAGCAATATCCCAAGGCACTAAATATTTAGCGGTGTTTGTTCAATTTTCTAATTATTCTCAAGCAAAAACAAAGTCTTGGTTGGAGATTAAGGAAATCGAGGATATTGAGCATGTGGCTATATCAATTGATTCGTTAACGGTTAATGTTGAATCAGTTGGTGCGGAAAGTTTTTGGCCATGGTAATTATTTTGGGAGAAAGCACTTGGAGCTAGCTAAACAAGTTGTTTGGAAGGAAGGTATTTTTATATCTCCTCAACATTTTCAACAACAAGCTATACATAGCAAATCGTATATTCAAAATTACGCGAGTACCAATGGTTACAGCGAACATTTTGGCTTAAGTGATATTGCCCTTAATACTGATTTATTGAAAATTGGAAAAATAGCGGTAACCAATTGTCGAGGATTATTTCCTGATGGTTATTATTTCCATTTAACAGAAGAAATCGTTATTGATGTTCCTGTAGATGCAGTAGAAAAGAACGTATATTTATCTTTGCCTATCGCCCTTCAAGGTGCTGCCGCTTTCGCACAAGAAAGTGCACAAAACACCCGATACCTTTGTCAAACCATGACCAGTTATGATAATGCTTCATTCCAAAACGATAGTATTGAGCTAGAAGTTGCGCGGGACAATATTAGTTTGTCCATAGGCAAACAAGATATGGCTGGTTTTGTTTCATTTCCTATTGCGCGTATTCTGGAAACAAGAGAAACAGGCGAAGTTATTTTTGATAAGAGTTTCATTCCTGCCTGTATTCATTTTCAAGCATCTATTTATTTGTACGATAAAATAAAAATGCTACAAAGCCTCATTCAAACACGAGCGCAAGAAGTGCAAAAGCGTATTGCTGTTGGTCAAGATAGTAAAAGCGAGCCTACGCTATATAAAGATTATTTATGGTTACAAACCTTAAATAGGTGGTTGCCTTGGAGTAACTGGGTTCAACAAGACATGCAATATACCACACATCAATTATATCGAGACTTAACAACGTTGTCGGCTGAATTATCTGGATTGACCCCAGAGTTACCAAGTCAATTCAACATGTTAAAATATGACGAACTTTACCAAGTTTTTAGCCCTATTTTTATCAAACTGCATAGCCAATTAAGTATGGTTCTACAGGATTCAGTTATTATTTTTGAATGGGATGACAAATTATTTGAAAAGCGTCGTTTGCTTCGTACCATCATCGATAAGCCTGATAGTATGATAGATAGGCGTTTTGTCATCAGTGTTGAATCATCAATGAGTGCTGAGGACATTGCCTTACTTTTACCACAAGCGACAACATTAGCAGGTAATAGCAATATAGTAGAATTAGTACGAAATGCTATGTCTGGCGTAGAGTTGCGTCATTTACTGGTAGCCCCTCATGAGCTAAAACCAAAATCTACGGCAACATATTTTGAGATAAATATAAAGAATGAACTTTGGATTGACATGCTAAATAAAGGGGAAGCGCTTAATTTGCATGTGGATAATAGAGTTGCTGATCTTGAAATCACTTTATATGCACTTTCAATGGGTTAAGTTATACAAATGTCAGCTGCCATACAAAATACGATTGCTATAGAATTTGGTGATACTATTATGAGTAATCAAGATTTTTTTGATTATTCAAGTAATGACCTTTATAACTTAAGCACTCCGCTATTATCGGTATTACTGACATTAGAGCGACTGCCAAAACCAGATAATTTGTCAGTGTTTAAAGGTTTATTGAAACAGCAAATTGTCGATTTAAGTGAGCAGGGTAAAAAGTTAAATTATCCCACGGCTGTTATCGATAAATTGTGCTGTTTACACTGTATTGTATTAGATGAATTTATTATTCATAGTGACTGGGGCGCTAGTGCTGGGTGGGAAAATAATACCCTTTTAAGTGAACTTTTTAACTTGCAAAGTGGCGGTGATTTGTTTTTTACTATTACCGACAAAGCTACGCGTCAATCTGGAAAAATGCTAGATTTATTGTCTGTAATCTATATCTTTTTGAAGATAGGCTTCAAAGGGCGCTATCGTTCTCGTCAGTCAGAAAAAATAGGTATTGTTATCAAACAAATTAGTACCATGATTGCTGATAATATAACTACGCCTGACGTGCTAATAAAAGATAGCCCAGTAAATAAGCCCTTGTTATTGGTAAGCGGGCATCGCTACTTTTCATTAACGCTGATTACAATAATCTCAATAGCCTTGATGATAACGGTATTTGATTATTGGTTTAAAGAAACTTATCAAGCAAGAAGCCAAGGATTTCGTCAGTTAAATAATAACATTGTAAGCTCAGTGATTGTTGATGAACAATCGGTAAAAGTTGCTCAAAACAATAGCCCTAGTTTAGCAAAAGCTCCAGTAGGCAATGTTGCTACTCAACATGAACCGATAGAAGACAAACCAGCTGCTCAGGTTAATCAACAGGAAACATTAGCTAGTTATCGTGTGCAATTAAGTTCATTTTCAGTGCAAGAAAACGCGAATAGATTTGTGAAGAGTCTTGAGAATAACCGATATGATTTATTTACAAAGCGTATTGGCGAGTATTCTATTGTTTATAGTGCAGCTAACTCTTTATCAGAAGCAGAGCAGCAAAAACAATATTATAATGATACTTATCAATTCTCAGCTATTGTTTTTCAGTTAGATAATATGAGTACATCGGTATTATGACTATTACGCTGACTAAGCAACATTTATTTGCCACATTATTTATCCTATTATTTTTTAGTTTTAGCTTCTCTTGGTATCTATTTCCTAGCTTTTATTGGTTACTAGGACCGGCTACTGCCATCACGGTTGTCTCTGCTATTGCATATTGGCTTACTCATCGAGAAAACGATGGCTTAAAGCAACGAAAAATTATTGAAAAACAAGATAAAACTACCATGAATAGGTTGTTTAAACTTTTGTTGAGAGAGTTAAAAGACCGAGGTCAGTTTAAACAAAAATATCGTTTACCTTGGTACTTATTTATCAGTCATAATATTCAAGCTGATAGTGCAGTATTAAGTCAAATGGGCTTTAGACGTAGTTCGGTAATAAATACAGATAATCAATTAGCGATTCAAGTTTGGTTAAAAAATAATGCAGTAATATTAGCGGTAAATCTATCTGGAGATGATTACCGTGCCTTAAATTGTATTAAGCTACTGCTAGCTAGTGTGAAGCGCTTTAGATCTCGTCAGGCCTTAAATGGTATTTTACTAAGCCAATCGATAGGGCATTTGCTTAGCAAGGATAAAACTCAAAATAAGGAAATGGCGACTGACAGCCGAGTGATCATTGACGAAGCCCAACAGCTTTGCGGTCAACAATTACCACTTTATGTGTTATTCAACCAAATGGCTGATTTAGCTGATTTTTGTCAGTATTTCTCGTCGCTGGAAGAACATCATTTGGATGGCTGTTTTGGTGCGATGAATAGCGCTTCTTTAGCCTCAGGTGCTTTTACCTTGTCTTGGTTTAACACTGCTTTTGATAATCTTTGTACTCGAATGGGTAAAGCAATCGTTTTTGCACTGGATCATCAATTGAATGAAACTTTCCGGCGCTCTGTTATTGCTGCACCGGCACAACTTAGGCAAGTAAAAAATGAGATAAGTTTCTATTTATCTGAGCTATTGCTCGCTAAACCTTCATCACAAGCGTATCAGTTTAGAGGCTTCTTTTTTACCAACACAGAAAATAATGCTGCAGTAATAGACCCCCTAACTAAGCGAGTTGCCTATCAATTGGATCACCATGAAATGGTGGTTGCTGATGGCGTTAAATTGTCACATAGTATTTTTGTCACTGAACTTTTTAATCGATTCATTCGCCCCGAAGCAGGGTTTGCTCAGGTGAATAGAGTGCGCAAACGACTATTACTTTCTCTGCAAGTGACCTTTTGGTTATTAATAATAACGCTAATGGGCTCAACAGCAGGTTTATTAAAAGCTAACTTTGACTATTACCAGTCTCTTAATACAAGCACCATAGCGAAGCTTGATCGCTATAACAAAGATATCCACAAAACACCTTACCGAGAAGGGCAATTAATACAGAATATTGCACGATTAGGCAAAATCAATAAGATTTATCGTGATTATGAGCAACCAACACCAGCCTATATTTCTGACTTAATACCCAATCCAAGTTTATTTCCTGCACTTGAGAAAACCTATCAAAGAGAACTAAGTAATATAGTGTTACCTTCGCTAGTTTTTGATATTGAAACTAAGTTACGAACTCACCAACAATCGGGTGATGTTTTGCAAACGGCAAAATTTTTGACCTTATTAAAGGCGCTGAAAAACCATAGCCAAGCTGATTGGCAAACGATAAAAAGTTATTATCAGCAAGTGATACTTGATGACGATAAAGTACTTAATGAGCTTTTAGGGCTGATGGACGATTTATATGCTTTTGGTATTCCAAAAGCAACCGTTAACAAAAAGTTGATGACAGAGGCTGAGTTAACCATCAGCAGTAAAAATAATGCTTATGTGATTTTTGATTATATTAAAAATTTACCGCAATTTTTGTCGGTTGTAGATATTAATGGCGAGTTAGGCAATAACTTTCAGCAATTGCTTCGCATCAAAGACAGGGCAATGTTGCAAGTGCCCTTTATTTATACTCCCCAAGGTTTTGCTGCACTGAATTTGAATAGCAATGCTCCATTGATTAAAGAGGTTATTGCCGACAATAAGTCTTTACTAGGTGAAGATTTAAATGAATTTCAAATCAATAATCTTGTACAGCAATTGCAAAGAATGTATCAACGTGAATATATACGTTACTGGCGAGATTTCATTAGCAGTATTTCACTTAAGCCTCTATTAAACGAGAACTTAAATTACTTACTAGATTTACTGGTAAATAAGACTGATGCTCCGCTTAATCAGCTATTTGATGTAATTAGTTATTATACCTCGCCAAAACTTCAGTCCTTAATAGCAGAGACAGCAGCACCAAGCGATACTGATAAACTAACATCACCTTTACTTAAGGAAAAAAACCAACCTGTTCAGTTAAGTGATGAACAACGTGAAATGGAGAAAGCCATTCAAGATGAATTCTCTAATTATCATAGTTTTATTAAAACAGATGAAAATGGCATAAGTACATTAAGTAACTTGGTTGCTCACTTTTCTAAAGTTAATGAATGGTTAGATAAAGCTAACGAAAGTAGCGATATTGCTGCAGAGTATTACCAACAACTCACTTCGCCTGATAAAGATCAGAGTTTATATAAGTTAAGCCAAATAGAGACCAATATTGAGCAAATTGATAATTATAATAAGTCACTAATTCGTTTGGTTAACGCTAACATCCGAAAGGTTGTTACTGCCTATATAGATGAACAGTGGCGATTACAGATAAGTGAGCCGTTCTCTGGTCTTTTTGCCAAAAAATTCCCCTTTAATATAAAGAGCGAATCTGATGCTAATTTAAAACAATTTAATCGTTATTTTAAATTGGGTGGCCTGTTTGACAAATATAAAATGCAATCGTTATCTAAATTTAAGTTGAGAGATGAACGCATGTTCCTCAATGGTTTTTTGCCTAATGATGCTTTTTATATTAGTACTAATGCCTTAGCACAATTAGACAATTTAGATGCAATGCAGCAGGTTTTGTATCAACAAGGTAAAAAACAGTTCTCTATCCCTTTTAAACTTAATATTAAGTCAATGTCAGCAATGTTATTGAAGTTTGAGCTGTTCTCTCAAAGAACCTTGATGAGTTATCAACATGGCCCCAAATTATGGCGCGAGTTTGTTTGGCCAGATTTAACCACTCAAAGTGAGCTTTTGGCTATTTTTACTGATACTAAAGGTCAAAAGAATACCATTAACTATAATGGTGATTGGGCCTGGTTAAGGCTTATTTATCAGAATTATCAAGCAAACCCAAGTCAAACAGAAATAAAGCTAAGCCAAGGCAGCAATGACGTTAGTTTAATCGTTGCGGTTGAAAGTGATGAAAGCCCACTTGAGCCTAAGTTTTTTAGTCAGTTTATGCCACCAAAAAACTTAATCGCAGTTGAATAGCTCTGTCATATCTATACAGTTCATCTAATAGTTAATCGCTTGGCCGCTTTACCCTATGAGCACAGTAGGCATGCCAGCTACTACTGAGCCACCATGAGCGCTAGAGTCCCCCATTCTTATCGCTGGTTTAGAGCCAAAAAATACTGTAGTACTCCCCATAACTAAGCTATCAGGAGGGCCGACACAGACACAACTGTCGCCCATAACCGATGCCGGCATACTACCGATTAAGACTGTTGGGCAACCTGGACCTACGATAGGCCCGCCTACATGTGGGATAGGTGGCGTGCCAGGCGTTTGCATTGGGCAAACATGCATATCAGTAATTCGTGCTGCTGGTAAGCCCATTAGTTTTCCTCATTCATGGTGAGTTGGCTTATCGTTAATTTAGCACCTTGTGCGATGCTTATACCTTTGTCGATAACGGCTAGGTAAAACTCTTCATAACCCATATCATTTTCTTGCCACTCTGGTACGGCAGCGCTGATAGAAATTGCTGCTGCTATAGCATGACCGTATAAGAAGTTAGGAGGCATGACTGCGGGTAATTCTGGTGAAACAATACTACCAGTGCCTGACCAGTAAACAGCTTTAGCCACCCAAGCTGGAGCCACTTCTAAGCCAACTCTGTCGGCGAGTTGATTTGCGCGTATACGATTAGTTTCATTAGGCTGTTGCAACCAACTATTAGCACTATTAATGCAGTGCAATTGAGTCTCGTCCCATTCATTTTTTCTAAGGGCAAGTGCTTCACAAGCCCAATATATGCCATCTATCATTGGTAGGGCATGAGCAATAAATTGAATAGTGTCGTTGTATAGCTTTTCGCCAACTAAGGCTTCAATTGCTTGTTTAGGTAACATCTTAGCTGAAAGTATCGCCAGTGCTTCTTCAGTTAGTTGATATCGACCAATGATAGAAGCTATGTTTGTATTGGGAATTTTTTTTAACATTAGTTTACTTGCACCAGTGAGCCAGAAATTTGGGTTATACCTGCAGACGATACTTTAGTTAATGCGCTAGAGCTTAGTTCTGCCCCTGCTGTACCACTAATTTTAACTTGTGCGGTTGAGCTTAGCGCCACTCCTGCAGTGCCTTGTATATCTGCTTTGGCAGTAGCACTTGCTTTAAGGTTAGCGCCAGCACTAATTTTAGTATCTGCTGTGCTACTAACTTTTACGTTGGTGCCACTGGCGGCAATATCGCCGGAAGACTTAATGGTTAATTTGTCACAATTTATCGTTATACCACTACTGCTCAACTCTATTGAATTACCACCAACGGCCAAAGTGATTTTATCGTCTGCTTTGATACTTATTTCTTTTGCCGTCTCAGATAAAGTTTTTGTCACCGCGAGGGTATAGTCATCCTTTCCTGTGATGGAAATCGCTTTTTCTGTAGTACTGATAAATTCAGCGGTAACTGTTTGAGTAAAATTATTTTCAACTTCTATTACATGATCTTTGGCAGCATGAAAATAAAGTTGTTCTTTATCTGTTTTATCATCAAAGCGAATTTCGTTTGATTGTTTACCTAGTTGTGTTTTTATCCCACTCTGACTGCTATTTACTTCAGGGTAGGGTGGTTTATTTTTACTGTTATAAACACTGCCAATTACTATAGGTTGATCAGGGTCATTATTGACAAAACTGACTAATACTTCATCTCCTATGCGTGGAATAAATTGCATTCCTAGGCTCGCGCTAGCCATCGTTTGAGCAACACGAATCCAACAACTTGGGCTGTCACCACCGATTTTATCCCAATAAAATTGCACTTTAATACGGGCACTAATATCATGTTGGGGCTGACCTACATCGTCTCCAACGACAACCGCTGTTTGAAGACCATTGATCGCAGGTTTGGCTATCGGCTGAGGAAAACTTGGGCTGCTGATTGGGCGGCAAATAAAATTATTATGGTAATTTACTGATTGTTCAGATGCTTCAATGGTATGAACAATGGATTCAATTGCATAATCTCCCAATTGTTTGCTATCAGAATGTGCGGATAAACTAAATTGGGTAGCAAGGGTAAGGTCTTCAACACGGCTTTCCGCTTCAACACAGCTATAATCACTTTGAAGCTGATTTAGCCTAATTTTGGCTGTTTTTGAAGATAAATCACTCATGTCTCCTTTAATAGAGTTTGTGCCAAATTCATATTGAGTTAACTTAGTATTATTAGCTATTTTATTTGTTGACTTGGTATCACCACTATCAATGAGCGTGGTACTTTCATAATCATAGTTTACTGTGCTGATAGCGGCAGAGTGTACTTTTAGTTTTGGTTGCCACTTAGTGAGTAATAGTTGTTCGCCCGAACGGTTGGCAATAAAATCAAGTTTACTAACCGTTGCTTTGTCGTAGGGAGAATTTGGGTCATGTAATGTTAATTGATGACTTTGATTTGTATGAGTGAAATAGTAATGAATACCTTGCTCTGCCAATAAGCGTTGCACAAAGGCATAATCAGTTTCATCATATTGTACGCAATAGTTGCGTTCGTCTGATGGTAAAGAGCCTAAGGTATAATTTCCTGAGAAGCCGGCATCATTAAAAATGCTCGTTAGAATATCTGCGAGTGTTTTTTGTTGAAAAACTTGGCTGTTTTTTCTTAAGGTTAATAGCCACAACCAAGGTTTTAAGGTTATTTTATAACGTTGGTAGTCATGATCACTTTGGCTTTCAAGTAGTTGTACTTCGGTCAAATAACCATTAAAAACGCGCTTTTCTTTTTGCTTATTATCAGCAACTTCATTCCAATGACATGTTATTAGTTGCCCAAGCTGGTCATCGATAGAAAAGTTATTGCTCACTAATATGCCTTCAATAACAAAAGGCGTCGATAAACCTTCTTCTATGCATACTTGATGTCCAAGATGGGTATTACCACTTGAATCAGAGAAGTATAAGCCCCTATTTTCAATTTGATATGAATTGGCCACTCATTATCCTTTAAATGATTTAAAGCAGATATACATGATAAAGCCATGTGCAATATCGATTGTCATTGACTGCTTGTAAGATAATAATTATTAAGCGCTTTGGGCGCTATAATTTTATTGGTATAAACACCCTATTAGACTGAATAATGTTTGTAAAGGTATAGTCAGGCTAAGCCAACAAAAATAGCGACACTATTTTAGTAAAGTTAGCTACTTAGCCTTTATTGCTGGTTATGATTTACATAATTCAGTTGGCATTGCTTAGCGAAGATGTAGTCGAGCACTAGCTTGCATGTTGTTAGTCCAATAACACTCTAGCATTATCTCCTTGTTCATAAATGCTGAGACTGACACTTGATAGCGCTTTAATTTCTTTTAAATCAACGGTTAGACTCATATTTCCACGGGATATATTAGCCTTTAACCGTACCACTAATTTTTCTACTTCAGTTAATGCAGTTATAGCTTTAGGCACTCGATTTCTAATGAATGTAAACCATTTGTCTCCCATATTTTTACTGACCTTTTTGATTACATCGCCATTAGTAATAGTAAAAGGTTTGTTTAGTGTACCGCCATCACGCAAAATATCGTAAATGATATGTCCGTTCTTTTTTGCGGCCATCATATTTTTAGTGTTTAGCTGTAATTCGCCAATATTACCGTTATTCATTTTGAGAAAAAACTTTATATCCTTATAGCCAGCATCAGTTGCTCCACAATTATATTTTTCGTTTTTACCTTTACCTGTGCCATAACGGTCTTTCATTGAGGATTGGAAATGTTGCAATTGAACAAACTCTTCGGTTAATGAAATCATTGATTTAGCTGCAACCATGTCTTCGATATTTTCAAAAATTACGGTCATGCGTGCAGCATCTTTAAGATCGCCAATATCGTAGTTTCGTTTTCTATTGGTAATTTTATCAAGGGCACCATGAAAGTCTTTTACACCAAAATAGGCTCCTGGCGGTTGTTTCACTTCACCCTTACATACAGAAGCTATTTTTATCGCATACTCTTTCAGTGCCTCTTGTGCTTCAATGGTTTCCATAAACATTAAAAACAATTGTTTTCGCTTTAATTGTGCATTCGCGAGTTGATTTCGTGATGCATCATCAAGCTGACCTGATGCCATACTATTTTTAGTTTTTTGATCTAGGTAATCTTGGATTGAATTCTTGCGAGTCATAATATCAAGCATAGATTCATCTTGTTTTTTATTAGCGGAGTTAGCGTATTCATAAGAGGAGACTTTTTGCTTTAATTGCTGCAATTTCTGCTGATAATCTTTGACGTTAACAAGTCTAAATCCTTGAGACATATTGTTATTTAAGTTGATTTTGGCCATAACAGCGGCACGATTCTTTTTTATTTTCTCTTGTGCTATATCAATTGAAATTTCATCTGGCATTTGAGTTCCTCTATTTTTAACTACTTTGTTTATAACAATATTTACTCGTTTTAAATCATCATTTATCTTATTAGCGAAGGGCTAATTAGGTATAGCTATATAACAAAAAAAATTCAATAAATTAACTTTAACAGATTATCAGTAATGTTCTTGCGAATTTAACGTCGTTTCCAATGTTAACTTCACTGTAAACTACTTTATGAGAGGAATAAATAAGTGTCGATACCTCTTTTGAGGAGATGATTATATGAAATTACTTTTTATACGGGATGCTAACGCTTTCAATAGGCATAAAAAAGCCCCGCAAGAGCGAGGCTTTTCAAGCAAACTAAAAACTAATTATTTTTTAGCCGCTCTTTTAGCAGCATCAGCAGCTTTAACTTCAGCAATAACAACTTCAGCTACGTTGCTAGGACATGGCATGTAGTGAGAGAATTCCATAGAGAACTGACCACGGCCAGATGTCATTGTACGTAATGATCCGATGTAACCGAACATTTCTGAAAGCGGTACGTCAGCTTTAATACGAACACCAGAAACACCCGCGTCTTGACCACCGATCATGCCACGACGACGGTTTAAATCACCAATAACATCACCAACGTGATCGTCAGGCGTAAACACATCAACTTTCATGATAGGTTCAATTAACTGAGCACCAGCTTTTGGAATTGACTGACGGAAAGCACCACGAGCAGCAAGTTCAAATGCAACAGCAGATGAATCGACCGCATGGAAACCACCATCGTATAATTCAATTTCAACGTCAAGTACAGGGAAACCAGCAAGAACACCAGTATCCATCATGCCTTTGAAGCCTTTCTCGATTGCCGGGAAGAATTCTTTAGGAACATTACCACCAACAAC
>MAAC01011314.1_pt1 | contig 129698 bp, 111 predicted proteins | sample 1115981 | NCBI WGS metagenome assembly MAAC01 (sample SAMN04961126, study PRJNA320927) | seawater metagenome | isolation source: sample BD02T64 sea water enriched with oil for 64 days | place: USA:Gulf of Mexico | collected 2013-07-27
CTACTGGTCCAATTATCACAAGTATGACAATTGACCAAGCAGGTACTTTACCAGATACAGCATTTGTAACTGTTGTTGCTGAAAATGATACAATCTCTACTACTTATACTGTTTATATTACTGAAGGACCAGGAGCAACTGATGCTACTCTTCAGTCTCTAAGTGTAAGTAATAGTTCTGTACCAGGATTTGATCCAGATACTTTATGTTATACTATTACTTATCCATTTGGATCTACATTTACGCCTTCAGTTACTGCTGTGCCAAGTGATCCTAATGCTACTATGGTAATTAATAATGTCGCTATTCCTGGAACAGCTACTATTATTGTTACTGCAGAAGATGGTGTAACTACTAATACTTACTGTATCAATTACGAAGTAGAGACGCAATCGTCTAATGCATTGTTGTCTGATATTCAGTATGACTTTGTAACTGTACCTGGATTCATTGCTAACGTTTATATGTACAATGTTGAACTTCCAAATGGTACAACTACAAATCCTGTAGTTACTGCAACGTCTGATGATGTAAATGCTATTATCACATATACGCAGGTTGGTTCTTTACCAGATACTGCTGTTGTAGATGTATTGGCTGAGGATGGTGTAACGACTCTTACTTATTATATCATCTTTACTGTTGCTCCAAGTGACAATGCAGACCTTCTAGATCTTACGATCAATGGTGGTACTGTTATTGGATTTGATGCAGCAATAATTACATATAATGTAGAGTTGGATTACGGAACTCCTATTGGATCAGTTAACGTTGGAGCATTATCTATTGATACAAATACTACAATTGATATTGTTGATGCAACGTCCGTTCCTGGTACAACAATCATTACGGTAACTGCACAAAATGGTAGTTCTACAATGACGTACTATATCAACTGGACATATGCTGCTCCAAATGATGACGCAACATTAAGTTCTTTAGCTACTGATGCTGGGTACTTCTGTGTAATTTCATCTCCGGATACATTAGCACAAATGACGGTTTCTCCAGTAGATGAAAATGAATACAACTTAACTGTTGGTATTGGATTTACATCATTGGTTAACTTAACTGTTGTACTAAATGATCCAAATGCGACTTATACTATGTCTGGATCTGGTACGGTAGCTCCTTATGGTGATATCATCATTACGGTTACTGCACAAGATGGAACTACTCAAGAAATGTACACAGTACATGTTATCTCTGATAACTGTTCTATTGGACTTGATGAGGCTATTCTTGGACAAATCACTGTAAGTCCAAACCCATCAAATGGTATCTTCTATGTAGCAACTCCTGCTGACTTGATCAACTATAACATTACTGTTGTAGATCAAATTGGTAAAGTTGTTTATGAAGAATCAGTTGTTGAGGCTTCAATGGAAAAAGTAATGGATCTAAGTGCACTACCAGCTGGTATGTACAATTTGAGAATTAGTACTGCTAACGATCATATCGTTAAACGTATCTCAATTATTAAATAATTAGATTTTAACTTATAGAATTCCCTAAAAGGGCTAGCCGATTGGCTAGCCCTTTTTTTGTTTAAAATAAAGAGGAACTATATATGAATTAGTAGCATATTAGGAATTTAATGCAGAAAATAAACGATTAGCTGTTGGTTGAAAGGGGGCTGAAAAATGAAATTGATTAATAGATAGTTTATATGAATAAGATAGTTTGATGAAAATTTATATTTTAAAAATGATTATATGGAATGTGATTGAGGTTTTTGATGATAATAATAAAGAGGTAAAAGGTATATTATGGATATTTTAAGAGGTTAACGAGCTGAGAAATGAGAAGAATGAAAATGATTAGTAGATAGTTTATATGAACAAGAAAGTTTGATGGAAATCTATATTTTAAGAATGATTATATAGAATGTGATTGGTTTGATGATAATAATAAAGGAGGTATGGGTGCATTAGTGATGTCTTATATAAATTAATGAGATGATAAATCTGGATTTGAGCTGATAATTGGCTATATTTTATTGATTGAAAGTAGGTTTTACTATATGATTAAATATAAAAAGTAAAAATGAGATAATTTTAATTTGTTGTATATTAATTAGATACGTCTTAATGATTGTTTAAAACTTGCTATTTTATATATTATTCTGAAGTTTATACACTTGAATTTGTCAAAGATATGCCCATGAAATATAAAATATTCATTTTTGTCTAGGATGATCAGGTAAATGACCTGAATTATTTTGATTTAACCCTTAAATATTGTTTATGTTAGAATTTGCTCATTTACTCTCTTTATTAACATCTGTACATGGGATTATTTTTGGTGCTGTATTATTTTTTATATCATCCAAGCATAAGCCAACTAGTTATTTAGGTGTTTTTTTATTTACCTGGGGAATGTCTTTTATTCCAAATATTTTGATGGATCAGGGGGTTGTTTTTGAATATCCATTTCTGATATTTATACCAATTCGTTTTTATTTTTTAAGTATACCTCTATTGTATTTGTATGTGAGGAAAATTATTTTTGGTCAAACTGTTTGGGAAAATAGAAAGCACCTCATTCCTGCTTGCATTGAATTAATTGTTTTCTTTTTACTTTGGGTTTTGGTTCCGGGTGAAAAGAAATTGGAATTAATAAATTCCCCTTATTACATTTATGTTGACTTAATTTATCACTTTGTAGTGAATGTTTTTGTTGTTTATTATTTGATCTTAATTTTTAAAGTACTTCTTCGAAATAAGGATTTGGTAAATGGTTTTTATTCGAATGTGGGAGGAAAATTGTTGAATTGGGTGAAGTCTTTAAGTTTAGGTTTCTTACTATTGGTTCTCATAAATTCTTCAGTTATTGTTTTGTACTTTTTTACTATTAAGTTGAATTTTGAGATTCCTTTAAAAACAAGTATTATAATTTTTGTAGTCGAGTATTTATTTATTTGGATGATTATGTATTGGGCTTTGGTTTTCGGTTATAGGCAGTATGTGATTAGAATTCCAAATAATATGATAGGGGAAGATGATGGGGCCGTATTTATTAAAGAACAAATAAAGATTGAATCAGAAAGTCTTTCATCTATTACTAAGGATCAACCGGTGTCTGAAGAGGATGTATTGGAATTGAATAATATTTTTAGAAGATTGAATACCTTAATTGAGGAAACAAAATGTTTTACAAATCCTGATCTTAGTATAGCCGATTTGGCTAAAATGCTGGATGTACATCACCGTAAACTATCGAAGGTTATAAATTATAGGGCAAGTTGTAATTTTAATATGTTCATCAATAAATTTAGGGTTGAAGAGGCAAAATTAATAATGTCCGACCCTGAAAGAACTCGTTTTATTACTCTTGAAGTTGTTGGGCAGGAGGTTGGTTTTAAATCTCGAAGTTCTATCTACACTGCCTTTAAAAAAATTGAGGGAAAGACGCCTGCAAGTTTTATTATGAAGGTGTAAGAATAATTTGATTTGAGCTATATATAATGTGCTCCAATATACCATTAAATAGAATTTCTTTCTTTTTGAATAAATTGATATATATTAGCCTTTGAATTGATATTTAAAGGACGCTAGAATGGTTTTAGCGTGTAGTTTAATAATGTGTTAATTATTTTTTAATGTTTTTTAATTCCGTTGAATTTGCCATTTTTTTTCCCATAGTATTTCTTCTTTATTGGTTTATTTTTAAAAATAACTTGAAGGCAAGAAATTCATTTATCATTCTTGTGAGTTATTTTTTCTATGGAATGTGGGATTGGCGTTTTTTGTCCCTGATATTTATAAGTTCTCTTGCTGATTTTATTATAGGAGGTTACTTACAAAAAGAGAAGGATCAAAGAAGACGGAAGTTACTGTTGACTAGTAGTATTGTTTTAAATATTGGAATCTTAGGCTTCTTTAAGTATTTCAATTTTTTTGCAGATAGTTTTATAAATACTTTTTCTCTGTTTGGTGTTGATTTCGACTACCAAAGATTAAGTATTATTTTACCCGTTGGGATCAGCTTTTATACTTTTCAAACTTTAAGTTATACATTAGATATTTACAAAGGAAGGCTGAGTGCAACGAAAGATATTTTATCATTTTTTGCATTTGTAAGCTTCTTTCCTCAGTTGGTTGCAGGTCCTATTGAAAGAGCTAAAGATCTTTTACCTCAATTTTTCACTAATAAGACGGCGAAGTATGAAGATATTAGGAGTGGATTGGTTACTATCTCAATTGGTTTATTTAAGAAAATTGTAATAGCGGACAGGTTAGCCATCTTTGTGGATTCTGCCTATGAGGATATTCCGGGTGCTAGTGGAGCTCCCATTTTAATAGCAACTATATTTTTTGCTTTTCAACTTTATCTTGATTTTTCAGCTTATTCAGATATAGCCATTGGTGTTGCAAGAACACTTGGGTTTAGGTTGTCTACCAATTTCCGTAGACCCTATTTGTCCACGTCGTTTTCAGGTTTTTGGTCAAGGTGGCATATTTCATTGAGTTCATGGTTTAGAGATTATGTATATATACCCTTAGGAGGGAATAGGGGGACAAAAGTAGCTACTATAAGGAATATTATAATTGTTTTTATTTTAAGTGGATTATGGCATGGTGCTTCATGGAATTTTGTCATTTGGGGTATGTTGAATGGTCTTTTTCTTGTATTCCTGGATGAATATTTACTGAGATTTGTTAAAATCAATTTTGTGAAATCTTTGGTGGTTGTTTTTGGTTGGGTCTTAAGTTTAATATTTTTTCGAGCGACAACCTTTAGTGACTCCATAATGGCTTATAAAGAATTGGGTTTTTCAAATCTTGATAAATTGTATGATTTTGGATTGAATACTCTTGAATTTAAATTGTCTATCTGGCTGATCATAGGAACTGTATTGATGGAGTTCCTTTCAGAGAAATTATCAAGAAAGGATATTAATTTGTCCGAATGGTTGATGGCTAAACCAGTTATAGTTCGTTATTCGTTTTACCTATCCATTGTTGGATCGGTATTGTTTTTTGGATCATATGGTGTAGGCTTAAATGATCAAAGTTTTATTTATTTTCAATTTTAATAGGGCCGGTATGAAAAATAAAAAATCAACTACTCCAGAATCAGTTGCGAATAAAAAAATAAAAAACACAGAGCGCTTTCCAATAGGAGTTATATTCCTAAAACTAGGAATTCTTATATTTCTATTGTTTTGTGGATTGGCCTATTCAGATAGTAAAGGCTTTTTTAACCCAGATAATAAAAATAATCACACCAAAAAGAAATGGGATGCATTTTATGATTTTTCTGTTAAAAACCCTGTAGATGTTCTTCTGATAGGAAACTCACATCTGTATACTGGTATTAATCCTAAAAATTTAAGTTCTTCCTTGGGGTGTAACGCTTTTATATTGGCTTCTCCAGGGACAACGGTCATTGATCAATATTATTCCTTAAAAGAAGCCATACAGATTAATAAGCCTAAACTTGTAGTGATTGAAACTTATGGATTAAAAAAGATTAAACCTTATAGCATGGAGGGGGGAGCTTTAACGGATCAATTCAAGAGTTTTAATGCAAGAAAGCATTTATCGACAAAGTTGACTTCAACAGTTGATCTATTTGCACCGAAAAATTATTTCTATGCTTGGTCTAATACGATTAGAAATCATGATTTTTTATATAAGGATTTCAAACAAATTGAGAAAAATATTGACATATCTAAAAAGAAGGTCAAAAAGAAAAAGAAACTTTATTTGGGTAGGTATGTTCGATTTAAAACAGGTCTAGAGAAAAACGTTTTACAAAAGTACCAGAATGAGGGAGCTCCTGTTGATGGAGATAATTATGAAGTGAACGATGTTTTGGGAGAGTATGTTCAAAAGACCATTGATTTATGTAAAGAGAATAATATAGAATTGATGTTTTTGACATTGCCAATGTACAAGGAGCATGTTGATAATTATGGTTTATGGAGATCTGATTTAGCATCGGTATTAGGAGATTATTCGTCAGATAATAATTGGCTTGACCTTCAAGTAAAAGAGAACTATGAAGGATTTACGGAGGGTAGTTTTGAAAACACTTATAAATCCAATCAGCATATGACCTATGGCGGTTCTCTTATTGCAACCTATAAATTAGTCGATTTTATTAATGAAAATAAAAAGGAGGTACTTCCAATTCGTAGTCAAGATAAAAGCTGGCGAAAATTGTTTTATGGTGAGGAAGGGTTCTTTGAAAATAATACACCAGGTACAAAGGATAAAAAGAATATTAGCCTCTATGAGGGAGATGAAAATACAATCGTAGAAGAGATATTATTGTTGAAAAGTGATAAGTATTATAGTCTTCTAGCAAAAATACATCCTGAAAATGCCGATCAGTTTGATCAATTAGTTCAGCGAAAGTTTGCTGTAAGCTTATCAGTTAAGAATAAAAACGGAGCTATTGAGAATGTTTGGGTCAATTTACAAGTTGATGTATATCATAGTTGTAAAGAGAGAATTTGTTTTTTAAATAGATTAAAGCCTTTAGATGTAGTTAAGGTGAATGAAATAAAGTTGATTTAATTACGAGCATCTATTATTTAGTGATTGAATGAATTAGCCCTACTTTTTTCGTTTATTAGCTAGTTGGTGTGTGTTGGCAATACAATCATAGTATTTAAATAAAGAGAAGTAATCAATTTCCCCCAATAGTTATAGTTTCCAACTACAGTTTCGTATCCATTAGGATTTCCAATCCAACTTGTGAAAAAGATAAAATCAAAACAGGAATATCATTCATAACCAAGGCTCATAAAAAAAGGTTTCAAACATATGTTTGAAACCTTTTCTTTGTCTTGGAGGGAGGAAGATGGGATTCGAACCCACGACCCTCGGAACCACAATCCGATGCTCTAACCAACTGAGCTACAACCTCCGTCTGTTGTTAACGGTGGCAAATATACGTTGATCACCTTTAAACTTCCAAACAATTAGGAGAAATTTTTTCTATAAAACCCTTAATTGCCGCTGTATCAGAGTGAAAAAAATACAATTTGATGTATTCTTTTTATATGTCTTCATATTGAACGTCTGAAAAACGCTTTGTCATTGCTTCCAAATCTTCTTCTTCATTGTTGTGAATGATGTCTTTTCCCTTTTTTTGGAAAATATATTCAGTAACATCATCTAACATTTCTTTGAAGTTCTCAAAATCTTCTTTGTAAAGATAAATCTTGTGTTTCTTGTAATATGAGCTACCATCTTCATTGGTGAATTTCTTACTTTCAGTCACTGTTAGGTAGTAATCTTCTGATCTAGTAGAGCGAACATCTAAGAAATAGGTTCTTCTGCCAGCTCTTAATACTTTGGAATATATATCTTCCCTTGACTCATTGTCTCTCTCTTCCATTTATATTTTATAAATTAGATTGTAATTTTCTTTAACAAATCTAAAAAAAATCTTCACATATCAAACGAAATTGATGTCTTTCTTTTCATAATGTACATTAGGCTTGACCGTGTGATTCTTGCTCTTTAAATGTTTTATAATAATAACCATTCTTTGTTATAAGTTCTTCATGGTTACCAGATTCTATTATTCGTCCATCTTCTAAGACTATAATTTGATCTGCATTTTGGATAGTAGATATTCTGTGAGCAATTATGATAGAGGTTCTATCTTTCATCCAAATATTTAGATGTTGCAAAATTCGGGATTCTGTTTCTGTATCAACTGCAGAAAGGCAATCATCAAGAATTAAAATAGCGGGATTTTTCATAATTGCTCTAGCAATGGCAATCCTCTGTTTTTGTCCCCCAGATAAGGTAACACCTCTTTCACCAATTTTAGTTTCAAAACCATCTGGAAATTTCATGATATTGTCATAAACGCCTGCGTATTTTGCAGCGTTTTCAATATCGTTCTGATCAAATTCGTCGACTCCAAAACCTATATTATTTGATATGGTGTCAGAAAAAAGGAATGCATCTTGTGGGACATAGGCGATTTGTTGCCTTAAACTGGAAAGATTTAATTCTGAAATTGGACGATTGTCAATCGTTAAATTCCCTAGACTTGGTTCATACAATCTACAAAGTAAGTTAGCAATTGTACTTTTTCCGCTTCCCGTTTTACCAATAATTCCTAAAGTTCGGCCTTTATTGATGGTGAAATCTACATGATTCAATGCTTTTATTCCAGTATCAGAATAGGTAAAAGAAAGATCTTTGAAGGTAATGTTACCATGTAATTTTTGGGTTTTAGATTGTGTATTTTGAATTTCAATTTCTTCATGAAGAAATTCATTTATCCTTTTTTGAGAAGCAGAAGCGGAATGGACAATAGCGCTTACCCATCCTAAAGAGGCAACAGGCCAGGTTAGCATATTGATATAAATGATAAACTCTGCTATTTTCCCATTTGTTATATTTCCTGCTACCACTTCCTTACCTCCTATATAAATGGTTAGAACAGTGCTTAATCCAATTAAAAGAATCATCAATGGGAACATCATGGATTGAGACTTGAGAAGGCTCAATTGCTTGTTTTTATAATCTTCGTTTTTGTTGAGAAAATTTATGAAAGTCAATTTTTCAACGGCAAATGATTTTATCAACCTGATCCCCGAAAATGATTCCTGTGCATTACTAGATAGGTCAGAAAGTTGTTGTTGTACAGCTAGTGATTTACTGTTTATCTGGTTGCTAATAATGTAAATGGTAATGGATAGAATCGGTAGAGGGGACAGTGTGTAAAAGGTTAGAGTAGGACTTACGGAGTACATTTTCCCAACAACTAAAATGATCAATATGGTTAAGTTGATAGAATACATGATGGCTGGTCCTAAATACATTCTTACTTTACTCACATCTTCTGAAATCCTATTGATAAGATCACCTGTTTGATTTTTTTTATAAAAACTCAGATTTAAGAATTGATATTTCTCATAAATCTCATTTTTTAGATCATATTCAATCATCCTAGAGGTTACGATGACTGTTTGTCTCATTAGAAACATGAAAAACCCTTTACCCAAGGCGAAAATAACAACCAGACCTCCGTAGTAAAAAAGGTAATCTTTTAAATCCCCTAATTGGGAGTCGGAGGATCCTTTCTTATAAAGATTTATAGACTCGCTTATTGAATCAAAGGCCTTTCCTATGAATACTGGCGGGTATAAGCTAAAGATGTTTGAAATAGTAATAAATAATATTCCAAGAGCAAGTCTAAATCGATATTTAAACAAGTATTTATTGAGGTGTTTTAGTTCCTTCATTTATTGGCTAGTGTCTTTTTATTTGACAAAAATTAATTGTACTTTTGCATGACTTTTCAACTGTAGGGAAAGTCTGGTCAAAAATAGTTGAATTTTTAGACAGAGGTTTTAACAAAATTAAATTTTTCTTCATGATTAAAGAAAATTCTGAAATGCTCGATAAGAATCCCGTGATTCAACAAATGGAAAAGATGGAACACGAACAAGTTGTGTTTTGTCATGATAAGGAGACAGGATTGAAAGCTATCATTGCTGTTCATGATACTACATTGGGGCCTGCTTTAGGAGGAACTAGAATGTGGAGTTATGCAAGTGAGATGGAAGCAATCACTGATGTTTTGAGATTGTCAAGAGGGATGACCTTTAAAGCAGCTATTTCTGGATTAGAATTAGGTGGTGGAAAGGCCGTAATCATTGGAGATGCAAAGGTTCATAAAACAGACGCATTGATGCAGAAGTTTGGTGAGTTTGTTGATAGACTAGCCGGATCGTATATTACAGCTGAAGATGTAGGAATGACTACACACGATATGGAAATGGTTCGTTTGAAAACGGAACATGTAACTGGTATTCCTCAATCTATGGGTGGTAGTGGAGATCCTTCTCCAGTAACAGCTTATGGTGTTTATATGGGAATGAAGGCCGCTGCTATGTTCAAATGGGGATCAGATGACTTAAAAGGTAAGAAAGTAGCTGTTCAAGGAATTGGACATGTTGGTGAAAACTTAGTGAAGCATCTTACAGAAGAAGGAGCTATCGTTTTCATTAATGATATCTTTATGGATCGTATGGAAGAGGTTGCTGCTAAATATGGTGCAACTATCGTTGAAGGAGATGAGATCTATAGTATTGACATGGATATTTACGCTCCATGTGCATTAGGTGCAACAGTAAATGATGATACGTTATCAAAATTGAAATGTGCTGTTATTGCAGGTGCTGCTAACAACCAGTTGGCAGATGAGGAAATTCACGGTGAAATGGTTAAGGAAATGGGGATTGTATATGCTCCTGACTTCTTGATCAATGCAGGTGGATTAATCAATGTATATTCAGAGGTGAAAGGTTGGAGTTCTGAGAAGGTATTCGAAAAAACTCGCGAGATCTATAATACTACCTTGGATATTTTTAAAAAGGCAGAATTAGAAGATATTACTACACATGTTGCGGCAAGAGAAGTTGCTCTTGAGCGTGTTGCTGCTGCAAAAAAGAAGTAATAAATAATTTAGTATAAATATTAAAAAGCAAGTTCATAATAGCTATGGACTTGCTTTTTTTTCCGAACAAAGACCATGTTAAACAGAAGACAAGTACGAATCAAGGTATTTCATGCCTTATATGCCTTCTTTCAAGGTGAAGAGAATGACCGAGCTCGTTTTGATAAAGCACTGAATAAGAGCTTTGATGATTTGTTTGATTTATTCCTTTTGGAACTGGACTTTTTGGTCTTAGTTAGGAGTTTGGCTCAGGAAAGGTTGGAGACAGAGGAAAAGAAATATTTCCCTTCAGAACAAAAAGTGAAGGAATATCGTTCTGTAGCCGAAAATGCTGTTTTGCTAAAATTGCAAGAGAATCTTTTCTTACAAGATAAATTGAGCAAATCTCCTTATAGTTTAGAAGAGGAGCAGGCAGTTGTCGTTGAAGTACTGGAAAAGACCTTGGCTGCGGATTGGATGGAAGAAATTTTGTCTGGTAAGTCAAGTTTCAAACAGGACTCTGAGGCCGTTCTGAAAATGTTCACTGAATTGGTTGCTCCAAATGAGGATTTACATCATTTCTGTATTGAGCAGAATATTAATTGGGCTGATGATTTTCCATTAGTCAACACAAGTATTCAGAAGTATTTGAAAGGAATAAAGGCTTCTGATGATAAGTACGCATCGCTACCTGTAAAGATTAGTGATGATGAAATTATACCATTTGGTCGTTCTTTATTTATCAAAACGCTGAATCATAGTGATTCTACCGAAAAGATAATTGAAGAAAATGTTCAGAATTGGAAACTAGATCGTATTGCTACGGTTGATTTGATTCTAATTAAAATGGCTATAACGGAATTCTTGGAATTTAAAGAGATTCCTGTTAAGGTAACGATGAACGAGTACATTGAAATTTGTAAGGATTATTCCACACCAAAGAGTAAAGTCTTTGTTAATGGGGTTTTAGACAAATCTCAAAAAATGTTAAAAGAGGAAGGAAAACTTGTCAAATCGGGAAGAGGGCTATTATAATTTATTTATATTTGTCCTGATTAACACAAAAAAAGTACAATGAAAAAATATTTAAGTATTGCTATAGGTGCCTATTTGGCCTTTACTGTAACAGCTTGTAGTGAGCAACCAGCTGAGGATGCTGTAGAAACTAAAGCGGTTGAACAACCAAAAACGGAAGCAAAACCAGTTAGTACAAAAGCAGTAGAAGCAACAGGAAATGCTAAAATGGCTTTTGAAAATTCTACATGGGATTTTGGAACAATCAAACAAGGTGAAGCTGTAGAGCATGTTTTCACATTTGAAAACACTGGAACAGAGCCTTTGATTATCACTAAAGCAAAAGGTAGCTGTGGATGTACTGCACCAAATTGGCCAAAAGAACCAATCGCTCCAGGTGAGACAGGTGAAATCCAAGTGAAATTCAACTCGAGAGGGAAAAAAGGTACTCAAAAGAAAACAGTTACTATTTGGGCTAATACAACTCCTAACCAAACTAGATTAAGAGTTAATGGTGATGTATCTGTTCCTGCTGGAACATCCAATTCTGTTAATATTGGACAAGGTGAACAAAAGGTAACACCAAACATGAACAGACCAAAAACTTCTGTAAAGACAAGTACTCAGAAGTTGAACGATACTCAGAAAAAAGCTGAAGATTCTAAAAGAATCTCAAACTAATATAATTCTTATTACCAATGATTATTTTAGCAGGATTACCATTCGCTGATTCAAACTTTCTTTTACTAGCTTTAGTATTTGTAGTTTTTTACTTCTTTATGATTCGTCCACAGATGAAGAAACAAAAAGAAGAAACGAAATTTCGTGATTCAGTGGAAAAAGGAAAAGATATCATAACCATTGGAGGAATTCATGGGAGAATTTTATCGGTTCAGGAGTCTACTGTAATTATTGAAGTAGAAAATGGAAATAGGTTAAAGATTGAAAAGTCTGCACTATTGACCCCTGGAAAGAAAAAATAATATTCTTTTTGATTTAAAATAAAACTGCTCTTGATTTCAAGAGCAGTTTTTTTATTTTTGGGCTATGCAGTTTAAACGAATCATTGATTTTACAAGAAACATATTCAATAATTTGAGTAATAGAGCCTATTTATTTTCTTTATTACTTTCTATTCTATTTTGGTGCTTGATCAAATTATCAAAGCCCTATTCTACAAATCTTGATTATACAGTCCAATTTACGAATCTACCTACCTCCTTATTACTCATTGATTATTCTCCAAAGGATATTTCCATCCATGTAAAAGGGCATGGTTTTAATTTATTATCACATTATTTTAGTTCTGATGAATTAAGTGTTGATTTATCAGAAATTATTAAAAAGGAGGATGGAACCTACGAATGGGTTGTCCGTGACCACTTTTCAGATATTGTACAACAAATACCCTTTAAAGAAGAAATAGAAAAGATCAATACAGATCGAATAAGACTAAATTTAAAGGAGATATCTCAAAAGAAAATACCGGTAGTTTTAGAAGAGGAACTTATTGTAGAATCTGGATTTGTAATTGATACTATTTACTTTAAACCAGATTCAATAATTGTTATTGCTCCATTGGAAGCCTTGGAGAAAATGATTAACTTTAAACTGAAGTTCAATCAAGAGAATAAAATAAAAAACGACTTTTCTAAGGAATTATTAGTTGAAAATCCTGAATATTGGAATACCAATATATCTACATTTGAATTAAATGTACGAGTCGATAATCTGACTCAAGGTAAAATAAAAGTTCCCATTCATGTGTTGAATGCCCCTCTTAGTTCTAAGGTTAAACTATTTCCGGATGAGGTAGAATTGTTGTTTAACATTCCAACAAAATATTACCATGGAATTAATGAAAGGGATTTTATGGTAAAGGCAGATTTCAACAAAGTGGATACAACTAATGGAAAAGTTCATTTGGAATTAATTCAAATTCCTGATAAAGTAGAATTGATGGCTTTAAAACCTAATGTAATCGACTATTTATTTATATATCAATGAAAATTGTAGGAGTAACAGGAGGGATAGGAAGTGGTAAATCTACTTTGTGTAAGTTGGTAGCAGCCATGGGATATCCTGTTTTTTACACAGATTTAGAAGGGCATCGTCAATTGAACTATAATAAAGAAGTTCATTTGGAGTTAAAGAATCGGTATGGAAAAGATATCTTTGATAAAGATGGAATTCCCATTCGTCCTGCTATAGCCGCTATTGTTTTTAAGGATAAGTCGGAATTGACATGGTTGAATAGTATTATCCATCCAAGGGTAAAAGAAGCTTTTTCAAATTGGTGCTCTCGTCAAACATATCCCTTAGTTTTTAAAGAGTCTGCTATTCTATTTGAAGGTAAATTTAATACAGATTGTGATTTTAGTATTCAGGTGTCTTGTTCTTTTGAACAACGAATGGAGCGTGTTTTAAAACGCGATGCTGTAAATGAAGAGGATGTTCGAAATCGAATTAAAAACCAAATGACGGATGCAGAGAGAGAGTCGTTGGCTGATTTCGTTATTACAAATGAAGATGCTGATCTTCTTTGTCCTCAGATTCTTAAGGTGATTGAACTAATGCTTAAAAAATAGCATCGTAATCACCTTTTCCTTGACGAATTAGTTCTGGTTCTCCAGTTGTTAAATCTATAATGGTTGAGGCCACATTATCTCCATAGCCACCATCTATTATGATGTCTACGCTATCAGCATATCTTTCATGTATTAATTCGGGATCTGTGGTATACTCCAACACTTCATCGTCATCCTTTAGGGATGTAGTAAGAATAGGGTGATTCAGTTCTTTAACAATCTCTAGGCAAATTGGATTATCAGGAATACGAATCCCGATAGTTTTCTTTTTGTTCTTAAATAGTTTAGGAACTTGATTATTAGCATTTAGTATAAATGTAAATGGTCCCGGTAGCGCTCTTTTGAGCATTTTATATACTGGCGTTTCAATATGTTTGACAAAGTCGGATAAGTGGCTTAAATCATAGCATATCATGGCGAAATTGGCATCTTTCACCTTTATTCCTTTCAGTTTAGCAATTTTCTCAATTGCTTTTTGATTATTGATGTCACAACCAATTCCGTAAACTGTATCTGTGGGATAAATAATTAGTCCCCCTCTTTGAAGACAATCAGCAACTTGTTGGATATGTTTAGGATTAGGATTTTCTGGATATATTTTAATTATCATAATTACGGTTTTAGAGCATTATAATCAGAAAGGAACTTCTCTAGTCCAATATCTGTCAATGGATGTTTAATCAACATTTTGAAGACCTTTAATGGGGCTGTTACCACATCTGCTCCTATTTCTGCACAATCAACAATGTGCTTTGTATGCCTTATGGAGGCAGCTAATATCTGAGTATCAAAATGATAATTGTCAAATACAATTCTTATTTGATTTATCAATGCTATTCCATCTGATGATATATCGTCTAATCGTCCTACAAATGGTGAAACATAAGTAGCACCTACTTTTGCAGCCATCAATGCTTGACTCACAGAAAAAACCAAAGTACAGTTGGTTGGAATGTTTTTTTCCTTCAGAGCTTTTATTGCTGCTAGACCATCCTCGGTCATTGGGATTTTGACTACTATCTGTTTGGGGTTCAAATTGAATAGGGCAATCCCTTCTTCAATCATTTCCTCCTTTTTAGTACTTAATACTTCTGCACTTACAGGACCTTCAACCAATTCGCAGATCTTCTTATAATGATTTTGGACTTTTCTCTCTCCATAAATCCCTTCTTTGGCCATAAGGGAAGGATTGGTGGTTACACCATCCAAAATTCCTAATGCTTGTGCCTCTTCAATTTGATCTAAATTTGCTGTATCTATAAAAAAATCCATATCTATATTCAACTTTAATTTTATTAAATATAATGAAAATAGCTAAGATTCTTTCTTCGTTTCTTGATCAAAAACAGGGCTCTTAAATTTCTCGAAAAGGGCTATGGATTTATTAATACTATTTACATTATCAATAACTAGACTTAATCGATCATTCTTTTCCTTCATTTTAACTCGTTTATGATCTTTTTGAACGGCTTGTAAAACATGGCCAAACTGTTCAGTTTGAAAATAGTTTGAGTTAGCATCTTTTATGAAGTAAGCAATCAATTTATTAGCCTTTAACACAATTTTTTCAAATCCAATGGCCTGTCCCATCCAGCGGAGTGGTAGAGATTGAATTAGTTCTTCAACTTGGTCAGGGATTGGTCCAAATCTATCTTCAAGAGCAGATTTGAAATCTTGAAGATCTTCTGAAGTTTTAGATGCATTAAGTTGATGGTATAGAGATAACCTTTCAGAGATATTATTAACATATTGATCTGGGATCATCAATTCAAGGTCTGTATCCAATTGGCAATCTTTGACAAAAATTTCTGGTTCATCAGGATTGTGGTACAATTCCTTAAATTCATTTTCTTTTAATTCTTCAACAGCCTCATTTAGTATTTTATGGTAAGTTTCAAAACCAATATCTGAAATGAATCCACTTTGTTCAGCACCCAAAATATCTCCAGCTCCTCTAATTTCTAGATCTTTCATTGCAATGTTAAACCCACTACCCAATCCAGAAAATTGTTCCAATGATTGTAATCTTTTTCTAGCCTCTGGAGTTAGTCCACTAAGAGGGGGTGAGATTAGATAACAAAATGCTTTTTTGTTTGACCTTCCAACTCTTCCTCTCATTTGATGAAGATCTGACAATCCAAAATGATGCGCGTTATTTATTAGGATTGTATTTGCATTTGGTACATCTAGTCCATTTTCAATAATGGTAGTAGCGACCAAAACATCATATTCACCTTCAATAAACTCCAACATTAATCTTTCAAGCTTTGGTCCAGGCATTTGACCATGTCCAATACCTATGCGAGCATCAGGACATAACCGTTGAATCATTCCTGCCACTTCTTGAATATTTTCTACTCTATTATTGATAAAGTAAACTTGCCCTCCACGTTGGATTTCTAAGCTTACAGCATCTCTAATGGTTTCTTCATTAAAACCTGTGAGTATGGTATCTATAGGATGCCTATTAGGGGGAGGTGTAGTCATCAAAGATAAATCTCTAGCAGCCATCATAGAAAATTGTAAAGTTCTAGGTATAGGAGTGGCAGAAAGAGTTAAGGTATCTATATTGGCTTTTATAGTTTTCAATTTATCCTTAACTGCAACGCCAAATTTTTGTTCTTCATCAATAATTAGAAGACCTAAATCATTAAATTTTACATCTTTTCCTACTACACGATGAGTCCCAATAAGGATGTCTACCTTTCCTTCAGCAACTTTTTTAAGGGTTTCTTTTTGTTGTTTCGGTGTTTTAAACCTATTGATATAGTCAACTGTACAAGGAAACCTTTTTAATCTTTTTTTGAATGACTTATAGTGTTGTAAAGCTAAAATAGTAGTAGGAACGAGTATAACAACCTGTTTGTTGTCTGTAACAGCCTTAAATGCAGCCCTGATTGCAATTTCTGTTTTACCAAACCCAACATCACCACATATTAACCGGTCCATAGGCTGTAGACTTTCCATGTCTTTTTTCACGTCCTGTGTGGACTTCAACTGATCTGGAGTGTCCTCATATATAAAACTAGCTTCCAATTCATGTTGTAAATATCCGTCTGGACTATATTGGAAGCCTTTTTGAGATTTCCTTGCCGCATACAATTTGATAAGGTCAAATGCAATGGACTTTATTTTGGTTTTGGTATTATTCTTTATTTTGGACCATTGCGGTGAGCCTAACTGATAAATTTTAGGGACTTTACCCTCCTTACTGTTGTATTTGGAAATTTTATGCAGGGAATGTATGCTGATGTACAAAATATCATTGTTTTTGTAAATCAGTTTTATGGCTTCTTGTTTTTTGCCATTTACATCTATTTTTTGAAGACCTCCAAACTTTCCTATCCCATGGTCAATATGCGTTACAAAATCACCATTCTCTAGTTTAGTCAATTCCTTAAGTGTAAAGGCTTCTTTAGATTTTTTATTAGATTTTAATTCAAATTTATGATATCTGTCAAAAATCTCATGATCTGTTAGGCAGACATATTTCTCAGTTATAAATCCTTTATAAAGTGGTAATAAAATAGGAGTGTAGTTTAAATTTTCTTCGTCTAATTCTTCGAAAATTTGTTCAAATCTCTCAACTTGTTTGGCCCCACTACAGGCTATGAAAATAGATTTTCCATCTTGATGCCAGTTTTTGATCTTTTCAATTAGTAAATTGAATTGTCTATTAAAACTAGGGTGTGGTTCAGTGACTATATTAATCGATTCTGAATCAAGACTATTTTGAGCTCCAAATTCAATTAGAGAAAAATGGTTTAATTGTGTTTGAAGTTCATCTCCTTTTAAAAATAATTCATCCGGTTTTGTTCGGCTAATTATTCCTTTAGTTTCTTCTTGGAAAATAGTCCCTGCCTTTACGTAGTAGCTGTCTATTTTTTCAATGCAACTTTTTACATTTTTTATCCAGATCTGTGTGTTTTCACGAATGAATTCTAGAAAGGAAATTCTATTTTCTATTAGCGTTTTGTCTTCAATGTTCGGTAGGATTTTAACCCGTTTCAGGTTATCTATTGATAATTGATTTCCTACATCAAATGTTCTAATACTTTCGGCTTCGTCCCCAAAGAATTCAATTCTGAATGGGTGATCATTGGAATAGGAGAATACATCAACTATTCCTCCACGAACGGAGAACTGCCCTGGTTCAGCAACAAAATCAACCCTTTCAAAGCCATACTCGTATAAGGTTTCATTTATAAAATCAATTGAAACCTTTTCACCAACCGTTAATTCAAGTGTATTCTTTTTAAGTGTTTCCCTATTGATTACTTTTTCAAAAATGGCGTCGGGATAGCTAACAATAATACAAGGCTTTCTCTTGGTACTGATTTGGTTAATCGTTTCTGCACGTAAGACAACATTAGCATTATCTGTTTGTTCTATTTCATAAGGTCTCCTATATGAACCCGGATAGAAAAAAATAATATTTTCCCCAATAAATTTCTGTAGATCGTTATAGAGATAAGCTGCCTCCTCCTTGTCTTCAGCAATTATTAGATGATCCTTTTCTGTTTTTTTAAAAGCATTCGCAATACTTATGCTAAGAAGTGATCCTTGGAGACCCTTTGCATAAAGTTTTGTATTTGTTGAATGAATATGTGAATCTATAGATTGTTGAAAATCTAATTCATTCAATAATTCGAGAAAGGATTTAATTGTCATAGTATTATTAAGCTTGTACTGCGAATTTACTAAGTGACAATTGTAATCAAAAGAATTCTTGCTAGAATATTATCTTAATTATTTCTGATATATAAAATAGTGATCAAACAGGGAGGTTTAATTCTTTTTTAGTACTTCTTTAAGTTTCACTTCGTAATGTACTTGGGAATCAATTTTAGAGGTTGATTTACCTTCAGGAAGAAAATTATGTGTAGTAACATGAACATTTAAATCGATGTTACCAGATGTGAAATATCTATTTTTTGTGTCAAAATGAAATGTTGTCTTACCAGTAACTATACATTCATGTTCTCTTGCCATACTTTCAGGGATTTCCAGATGATTAGCGAAGATTGAACTTTCTAATACGGCAATATTTCTATTGTCTATTTTTTTATATTCCTTAAAACTTATTTGTTGTACTCCTTCAACAAAAAATACCCCTGATGTAGTATTATATGGAAATTTAATTGTTCTACCAGTGGTCTGACCTTCCTCTAAAAGAGAATCAGGTAGGACAAAAAAGAATTCAAATATGTCACTCCCTTGGTCGGAAGGATTCATGGCTTTACCATTACTTTGGAGACCTCTTGCTAATGGTTGATTTTCTGCTGTATTTGTTACTGTATCTTCAAAGCCAGGAATCCACATTTTCGAAACTATATTCCTTAATTCTAGATCAGCATTACCATTTTCTTGAACAACCAGTGCAAGATCTGAGGAAATTAGGAATTCATTTACTTTTTCCCTGTCTTCCAATGTCTGTGTGGCTTTGGAATATTGAGAATAAGAGTAGTTTATTTCATCAATATTTTCAAAATTCCATTCTAAAACGATGGGATCAGATGAACAGCCAAATAAAATTGCGATAAAAAGAGATGATAAAACGATTTGAAACTTAGACATGAATTTAGCTTTATTAATTTGTGACATTTTAAATACAATGGTTAAAGATACGTTGGTTATTATTCAAATACCAATTTAAATTCTAGCTTGATAGGTATGAAGTTTATGATATCTGCCTTCTTTGGCGATCAATTCATTGTGGTTTCCTCTTTCAACTATTTGGCCTTCTTCTATAACCAAGATTTGATCGGCTTTTCTGATGGTACTTAATCTATGGGCAATGACAAAGGTAGTTCGGCCTTTCATCAATTTATCCAAACTTTTTTGAATAAGCATTTCACTTTCTGTATCTAGGTTTGAGGTCGCTTCATCTAAAATAATGATTTTAGGATCAGCTAAAATGGCTCTTGCTATGGAGATCCTTTGTCTTTGACCACCTGATAATTTGACACCTCTTTCTCCTATAAGCGTATCTAATCCCTCTTCAAATCTATCAGTAAATTCATTTACATAGGCAGCCTGTACTGCTTCATCTAGTTTATCTTCACCAGATTCAGGGTTCGCAAAAAGAATATTATCCTTTATTGTTCCTTCAAAAAGAAAATCATCTTGAAGAACAACTCCCAAATGAGATCGATAACTATTTAAATTGATCTTAGATAAATTTTGTTCATCTAATGTGATTTCTCCTTTTTCAGAATTGAAATAGGTTGATACTAAACCAGCAATTGTAGATTTCCCTGAGCCTGAACTTCCTACTAATGCCGTGACAGAACCTGCAGGAGCTTCAAAGCTAATTTCTTTTAATACCTCTTTTCCCTTTTCATAAGAAAAGGATACATTTTTGAATTTGATATTACCTTCGACCTTTTTTAGTTGAATTGGTCGTTCTTCCAAGTTGTTTTCTGGCTCCATATTCATGATCTCTTGGGTCCTGTCCAAACCTGCAAAAGCTTCAGTTAGCTGACTACCAATATTGCTCATTTGTACTATAGGAGCAATCATAAATCCAAGATACAAGGTGAAAGACATGAAGTCACCAATGGTCATTTTTTCATCTATAATATAGTTTCCTCCCAGTCCCATAATACCGGTGGAAGCAAGTCCTAATAAAAAGGTAGCTGAACTGCTAATTAAAGCTGTAGATGTTAAACTCTTTTTTACGTTAAGGAAAAGTCTTTCAGCTCCTTTTTCAAAGGTTTTATTCTCTTGTTCTTCTGCATTAAATCCTTTGATAACACGTACTCCATTTAAGGTTTCAGTAAGCCTTCCGGTAACCTCCGCATTAATAATACCTCTTTTTTTGAAAATAGGTCTGATATAACCAAATGCTTTGAGTGAAATTACGGCAAAAATGGAGACTGGAACGAGGACAAAAAAGGTCATCGAGGCACTAATTTTTATTAAAAGAAATAAAGAAATTATTGCAGTAAGAGAACCACCAACTAATTGGACAAGTCCAGTTCCAACTAAATTTCTTACTCCTTCTACATCTGACATAATTCTAGAGACTAGGGCTCCCGACTTATTATTGTCAAAATAACTTATTGGTAGAGATAGTATTTTCTTTTGAACTTGAACTCTTAATTGTGAAATAAGAAGTTGGGCCTCCACACTAAGTAATCGAGTAAGTAAAAAGCCAGTAACCGCTTGAATAAGAATAGCAGTTCCTACAGCGAATAATAAGGTATATAACATGTCCATATCCTTATTTACTATAACATCATCCATAAGGTATTTACTAGCCCCTGGAAGAACTAAACTAGCCAATCGGCTGATAATAATAAGAATTAGGCCAATGGCAACAATTTTTCTTCTTGGCCAAATGATGGTTTTAAAGGCTTGTTTAAAGGAAACTTTGTTTGTTTTCATATATCTGGTGAGTGGCTAAAAATGCTGTTCTAAAATTTGGTTCTAAATATAACCCATAATTTATAAAGATAGTATATTGTCATTTCAATTTATATCTAGAAATATGTATTCGCAACAGTCGATATTTTTTTTCTAGATGATAAAGTTTAATTTGGGAATTACCATATGATTACGGAAGATTTATTATTTGATTACGGAGCTAAAGAACAGTTATTTCTTAAAGGGGATATGATCTTTGAAGAGGGGGTACCTGCAAGGTTTTATTTTCAAATAAAAAAAGGGGAAGTAAAAATGAACAATTTTAACGAAGACGGTAAAGAGTTTGTTCAAGGTATCTTCTCTGAAGGAAGCTGTTTTGGTGAGCCCCCATTATTTGGAGATTTTGATTATCCCGCAAATGCTATTGCTTTAAAGGATAGTCAAATAATTAAATTGAGTAAAGAGTCTTTATTTAAACTTTTAAATGAGCATCCTAATTTGTTATTGAAAATTACAAAGTCAATTGCTAAAAGAATGAACTATAAGGCGATTATGTTGGCTGAGATTTCTTCGAATACTCCTGAACATAGAATTACAAGATTTCTTGAGTACCTGAAAAATGATGTCTTTGGAATTGACGAAAAGTTCGGTTATCAGGTTGAATTAACTCGTCAGCAAATAGCTGATTTAACAGGATTGAGAGTTGAAACGGTAATAAGAACCATTAAATCCATGGAAAAGGAGGGGTTACTAAAAATAATTCAAAAGAAAATATATTATTAGTTATTAGTCAAAACTGATTTCAATTTCATCAGTTGTTGAAATAGCCTGACATGCCAAAATATATCCATTGTCAATTTCTTCATCAGTGAGATAGGCATTCGTTTTCATTCTGACCTTACCTACCTTTAATTTACATTGACAGGTACCGCATATCCCACCTTGACAGGAATAGGGTGGATTGGTTTTATGTTTTATGAGTCCAGCTAAAATTGTTTCATTTTTATTTAGTTTTAAGGTATATGTATTTCCATTTAGATTTGCCATTAGTAATGAGGAGACTTCTTCAATTCTAGATTGTTGTTTTGTGAATTTGAAATTTTCTGATAAAATTCGATCTGCAGGGACACCAAGTGACCTTAGTGAGATTTTTGTATTTTGAATCATGTCTCCAGGACCACAAATGAAGTAAAAACAATCTTGAGAGATTGGAGGGTTATTATTGATAAATGATTCGATTTCTGATTTGTCAATTCTACCAGTAATATACTCATTATCTTTTTTTGAAGACCATAAATCAGACCATCCAACTATGGGTTGTGATAGGTAATACTGGATGTTTATTGGAGATTTTTCATTCAGTTTTTTTAATTCCTTATCATACATGATTGACTTCTGATGTCTATTTCCATACATCAAGTAAATTTGGGATTTCTTTTCTGTATGTAAAATTGTTTTGATCATGGAGATGATAGGAGTAATTCCACTTCCTGCTGCAAAAAAATAATAACTATTGTAGTTGATAGCTGATGTTGCGATTTTAAATTTACCAGCAGACTTTTGAATATTTAAATAATCTCCAATTTGAACCTTTTGGTGTAGGTAATTTGAAACCTTTCCACCTTGAACCTTTTTGACCGCTATTTTTAATTCGTGATCAATTCCAGGAGAAGAAACCAATGAGTAACATCTTTTGTATAGTTGACCTTCAATGGAAAGAACCAAGGTGATAAATTGACCGGGAAGATAGGAGAAGTCATTACTCTTAGGATATTCCAATGTGAATTCCATAGCTTCTTGACTAAGCTGTTTTTTATCTAGGATTTGTATATTGAAATAGTTATTCATCTTTTTACAAATTGCTAGGATTTCCCGAATTCTTCAAGTCCTATCCTTACCCTTTAAGAAAGAAAATTACTTGAGTCGCTTATTGTTAATATACTTATCTTCTTTTGTAATCATGCCATCTCTATCGTACTTTATCATACGACCATGGTATTCCTGTTTGTAGTTGTAGTCAATTAACTCTTTCAGGTTTCCATTTTCATGATAGAAATGCCAAGTACCTATTTTATTTTGGTAGCTTCCGAATGTATCTTTATGGATTGATAATACTCCAATACTTTTAAGTTTTCCATTGTAAAATATATCTTTTTTTATTTCAATGTCTCTAAATTGGCTATCCTTGCTAAGGTATTTTTCCAGAGAGTTACAATATTCCTCTATTGATTTATAGGAATTATCAAAATAGATTGCTCTTTCATTAAATGTAAAGGCTGCTTTATATGTCACATCTGATTTTAGTATTTTTTTCTGTCTGAATTGTTCTAGATGTACATCCAAATATTTTTCTCCATAGAATGAAATAATTCCATATTTTGTTTCATTAGGTTCTATCGATAAACCTTCATACGAATAGGTAGTAAATTCTTCTCTTAATAATTTATTCGCTCTAGCGGCAACAATCATGTTTGGAATGGCAAATACGGCCCCAAATGGGTTGAATCCTACAGTTAATTCTGATTGTCCGTTTGAATATTTTGTGTATTGTGCACCAAACATCCAAATTAAATGGGTAACAACATTTTGATTCAATGTTTGTAATACCTCTTTTTGATTGATTGGGATAATTTCACCGTCTAAGGTACCCAGATGGATGTCTTTTTCAAAGAAGATTGGTTGTTTGGATTTGTTTTTTATTTCAAAAGCAAGAATGTTTAAATTCTTTTTTTTTGCTTTTTTAACAAATTTTGAATTTCTAGCTCTTTCCATTGCGTCGTAGGTATATCCTATTTCTACACTATCGGTAATGATCTTGGAACCATAATTAATTTTATTGGGATGAATATTTTTGTAAGAAGCAGCACAGTTAACAAATAATAAAGAGATGATAATAATTTCTATAGTCAGCCTAAATGATTTCATTAATTTCATATTAATTGATTAGAATTTTTGAAGATAAAAGCGAAAGATAATAACAAAATAGAGGATAAAAAAAAAGCCACTCAAAGAGTGGCTAAAATATTGTCGTATGTGTCCAGAACAGGACTTGAACCTGCACGCCCTAAAACGGGCACCAGCCCCTCAAGCTGGCGTGTCTACCAATTCCACCACCTGGACATTATGTGACTTGGCTGGGGCTCGAACCCAGGACCCTCTCCTTAAAAGGGAGATGCTCTACCAACTGAGCTACCAAGTCATTCAAAATAAAAAAAAAGTGACTTGGCTGGGGCTCGAACCCAGGACCCTCTCCTTAAAAGGGAGATGCTCTACCAACTGAGCTACCAAGTCATTTTGATTTAAAAGAATGTGTGACTTGGCTGGGGCTCGAACCCAGGACCCTCTCCTTAAAAGGGAGATGCTCTACCAACTGAGCTACCAAGTCAAAATAAATAAAAGAACGTGTGACTTGGCTGGGGCTCGAACCCAGGACCCTCTCCTTAAAAGGGAGATGCTCTACCAACTGAGCTACCAAGTCATTAAATTGTACTTTTCTTGTCCCGAAAAGCGATGCAAATATAGGGGGGAAATTTGAAATAACAATAACTTGAGCAAAAAAATATGCAAGAATTTTATAAGCTCCATAAACTCAATAAGATTGAATTTATTTTTATTTCAATTGTTAATCCAACTTAAGGTGGATTTCCCTTTTTCTCGATGAAAATAGATATTAAATTTAGTGAAATCTGTTAAATTTATAGATTAGATATCACTAAAATTTTAATCTAGAATTTGCTGGTGTACTAATTTCTACAAAATCTTGATTCAGATATTTGAAGTGAGCTGCTATGGCTATCATTGCTGCATTATCTGTACAATATTCTAATTTTGGAATAAATACTTTCCAATTATGGCTTTTTTCTCTTTTCTTAAGTTGTTCTCTTAACGCCGAATTTGCTGAAACTCCACCGGCAATTGCAATTTGTTTAATGCCTGTTTTAAGAGAAGCGATTTGGATTTTTTCCATGAGTATTCCAATTATCGTAAATTGAACTGAGGCACAGATATTTTCTAATTGCTCTGTCTTAAAATTTGGATTTTTTCTTTCCTCCTTTTGAATCAACTGAAGGATATTCGTTTTTAAACCACTGAAACTGAATTCTAGTTCACCAACTTTTGGTTTTGTAAATTTGAAAGCTTTAGGATTTCCTTTTTGTGCCAATTTATCTAAAATTGGTCCCCCAGGATAGTCTAAACCTAACATTTTGGCCGTTTTATCATAAGCCTCTCCAACTGCATCGTCTAGAGTTTCTCCTAAGATGGTCATTTTAAAATGATCCTCCACTTTCACAATTTGTGTGTGTCCACCTGAAACTGTTAAACATAAAAAAGGAAAATTGGGATGATCTTTGCCATCATCTATAAAGTGCGCTAAGATGTGTCCCTGCATGTGATTAACAGCAATTAATGGAATGTTTAAAGCCATAGCTAGGGAGTTGGAAAATGAGGAGCCAACTAGTAAGGATCCCATTAAGCCCGGTCCTTGTGTAAATGCTATGGCATTTAAGGATTCTTTAGCTATATTAGCTTTTTCCAGTGCTTGGTGAACAACAGGAACAATGTTTTGTTGGTGAGCTCTTGAGGCTAATTCAGGGACAACCCCTCCGTAGGCTTTATGAACATCTTGACTAGCAACTACATTGGATAAAATTTCTCGGTTTTTGATAACCGAGGCAGAAGTGTCGTCGCAAGAAGATTCTATAGCTAATATGTAGATGTCTTTATTCATGACACAAAAATAGTAATTTGAATGCTGCTTAGGATTAAAAAAATATTTTTTAGATTACTTCTTTTAGGATTGATCCTATTAGTTTTGTTTTCCGTGCTTGTAAATCTGTCATTTGTACAGACTTTCATAGCTGTGAAGGTGAGTAATTATTTTGCGAAAAATTACAATGTTGAGGTGAGTATTGAGGAATTGGATCTTGATTTCCTTACAAAACTGGAATTGGACGGTGTACTTATTAAGGATCACCACAAAGATACTCTTCTATATATTCCCACCTTTGAGTTAACGGTCAGAAATCTTGCTATAAAAAAGAACAAGTTTCAATTCAAAAAAGTTGAAATTGAAAAAGCCTATTTAAATATTCTGCAGTTGGTTGATGAAAATCAATCGAATTTATCCTTATTTCTATCCAAATTTAAAGGAGATAGCTTGTCTGAATCTTCTGATTATTTTCTTTCGTTTGATGAGCTATTGTTGAATAATGCCCTTATTAGAAATCGGAATGAGCAAAGCGGAGAACAGCATTTAATTGATAATTTAAATATATCCTTAGAAGATGTATTACTTAAGCCAGAAAGGGAGCACTTTGACTTAATGAATTTCTCGGTTTGTTATAATGATGAATTTTGTGTTAATGACTTTTCCATGGAATATCGAGGAGATTCATTGAATATGAATTTAAACCGATTGAATTTTTACGTTGACAAGTCTGTTTTACGATCTGATATAAGGATTAAATTTGAAAAGGATAGAAAATATGATTTCACTAATCTAGCTACACAATATGACGCAAATATTAAAGAAGCACTATTATTTACTAACGAATTAGTTCAACTTCCAATTGGAAAGTGGCTAGAAGAAGATTTACAATTTAGTGGAAAGTTGAAGGGGAATTTAAAAAAGTTATATCTAAACGAGTTAGATCTTCAGCTTGGAAAGGAAAGTTACTTTGTAGGGGATGGTCGTATATCAAATGTACTCTCTGATACGAAGAGAAATTTCAGATTTAATTTTAAGGATCTAAACATAAGTGATAAACCTGTACGTTATTATTTGGCAGAATTAGACTTTAATACAGATTTAAAAAATAAATTGATAGATGGAGCTCCATTAAAATTTCAAGGTAGCTATAAAGGTGATTTTAGATTTAATGAAGTTAATGGTACCATTCAAACTACATTTGGAACTTTAGATACAGATTTCGAATTATTATTTACAGATGATTTTTTAGATGCAAATTATCAAGGAGATTTTACTTTAACTAATGTAGACCTAGGGCGAATGCTGGATATTCCTACTTTAGGAAAAACAAGCCTTAGTACGAACTTGGTAGGAGAAGGTCTTAATAGACGAAAGTTAGATCTTCGGATAAATGCCGATATCGATTATATAGGATTGAGTGGATACAATTATCAAGATGCTGCTATTACCGGTAGTTTTTATAAAAATTCATTCACCGGGCAGATGCAAGTTGCTGATACGAATTTGAGTTTAGACTTCAAAGGTAAGGTAGATTTAACTGGAGAAATACCAGTGATGGACTTTGAAGCAGATGTTCTGTATGCTGATCTTTTCAAATTAAATATGGTATCAGACAGTATTGCTATTTTCAGTACAGCAATGGTAATGAATTTCAAAGGGGATAATCTGGATAATTTAAGTGGAACATTGAATAGTTATCAAACTAATTATGAGAATGTAAATAATTATTACTTTTTCAATACAATGTCTTTAGGGTCTGAATTATTGGAAAATGGAGATAGAAGATTAGAATTAAATTCTGATATGGTAAAAGGAACCATGGAAGGGGATTTTAAAATTGTTGAAGTTTGGGACGCTTTGAAAGGGACCCTAAACCCTTATATTCAGCTTTCTGAGTCTATTCAAGAGCATAAAAGGCATCATTTGAAAGTGGAGGCTGATTTTAAAAATACGTCGGCCATTTCGGAATTATTTTTCCCAGAATTCAAATTGGCAACTGGAACCTATTTTAATGCAGTAATGCAAGAAGATAGTAATCTAGTTTCATTGAATTTTAATAGCCCTTCCCTAACCATAGGCAAGAATGTTTTTCAAGATGTTCAGTTGGAAGGAGATGTAAATGAAGGGTTTTTAGATTTAAATTTATTTACATCGTCTTACCAAATGTTTGAGAATTTCCCTGTTAAGGATATTCAAGTAGGTGTTAAATTATTAAATGATTCTTTATATTTTAATGGAAATTGGAAGGTTGCAACCTTAACCAAATTTGATGGGACGATCTCTGCTGAAGCCAAATTGGACATTCCAAATAATGAATATGAATTTTCATTATTGCCTTCTGAGGTTTATATAATGGATAGTCTGTGGAGTTTTAATGATAATAATAAAATTCATTTAGATTCCTCTTCATGGAATATTAGTAATTTGAATATCACTACTGGTCATCAATCGATTCTTATAGATGGTGAAATATCAAATGACACTACTGATTTATTGAAACTTAGTTTATCTCATTTCGAATTGGAAAATGTGAAGCCTTCATTACAAGAGCTAAATTCTGCGTTTTCTGGAAATATAAATGGTACTGTGGAGGTTTATAGAACCTTTAAATCACCTTATTTTATTATGGATCTTGTAGTGGATACTCTTGGATTCAATGATATGTGGATGGGGGATTTATACTTTAAAAGTAAATGGAATTCAGAAAATGAAGATTTAAGTTTGGACGGTGTTCTTTTAAGAGGTACTATTCGAAGTTTGGAGGCTTCGGGTCATTATTACCCTAGGTTGGAAAAAAATAAGATAGTTGCTGATATTAAAATGGATAGGCTGAAGTTTGATTACTTGGAGCCATACTTAAATACCTTTATGTCTGAGCTTAAAGGAAGAATGACTGGGGATTTGTTATTTGATGATAGAGGCTTGCAAGGGGCAATTAATTTGGAAAAAGTACGTTTTTCCATTCCTTATTTAGGTACGCGATATTCAATACAGGGTACACCTACTGTAGGTATGGAATTGGACAGAATGCATTTTGAAAAGCTACAGGTAAATGTTGACAGAATGGAGGGGGAAAGAAATAGATCTGGAACAGGAACTGCTGTAATACGAGGTGATATTTTTCATGATATGTTTACTGACTTTGTTTACGATTTGGATATAAATCTCGATGACTTTTTATGTTTAGCGACTAATTCTGATGACAATAATCTATATTATGGTGATGGTTATGCCTCAGGTCATGTTGGGATTACTGGAGAAGGTGGAGCGCCACGAATAGTAATTAATGCCAGTACAGAAAATGGATCTAATATTGTCATACCACTTTCAGATGATGCCGAAATTGAAGAATCTTCTTTCCTGCAATTTATTGCACCAAAAGAGGAGGGAACTGGTGAAGAGTCCTTTGGCATAAATGAAGATTTGATAAGTAAGAAATTTTATTTGGATCTAAATTTAAAGGTTGATCCTTCTACTACAGTAACTATGTTTATAGATCAATCAACTTTAACAGGAAATGGAGTTGGTGATTTTAGAATCATGATGCAATCATTGGACGATTTTAGTATAAATGGAAAATATACAGTAGAGCAGGCAGATTATTTATTTGGTGTACAATACAATTTATTGGATAAAAAGAACTTTAAAATTACACAAGGAGGAAACTTAACTTGGGATGGTGATCCGTATGAGGGGACGATGAATATAGAGGCTGTTTATGAGCAAAAAGTGGAATTAAGCTCTTTGGAGCCTGAAAATATTTCCGTTGAATCTACCACGACTAATGAAGAAATTGTCTATTGTAAAATTAAAATGGATGGAAAGATTATGAGGCCAAATGTGAATTATTCAATAGATATTCCAAAGGCTTCTGATCAGGCAAAAATACGATTAAGAGAATTGACGAATTCTGAAGAAAAAATGACTTTGCAATTCGCCTCTTTTTTAGCGACCAATAATTTTTATGTGACAGAGAGAAATATAAATTATGTGGAGAATACAGCTCTATCTACTGGTGCTAGTTTAATAACGAGGCAATTAAATAACCTATTGAATAAAGCGCAGGATGAGTTTGAAGTTGCAGTTAAATTTAATCCTGGGACAGGAACAGAGTTGAGTCCACAGCAAATTGAATTTCTTCTTTCTAAGAATCTTTTAAATGATCGCTTAAGAATCAATGGGAATTTTGGAACTCCTATTGGCGCAAATACCTCAGGGATGACTGGTGATGTGGATGTAGAGTATGATCTAAGAAAGGATAGACGATTAAAATTAAAGGTTTTCAATAGGTCAGGGACCGATATTGACCAAGGTTCTGCAACCAACATTAATACCCAAGGAATAGGTTTATTTTATAGAATTCAATTCAATTCCTTATTCCATTCGAAGAAAAATAAAATTGAACTTCCTTCTAAAGATCAAGAGGATAGAAAAGAAGATCTCAGGTTGAATATCTTACCGATTACAGTTCCTAAGAAATAATTAAAATTGTTTTATTTGATTGCGTTTTGCAAGGTAGGATAAAAGAACTTTTTCCAAAGGAGATTGGATATCAAGTAATTGGTAGTCAATTTTGTTTTGACCACATTTGATGGCTATTTCCTTTTGAATTTTATTCATTTTCTCTGTATACCCCTTTTGCATCTCTTTTGGCCTTAATTTCATTTCCTCGCCACTTTCTAGGTCAATGAATTTTATAGGCTCATTATTGAAATTAAATTCCATTTCCTTATCCAAATCTAAAACATGAAAAAGTAGTACTTCATGTTTGTTAAATCGTAGATGTTGTAAGGCAGAGAAAAATTCATCTTCTTCTTTTTTAGTCTTAAAAAGTAAATCAGAAAAGATGATTACTAATGATCTTTTATGAATATTTTCTGCAATTATATCCAAAGTAGAAGCCAACCTTGTTTGATGAAATTGTTTTACATCAAAATTCAAAAGGTGATTTTCTAACTCTTGATATAATCTATGGATGTGTTTGGTAAGTCCTTTTGCAGGAGTATGAACAACTAAATCATCATGAAACATACTTAGTCCAACGGCATCTCTTTGTCTTTGTAAAAGGTTGATAAGAGAGGCTGCGGCAAAGCAGCTATATAGGTATTTATTTGGGTTTTCTGTAGTCCATTTTTTACTGACTGGATAATACATGGACCCTGAAACGTCCATTACGATTTGACAGCGTAAATTGGTTTCTTCCTCATATTTTTTGGAGAACAATTTGTCGGTTTTGGCATACAATTTCCAATCGATATGTCTTGTTGATTCTCCAGGGTTATATATTCGATGTTCAGCAAATTCAACAGAAAATCCATGGAATGGACTTTTATGTCTACCCGTGATGAAACCTTCAACTACTTGTCTAGCAAGTAATTCAAGACTTCCGAATTCGAAAAATATTTCAGGTTTTATAAGTTTCAAACGAGTTCGTATTGACCTTTGTTTACAATACCATAGACCTTATTCTTTAAAGTCTTTCCAATGAAAGGTGAGTTTTTTGATTTTGAAACAATTTGCTCTTTTTCAAAAAGGCTTTCAATTTCTGGATTAAATAAGGTGAAAGTGGCTAGTGCTCCTTTTTCAATTGTGTGTATCGGTAATCCAGCAATTTTTCTAGGTCCATTTGTGAATAACTCCACAATACGATCTAAATCAATTTCATTGAATAATGAGGTGTAGGCAGCGGAAAAACTTGTTTGATAGTTGATAATACCAAAGTCTGCGTTGTCGAATTCACATTTTTTCAATTCGATTTCCTGTGGTTGATGATCACTTACAATGGCTTGGATATGACCTTCCTTTATACCTTCAATTAGCCCAATTCTGTCCATTTCTGTTCTAAATGGAGGTAATACCTTCAAATTGGTGTCAAAACTTTCAACATCCTTATCCAGGAAGTAAAGATTCTGTGAAGGGACAGAACAAGTGATAGTTAAGCCATTTTCTTTGGCTTTACTAATTTTCGTTAAGGACTGTGCCGATGATATGCAAGAGAAGTGAATAGGAGATTCACAATAGGCCGCTAATGATAAGTCTCGATCTATGGCAATCTCTTCAGAAAGGGATGGAATTCCTTTTAGGCCCATTTTTGTAGAAATAACTCCTTCATTTATTTGACCTCCTTTATTCAATGTATGTTGATGAGGAAAGCTCATAAGGGTACCCGAAAAATTCTTGCTATACAGTAAGGCAATTTTCATCAGGTTAGGGTTTTCTATGTATTTCTGGTCATCCGCAAAAGCGATAGCACCGTGTATGTGCATATCATACATTTCGGTAATCTCTTTCCCTTCCAAGTTTTTAGAAATGGCTCCAATAGGGTGAACATTTACCTTAGAGTGAATTGCTTTATTCTTAAGGAATGTCACATCAGATTTTGATTGAATGACCGGTGAGGTAGATGGTAATAAGGCGATGTCCGTAAATCCACCTTTCACTGCAGCAGCAAGTCCAGTTTCAAAATCTTCTTTATGTTCAAATCCAGGTTCAGATATTCTTCCTCTAAGGTCAAACCATCCTTGCGATAGGTGAAGGTTTTCTAATTCGATTTCCTTGTCAAAGTCTGAAACTATTAAGTCAGTACCAATTTGATCAATAAGACCATCCTTTACAACGATATCTACTGTTTGTTGATGGAAAGATGACTGAATGTCAATTACTTTAGCTTTACGAATTACTATTTTCATAAGGGCGAATTTTAATAAGCGCAATTTCAAAAATAAGGAATAACAAACTAAGGGCTAAAAAATAGGGCCACAATATTTTTCCTGTGAATTGTTGAGTTAGTTCTTTGACCATAGATTCCTTTGTCTGGTCAATAATCTGAATTGAATTTCCCTTTTGATTTGAAATATATTTTTCCAATTCTTCAAGTTCATAATACTTCAATTCACTTTCCTTTCTCGAGTAATTAAAACCTAATTTCCCGATTATATGTTTATTTTGAACAAGGTTATAAATCCCTTCTTCTTTAAATTCTGGTCCTAATTCGATGAACAAACCCGATTCCATCTGTTTGAAGGTAGGGTAATACGTTTTGTCCATAAAATGAAGGCTAATTTTATCGGAAGAATCACTTTTCTTTAATCTGATTCTTTGCTCCTTACCAATAGTATATTGAAGCTTAGTCATATTGTCCTTTAAGAAACTCATATTGTAGAATGTTGGGACAAATAAGGCGTGGTCGTTTAAATTACTGCCTTTTGATAAATCTGTGCTCAACAAGAAACAATAATTTCCATTGGAAGTACCCGACCATAGAAATGGATCATCATTCTGTAATTTAAGAATGGTTTTTCCTTTATTTATTTCACTAAGAAAAATAGGGAAGTTATGTTTTGTACTAGGCTTGTTCAATTCTTTACTCACAGATTTAAATACATCTTTATAAATGGGATGATCGAAATTTAAATCTGTAATTTCTAGGTTCGATATTTTTTTTCCTTTAAGTCTAGCCCCTTGTCCTAGGGCTGAAAGTAAGTTGTTATAATTACTGAGTTTTGGATTTTCTGCAGGTATTATACAGATATTAGAACTTCCTTTAAATGCTTTTTCTAGTGATGCAATTAGCCCACTATTGAATTCAATTAGTTCGTCTAAGATAATCAGGTCAAATTCCTGTAAGTTATTGTAGGGAATTTTATTTTCTGAGATACTTTCAAAATCAAATTCCTTAGTATTGAATAATTTTGAAAAATAGGAGTGGTTTTCTTTGTGAATATAGGCCACCTTTGGATTAGCCTGTTTTGGAATAGTTAAATGAAATTTATTGTCAAACCCAATAGGTGCATCATTGATTTGAATGATGATTTCCTGATAATCATTGGTGTCAGGAGTGAAATGAAAATTCACTATTAAGCTGTCATTTGATAATAGATTTACTGTCCTACTGGCTTTAACTTTATTTTGGTTTGTTAATTTTATATTTAGGCCTTCATAGATCTCCTCACTATGATTTTGTAGTGTAACGGCTAGTTCAATTTGACCAGATTGTTGAAAATTTGGTTTAGTTAGCAATGCATCAGAAATACTGATATTTTTTCTTTGTTGGTTTTCAATTGGACATAAGAATATTTTCTCATTATCGATTATTGATAATTCCTTTAAATTGAATTGACTTTTCTGAAAATCTGATAGTAAGAAAGAACTCAATGCATGTTTTGCATGTAGTTTATTTGAATTCTTTTGAATATTTCGAAGCTTTACTAAATCTATGCTTTCCGTAGAAGGTTTAATGTTATCAATAAATTGAAGTGCGGTTTCTTTATTATAAAATCGAAGGTTTTTCCTTTCTAGGGAGTTGTGTAATATTTGAAATTCATCGGACTCAGGAAAAGAGGAGATGATCTCCCTTGCAAGGTTTTTTTCTAATTCTAGAATAACCCCTTGTTCATTCTCTGCCTCAGTACTAAATGAGTTGTCAATAAAAATGCTAATGCTATTTGCTGTCCGAGGTTCAGAATTCTCTTCTGGTAGGAATGGGGAAGCAAATGAAATTATAAGACAAGAAATGGCTATTACTCTAGTAAAAAGTAATAGCCATTTTTTTAATTTATTCTTTGTATTGGATTCCTTTTTGAGTTCCTTAAGGAAAACAATTTGGGAAAAATATACAGGCTTAAATTTCTTAAAATGAAATAAGTGTATAATTACTGGTATTACCAGTAAAATTAAGCCGTATAGTATTTCGGGGTGTAAAAAAATCATGCAAGGCAAAAATAATAAAAATCACTTGATTTTATCAATTTGCCGAATGAATTAATTACTGAAATTTGACACCAAATTATTCAATAGATCGGTTTGACCTTTTGATAATTTACCATTAAGGTATTTTCTTTTCTGTTGGTTGAGCCAATTATATAGTTTTAGATTGGTCTTATATGAAGGAACTTCTTCATTTTTTCTCATATATTCTGTCAAGGCAGAATAATTATTTTGCCATATAAAACTATTACCGTCCCAAATGAAATGTAAAGAATTTAATTGCTTTAATCTTGAATCAGATAATGAATTTTTTATTCTTCTTTGTTTCTGTACCCAACGTCCAAATGGAATATCTTCTCTGAAATTAACAGGAACATTAGTATCTCCGTTTTTTTCAAAGTATTCTGCCAGTTTTTCGAAATTTTGATTCCATGAATTTGTTCTTGGTTCCCAAACAAATTCTAGGTTGTCAAGCTTCTCTACCTGTTCATTAGAAAGTGTATTTTTTATAACTCGTTGACGAACTACCCATGTTCCCAACGATTTATTTCTCTTATAACGCGCAGATAAATTGCTATGACCTTGCTTTTCATAGAACCTTTTCAATTGATTAAATCGATGGTTCCATTTTTTGTTAATTTTACTTACCATAAGTCATTATATTTATTTGTTCTCTTAACCTTATCTACGAATTTATATAATATTATATATTGTTAGAGAATTTTTATACAAACGAATACTTTTTGTAGTTAAGTTGCATGATTTTGGTGTTAACTGAATTTTGAGTTTTTTTTATTTATTTGGTCAAATATCCAAATTGTATTAGCAATTAAATTAGCTTATTGTTATTGAAACTGTGGACTATATAGGGTGGTTACCTATAATATTGTCACTATTATCGAAATCTCCTATTTGTTTTGAATTTTTGTTATTTCTTTGCTTTTTTAACGTCTTAAATAGAATAGGTAGCTATGGAAAAGTTGAATGAATATTCGGATTTGCTTATCGAAATGGCGATGGGTTATGCGCCAAAATTATTGTTGGCAATTATTACATTCATTGTTGGTTGGTGGTTGACAGGTAAGATTGCCTCTACAGTAACAAGTAGAATGAAGAAATCGAAGATTGATACTTCTTTAAGAAAGTATTTCGGTACTTTAATTTTATGGTTATTGAGAGTTGCTCTTATCATTAGTATTATGTCGATTGTAGGTATTGCAATGACTTCTTTTGTGGCTATTTTGGGTGCAATGGGATTAGCTTTTGGTATGGCATTATCTGGAACTCTACAGAATTTTGCTGGTGGAGCTATGATTTTGATTTTTAAACCATATGTTGAAGGTGATTATATTGCTGCTCAGGGTTTTGAAGGGATTGTAAAGGGTATTGAAGTGTTTAATACGGTATTACAAACTCTTGATAACAAAATAGTAATAATTCCAAATGCTAAGCTGGCAAATGATTCTTTGATTAATTATACTAAGGAAGAGACAAGGCGTGTAGATTTGACTTTTGGAATAGGTTATGGCGATGATATTGATCATGCTAAATCAGTATTGAATTCTATTATAGATGCAAATGAAATGGTGCTTAGAGATCCTGCTCCGTTCGTCGCCGTTGGTGAATTGGGCGATAGCTCAGTTAATTTTACTGTAAGAGTTTGGGCGAAGACCTCAGATTATTGGGGTGTTTATTTTTACATGCAAGAAACAGTGAAAAAGACTTTCGATAAAGAAAAAATTTCAATTCCATTTCCACAAAGAGATATCCACATGCATCAGGCATAAACTGTTATTTAATGATGAAAATGAAAAATGTAATAGCCTTTCTTTTTGTGCTTGGGACAAGTTGTCTGATGGCTCAAAATGAAGATAAGGAAGTAGAGATAGTGGATTCTGTAATTTGGAAGCATGGTTTTACATCTGCCTTAAATGGTTCTCAGGTTAGCTTGAATAATTGGGCTGCCGGTGGTCAAAATTCTTTATCGGCTACAGGGATATTTAATATGTATCTCAACCGTAAAAAGAACAAGTCTGAATGGGTAAATGAATTGAAAACGTCTTATGGAATTATAAAACAAGGGGATGCCAAGACAGTTAAAAGTGAAGATGTTTTAGATATCTTATCCAAGTATGGGTATAAAACAAAATCCAACTGGTATTACAGTGTTTTGTTTAATCTTAAAACCCAATTTGCTCAGGGGTTTAAAGATCCTCAAACTGAAGAAGAGATTGTATCTTCTTTTATGGCACCAGGATATATCAGTTTTTCTCTTGGGATGGATTATAAACCAAATAAGAATTTTTCTTTGTTCTTATCGCCAATATCTACTAAGACTACTGCAGTCATGGATGATGATATTGATGAGGTTCAATATGGTTTAGATTCAGCTGAAACATTTAGGTCGGAGTTAGGGGCTTATTTGAGTATGTCTTATAAAACGTCCTTGATGGAAAATGTTAATTATGAGACCAAGGTTAATTTATATTCCAATTACTTGACAAATCCTTTTAATGTTGATGTTAACTGGATGAATTTATTGACTATGAAGGTGAATAAATACCTGAATGTTAATTTCCTTACAGAGGTGATTTATGACGATGACATCAAAATAAAAGATAAGGATGATGACCCAGCTGATTTGGGAGGGCCTAAAACTCAAATTAAAGAAATTTTAAGTTTAGGTATTACCTATAAATGGGATAAGAAATAAGTGATCAAAATTAAAAAAAGCCCTTACTATTAGTAAGGGCTTTTTTTGTGAGTAGTTATAGGGATTTGTTTATCTAATGCACTTTGATTCCATTTTTAATGGTGGGTTCTTGTTGAATCAAAATGGGTGTTTTTAATTCATTTGCTGATGAACCTAAAATAATACATTCTGCATCTGTTTGATCCATAATATTTATAATGGCCATTACCTGTTTACCAATAAGGTTTTTCCGTCTTTCATTGGAATATTTATCGGTGTTACTTCTCAATACACCAATATCTCCTCCAAAATTGACAAATACTTGAAATTTGTTTGAAACTGCCTCTGGAAATGATCTTACCTCAATAATGGTTCCCACTCTAATGTCTAATTTATCTAAATCAGAAAGTGCAATTGATCCATTTTTCATCTTTAACATTTTAATCTGCTCATAAAGAGTCAGTGGTGATAGGTGCAAGTTACCACAAAATGAAAAAAACACCCCCCGAAAAAAAACACATTAAAACGTAAATATGTTGAAGAATAAACAGTTTATTTTTTCTTTATATAATGAAGTAAATCCCCCTTTTTAGTTCCTTTTTTAATCCCATAAGCTCTTGCGATAATGGAGCTGTCAGGTTGTAAAACATATTCAATATAATTGGGATAATTGTGCCTTTTGTTTTCGAATAATAGGCTGTCAGGGCTGTTGGAGATTAGTTTAAAAAAAACCTCTTTATTATTATTTTGGTCCTTAACTTTTGCGGAAAGGAATAGGTCATCTTTAACGGCTTTAATTGTTAACTTTTCTACAAATACGGTGTCTTCATTATTTGTCATAAAGCCATTAGCTATATATCGGTCCTCATTCCATGTCCATTTTTCTTCCGCATAGATAGGAGGAGTATTAATTATCCAGGTACCTTTAATCCATTCCAATTTATCTTCGAAATTTGAAGTATTAACTTTCTGACAAGAAATAGAAATTATGGCTAAGCCAATTATAAAGATGGTTTTTTTCATGAACCGATTTGATTTTACTTTTTAAGGTTGCTTAATAAAACGTAATACATTTAATAAAATTGTAAAGAGTTGATAAAAGTAGATATATAGCTTTACAAATTGTTGTCATTTTTTTTAAAAAAAAGTTAAAAGCTGTGAATAATTAGGTAATTTTAGACTGTTCGAAGGGTTCTTGAATCATTCGAAACAATTTCCTCTATTTTATAACCTTCACAAAAAATGTCACAAATGAATAAATGGGTATTAGGTTGCGTACTTGCAGTTATTATAACTGGAATAAACATATTATTTGTGTTTTCTAATTCAAACGGTACGGAAGAAGCAGAAAGAGAATATTCATTTAATAGAGATTATAAGATTTATGCTCTTGCAAAACCCTCGAATATTTCTTTTGCTGGTGAGAAAATCCCTTTAAATCAACCTGATATTTATGAAAGATTTGATAAAGAAATCACGGTAAATACCTATTGGCAATCTCAAAGTTTATTACATATAAAAAAAGCAAATAAGTACTTTCCTATAATTGAACCCATATTAAAGGAATATGGTGTGCCTGATGATTTTAAATATCTAGCTATTGCCGAAAGTGGATTGGAGCAAATTGTGTCACCTGCTGGCGCAACAGGTATTTGGCAACTGATGAAAGGGACAGCCAAAGAATTAGGACTTGAGGTAAATAAAGAAGTGGATGAAAGATACCATATTGAAAAGTCTACTGTAGCGGCATGTAAATACATTTTAAAATGTGAGAAGGAGTTGGGGTCTTGGGTAAATGCTGTTGGTGCTTATAATGTAGGGCTAGCAGGTATGAAGAAACAGATTAAAAGACAAAAATCATCACATTACTTTGATTTATTACTTAATCAAGAAACATCTCGTTATCTTTTTAGGATTCTGGCTGCTAAGGAGATTATTTCTAATCCTAAATATTATGGATTTTATGTGCTGTCTAAGGATATGTACAATTTTGCACCCAGCCATGAAGTGAAGGTTGATTCTGCTGTTACCTTTTGGGCTGATTTTGCTGTTGATCACCAAATAAATTATAAGATTCTGAAAAGATACAACCCTTGGTTGAGAGAAAATTATTTGACCAATAAAACCAATAAGTCTTATCTGGTGAAAATTCCGGAGAATGGGAATTATGATCCAGTTTATATTAAGTAATTACTATTTTAAAAAGGCGAATGATTTTATCATTCGCCTTTTTTTTATCCAATAAAATGGATTTTTTTTTGAGTAAAATATCGGATTTTAATGAATGATATTGCCTATATTATATGAGCGGAATGTAAATTTTGCTAATGAAATAATGAATTTTTAATAGAATAATTGAATTGGGAATTTTCCTTTAATAAAAATTGAATAAATGAAAAACATATTAAGTTTACTATGCTTTACCTTTTTTGGTTTTGTAAATGGTCAGATTTGGATTGATCAATCGGATATACTAATAAATTTTACGGATTTTACAGGGAGTGGATTTTGCAATACCTTTTCCCCTGGGATGTTACACACTGAAAACTGGAGTGTAGAAGGATTTAGTCAAGGTGCAGTCTTCTTTGGAGGCTGCGACACTATAAATGGAGATTTTACTAGAGGGATTTCTATGGGGAATGTGAGTTCGGGTGGAGTTTATTCTTTTCAAATTGATACAAATATAATAGCTCTTGGTTTACAGTCAACTTCTTCAGATTTTAGCCCTGGGGCTATATATTTAAGGATACAGAATTTATCAAATCGGGTAATTCAACATCTTAATTTGTCTTATGATTTGTACATAAATAATAATGAAAATAGGTCAAGTTATTGGAGTTGTTTGATAAAAATTGGAGCAGAGGAATATATATATCAAGGACTATTATCAGATAGCTCCGGGACTACAGAGGATTCTTTTGGATTCGTTAAAGACATGAAGTTTCTTACCCTTTCAAATATTGAATTTCTTCCTGAAGAATATCTTTATATTCAATGGGAATCTGGAGATCTTGGTGGTACAGGAAGTAGGGATGAATTTGCCATTTCAAATATTCAAATTGATATTCCACAGAATTTACCAGCAGAAAGTGAGCTAATGGTCTATTATCCCAATTCTCAACAATTAGCTCAAATTGGGGTTGATATATCAAGAATGGAAGGGAGTGTGAATTTTCAATTATTTGATCCGATGGGGGAAGCTATTTTAGCTGATACAGTAAATAATCAAGATAAAATGGAGATACTATTACCCGATAATTATAATTTTTATTATTTGATGTTGGAGCACAATTTATTAACAAGGTGGTTTCAGTTGAGAGAGTAAACCATTTTGATAATTGAAATATTACCTTTTTAATTATGGCTGTAGATCTAATTTTAAATTAAATTTGCAGCCATAAAGTAATGTCATGGCAAAAATAACAGCACAAGAACAGCATAGATTAGCAATGAATATTGTGGGTAAATATCTTGAGAAAAATGGATATGAGTTTATTGCTATTAATAGTGAATTGGGGACCAATCCACAATTTGTTTGCTATAAGGATAAACAATTGTCCTTTGTATTGGTGAAAAATGTTTTATATCCAGAAGATCCCAACCGATACGATCCCATTTGGATTGAAAGTATGAAGCTACATGCGATTACTAAAAAAGCTGAATTATACTATGCTGGTGTTGGCTTAGCGAATGCTGAAGATATGGAAGCGGAACTGTCTACAGATAGTAATTATTATGTGAAATTTGATGGTTTAATTAGAGTTCATTAATTATTGAAGCTTGTAAGAGAGTTCAATACTAGCTGTATCAATTTATCCATACTAGATTTACCTTTTTCCGAGAAGTTACCTCCAATTCTTTCTGCAAGAACCACATTACAACTTAAAGCCTTGTGTCCCAGAAGTTCTGCTAAAGCGTAAATTCCTGCAGTTTCCATTTCTAAATTAGTAATAGCAGTATCCTGAATTTTTATTTGATGAATTTGCTCAATAGGAAGCTCCCAATTTTGTTGTAAACGCAAACTTCGTGCTTGAGGACCATAAAATCCATTAGCGGTTATTGTAGTCCCTAATTTAAAATTATCAGTATTAAAGTGATTTAATAAGGATTTGTTTGCTTGAACAATATAAGGTTTGGCAAGTAAAGAGTTCCATTTAAAGTCATTTTCAAATTTCTGTGCTATTTCGTTATAAAAGACATTTCCTCCTTTGTAATTGTATATGAATCCATCCATACCGATCGCAAATTGGCTAATGAGTAGATCATCACAAAGGATAAAGGGAGATATACTTCCAGTAGTACCTATTCTAACAATGTTTAAGGAGGTTCTGGACTCTTTTAATTGTCTATTTGTTAAGTCAATGTTAACAAGGGCATCAAGTTCATTTAATACGATGTCAATATTGTCCACACCAATCCCTGTAGATATTACTGTTATTTTTTTATTATTATATAACCCAGTTGTTGTATGGAATTCTCTATTTTTGCATGAGAATAGTATCTTGTCAAAGAATTTTGACACCTGAGCAACTCGATTTGGATCACCAACAGTGATTATATTATGAGCAATATTATTAGGAGCGATATCAAGGTGGTAAACCTTATTATTTTCATTTAAAATTAACTCAGAGTTTGCAAATTGGTTCATGCTTTCGTATATTTTTACCATAAAAATAAATAAAATTATGTCTCAAACTAATCAAACAATATTAGTTCCTATAGGATTCTCTGCTCAATCCTTGTTAGCCTTGGAACAGGCAGTGAATGTAGCTAGGATGCTTAATGCGGAATTAACCTTGTTAAGTGTCATAGAAGAGTCTGGTTTTTTTGCTCGTGTTTTTGGAGACAGAGACGATGAGGTAATGTTTGAATTGAAGAAGAAGGCTCAATCAAAGCTTGAAGAATTGGCTGAGAATATTCGAAAAAAAGAGAAATTGGAGGTAAAAACCTTAGTTTCGAAAGGTAAGGTTTACCAAAAAGTAGTGGAGGTATCTGATATGATCGATGCATCCTATATCGTAATGGGAACAAATGGTCAACCAAAAGAAATTCAAAAGAAATTGATTGGTTCAAATGCCTTCCGTGTTGTGAGTACTGCAAATTGTCCTGTCATTACTATAAAAGGACAGGAACACTACAATGGATGTAAGCGTATTATTCTACCTTTGGATTTAGAAAAAGAAACCAAAGAAAAAGTAAAGTATGCTGTTCAGTTAGGTAAATTATGGAATGCAACAATTAATATTGTTTCTGTAGTTTCCAGTTCAGATGATGAAGAGATGGGGCATCTTAAGGGGACTGTTCGTCAAGTTCAAAAATATATTTCAGATAAAGGATTAGAATGTACTTCTGAGTTAGTATTGAAACCAAAAGGTAGTAGGGTGGTTTCAACTATTTTGGATTATGCTAAAGAAAAAAATGCTGATTTAGTAGTCATCATGACTCAGCAAGAGTTGGAATTCACTCCAAACTTTGTTGGTTCTTCTGCACAATCCATAATTTATAATTCAGAAATTCCAGTAATGAGTATTAGACCAAAGGTTAGTGATAATTATAATTTTGACCTTCCTTAATCAATAATAAGTAAACAAAAAAAAGACGATTCAATTTGAATCGTCTTTTTTTTTGTTATTAAAATTCGTAGAAGTCTCTTTTCTTGGTCAACTTCAGATCTTGTAAAATACTAGCTTTTACATTAATGGTGAAGTTAAATCGTTGGATAGCACCTACCGGAATCCAATCAAAGGTCATTTGCCAGCAGTGTAGATCTCTTACAAACCCTAGAGAAGTCGTAGAGAAATCATGGTTCTTAAAGTCCCAACCACTGTTGTAGGTTATTTTCCATTTATCCGTAAGGCTAATGTCTCCATGGAAATTAAATGATTTTGTAACATCTATAGTTCCACTCAATTCTTTTGAATATTTTAAAGTGAAAGTAGATGAAAGGCTCCAAGGAGAATTAAAGTCCAAATAAGCATTTGGACGAATTTTTACTTTTTCAAGTTCTATTCTATCCTGAAGGTCTAGTGTTTCTGGATCAATACTTTCTATTTTATCCTCCAATCTCTTCTTAGCCTTTTTTGATCCCAAAGAGAAGGTAATGGAGCCTCCAAGTGAACGTAGTATAGGGAGTTTTCCACCATCAACAGTATATTCATTTATTCTAACACCATCTTTTACTTGGTAAGGATCAAATACTCCATTCATATTTAGGGTGAAGTTTCGAGCCAATTTGGATTGTAGGTTGAAACTTATATTGTTTAGGTTTAAAGAGTCTCTATCAAAATTGTATCCAGAATTGAAGTTTAAATACTCTAATAATTTTACCTTTTTGAAGGTGTTAGTAGTATCACCTCTTTCTTTTATTTTCATCTCAAGGTTATTACCTAGACCAAAGCTTAGGGTTCCCCAGTTTTGCTCATTGTCAAGCGAAGGGTTTCCTGGAGTAAAGTTTCCTTTGCCGTATTGAGAAAGAAAAGTAAGGTTTCCTGTGGAATCTGTTTGTACGTGCTGATAATAACGGTTGTTATCTAGTAACTGACTCGGTGTATAACTCCAGGCTAACCTTGGTGTCATTACGTGTCTAATTGCTTTAATTCGACCTTTATTGATGGGGAACATACCATATATGGTAGGGTGAACACTAAAGGCAACACTTGCTTTTACATCATATAAGTGATGAAAACCACCTTGAGATGATGTATCTAATTTTTGCTTTGTTTCATTCCAACTATAATCGAACTTTTCAAAATACATATACCCGTCATAGTTTAATGATGGGGAAATGGAGAATTTATCTGAAAGGTTTAAACTTAATCCTATAGGGACATGATAATCCACTTTGCTTTTGAGGTCTTTCCAAGTATCGGATTCAAATAAAACGCTATCTGCAGCAACTAAGTTACTATTCGCATTCAGTCTAGGAGTGATACGGATATCATCCCAGAAGGTTTTTTTAGATGATTTTTTGTTTTTATTTCTGAATGGGTGGATTGTCTTTGTATTAACTGTTAACTTAGGTAAAGTCAATTTAACAATCTTTGTTCCTGTATTTTGTCTATGCGTTGCACTCAAGTTTGTGTTGACAAAATTATTAAAGTAACTCCTTGAATAGCTGATGCTAGATGTTAATTCGTTTGAAAGCTGTGTATTTATATTACTAGAGTTGTAATAATTGAAATCACTACTTCCGAAATCAACATCTGCGGTTAACCTACCGAATGGATTTGCCTTACTATCTTGTCTGTGATTCCAAATAATTTTGTAGTTAATATCTGAGCTACTTGTGGTTCCAATATTCTTTGCGTATTTCAAGAAAAGATCACCATTATACTTGTAACGTTTGGCGTAGTTGAAATTATTTTCAAGAATATAGCTTCCGTTTGTATAAAATGTTCCAGTAAACTTATTATCCCAATAGTCGCTGATGCCAATATATAGTCCCAAATTATTTAAACTATAACCTTGTCTAGCGTTGAAACCATAACTAGGAAGAACTATCCCAATAGATTTTTCATTTCCAATAGGGAAATATCCAAATGGGATAAATAATGGAGTGTGTAGATCCTCAATGACTAAATGGGCTGGACCAGTAATTATTTTTTTATCTGAGGTATATTTTATTTTATTTGTTTTGATATAAAAGTGAGGGGTATCTAAATTACAAGTAGTAAAAGTACCATCTTTCAAAAATAGCGAGTTGTCTGGTAATTTTTTTATTTCTTTACCAACAATAAAACCATCACTTTCTTCCGTCCTTAATGAAAATATCTTTCCTTTTTTTGTTTGGATATTGAAGCGTAATGAATCTGCTTGAAATTCATCTTGTCCTTGGATGAAAACAGGTTTTTGTATAATCTGATTACTCGTGTCAGCAATCCCTTTGGCAAATACAGTATTGGTTTTTAAGTCAATAGCTATAAATCCAGCATTTAATTTAAAATCTCCAAAAGTTACTTCGGCATCGTTGTATAAATGAATAATTTCCTCAGAGGGAAAACTGATGATAGAGTCCTTTGCATCATAACTGATTTTCTCCTTCATTCCACTATGTGGAGCCAACTTTTTCTCTGAATCCTGAGCTAGGCATATAGAGCTAAAAAGAAAAAGTACTCCTAAAAGGAGTCTGATATAGAAATGACGTTTATTCAAATTTGTGTACAAATTGAAATATGCTATTTTTGTTATATGCCTAAAATAAAGGCTATTTTACAAAGCCAATACAGTGTATTCAACGAATGCATCTGTAATTACAGTATAAATAGAGCAAAATTTTGCCCAAAATTAACTAAAAATATCATCTTATTGTGAAAAAGTTTATCCTTCCTTATTTTTTGGTGTTTTCTTTTGTGTTTGGCCATTCCTTTGCACAAGAAAATAAATCTACCGTAATGAAGGTGGTTATTGATCCAGGACATGGTGGTAAGGACCCTGGAAATCTGGGTACTGGTCGTTATAAGAGTAAAGAAAAGGATATAGCACTCAAGGTTGCAATTAAAGTAGGTGACTATATTCAAGAATACCTCGATGATGTGGAAGTCATTTATACAAGGCAAACTGATGTATATCCGACTTTAGGAGAGAGAACTCGTCTGGCAAATAGGGCAAAGGCAGATTTATTTATTTCTATTCATTGCGATGCTTTTGATAAAGAAAGTGCGCATGGTTGTTCTTCATTAGTATTAGGAGGAGGAAAGAAAAAAGGAGAAAATAGGATTGCTATTCGTGAAAATGCAGTTATTCTAAAGGAGGATAATTATAAAACGAATTATGGAAATTTTAATCCAAAGGATGAAGATTCCTTTTATACTCTTTTATTGTATCAGAGCACTTTTAGGGATCAGAGTTTATCTTTAGCGAGTAAGATTCAAGATCAATTTAGAACAAGGGTAAGTAGAACGGATCGAGGAGTAAAGCAACAGCCATTATGGGTGACTTCTAAGGTAAGCATGCCGTCTGTATTGGTAGAATTAGGTTTTTTAACCAATAAGCGAGAGGAAGATTTCTTGAACACTTTAAAGGGGCAAGATTATATGGCTTCAGCCATATTTAGAGCTTTTAGAGATTATAAGGTAGAGCAGGAAGCATTGGGGAAGCAAGTTAAAGATGTAATTCTAAAAGAGGTAAATAAGGGAGAAGTTGAGGTTGCTGAAGAGGAACTTGAAAATGAGCCTGAAATTATTGTTTCTAAAACCATGGAAGAATTACCCAAAAGGTTAATAAAAAAAGAACCACCTGTGGTATTTATGGATGGGAATGAACTTGGAGTATATTACGGAATACAAATATTTACAAGTAGTAAAAAGGCCAGTTCAGGACGATTTATTGGTTTAAATCCTGTTGTTCCTTATATGGAAAATGGACTTATTAAATATATTTATGGAAAAACTAACTCCTTGAAAGAAGCTTATCAATTGAAGAAAGATGCTCTGAATAAGGGGTTTAAAGGTTGTTTTATAGTCGGTATGTACAAAGGACAGAAAAAGAGCCTTAGTGAGGTGCAGGCCTTACTTAAAAAATAACCTAATTTTGGTTACATTTGTTCATCGAACTAATACTATAAAAGGTGAGATTTAAGAAAGAATTTATTATTGGATTTATATCATTAGTTGCTCTAGTAGGACTAATTTTTGGGATTAAATTTGTGAAAGGGAATAATCCTTTTGTAAATACTAATACAGTATATGCTATATACGATAGTGTTGATAACCTAAAACCAGGAAATCCAGTGCGTATTAGCGGACTGAGTGTTGGTCGGGTTGCTGGCGTAGAATTATTGCCAGGTAAAGGTGCTAAAGTTTTAGTAAGCTTAAACCTTGAAACAGAATATAGAATTCCAAAGAATTCTTTGGCTCAAATTATTGATATGGACTTCTTGGGCTCTAAGGGGATTGATATTATGATGGGGGATTCCAAAGAATTATTGCACATTGGAGATACCATTCAATCAGAAGTGAAAAATGGTGTTTTTGCAGATCTGAAAAATGATTTGATGCCTTTTTCTGAAAAAATGGAGAAATTTATTTCAAATTTTGATGAGACTATTCAGTCTATTAAAATTACTTCCGATAATTTGAATAAGGAATTAAGTGGAATGAATGGACAGGTAAGTAATTCATTAACTCACTTCAATGAATTAAGTACTTCATTAAGGTCTGCAATTGAAGAAGCTCAAGGAGTTTTCCAAAGAGTAAATACTAAAGTTGATTCGTTGGATGCAGATGGGTTGAATCAAGTTATTGCTGATTTTTCTACTACTTCACAAAAGTTAAATGGTCTGTTGGATGATTTGAAAAATGGTGATGGTACAATGGGACAGCTAATGACAGATCATGGTTTGTATGAAAATATGGTAAATACCACGAAAGAGATGGAAAGTTTGCTAAAGGATCTACAAAATAATCCTAAGAAATACGTTCATTTTTCAGTGTTTGGGAAAAAAGATAAGTAAATAGAAATTCATAGTTTATGGGAGTGTCAAACCTAATATTTTTAGTGATTCTAATTGGAGCATTCGGTCTTTTTGGTAAGAATGTGATGAGGGTTAGAAGAAATATTCTTCTAGGAAGAGATGTAGATAGAACGGACCAGTCTGGAAAAAGATGGAATACGCTGTTTAGAGTTGCCTTGGGACAAGGTAAGATGGTGACTAGACCAATTGCAGGTTTCTTACATATTCTAGTGTATGTTGGATTCTTGATTATCAATATTGAAGTCATGGAAATTGTTCTTGATGGTATATTGGGGTCTCACAGATTATTTTCTTTTATGGGGAGCACCTATAATATGTTGATAGCTTGTTTTGAAGTACTTGCTTTTTTGGTGTTGGTATCTTGTGTTATTTTCTTGGTCAGAAGGAATGTGATCAATATTCGCCGTTTTGGAATGCTTGAAATGAAAGGTTGGCCAAAATCAGATGCCAATCTAATTTTGATTTTCGAAATTGTATTAATGACTGCCTTATTGACTATGAATTCAACAGATGCTGTTCTTCAGGCAAGGTCTTACGGTCATTATGTTGTTGCAGGATCTTTCCCTATTAGTCAATATTTACAACCAATATTTGAAGGCTTATCAGATAATTCTGTATTTACTATTGAAAGAATTACTTGGTGGTTCCATATTATTGGAATTTTAGGATTCTTAAATTATATCATCATATCGAAACACCTTCATATTATTTTTGCATTTCCAAATACCTATTACAGTAATCTGGAAGCAAAAGGAAGGTTTACTAATATGGAGGCGGTAACTTCAGAAGTGAAAATGATGATGGATCCCAATGCAGATCCTTTTGCAGCAGATGCAGGTGGTGAAGAAGAAGGTGAGGCTGGGGTTTTTGGAGCAAAAGATGCAACGGATTTAAACTGGGTTCAGTTACTGAATTCATATACTTGTACAGAGTGTGGTAGATGTACAGCAGAATGTCCAGCAAATTTAACTGGAAAGCTGTTGTCTCCAAGAAAAATCATGATGGATACCCGTGATAGAATTGAGGAGATTGGGGCTAACTTGGACAAGCATGGTAAGGGTTACGACGATGGAAAATCGTTGATAGACGATTATATAACTAGAGAAGAAATTTGGGCTTGTACTTCATGTAATGCTTGTACAGAGGCCTGCCCTATAAACATTGATCCATTATCTATTATTCTAGATCTTAGAAGATATGCAGTAATGGAAGAATCTTCAGCACCAACAGAGTTGAATATGATGTTTACAAATGTTGAGAATAATGGAGCGCCATGGCAGATGCCATCTGCAGATCGTTTGAACTGGGCAGAAGAAGAATAATTGATTAAGACTCGAATTAGATGCAAGAAAAGATAGTAGTACCAACAATGGCCCAAATGGCCGCAGAAGGAAAACAACCAGATGTGTTGTTTTGGGTAGGTTGCGCAGGAAGTTTCGATGATCGTGCAAAGAAAATTACAAAAGCATTTGTTAAGATTCTTCATCAAGTAGGCTTGTCTTTTGCTGTTTTAGGAACAGAGGAGTCTTGTACTGGAGATCCTGCTAAAAGAGGAGGGAATGAATTTCTTTTTCAGATGCAGGCAATGATGAATATAGAGGTATTGAATGCTTATGAGGTAAAGAGAATTGTTACTACTTGCCCTCATTGTTTTAATACATTAAAAAATGAATATCCGGAATTAGGAGGAGAATATGAGGTTGTTCATCATACCCAACTAATTCAGGAATTGTTGGATAATGGTCGATTGACTATTGAAGGAGGAGCATTCAAAGGTAAAAAAATCACCTTCCATGATCCTTGCTATTTAGGTAGAGCCAATAATGTATATGATGCTCCAAGAGTATTGATGCAAAAGCTAGATGCTGAATTGGTAGAAATGAAGCGTTGTAGAACAAAAGGTCTTTGTTGTGGTGCCGGTGGTGCCCAAATGTTTAAAGAACCGGAGAAAGGAGAGAAAGACATCAATGTGGAACGTACAGAGGAGGCTTTAGCTACAGGAGCAGATATTATTGCAACTGGTTGTCCATTCTGTAATACAATGATGACTGACGGAGTGAAAGGAAAAGAAAAAGAGGGAGAGGTCGAAGTATTGGATCTTGCTGAGATGATCGCCCAAGCACAAGATTTATAGGTATGTTTATTCCATTTGAAGAGCTGAATAGCGAAAGTAGAATCTGGATTTATCAATCGAATAGATTGTTTTCAGATCAAGAAAAGAAAGAGATTAGCGAGCGATTGAATACTTTCTGCACTAGTTGGGAGGTACATGGTCAAGCATTGCCAACCTCGTTTGAAATAAAATACAACCAATTTATCATATTGGCAGCTGATGAAAGTAATTTGAAGGCTTCGGGTTGCTCTATAGACAGTTCTGTGAGATTGATAAAGGAAATTGAAGGGCTGTATAAGGTTGATTTGTTTGATCGACTGAATATTGCCTTTAGAAAGGAGAATGAATTAGAAACCTGTAATATAAATACTTTTAAACTGCTTTTATCTGAAGGAAAGGTAAATGGAAGTACTTTGGTATTCAATAATATGGTTACTATAAAAAAAGATTTGAATGATAAATGGGAAGTTCCAGTTACGGAAAGTTGGCATAAACAACTTCTAGGAGTTTAATTAATTTATCATTGTAGTGTAAAAGGTCGTTTGTTTCAAACGGCCTTTTTTTTGCTTTAAACAAAGGATTATTGAAAAATAACCAAATAAAGGATAAAAAGGTCTTTTAATGTAACATATGTCATATAATATCTGATTCAAGCTGTTTAAATTTGCTTTATAATTCAACGTAAGTAAACTGAATCATCACATAAAGCAAAGATATTATGGCTGTTACAAGTGAATTCTTGAAAGGATATATAGAGAATGGAATGAGTTATGAAGCTTATCGTAATTTAATTGATGAACGACAAAAGGAAGGAAGATCGACAGCTGTAGAAGATAATCCAGACAGAATTCATTATACCTCTCTAAATATTAAACGTATGGACAGGGTAGATAAAAAAGTGGATCTACTTGATAGTGTCAATTTACGTTTGTTAGGATTAACAGGACAGTATACTTTTTTATTATTGGCAGAGAGCTGGTGTGCTGATGCATCACAGATTGTTCCTGTTATAGCTATGATTGCACGCAATTCTTATCAGATAAATTTAAAGATCATATTGAGGGATGAAAATTTACCTCTTATGGATGAATTTTTATCCAATGGAGGAAGAGCTATTCCCAAATTGTTGATTATTGATAGAGAAGATGGTAACGTGGTAGCAGAATGGGGAGCAAGACCAAAAGTGGCAGTCAATATGGCGAAGGCTTACAAGGAACAGCATGGTAAAATTGATGAAGCTTTTAAAATAGAACTTCAGAAATGGTACAATAAAAATAAGGGTATAGCCATACAAGAGGAAATACTTGAAGTGATGGAGGAAGTGGAAGAAAAAGTATTGGTATAGTATGGAGTTATTTATGGAAAAGGTGACTGAGCTAAGGCCAGGACACCCCTTGAAAGTATATTACGAAGAAGGAGAAAAGATTCACGATTTATTGCTTGAGTTTCAAGGATTGGATATACCGAATGAATTTCAGGTGTTCTTTAATTTATTCAACCAATTAGGTGAAATAGAACGTCGATTTAGAAGGAAAGAGAATCAATTATTTCCTTATCTTGAAAAACATGGTTGGCACGGACCTAGCCAGGGAATGTGGTCTTTTCACGATACTTTAAGAGAGCAAATAAGAAATATTCGTGCAAAGATTAATGAGCGTGAATTGGAGCAGTTGCCTAGTTTAATGGATTTCTTAATCCAAGGAATTAATAGGTTGATGCATATTGAGGATATCAGACTTTTCCCTACTTCGTATTCTTTGTTGACTGAGTCAGACTGGAAAGACATGAGAAGTGGTGATGAGGAGATAGGTTGGGCATTGATTGATGTCCCAGTTCCTTATCCAGCAAAAGAAGATTATATCCATCCATCCCAAGATAAAATTGCTAGAACATTGCCTTTCGATACAACAGGTAAATTCCACTACGATGAAGGATTTCTTTCACCAGAACAAGTGAACTGGATGTTGAAATTTATTCCTATAGATCTAACCTATGTGGATGAAAATGATAAGGTGATTTTTTATAATCGTGGAGAAGATAGAGTCTTCCCACGAAGTGCTGGAATCATAGGTCGTGAAGTACGATTCTGTCATCCTCCAAAGAGTGTTGGCATGGTATTGAAAATTCTAGAGGAATTTAAGAAGGGAACCAAGGATACTGCTGAGTTTTGGATAAATTTTAAAGATAGAAAAATTCATATTCGATATTTTGCGATTAGAGATGAGGATAAAAATTATAAAGGTGTGTTGGAAATGTCTCAGGATATTACCGAAATCCAACAACTAGAAGGGCAAAAGAGATTATTAGAATGGGAGTAAATTTTTAAAAAGGGTTAATTTAATTATACATTTTTGTTTTCATATCAAATTACAAATAGTGTATTTACTCCTTAAGCTCCACCAGTTATTGGTGGGGCTTTTTCTTTTTTGTAATTGCAGTTCTTCGAAAATGCAGTGATTCATAAAAAAAAAACTTATTTTTAATAGGAACATTGTAATTTCAATTGGAATGATGGATTTATCAGAAATTAATATTGATGATTATTTGTATGATGGGCTACTAGCTCTTTTGGCCATATTTGGTTTAGTTGTTATCATTTATTTTATCAATAGATTTTTCAAATGGGTTTATGGGAAAGTAGGAGAGATTCTTTCTAAAAAGGTAAAAGGGATTAAAATAAATAATTACGATTTGCTTACTCCAGAGTATTTGGAGCGTGTGGTTGTGGCTATTATCAAAGTTATTAGGATATTAATTTTGATCATTATAGTCTATATTTGGCTTCCTATTTTATTCAGTATTTTCCCTTGGACTAAAGGAATTGCTGAGCAACTCATCAATTTTGTTGTTGAGCCCTTACAGTTTATTGGATATTCCTTCATTGATTATCTCCCTAATTTATTCATGGTGGTTATTATCATTTTTTTGATGAAAAAATTGATGGGGGTAGCTGAATTCTTAACGAAGGAGGTAGAAAAGAAAAAATTGAGAATACCTGGTTTTTATCCAGAGTGGGCTCGCCCAACTTATAATTTATTACGATTTTCTCTTTGGTTATTTACAGTGGTAATTATATTCCCCTATTTACCAGGGTCTGGTTCAGCTGCTTTTCAAGGAGTATCTATCTTTATTGGGGTACTACTATCTTTGGGGTCTACTTCCATTGTAGCTAATGCCGTAGGTGGATTTATGATCATTTATATGCGGCCTTTTGTGGTTGGTGATATTATTAAGGTAGGAAATACTACAGGAAAGGTTATTGGAAAAAACTTATTGGTCATTAGAATATGTAATGCAAAGAATGAAGATATCACCATTCCTAATAAAACTATTGTAGAAAGTGAAATTATTAATTATAGTTCCGATGCTCTAGAGAAAGGGATTTTTGTACATGTTACATTGACCATTGGTTATGATGTGCCTTGGGCTCATGTGCATAGAGCAATGCTATCTGCTGCCAGGGCCACAGATGGTATTTTGGAAAAACCAGAGGCATTTGTTCTCCAAAAGGCACTTAATGATTTTAATGTGTCCTATGAAATTAACGCTTATACCAACCAAGCAGAGAAATTACCACAGATTTATTCTTTATTGAATAAGAATTTACAAGAGAGTTTTAATCAGGCAGGTATTGAAATATTGTCTCCACATTATCAAGCAAATCGTGATGGGAATGCTTCCACTATTCCTAAAAAGAGCGAAGGAAAAACAGGATTCGTACAATAGTATATGGAATTAGAAGAAGTATTAAAAGTATTGGATCAGTTGGCTGATCCTAAAAAAGTACTGTTTAAGGAAAAGAAATTTGGGATCAAGCCTAAAAATAGTTTAGGAATTTATCATAAGGATTTAAAAGAGTTGGCAAAGAAAATTGGTCATGATGATCAATTGGCCTTAGCACTCTTTGATACAGAAATATATGAAGCAAGAATACTCTGCAGTAAAATTTTATCTCCCAAAAAGGTGACAAGTGAATTAGCAGAGAAAATGGTGGTCGTATTCGAAACCTGGGAAATTTGTGATTCTTTCTGTATGGGGCTTATTTCTAAAAGTGATGTTGCATTGACCAAAGCCATGCAGTGGGTGAATAGGCCAGAGGAGTTTGTCAAAAGAGCTGGTTTTGTTTTAATGGCCTCTTATGGATTTGCCGATAAAAAGGCAGATAATAGAATTTTTGAAGAATTCCTATCCCTTCTTCCTGATCATATTAGAGATGATCGGATTTATGTAAAAAAAGCAATTAATTGGGCTTTGAGAAATATAGGTAAGCGAAATATTGATCTTCATCAAAATGCCTTGAAACTGGCTTATGAAATTCTGAATGTAGACAAGCCTTCTGCTCAGTGGATAGCGAAAGATGCTATTAAGGAGTTGGAAAAGTCAGGATTGACTATATTAGGTTATCCTAGAGGGCAATATATCAGAACAAAAATGCCCTAGTTATCTAAGGCACCTTCATCAATCCAAGCTTTTATTTGATTGATCTCACAAATAGGAAGTTTTGGCAGATTAAAAGGCATTGGAGTATAGCTTGGTTTGTGATCGATTACTCCCAAAAGATCTCCATTGAGGGCCAGATTTCGAATTTGATTGTAGTTGGTTATACTAACTTCACCTTGTGGAGTAATACCATTGTGGCAACCTTCACATCTTTTGTTGATTATGGGGTATATCGTTAAAGTATAGGTGATATCTAGGGAATCACAGTCAGTACATATTAAGTTTTCCGCTCCTTGATTAATCCAATCTCTTATAAGATTTACCTGGTTTAGTGTTAATGGGGTTTCAGGATATGGAGGCATCTCGTTATCTTCCAATACGTCATAGAGTTCAGAGTCTTCAGCATTATTTGGGGTTACAATTTCTTCATTCGTAGCATTTTTCCATGAAGTCAAGTTCACACCTTTTTGAGCTGTACTGTCATCGTGACAACCACTTTTTGCACAATTGGATTGAAAAATGGGTAGGATATCTTTTTCAAAATATATAACATCTGGATCACAAGGGATGTCTTCATTGAAGTCTTCTAAATCAATAGGATCAATGCGACAATTATATAAAACACCAATAATTAGGATAAATAATACCTTAGGATTAAAAATTATTTTCATTTTTAATTTTGCTTAGACACTTTGATATACTCGAGTTTCATTAGAATTTTAATTTCATTACAAGTTAAGCATATTCTTCTAAATATAGTTTGGAACGAATTATGCATAAGTAATTGTGAAAATTAGTTAAAATCATAATTTAATAGTTGTTTTTTTTTAATAAGTTTTTTTTGAAATAATGAATTACTTGGTTGAAATGAAAATAAATTCATTTCGGTTTAACTGTTTATCAGTTAAATATAAAAGAGGCTATTTCTTGGGGAGATAGCCTCTTTTTAATTTACTGTTCAGAACATTTGAAAAATCTCTTTTGCCAATTCATCCAACTCATATAGATTTAGGGATTGTGCTCCGTCGGAAATCGCCATTTCTGGATGAGGGTGAGCCTCAATGATTGCACCATGTGCACCGGCTGCCTTTTTTCAGTGTGCTTGGCATCCATTATTTCTGTGATGATTGCTATATTTTTGGTGGAGAAAATTTGATGTATCAATTTGTTCTTCCTTTTCCAAAGAGCAGGGGCCTGCAATAAGAACCTTGGAATAATCATTAATTCTAGTTCCAATATTTAGCCTAACGACCGAAGGATGTATTTTCTATTTCGAGGATACCAACTTGTATTTTTTTGAAAACCTATTAACATCCTGTACCAGTGCTAATTGTGCTATTTTTCGTATATCGAAAGGACTTTGAAATGGTAATTATATATTTGGCCTTTTGAGTTCTTAGAAAGCTCGAATTTATATTGAGATCTCCTAGGAAGGATCTGATATTTCCATTAAATCTCCTTTTTTAGGAGTTTTTTCTAAAATGATAAAATATTTTATTCATTTCTTTGGGCTTAATTTCTTCAAAATCGACCTCAATTCCCTCTATAGAATTCAAAACTTCAGCCTCTTTATCCCAAGAATATTTAACTTGTTCTTTGGTGATGATGGAAGGAAATTGATAGGCTAAAAATACCCCAGTTAGTGCTCCAAAAAGGTGATTTTCCCATGAGATTCTCAGACTTTCAGGCATAGGGAAAATACCCCAAATAAGACTCCCATAAAATAGACATACTATTAATGTGATAACAGAAGTTTTATTGTCTTTGGTGAAAACGCCATTAAAAACGAGATAAGATGCCAAAGCATAAAGCCATCCACTTGCACCAATATGGTAACTTGTTCTACTACCAATCCATCCCATCATTCCTGTTATTAGAAAGGACCAAATCATAATTTTTGTTCCATTTCTAGGGAAAAAGAAATAGAGCATGAAGGACAAACTAAAAAATCCTGTAACATTATTTATTAGGTGAGTGTAATCTCCATGTAGAAATGGAGAAAAAAGAATTCCCGGTAAATTTTGAATCCTTCTAGGGTATAAACCGAAAGTATACCAAGATGTGTCAAAGTGTTCTTCAAGTAGCTTTACACCTATCATTAAGGCGCATAAAATGAAGGGGATTATTGCGGCTTGTACAATTTTATATAAAAAGCTTTTCTGTGCTTTAGGCATATAGTCTTTTTTGGATAATGAAATTTATTATATTTGTCTCTAATAGCTGCCAAACGCGGTTATTTTAAACTTATATAGAGCTATGCAAAAATTCATCCGTATTTTCGGTTTATTTCTTTTTATTCTTTCTTTAGGAGCTTGTGTTAAAGAGGAAATTACAACTTTTGAAGAGAATATTTTTAAAAATTGGAGACTTCAAGAAGAGAAGATTTATTTTTACAATTCAGAAATTGAATTGGATACTTTGATATTTACAGGTGAATTTGCAGAAGACACTTTGATTACCATAGATTTTGGTAATGATGATTCAGTAACTGTATTTGATAGTTACCTTTTTATTGATCAAAATGGGGAACTACGTTACGATACCCTTGAGTTTTCAAGGTTTCAATGGGAAGAGAAAGGAGATGAAGAACTCTTAATTGGTAATGATATTTTTGAGATATATTACCTGGTGAATGACGAGTTAATCTTACGAAAATATACTTTAGATTCAGATAATAATCAGTATCCATATCGAATAGAACATAGAACCTATAGTCCTTTTACAGAAATCAACTTAATGGCGTTAGATACCATTGAAGTATTCTAAAAAAAAATCCCGATTATTAATCGGGATTTTTTTTGCTCTTAGTTGAAACAGATGTCAGGATCTATTTCAGTACCTGACAAAAAGTCCTTACTTGCCTGAAGATATGGATGCATATAAACATCATCTTCAATAAATGGAACTTCTTCTCTATAGAAGGCTAGAAAGCTTTCTAATACATCTCCTGTTTTCTCTTTTCTAAATTGTAGCGCTTGAGATGCATTCATAAGTTCAATACCTAGAACTTGAAGCGTATTCTCAATTACCTTATATAATTTGGTAGCAGCGTTAGATCCCATACTTACGTGATCTTCCTGTCCATTTGAAGAAACAATAGAATCAATAGATGCAGGAGTACAGTATTGTTTATTTTGAGAAACAATAGATGCCGCTGTGTACTGAGGAATCATAAATCCTGAATTCAACCCTGGATTAGCTACTAGATAAGCTGGAAGGCCTCTTTCTCCACCGATCAACTTATAGGTTCTTCTTTCAGAAATATTGGATAGTTCAGAAATGGCAATTGCTAGGAAGTCAAAACTTAATGCAAGTGGTTGTCCATGGAAGTTTCCGCCTGAAATAACTCGATCCTCGTCAACAAAAATATTTGGATTATCAGTAACAGAATTTATTTCTGTCATCAATACTCTTTTTACATAGTCAATAGCATCTTTACTTGCTCCGTGAACTTGTGGTACACAACGGAAAGAATATGGGTCTTGAACTTGTTCTTTTTCTCTATGAATTAATTCACTTCCTTCAAGGAATTCACGAACACGAGCCGCTGTCTTTAGCTGGCCATTGTGAGGTCTTATATAGTGTGTGAAGTCCTCAAATGCTGCGTAAAGACCATCAAATGCATCCAAAGAAATGGCCGCAATCATATCAGAGAAATAACTGATTCTGAAAGATTGAACCAATGACCAAAAACCATAAGCACTCATGAATTGAGTTCCATTTAAAAGGGCTAGACCTTCTTTTGATTTCAAGTGAATGCTTTCCCAGTTATTAGCCTTTAGAGCTTCACTAGCCATTATCTTTTCCCCATTCATATACACTTCACCTTCACCAAAAAGTGGTAAAGCTAAATGCGCTAATGGAGCTAAATCCCCAGAAGCACCTAAGCTTCCTTGTTGGTAAACAACAGGTAAAATATCCTCATTGAAGAAATCAATCAATCTATTGATCGTTAGCAATTGAACACCGGAATGTCCATAAGATAAAGATTGGATCTTAAGGAAAAGCATGATCTTAGTGATTTCCTGAGGAACCTCATCACCTGTACCGCATGCATGAGATATTACTAGATTTTTCTGTAATCGCTCTAAATCGGCATCATTGATTTTGTGATTGCACAAGGATCCAAATCCTGTATTAATCCCATAAATGGTTCTACCAGAATTTCTGATTTCTTCATCTAGGTAATTTCTACATTTAAGAATTGCTTTTTCGGCCTCTTCTGAGAGTTTTAATTTTTTTCCTTCATTGATGATAGCATATACCTTTTCTAGGGTTAAGCCATCTGAAGAAATAATATGAAAATCTTCCATAATTTAGTTGCCTTTTAAATGGTCAATAAGTTCGTTTATTCCTATGGTGATTTGATCACCACTTTGCATGTTCTTTAATTTTACTTGTTGAGTTTGCATTTCATCCTCACCTACAAGTATTACCCATGGGATTTCTTTTTTATCAGCATATCCCATTTGCTTTTTCATCTTGGCATTGTCAGGGTATAATTCTGACGAAATACCTGCTAATCTTAATGACTTAAGAATTTTCTGGCAGTATAATGCCTCAGACTCTCCAAAATTTATAAACAATACCTCTGTAGAAGTTTTATTGAATTTTGGGAATCTATCTAATTCATCTAATACTAGGTAAATTCGGTCTAGACCAAATGAGATACCTACACCAGAGACATCTTTTAAACCAAAAATTTCAGTAAGGTTGTCATAACGACCACCACCACCAATACTACCTAACTTTACCTCTTTAGAAACCACTTCAAAGATAGCTCCAGTATAATAGTTTAATCCTCTAGCAAGGGTAAGGTCCACTTCCAATTCAGCACTTCCTAGGGCCAATTCCTTGGTAGCATTTAGAATGAATTCCAATTCTTCAACCCCTTTGCTTCCTGTTTCAGAATCCTCGAATAAGGATTTTAGGATGTTCAATTTATCTTGATTGTCACCTTCAAAATCGAGTAATGGGCTGATGGTATCAATGGCGTTTTGGTTGATGCCTTTTTCAAGCATTTCCTTGGTGACACCTTCTTTACCAATTTTATCTAATTTATCAAGAGCTACCGTAAAATCGATTAGTTTATCTTGAACTCCACTCACCTCTGCAAGGCCAGACAAGATTTTGCGGTTATTGATTTTAATAGCCGTTTTCAATCCTAATTTGGTGAATACAGTATCGTATAGTTGAATCAATTCTACCTCAGACCATAAAGAGTCTGATCCTACTACATCGGCATCACATTGAAAAAACTCTCTGAATCTACCTTTCTGAGGTCTATCCGCTCTCCATACAGGTTGTATTTGAGAGCGTTTGAAAGGAAATGTAATGTCGTTTCTGTGTTGTACAACATAACGAGCAAAAGGAACTGTTAGGTCATAACGTAGCGCCCTTTCTGAGATATCCTTTGTCAGTAGTTTTGAATCTCTATTAGCCATAGCATTTTCATCTGCTTTGGCTAAATAGTCACCACTGTTCAAGATTTTGAAAATCAATCGATCTCCTTCATCTCCATATTTACCCATCAATGTCTCCGATTTTTCGAAGGATGGAGTTTCAATTGGATCGTATCCAAAAGATTGAAAACATTCACGCATAACAGAAAAGAGGAAATTTCTTTTCAGCATTTGTTCCGGTGAAAAATCACGGGTACCCTTAGGTATGGATGGTTTCATAACAGTATATGATTTAAGGCATTGCCTCTATTTTATTTTCTTTTTTTTGATCCAGAATACATCGAATATCCTACAAACTTACAAGGTATCTTACCTTGGAATAGGTCGATTTTTTTATCTGGTTTTAGCCCTATATTTTTCACAATACTTGTTTCAGGACTTATAAACCAAGCTGTGGATCCTTGGTAATAGTTTTTCAATGTATTCCCAATCTCGCCATAAAAAGCCTCGATATCTACTACAATCCTTTTATTGTAAGGAGGATTACAAATAATAAAGAAATTCTCATCGTTGGAATCAGACTCTAGAAAATCCATTTCTAGAACCTCAACTTTATCTTCTAGAAAGAGGTTACCAAGATTTTGTTTTGTCTGGCGAATGGCATCAGGATCATTATCAAATCCATAAATTTTACATGGCATATCTTGAATCTTATCGATGGCTGCACCACGGATAGTACTCCATAATTCTTCATCAAAATTTTCCCAATTCATGAAGCCGTAAGTTTTACGGTTGATACCTGCAGGTATATTACATGAAAGCATTGCAGCCTCGCAAAGAATAGTTCCAGATCCACACATTGGATCAAGAAGATTACCTCTTCCATGCCAACCTGATAACTTGATCAATCCTGCAGCCATTACTTCATTGATAGGAGCTTTGAAAGCTTCCGTTTTGTATCCTCTTTTAAATAATGGGGCACCCGAAGAATCTAAATAAACCGTTGCTTCTTTGTCTTTTACATAAACAAAGATTTTGATGTCTGGATTTTCCTTATCTACGTTTGGTCTTTTATCTAATTTTTCACGAAAACAGTCAGCAATAGCGTCTTTCGTAAGTAAAGCTGCAAAGTGTGTATTACTAAAAGAAAGTTCATCAGCGACTACATTAACAACAAATGTTTGATCTACGCTGAATAAGCTAGTCCAATCGAAGGATTTTACTTTTTTGTAATACTTATCTTCATTAAAGAAACGAAAATCAAAAAGTGGAACAGAGATACTCAAAGCTGTTCTTAGGCAGAAATTAGCTTTGTAAAGAAATCCGAGGTCACCCACAAAGGAAACGGCACGGTTTAATTTTGTAACATTTTTGGCACCTAGTTTTCTCAATTCATCAGCCAAGACCTCTTCCATTCCAAAGAATGTTTTGGCCAACATTTGACTGTCCTCATTTACACTTATTAGTTCCATTGTTTCTTTTTCTTAGTTTTTGAGCACAGCTCAATAGCATGCAAAAAAAAGGGACTCAATGAGCCCCTTTGATAAATATGTTGAGATCCCTTAGGATACCAATTTTTTTACTAGGTCGGCAGCATCTTGTAGAAGAATTGCCGAATGGACTTCTAATCCACTGTCATCAATTATTTGCTTAGCTTCTTCGGCATTAGTACCTTGAAGTCTAACGATAATTGGTACATTCAATCCGTCGATGTTTTTACACGCATCAACTACCCCTTGAGCAACACGGTCACATCTTACGATACCACCAAAAATGTTTACCAAGATAGCTTTTACGTTGTCATCTCTAAGGATGATTCTGAAAGCTTGCTCAACACGTTTTGCATCAGCAGTACCACCAACATCTAAGAAGTTAGCAGGGTTACCACCGGACAATTTGATGATATCCATAGTAGCCATTGCAAGACCAGCACCGTTAACCATACAACCAACGTTTCCGTCAAGGTTAACGAAGTTCAATCCGTATTCACCAGCTTCTACTTCGATAGCATCTTCTTCACGCGTATCTCTTAATTCAAGGTAATCCTTGTGACGGTACATTGCGTTGTCATCGATAGTTACCTTTGCATCAACAGCGATGATTTTATCATCAGATGTTTTCAATACTGGGTTAATTTCGAAAAGTGACGCATCAGAACCAACATATGCATTGTATAATGAAGTCACGAATTTTGTCATAGCTTTAAAAGCAGCACCAGACAATCCTAGGTTGAAAGCAACTTTACGCGCTTGGAACCCTTGAATACCTAAACTTGGATCGATTTCCTCAGTAAAGATTTTCTCTGGAGTAGATTCAGCAACTTGTTCAATGTCCATACCACCTTCAGTAGAGTACATGATCATGTTTCTACCAGTCTGACGGTTCAACAATACTGACATATAGATTTCAGAAGTTTCGCTTTCTCCTGGATAATACACATCCTCAGCAACCAATACTTGGTGTACTTTTTTCCCTTCAGCAGAAGTTTGAGGAGTTACCAAATCCATACCAATGATGTTTGAAGCGTGTTGATTAACTTCATCAAGGTTTTTGGCAAGTTTTACACCACCACCTTTACCACGTCCACCGGCATGCACCTGTGCTTTAATTATGTGCCAACCAGTACCCGTTGTTTCAGTCAATTTTTTTGCAGCTTCTACAGCCTCTTCAGGAGTTGTAGCAACTAGACCTCTTTGTATTGCTACTCCGAAGCTAGCTAATATTTCTTTTCCTTGATATTCGTGTAAATTCATCTCTGTCTTAAGATTTATGTAAGCAGGGCAAAAATAGACTATTGTATCCAATTAGAAAAAATATTATTATATAATTATTCTCTAATAAGTCGATTAAATTTCAATTTTCTCGGCTCTCTCGCACGAAATAAAACTTCATTAACAAGAAATATAATTTCCATAGTCTCAGAAATAGGTTCAATAAAATTTATTGGATATTTTTGAGGCTTAATTTAAAATTAGTGTTTTAGGTGAAAAATTGGATTTTAATTTTTCTTTTGGGCTGTGTTACAGTGTCTTTAGGGCAAGAAAGAAAACAACTCGAAGCTGTTCGTGTTGAAGACAAAATGAGGATTGATGCTATTCTTAATGAACCTATTTGGAATAGGGTAAAAAAAGGGTCTGACTTTAAGGAGCAAAGTCCAAATAACGGTTTCCAAATTGATAAAGAGGATCAAACAGAAATAAGTGTTTGTTACTCTGATAATTCTATATTCTTTGGACTGATAATGAAAGATGCAGCTCCAGATTCAATATTGAAAGAATTGGGATTTAGAGATGAATTTGGAAAAAATAATGACTGGGTAGAAATAAGGTTATTTCCTTATGATGATGCTCAAAATAAATTCACTTTTAATCTCTCTGCTGGAAATATTCAGATTGATCAAAAAAATGGGGACGCTTCCTGGAATGCTATTTGGAATTCTCAGGTCAAAATCACAGATAAAGGATGGGTAGCTGAGATAGAAATTCCATTTTCATCTCTTCGTTTTCCAGATTCAGATGTGCAATCTTGGGGAATGAATATTGTGCGTCATAAAAGAAGGACTCGTCAAACAAGTTCTTGGCAATTTATGGATGCTTCTATTGGAAATGATGATTTGCAAACAGGTGTTTTAGAAGGTGTTAAAGGGTTGGAGACACCTATTAGATTATCCTTTTTTCCTTATTTTACGATATCACATGATGAGAAATCTTCATCAAATCCTAATATGATTGGTGGTTTAGATTTGAAGTATGGTTTGTCCAATAGTTATACATTGGATATGACTCTTGTTCCAGATTTTGGACAGTCAGATTTTGTAAATGAAGTGCACAATATTTCTCCATTTGAAGTAAGATTGGATGAGAATAGAGATTTTTTTACAGAGGGTACTGAATTATTCAATCAGGGAGGTCTCTTTTATTCAAGAAGGATTGCAAATGGTAATCTGAATAGTAGTCAGAGTTTATTGAATGAGAATGAAGAAATTAATGGTGAAATTAAACAACCAAAATTATTGAATGCCTTTAAGTTGTCTGGGAGGTCTGATGAAGGATTTGGTACAGGTTTTTTTAATGCCATTTCTTTAGAAAATGATCTGGATTTGAAAGATACTTTATCTAATGAAATACGGAATGTTGTTTTAAATCCTCTCACAAATTATTCCGTTTTTGTAGTGGATAAGGCCTTTAAAAATGGATCTAGTTTAGCCATGGTGCATACCTATGTTGGAAGAGAGGGTAGTGCTAGGGATGCTTATACCTATGCCTTATTAGGGAAAACCTTTTTGAATAAGGATCAATTTATGATTTCAGGTGCTTGGAAGCAATCTCATTTATTCATGGAGTCGTCAAATAAGTCTGGTTTCAATTCGGGTTTTAAATTAGAAAAAATTGCTGGGAAATTGAATTATAGCCTCTGGCAGGAAACTACCTCAGACAACTATGATATTAATGATTTGGGTTATATCGATATCAACAATAAGTACAATTTTAATGGTTCTGTTCGTCTTAGAGAACTTACGGCGAATGAGAAAAGAATCAATGGACAAATTGAGGCTCGTACCAATCTAAATTATATTTACTCACCTAATTTATTTGTTAGTTGGGATATCAGTTTATCGGCTAATGAAACGACTCATAAATTCCTAAGCCATGGTTTGAATACCAATTTCCGATTAATGGAGAAAACAAATTATTATGAAGCTCGTACAGGGGGTTTTAACCATAAATTCATTACTGGACCTTCTGTATATGCGCAATATTGGTTTTCTCCAGATTATAGAAAAAAGTTGGCTGTTGATGGAAATGTAAGTGTTTATAATCGTTCAGATCATGGACATCAGAGTGTAGGTTATCGTTTGGCTCCCCGTATTAGGGTGAGTAATAATTTATCTTTTGTTTTGGATATACGACATAATTTCGATCGTAATCATGTAGGATGGACTGCATTTATTGATGATGAGGGAGGAAATATTAAAGGCTTTTCAGAGGATGTCGAGGAAATCATCTTTGCCAAGCGAGAACTGAAAACCTTTGTTCATGAGATTACAGGGCAATACCATTTGAACTCTAAATTATCATTCAGCGTCCGAATGAGACATTATTGGCGTGATTTGAGAAATACTTCCTTTCATGCTTTAGAAGATGGATTATTAGAGGATACTTCTTATGATGGGTTGGATGAAAATAATGATACGAAACATGATTTGTCATACAATAGTTTTAATGCTGATTTTGGCTGTGTTTGGAGATTTGCCCCAGGAAGTGAAATGAGTTTATTATTGAGGACTTCGTATTTAGATAATTTTAATTATTCAGAGAACAATTACTTTGAAAATACTCAAGAAGTATTAAATTCAAACCTGAATAACTTAGTTTCGCTGAAGGTTCTATACTTTCTGGACTATAAGAAAATCAAAAACACCTTTTTAAAATCATGATACAACTGCAAAACATTCATAAGTCTTTCAATAGCTTAGAAGTAATAAAGGGTGTTGATCTTATAATCGAACCAGGAAGTATTACAAGTATAATGGGAGCATCTGGAGCAGGGAAATCAACTTTGCTTCAAATGATGGGGACGCTTGATATTCCTGATAATGGAAAGGTTCTTTTTGATGACGTGGACATCACTAGTTTGTCGAAAAAAGAATTGTCAAAATTTCGAAATGAGAATATTGGTTTTATCTTTCAGTTTCATCATCTATTGCCAGAATTTACTGCTCTTGAGAATGTAGCTATGCCTGGATATATTGCGCATGGGAATAAGAAGCAAGCAGAGACGAAGGCAAGAGCTCTATTGAATAAATTAGGTTTAGGAGACAGGGAAGGGCACAAGCCAAATGAATTGAGTGGAGGAGAACAGCAACGTGTAGCTATAGCCAGAGCATTATTGAATGATCCTAAAGTTATTTTAGCTGATGAGCCATCCGGAAATTTGGATTCCACCAATGCTCGTGAATTACACGAATTATTTATACATCTTAGAGATGAATTCAACCAGACTTTTGTGATTGTTACCCATAATGAAGAATTGGCAAAATATGGTGATCGTTTACTTTTTATGGAAGATGGAAAAATAGTGGAGAAATAGCATTAAGCTTTAATTTTCAACGATATATAAATCCATGTGGACTAATGAAATATTTAGTTAGCATGGATTTTTTATTTTATATGATACTTAGATCAAAATGGATGAAATATTCACCAAGGATTGAAGATTAAAATAATAATAGAATAAATATATTCGCACTATGGAAAATTGGATGGAAGAAAGTAAGCAGATCCTAAAAGATGTTTTTGGATACAATGATTTTAGACCCCTACAAAAGGAAATCATTTCTCATATTATGAAAGGAGAAGATGCCTTGGTATTGATGCCAACAGGGGGAGGTAAATCAATGTGTTTTCAGATTCCAGCCTTGGTGATGGACGGTACTTGTATTGTCGTGTCTCCTTTAATTTCCTTGATGAAGGATCAGGTAGGGAGTTTGAAAGCCAATGGTGTAAAAGCCGAATTTATTCATGGCGGATTGAATTTCAGTGAACAACAAAGTATTTTGAGTGATGCCTTAAATGGTAATATTAAGCTTTTATACATGTCTCCCGAAAGATTTATACAGTCAGATATTCACGATTTGATTTATAATGGAAATGTCAATCTTTTGGCTATTGATGAGGCACACTGTATTTCTGTTTGGGGTCATGATTTCAGACCAGAATATGCTAGTATCGGTAAGATAAAAAAGCATAAACCAGAATTGCCAATTATTGCCTTGACGGCAACTGCCGATGAAATTACCCGGGATGATATTCTGGATAAACTATATTTTAAGGACCAGGAAAATGTATTCCTAGCATCTTTTGATCGCCCAAATATCCATTTTTCTGTAGAGCCAGGTCAACAAAAATTTAAGCGCATAAAATCGTTTATTGAAGATCGACCAAACAGTTCAGGAATTGTATATTGTCTGAGTAGGAAAGAAACAGAGCGCTTAGCGAATAAATTACAAGGAGCTGGAATAGATGCCAGAGCCTTCCATGCAGGAATGAGCTTTGATACAAAAGATAAAATTCAGGATGATTTCATTACGGATAGATGCCAAATTATTTGTGCAACTATTGCATTTGGAATGGGGATAGATAAGCCAAATGTTCGTTGGGTAATTCACCATAATCTTCCTAAAAATATTGAAAACTACTTTCAGGAAGTAGGTAGGGCAGGGCGTGATGGCATTCCTTCAGAAGCCTTATTATTATATTCCTATTCCGATGTTCTTTTATGGAAAAAGATCAATGAGGAGTCTAGTCAAAAGGAGTTGTTGGATGCCAAATTGAATAGGGTCTTTGATTATGCTGAAGCTTCTATCTGTAGAAGGAAAATATTATTAAATTATTTCAATGAAACGGTAGAGTCTGACTGTGGTAATTGTGATGTTTGTGAAAATCCGCCGAAGATATTTGATGGTACCTTGCTTTCTCAAAAAGCGCTTTCTGCAGTGAAAAGAGCAAAGGAATCAATAGGTGGTAATGTATTGATTCATGTTTTGCGTGGTTCATTTAATGCAGAGGTTATGGAGAGAGGTTTACATGAAATTCCAACCTTTGGATTAGGGAAGGATTTGTCTTTCTATCAGTGGCAGCATTATTTGCTTCAAATGATCCAATTAGGGCTAATAGAGCCTAATTATAAAAATAGAAATAATCTTAAAGTTTGTGATTTAGGGAACCAAGTCTTATTCAAAAATAAGTCTATAAATCTGGTGACCTATGAGGAGAAGGAAAGGAAAGAGATTGTCAAAAAACAGAAAAAGAGTCCAGAGAAGAAATCATTATTCGATCTATTAAGGGCAAAGAGGATGGTTTTGGCTAACAAGGAAGGTGTACCTGCATATATGATTTTTGGAGATGCTACCTTGAAAGATATGGAGACGGCTATGCCTATTTCAATGGATGATATGGCTCATATTTCAGGTGTTGGAGCAGTGAAATTGGAAAAATATGGAGAAGAATTTATAGAAGTCATCCAGGCCTACTATAAGGAGTTGAAAGGAAAAGGAGATTCATTTAAACATAGTTGTAGCTTATTTAAGGATGGTAAGTCAATTGAAGAGATATCTAAGCTTAGAAATGTGAAAGAAATAACGGTTATTTCTCATTTAGCAGCAGGAATACAAAAAGGTCTAGATATGGATGTATCGAGCTTAATTTCTGAGGCAGAAAAGGAGGTGATCTTATCGACCTATTTGTTATTGGATAGACCAAAAGCAATGAAACCAATTTTTGAAGAACTAAATATGGCTTATTCCTATGCTAAAATTAGATTGGCTTTGGCATATGTACAAAATTAGGATTAAAATGTATTCCTATTAATGATGCTTGAAATATTCTTTTTTCACTATGTATTAATTTTATTTGTATATTTCTACAATTGTTATTCAATCTGTTTATATTTACAAATGTAACTTTTGTTGTTAAAATATGCTGATTCATTATTTCATTCTAAAGGGATGTAGAATCTGTGGAAAATGTTAACAGGAGTGGATTGTTTTAAAGAAGGAATGACCAAAATGGTTTTGAATTCTTAAATTATCAGATTACAAAAACTGAATAAAGAAATAGGAGTGGATATCCGTTATCGTTGATATCAATTCCATAAAAGATTATCATAAAAGTATCAAATTATGAGTACTGTTGATATGGTATTAAAAGGCATTCGCGTGTTGTTGGCTGAAGATTATTTAATGAATCAGCGATTAGTGACCATTATGTTAGAGACTAACGGAGCAATGGTGACAGTAGCCAATGATGGTAGGGAGGCATTTCATAAGGCAAAATCCAATGATTTTGATATTATTCTGATGGATTTGAATATGCCAAATATAAACGGTATCCAAGCGACCAAAATGATAAAAATGTTAGCCATAGAAACACCTATAATCTGTTTGACTGCTGATATTTCTGATAAAATTTCACAGAATATTTTAGATGCTGGAATGAAGGAAATAGTTTCAAAACCTTGCCAAATAGATGAATTGGTAAAAGTGATTTTGAAGTATTCGAGTATTGAATGAAAGTGCAATTCAGTAAATAAAGAGGAGTATTATTAAGCGTCAAACAGTAAGTTTGGGGCTTTTTTTATTGTTTTCAAAATGATAACTTTAGACAGTTAATTAAAGTGAAATTAGATTAATTAATATGCCTGATTTATTGGAAGTTTTTTTGAGTTCATTCAAAAGTTTTAGTAGTTATACATGGAATGAAATTATAGGTAATGTCAGTCCTTGGTATGTGAATTATTTTTGGTGGCTTGTTGCGCTTTCCATGATGGTTTGGGGTTTGGAAATTTTATTTCCCTGGAGGAAGAAACAGCCTATTATAAGAAAGGATTTTTGGTTAGATGCATTTTATATGTTTTTTAACTTTTACATCTTCAAGATCATCATATTCTTTGCTTTTTCAAATGTAGTAGAGTATTGGTTTACTAATATGGTAGGAGGGTTAGATCGGTTGATTCTTTTTGATACCAAGAAGTTAGGTCCAGTTTGGCAATTGATTCTATTCTTTGTTGCTTTAGATTTTGTACAATGGTTTACTCATATACTTCTTCATAGATTTACCTTTTTATGGCGTTTTCATAAGGTACACCATTCTGTAGAGCAGATGGGATTCGCAGCACATTTGAGGTATCATTGGATGGAGAATGTAATCTATACTCCGGTGAAATTTATAGCTATGATGTTGATTGGAAATTTCGATCCATCACAAGCATTTATTGTTTATTATATTGCTATTGCTATTGGTCATCTGAATCATGCCAATATTGATATTTCATATGGTCCATTCAAATATATATTTAACAACCCTAGAATGCATATTTGGCATCATGCTTATGCTTTGCCTGAAGATAGAAAGCATGGAGCAAATTTTGGAATTTCATTGAGTATTTGGGATTATATTTTTGGAACATCCTGTATTCCGAAAGATGGACGAGATATTAAGTTAGGTTTTAAGTCTATGGAGAAATTCCCAAAAGGTATTTGGGGGCAAATTCTTTATGCAATCCTTCCTTCTAAAAAGGAGTAAGAATAATAAATGTTTTAAGGGGTCTTTTATACAGAAATAACTATTAATTGTAATGTTTGCAAGAAAGTACAATGGAAAGTGCAAATTATGCAACGGTTAGCAATTTTTTTTCCGGTAATTTTATATTCAATGTTTAATGAAAAATTTTACCATATGTTTTTTAAAAGAAAGATTTCGGGTTTTTTAGTTTGGTGTTTTCTAGTAGTTGTTACTCTGTTGAGTTCTCCTGTTTCTGCGCAATGGATAGAGTCGAATTCTGTAGTTGTAACTGGTGGATGGGGATCTTTGGATTTAGCTTTCCCAGCAGAGGATGCGGCTTATATTACAGGTGATTTGGGTATTTTGTATAAAAGTAATAATCAAGGTGAGGATTGGGATGTGCAATATAATTTTGGACCGTTTTCAAGTTTGAATAGCCCGATATTTATCACTGCTGATACAGGATTTGTAAGTGCAAATGGTGGGATTCAGCGTACGTTTGATGGTGGTGTTTCATGGGCCAGTATAACTGATGTCTGGGGGCAAGGTGTTGGAATTCCTCTTTATAAGATTAAAGTAACAGATAGAGTTTTGATGGGGTCTTATGTACAAAATGACACTATGTTTATTATGAAATCTAATGATTTTGGTGATAGCTTTGATACATTTTTTGAATATGTAGCAACAGGAGTCCAACCCTTTATGTTCTCTTTTCTAGATACTCTTACAGGATTTTTAATCAATCCTTTAGAATTAGAAGAGATGTATAAAACTTCTGATGGTTTTTTGACCTTAGATACGATTTCAATTAGTACAGGTCCTATAGATTTAGAGCGATGCTTACATTATTCAGATGAGCAGAATGGTTATTTGTTTGGTGATGGGGGGGCGTTATCCAATCCATCTAGGACATGGAATGATGGAGGTTTCTTTTTCCCTATAGATTTGGATGGATTTGGGGTCTTACCAGTTTTAGATATGGATTTCGCCGATACAAGAATATTTGCATCTTCCTTGTACGGAGGGATCTATTATACAATTAATCAGGGTAGTTCCTGGGTGAAACAAACGACTCCAATAGAGGGGGTAGTTTCTTCTATAGATTTCCTGGATGAAAACAAGGGGATTGCGATTAGTGGAAATACTGTTTTATATACACAGAATGGTGGAAATATTGGACTGGAAGAAGAGGGGACTGGTTCCTCATTAATACACGTTTATCCAAACCCTACTTTTGATGAAATAAACCTATCTATGAATATAAATATGGAGGTAGATGAGATTAGGATATTAAATTTAGAAGGAAGTTTAATCAGTAAATATGAGCCTTCTGTGAAGATTATATCTTTAGTAAATTACCCCAATGGTGTTTATATCCTCGAGATAATATCCAAAGAGAAAATAATTGTGAAAAAAATAGTGAAATACTAAGAGGGAATAGAAAAAGCCAGTTCTATTATTGAACTGGCTTTATTATTATTTATTAAGTTTATCTTTAAGGTAGGGTGCTGTCTGAGATGCTTTCACCTTTGTTAAATCTTCAGGCACACCTTGGAACAATAATTCACCTCCGTTCTTACCACCTTCAGGGCCTAAGTCAATAATCCAATCTGCACATTTCAGTACATCTAGATTGTGTTCTATGACAATCAAACTATGTCCTTTTTCCAATAAGGCATCAAAAGATTTAAGTAATTTTTTGACATCATGGAAATGAAGACCTGTTGTAGGTTCATCAAAAATAAATAAGGTATGATCATGACTTCCTGATTTACTCAGGAAAGAAGCTAGCTTTATTCTTTGTGCTTCACCACCACTTAATGTACTAGAAGCTTGACCTAATTTTACATAACCCAAACCAACTTGTAATAGAGGGTAAAGCTTATTGGTGATCTTTTTTTGATCTTGTTGTTCAAAGAAGGTGTGGGCTTCATCTACAGTAAGATCCAATATCTCGAAAATATTTTTTTCTCCAAATTTGATGTCTAAAATCTGATCTTGGTATCTATGTCCTTTACAGTGTTCACAAGTGATGTGAAGGTCTGCCATGAACTGCATTTCAATGGTAACAATACCTTCTCCTTGGCAATTCTCACATCGACCTCCTGGTACGTTAAATGAGAAGTGTTTAGCTTTGTATCCCCTTTGTGCAGCTAGACTTTGAGATGCCAATAAATTTCTAATATCATCAAAAGCCTTGATATAGGTGACAGGGTTTGAACGACTCGATTTTCCAATAGGGTTTTGATCTACAAATTCTACATTTTGAATTCTAGATATAGCTCCATGGATAGATTCGTGTTTTCCAATTTTATGTCCATAACCACCTAATTGGCGATGAATGGAAGGGAAAAGAACGTCTTTGATTAATGAACTTTTTCCTGATCCACTTACTCCAGATACAGCAGTGAAACATCCCATTGGAATTGTGATATCAACTTGTTTTAGGTTGTGTTCACTTGCACCCTTTACATAGATGAAATCAATGGCTTGTCTTCTTACTTTAGGAACTTCTATGCTTTCCTTTCCTGTTAAGTATTTTGCGGTGAAACTTCTTTCACTATTTGGTAATTCATCATAGGTTCCGGTGAATACAATTTCTCCACCATGAGAACCTGCTTCAGGACCAATGTCAATAATATAATCTGCAGCCATCATGATGTCTTCATCATGTTCAACCACAATAACAGTATTGCCAATATCTCTCAACTTTTTCAGAACAGAGATTAATCGTTCCGTATCTTTTGAGTGCAGTCCAATACTTGGTTCATCCAAGATATATACCGAACCAACAAGGCTACTTCCAAGAGAGGTTGCTAGATTGATTCTTTGAGATTCCCCTCCAGAAAGACTATTTGATAACCTGCTTAATGTTAAGTAGGAAAGTCCAACATCAATAAGGAATCCTAATCTAGATTTTATTTCGTATAAAAGTCGTTTAGCGACCTCTTGACTATAGGTATCTAATTGTATTTCTTTAAAAAATAAAGACAGTTCATCTAGTGGGAGTTCGCCAAGAGTTCCTAAGTTTTGCCCTCCTACTTGAACATAATCGGTTTCCTTTCTTAGTTTTTTACCTTGGCAATCAGGACAGGTAGTTTTCCCTCTATATCTAGAAAGAATGACCCTGTTCTGTATTTTATAACTACTGCTTTCTAATTCTTCGAAATAGCTATTTAGTCCTTTATAGGCTCCTTTCCCATTCCAAACAATATCTTTTTCATCTTGACTAAGGTCTTCATAGGCTCTATGAATTGGGAGTCCTGTATTGAATAGAGCATCTTTCCATTCTTGTCCGCTATCCGTTTTCCAACATACAATGGCATCCTCAAAAAGAGATTTGCTATGAATTGGGATAATAAGACTTGAGTCTAGGCCAATTGTTCGTCCGAATCCTTCACAAGTAGGACAAGCTCCAAATGGACTATTGAAGCTGAAAAAATGAATATTGGGTTCTTGAAATAGAATGCCATCTAGTTCAAATTTATTAGAGAACCTCAGGTTTTCACCTTTAGAAATATTTTTGATCTCTAAATTTCCTTCACCTTCGTGAAAGGTTTGTTGTATAGAGTCGGCGAGTCTTTTTTTGAAGTTTTCATCTTTGCTGACCACCAAACGATCTACTATGACGAATTTATTTTCTTTTTTTAGATCTTTTTCAACAAGGTCATCTGTACTGACAATGTCTCCATCAATCCATACTCTGGCATAACCTTGCCCTAAGAGACTACCTTTGAATTGATCAAATTCTCTATCCTTATTATCGAAAGGAGCACAGATTAAAAATTTGTCTCCTTCATTCATTTTCATGATGCTATCCACCACGTTGCTCACGGTATGTTTCTTTACTTCCTTTCCTGATACTGGAGAAATAGTTTTCCCAATTCTAGAGAAAAGAAGTTTAAGGTAATCAAAGATTTCAGTAGAACTCCCTACCGTGGATCTAGGATTATTGGTATTCACCTTTTGTTGAATGGCAATAGTAGGAGATAGTCCTCTGATATTATCCACATCAGGTTTCTCTAATTTTCCTAAAAATTGTCGTGCATAGGAAGATAAACTTTCAACATATCTTCTTTGTCCTTCCGCATACAGGGTGTCAAAGGCCAATGAAGATTTTCCAGAGCCAGATAAACCAGTAATAACCACAAATTTATTTCTTGGGATTTTAAGGTCTATATTTTTTAAGTTGTGCAACTTGGCTCCTTCAATGGAAATATACTTTCTATTATCTGATGTCATGGAATGGTATTAAAATAGTGGCGCAATTTAATCAATTCTACGCTGCTAGGGAAGTGAAGGATAGTCTTTCAGTTAAAAAAAAGATAATCCATCCATTTTAGTGAAAATGAAATGGATAAAATCAACCTATTTTACAAATGACTATTTTTATACCACATTTTTTTTCATAAATTTGAGAGAAGAGGAATATCCAAGATCAATGAAAATAATGTAGTTTTGTATCATTCATTATCAGCATATGTACATCAAAGTAAGTAATGGCATTCAAGTAAAGGTAGAGCCTCATTATGAAGGTAGGTACTTAAGAAAGGATGTCGTATTTTTTATTTTCACCTACAAGGTGAAGATTGTTAATCAATCTAAAAGAACGGTACAGCTGCTAGAGCGGTTTTGGCGTATTTCGGATAGTTTGGATAAAGATTCTGAAGTTAGAGGGGAAGGTGTAATAGGGAAACAGCCTATTTTATTACCTGGTGAAGCACATGAATACAGTTCTGCTTGTCACCTCAAATCTTCATTTGGAGCTATGGGGGGTGCTTATAAGTTTGTAGGTATTTTGGATAGTGAAGAATTTTGGGTAGATATTCCGCAGTTTCAAATGCGCATTCCGTTTGAATTGAATTAACTTCTTATTTTATCTAATAGACTACTTAATTGTTCCGCTTCCTCGTTGGTTAGATTTGAGAATTTATCTGTGAAATGACTAGATACCTGAGGAGTCATTTTGTCTACTAATTCTATTCCTGCTTCAGTTAGGTTTATGTTGATTTGTCTTCTATTTTCTTCTGACTTCCATCTTTTCACCAATCCTTTTTTCACTAATCTATCAATCAGTCGAGTAAGATCTGGTGCTTTTTCTATCATCACCTCCTTTATTTTTCCGGGAGTAATAGGTTCAGGATGTTTTCCTTTAATGATTTTTAAGACATTGAATTGTTGAATAGAGCTATCGAATTTGTTTTGTAGAAATTTATTTTCTTTGAGTAGGTAGTTGTAGGTGAAAACAACATTAACAAATGCTTTGATGCGAACGTCGTCAAAGTTTTTTGTTTGATTTATTTCCTTTTCTATCGAAGCCATATGATTATATTGGAGCCAGTTGATTGGTTTCCCAATTAACTGGCTAATGTTTCTATAATTTAATACAACAATATAATTGCAATTTAAAAATTTTCCTTGTTTGGAAAAATTTAAATATGTTTAATTATGTCATCAGTATTTCTTCGCACCTTAGGTAGGTTTTGGTGTTTATCATCAGAGGAGCGAATACCTAACGGTACTACCAAGACGGATTTTAACCCCATATTGTGGAATCCAAGTACCTCATCGTATGCATCAGCTACAAAACCTTCCATTGGGCAAGTATCAATTCCTTCAACAGCACAGTAGGTCAATAGATTTCCCAATGCAATATAAGCCTGGTTTTTAGCCCAAGATTCTTTGCCTAGTTGATCCAATCTTCCAATGCTGCCTTTCATCATAGCACCAAATTGCTCCAAGTTTTCTTTTTCAACCTTTCTTACATCAGAAATATTTTCCAAATAATCTTCTACAAATTGGTCATCTACATTAGTTTCAATGGCCATGATCAATAGGTGAGAGGCATCTATGACTTGTCTTTGATTGAAAGAAAAAGCCAAAAGTTGTTCTCTTTTTTCTTCATTATCAACAAAGATGAATTTAAAAGGTTGCAATCCGTAAGAGCTTGCAGTTAGGTTCAATACTTTTTTAATACCTGCTATTTGTGGCTCAGATAATTTATGTTGAGGGTCAAATGCCTTTACAGCATATCTCCATTCCATGGCTTTTATCGTGTGGTTCATTTTTTTCAATTGAGGTTTGTTGCAAGGATAATTGTGATTACAAAGTTACAAAATTATTGCTTTATGATGGGGTAAATTGTACTGTGGAGAAGTCTTGAAATGGATTTTTTTTCATTTAATTTTAGAATAAAAAAAATGCATGTGTTGATGTTTTTAATCATACATAATATCTCTTGCATTTTTTGTAACTTCGCTCAAAATTTGTTTATCCAAAGAACGAAAATATAGTTATGGCAAATGCATTCTTTAATGTGCCTCACCCATCGTGTGAGCCGGTGAAGCCTTACGCTCCCGGATGTGAACAACGTGAAGCTGTTCAAGCACTTTACAATAAAATGATGTCCGAACAGTTGGATATCCCGATGTATATCGGATCAGAGGAAGTTAGAACAGGTGATACTGCTCAAATTACTCCTCCACATGATCACCAACGTGTAGTAGGACAGTACCACAAAGGAGGTGCTGAACATGCCAAACAAGCGATTGACGCTGCATTGGAAGCTAGAAAGTCTTGGTCTCAAATGCCTTGGGAACATAGAGCATCTATCTTTTTGAAAGCTGCAGATCTTTTGGCTGGTCCTTTTAGAAATAGAATGAATGCTGCTACAATGATAGCGCAGTCTAAAAATATCTTCCAAGCAGAAATTGATGCTTCTTGTGAGTTGATCGACTTTTTACGTTTCAACGCCTTGTATTTAACTCAATTGTATAAAGATCAACCAGAATCTGATCCAGGAATGTGGAACAGAATGGAGTTGAGACCTCTGGAAGGGTTTGTTTATGCAATTACTCCATTTAACTTTACTTCTATTGCTGCCAACCTATGTGCTGCTCCTGCTTTGATGGGGAATGTTGTAGTTTGGAAGCCATCTGATAGCCAAGTATATTCTGCACAAGTTATTGTTGACTTGTTCAAAGCTGCAGGTTTACCAGACGGTGTAATCAATGTTGTATATGGAGATCCGGTTGAGATTTCTGATGTTGCTATCAATCACAAAGAATTTGCAGGTCTTCACTTTACTGGATCTACGCATGTATTCAAACATCTTTGGAAGCAAATTGGAAACAATATCGACAAATACATTTCTTACCCAAGAATTGTTGGAGAAACAGGAGGAAAAGACTTTATCGTAATTCATGAGTCTGCGGAAGCTAGGCCAGTGGCTACAGCTATTATTCGTGGTTCATTTGAATACCAAGGTCAAAAATGTTCTGCTGCATCTAGAGTCTATGCTCCAAATACGCTTTGGGCAGATATCAAAGAGGTATTAGTAACAGATATGGCAACTGTGAAAATGGGTGATCCTGGTGATTTCTCTAACTTCATCAATGCAGTAATTCACGAAGGTTCTTTCGATAAATTGGCAAGTTATATTGATCGTGCAAAGGCTGCTTCAGATGCTGAGATCATAGTAGGTGGTAATTACGATAAATCAAAAGGTTACTTTATTGAGCCAACGATTATTGTAACTTCTAATCCTTACTACGAAACGATGGAACAGGAATTGTTCGGTCCTGTAGTAACTATTTATGTTTATGATGCTACTCAGTTTGAAGAAACTTTGAAAATTGTTGATTCAACTTCACCATATGCATTAACAGGTGCTTTATTTGCAACAGATCGTTATATTATCGATATGGCAAGCAAGGCGTTGGAAAATTGTTGTGGTAACTACTATATCAATGATAAGCCAACAGGAGCTGTAGTCTCTCAACAACCATTTGGTGGTGGTAGAGCGTCAGGTACAAATGATAAAGCTGGTTCATCAATGAACCTACTACGTTGGGTGTCTGCTAAGACTATCAAGGAAACATTTGTTCCTGCTACTAATTATAAATATCCTTTCTTAGGTTAATACCTTAGAAGTTAAATATAAAAGCCGTTCAGTCTTATTGATTGAACGGCTTTTTTTATGGTCTCTCGCAGCTAGTCACTCAAATAGGCCTCAGAGGATTAAAATGAAGGAAGTTTGAACAATCTTATCAGAAACACTATCTGGATATTTAAATAATAAGACATAATTCAGTATGAAATTCAGAAGTAAAAAGAATGCCTCCACCTATTAGACTTGGGTTTGATATTACCTATTATATTATTGATATAGGTTTTTTAATCTACAGATAATGGTCAATAAAAGGGGAATTGATATTCAAAAAATCCAATAGATAACGATAGGAAAAACACTTTCGTCTGGATTGAAACCTGCCCTTGAAGTCAAGGGGATAATATTTAATAATAAAATACAAGTAGTAGTTCCTTTGAATCACTCTAGAGCACCTGGGTTTGTAGGTTATGATTATGAAGTATCATAATCCTCCTTGATTGACAATGGTGGGAGGTAGTGAGAAATTATAATATTAAAATTTAAACTTTACAGAGATCTTAACGCATAGTTTTTCTTTATCTTGTAGCTATCTGTAAGTCGATGGATATTATTTTTTTCAGAGGTCCCTGAGTGAGGGGGTCGAAAAAGAAAAATGGATTTTTCTGTAAATTGACTTATTCATAAATTAAAATTAAATCCATAAACTATTTTGAGAGATGTTCCTGTAACCTTTGACATGCTAATTGAGCAACTTGAAGGATTAAATATTATTGCCGCTATGGCAATACCCATGATCCTATTGGTTGTTTTGGAATGGATTATTTCAGCACGTCAAAATAAAAATTATTACGACGGTAAGGATACTATATCATCCACTATTATAGGTTTGGTAAATGTGGCTATTTCTGCAGGAATGAAATTGGTAATGTTTACGGTTATTCTCTTCTTTTACAATATGGTATCCTGGTCCATTCCTGTTGCGTGGTGGTCATTTATATTATGTATTGTTTCTATTGATTTTTGTAGATATTGGGCTCATCGATTAGCACATGTCAATCGATTTTGGTGGGCAACGCATGTAACGCATCATAATTCCAATAAATACAATTGGTCCACTTCCTTTCGATTGGGTTGGACGCAAAATATTAAGCTTATATTTTTTATCCCTATAGCGTTAATGGGCTTTGACCCCGTACTCTTTTTTATCTGTCATCAAATAGAAGTATTGTATCAATTTTGGATTCATACACAGTATATAAACAAGTTACCGGCTTTTATCGAGTATATATTCACCACCCCTTCTCATCATCGGGTTCATCATGGGAAAAATGCAATTTATCTTGATAAAAATTATGGTTCAACCCTCATCATATGGGATAGAATGTTTGGAACATTTCAAGCTGAGGAGGCCCCGGTAGATTATGGTATTACAAAGAAGGTGAATTCTCACAATCCAATTGAGTCAAATTTTCACGAGTGGCAGGATATTATTCAGGATATTAGAAAGAGTAAATCTTTAAAAGAAGTTTATGCTATGGTATTCTCCAGTCCGGCTAAATTGGATATGATTAAAAAGACCTTTAAAAGACCTGATAATACTGAAGAACAGCTCCCAAAGGAATCAACTGAAAATATTATACGGAAGGTTGAGTAATTTGGTGTCCCTCAACGAGTCATACAGAAGGAGGAATTGAAATACTTTCCTTTAAATTCATTAGGCTCTGAGTGTCACATTAAGAGGGGGCATAGGGAACTATATTTGTACAAGAATTTCCTTTTCCTGCTATAATACAGATACCTAAACATTTGCTTATTATTCAAACGGCTAAGAAATACTATTTCCTCAGATAAAAAATAAGAGGATTCATTTTGCTTTTTGTTTTTCTTTTTATCCAATCCAATTGATTATTTATATAGGTCAGTATGAAGCAAAAGATAGCTTTAGTATTTATGCTAATTAAATTAGCATAATTGATTTCAGTTATGGAATATGGTGCTAAATCGCCAATTAATATAGCTATAGAGAATTAATATTAATATATTTAATACCTTTTAAATTCCATTATATTAGGGTTTAGGAGTGATTTCCGATTTTAACATAAATATTTATGCTAAAATTTTGTGTAATTACTAAAATTTGTAGTATTATTGTATAACGAATTTAGCATTTGAGTTAATCGAAGGTTTAAAACCTTAAAGAAATACTATAATTCGTTTGACTATTTAATAAGTAAGGGATTGTAAGTTTATGGTTGAAAAATCTTAAATTTGAGTATCTGTCTATCCAAACACTTCTAGAGTGATTTTGAGGTTGATAAAGTCCATTAAATTCATTGAAAAAAGAAAATAAGTAATCATGACAAGTAGCTATGAAAAAGTCAAGAATTTTCTCCTTGACACCGGATATCTAATAACAGTGGAAAATGAAGCTGATGGTGTTCTAGTAATTGAAAATGAAAGTGTTGGAATTAAGAATTTTGTGCTGGGTTGTGCGGATCCGTTGTTGATATTGGAACAGCATATTCTAGATTTAAAAGATGCCGATGCTGATGTTTATAAACAGTTACTCCAAAAAAACAGGGATATCATTCACGGAGCATTTGTTTTGGATGAGTCTGGGGAGAAGTTAATTTTCAGGGATACTTTACAGATATTGAACTTGGATAAAAATGAATTGGAAGAATCTATCAATTCTTTAGGTTTATTGTTATCAGAGTATTCAGAGCAGTTAATCACATTTTCAAAAAGATAAAGAGTATTAGTTATGAGTATATTTAGACGATTATTTACGTTAGGAAAATCAGAAGTAAATTCTGTAGTTGACAAGCTAGAGGACCCTATCAAAATGACAGAGCAGGGAATTCGAGATATGAAAAAAGATTTGGAGAGCTGTCTAAAAGCGTTGGCTGAGGTAAAGGCTTTAGAGATCAGGTCAAAGAATGATATTAACAAGGAGAGAAACAAAGCCATGGACTACGAGAAAAAGGCTATGTTGATTCTACAAAGAGCAGAGTCTGGTGATATTGCAGCAGAGGAAGCTGATAGATTGGCAGGTGAAGCCTTGAGTAGAAAGGTGGATTGCGATGCGAATGTTGCTCGTTTGGTTAAAGATCAAGTTCAGTTTGAAGGGAACGTAAGGAAGCTGGATGGGAATGTGAAAATATTACGTTCTAAGATTGGTTCTTGGGAAAATGAACTAAAGACACTTAAAGCTAGGGTAAAAGTAGCATCTGCAACAAAAAACCTAAATAAACAAATGGCTTCTATCGATTCTTCAGATACCATCTCTATGTTGGAAAGAATGAAAGATAAGGTAGAGCAAGAGGAAGCGTTATCTGAAGCTTATGGAAGTATTTCTAATGAGGCGAAGTCTATAGATGAAGAAATTGATAAGGCTGTTGGTGATCCAGGAGCAAGTAAAGCATCTGATAGTTTGGCGGCGTTGAAAGCAAAAATGGCGGCCAAAAAGAATGCTAGTAAAGAGTAACAAGAATACATAGAAAATTGAAAGAGGCTAATTAGCCTCTTTTGGTTTTTTAAATAAAAATAGAAATTGTGGGAGTCAAAACTATTGTTCCTTTGCTAATCCAATTGTTTGTAATTTGGGTTATTTGGTGGAGTTTTTCATTGATTATTAACTTATTGTTTCCAATATTGATGATATACACAGCAGTATATTTTTGGCGCTACAATTCTAGAAAAAGACGAAATAGATGGTAGGTTTGGGCTTGCATATATTGATGGAGTTTAATGATTGTTCTGTCGAAGCTTTAGATAATATGAAGCATTTGGAGTTGGATATGATAGATGCTGCAAAAGCTTCTAATGCAACAATTATTAAGTCGGTGTTTCATCAGTTTTCACCTCAAGGTGTTACGGGAGTTGTAGTTGTTGCAGAGAGTCATCTGGCTATTCATACTTGGCCTGAGCTAGGTTATGCTGCAGTTGATTTTTTTACTTGTAATCATAAAATGGATTATCAAAAAACCTATGATTATTTGGTAGAGAAATTGGAATCAAAAAATCATAGTTTTCAAACCGTTCAACGAGGGATGGGGCATCAAGTAAAAAATATAAATGAGTTACAAGAGCTTTAAACGTCGTTGTTACGAAGTATTAGAAAAAGGAAAAAGGGGGGATGAGTTAAGCCGTCGTGTTGATTTTCTGATAATCTCCTTGATTCTGCTAAATATTACTGCGGTAATTTTAGAATCAGTAACCTGGCTGAGGCAAGAGTTTCAATTGGTCTTTTTTTACCTTGAATGGGCTTCCATAATTGTATTCTCTTTTGAGTATTTATTTAGAATTTGGTCCATCACTGAAGAGGATGAATATAGTAGGCCGATTATAGGACGTATAAAATATTTTTTCTCGGTATATAGCTTAATTGATTTATTGGCGATAGTTCCCGCTTTTGTTCCTTTATTGATAAAGGCCGATTTAAGAATTCTGAGAGGAATTCGATTATTACGTCTGTTTAGAATTCTTAAATTGACGAGATATAATAAAGCATTATCACATATTAAGAAAGTAATAAAGGCCTCTAAAGAGGAATTAATTATCTCTCTTTTTGCTGTATTGACTCTGTTGGTTGTTGCGTCTAGTTTGATGTATTTTATAGAACATGATTTGCAGCCAGAACAATTCTCTAGTATTCCTGCAACCATGTGGTGGGGAGTAGCTACCTTAACTACGGTAGGTTATGGTGATGTCTACCCTATTACTGCTATGGGGAAGCTGATGGCTGGTGTAATGGCTATTCTTGGGATTGGAATATTTGCATTACCGGCAGGTATATTGGCCAATGGTTTTGCTAATAATGTACAGGATAAACAAGAAAAAGAGGAGGATTGCATTTGTGAAAATTGTGGGCATAAAATGGATAATAAATAATATTATGGGCATATTTGATTTTTTTAAATCCAAAAAAGAAGAGGCAAACGTTGACTTCACTGTGAACGATTTGAAAAAAGGTTTCCTTGTTGATTATTTCATGAAAACATGGGAAGTTAAAAAGGTATATACCTACGATTGGGGAAATAATTTTTATAGCAAAGAGTTTTATTTAGATTCTGGAGGAGAAGATTGTTACCTTGCTGTGGAAGATGACGATAAATTAGTTTGTACCTTATGGAAAAAGGTGGATATTTATGATCTTGATTCTGATTTAGTGAATAGTATCGTTAGAGATGATGAAGCACCAAGTAGATTGGTGTATAATAACAAAACATACAAACGAACAGAGTCTAGTCAAGGATTGTGTTTTACTAACGATGAGAAAGAAGGATCCGAATTGGTCAATTGGATGTATGTACATGCTGGGACAAAAGAACTCATTTCCATTGATAGATGGGGAGAAGAGGAATTTGGAGCAGCGATAGGTGAAAATGTAGATGAATTTGAATTTTCGAATATTCTACCTAGATAAAAAATAAATGAAATTAAATTCAATTCTTTTAGGAGGGCTAACGGTCATTATGATGGCTGTGCTTAGTAGTTGTGGGGGACGAGATTATAAAAAGTCTCCTTTGGATAACTATATCGTTGAATTCAGTGGTGAAAAGGAGTTTTCTGTAATTATTGAAGATATGGATGTGGATGGGACTTTCTTTAAGACCTATAAGCATAAGTATAAAGTTATCCGTGTTCAAGATAGTATTCCATATGAAACCTCTTCTGACTGGAAGGAGGTAGATAAGAATTTCTTTTGGAAGAATGAGAATAATTTGGGAATGGTGGTTTTGGAAAAGGCCCCAGATGGAAGTATTTCAAAAGCTGCTGCACCTCCCGGTTATAGATATGTAGGTGATAACAGATATGGAGAATGGAGAACCCATAATGGGAGTTCTTTTTGGTCCTTTTATGGTCGCTATATGTTTATGTCTCAAATGTTCGGAATGATCAACCGTCCTGTTTATAGAAGTGATTATAACACTTATAGAGGAGGAGGTTATTACGGAAGGAAAGGGTATTATGGTCCAAAGGAAGGACAACATACAAGGTATGGAACAAACTCTGCTCAGACTAGAAAATCGAAACCTACCTTTTTTCAAAGGAGAGCTTCAAAGTCGGGTTGGTCCGGTTCTAGAAGTAGGTCTGGTGGTAGATCTCGTGGTTCTGGATTTGGTAAATAATAGTCTAAATTGATTTAAAAAACTTAATAATATGCATTTCGATTATTTGTCAGCTTTAGATAATATGCTTACTGCCTTAATTTACCTGGCGGTGAGTTTTCTTTTATTCATTATCGGTAAGAAGGTGTATCAATTGATTCATAAAGATATAGATCTTGATCATGAACTAGTTGAAAAAGATAACTTAGCTTTCTCTTTTGCTCATGTAGGTTATTATATTGGGTTAATCATTGTTATTTCAGCTGTATATGCTGGAGAGGGAATGGGACATATTGTGGATAATATTATTGATATATCCATTTATGGTTTGCTTGCCATTGTATTGTTGAATATCTCTATGTTCATTTCAGATAAGGTGATCTTAAAAAGGTTTTCTATCAAGAAAGAGATTATTGAAGATCAGAATGTAGGAATGGGTATCGTTGAAGGTGCTACCTGTGTTGCCAATGGTTTAATTATTAGTGGGGTCTTATCAGAAAACCCAGATAATTTCATTGGAATATTGGCTTTCTGGTTAGCAGCTCAATTGGTGTTAATGCTGGTTGCTGTAGTGTATAATGCCATTACTCCTTATGATATTCATGAGCATATTGAAAAAGACAATGTAGCAGTAGGGATTGGGTATGCTGGAGCTATTATTGCTATGAGTAACTTGATTAGATTTGGAGCTCAGATGGAAGCTGATAGTTGGATTGTTGTCGGTGAAAATATGTTATTAGAGACAGGGATTGGTCTATTATTACTGCCATTAGCTAGAATGCTTACCGATAAGATCTTGTTGCCAAAAAGAAAACTGGAGGATGAAATCATCAACCAAGAGAAACCAAATATTGGTGCTGCTGTTATTGAAGCCTTTGCTTATATTGGAGGTTCTATCCTAATATGTATGAGCTTTTCATAAGCTCAACTAAATTGAAATCCCGTAATATCATTGAAAATTAACAAAGGCTCCTGGTTAAAATTAGCCATTTTTGCTACCGGAATTTCTGGCTTTACATCAGAATTTATTTTATCCACTCTGGCATCTTATTTTATAGGTGATACCATTGTACAGTGGACAGTGGTGTTGTCTATTATGCTGTTTGCAATGGGTGTGGGTAGTCGATTGAGTCGTTTGGTGGTTGATAAATTATTGGTCGCTTTTATTGGGATTGAATTTATTTTGTCCCTGTTAATTAGTTTTTCCCCCTTACTTGTTTACTACTTTGCTTCAGCTACCAATTTTATCCATATTTTAATATATGGATTGGCATTATTGATAGGTGTCTGTATTGGTTTTGAAATACCATTAGCTACACGCCTAAATGAAAAACATGAAAGCTTGGATAGAAATATATCCAACATTATGTCATGGGATTATATAGGTAGTTTGATTGGTGGATTGTCTTTTGCTTTTTTTGGATTACCCTACCTTGGAATTACCACAACTGCTTTTGTTTTTGGAACCTTGAATTTTGTAGTGGCGGTATTGCTATACTGGAATTACAAAGAATATTACCCTGACCTAAAAAAATGGATAGGTTCTGTATCTCTATTGATTATTGTTGTTTTGGGATTAGGATTTTCTTTTTCAGGAGAAGTCGTCCTATTTGGAGAGCAGTCTCGGTACAAAGATAAAATCGTTTATTCAGAACAGACCAGGTATCAGAAAATTGTAATTACTCAGTGGAAGGAGCATTTCTGGTTATTTATAAATGGAAATCAACAGTTAAGTACCTTTGATGAGTTCTTGTATCATGAACCTATGGTTCACCCGGTGATGGCTTTGACTCCGGAACATAAAGAGGTATTGATCATTGGTGGAGGTGATGGATTTAATGTTAAAGAGCTTCTAAAATATCAAGATGTAGAGCGGATCACGCTTGTGGATTTGGATCCTGCAATGACTAGAGTGGGAAAAGATTTTACTGGATTAGTTCAGTACAATGATTCTTCTTTATTTAATTCTAAAGTTGAAATATTAAATCAGGATGGCTTTATGTATATGGAGCAGTGTGAGCGATATTTTGATTTGATTATTGTGGATTTGCCCGATGCAAAAAGTGTGGATCTAAATAAATTATATACTCAGGAATTTTATCAGATGGCTTATAGATTATTGAGGCCTAATGGGCAAATGATTACTCAAGCTGGAAGTCCATATTATGCTACTAGGGCTTTTAAATGTATAGATGAAACAATGAATGCAGCAGGGTTCAATACATTGCCAATGCATAATCAGGTATTGACTCTGGGTGAATGGGGTTGGGTAGTAGGAAGTAAAGGTTTGACTAAAGCTCAGATGATTCATAAAATGAAATCTGCAGATTATAGCTCTCTAAATAATAAATGGCTGAATAAGGAGTCTATTAATCTTATAACTTCTTTTGGGAAACCTCTATTTGATACAGCTCATGTTGAAATAAATACAATTAATTCACCTGTATTGTATCGTTATTATTTAGGTGGAAATTGGGACCTATATTAAGATTCTAATGTTTTACTGGCTTGAATTCCTGAATCCATTGCATCAAACATAAGTGGTAATCTCCCAGTATCTGCACCGGCAAATGCAAGTCCATCATTTTCTAATACTCTTTGTTTGGTCATATAGCCTAATTGTGGAATTGGCATAGCGTGACCAAGTAATTTTACATGTACTTGTTTTACCATTTGACTGATGTCTCTTTTGAAATATAAAGAGATGTTTTGAATCGTCTCATTTACTAGGTTTTCAGCATTTGTACTCAGGTTTTGTACTATATAATGATGAATATCTGAGAAACAATAGTAGGCAGTTAGCACTCTTGTGGTGGTATCGTTTTGCATGTTAGAGTCTACAAATCCTAAGAAGGATCTATTTGAAGATAAAAAATCATTTTGCCATTTACTCCCTTCTAGTTTTGAATTGTCCAACTCTATATTGATTACTACCCAAGGAGCGTAAGAAACATCGCTAAATTCGGCGTAGGATTCAGGATGTGTATATTTAAGAACATGTTTTTGGCCAGCGTAAATCAATTTATCTACTAGGAATTGTTTCCTTGTCATTGAATCAATATCCAATACATCTGCTTGCCATTTGTTTTGTAATTTTTTTATACCAAATACCAGATGGTTTTTCTTTAAGTTATCTTCTGGAAGAGAGTTTGCCATCTTTTCAATGAAGTAGTAATTTCCCTTTTGAGGAGAGAATAGCTCCAATTCTTTTCCATTGTAGTATGGGCGACATTTGTAGTAGTGAATTCCAGCTAAGGCTGAAATTTGACTACTTCTCCCTCCATAATCGTCCAGCATTTGGTAATCTATGGCTTCAAGGAAATGGTTGTCTACGGGAAGATATTTGCTTAGGAAATCCTCAAAATTGATATGATCTAAATGATGTAATTCAGAATGTATGGAGGTGCTGGGTAATGGGAATTGATTCTCGTATGTCCTTAGGAGATCAATAAAATTTTTCTTTAATTCTGAATCCTTTAATATGGAAGGTCTTAATTCCCCATTTTCATAACAAGCCTCTTCGTTTTTAGAAGCTATGATATGTTGCTTGTCTTTGAATTCCCAAAGTTGTTTTAGAGAATTGAATTGTATGATATTGAGTTTCTCCAATAATTGAAGTCCATCTTCACCATAGTTGTTTGGATAGCTAAGATCGTAATGTGCTCCTTGTGAATAAAGGGATCCATTTATATTTATAGCTCCAGAAGTTCCTCCGAAATTGGGGTTTAACTCACAGAGTTGAAAATCATTTGATTTTAATGAGCAGGCAGCGGCTAAACCTGCTATTCCGGCTCCTACTATAAGTGTTTCGGTTTCTATTGTGTTAGAAATAGGTAATTGTATAGCGGTTCTAACCAGGTGTCCCGTTTTGTTATTGGCATCTATATGAATTTTAAATGCATGTTTTTTCAACTTGGACTCCTTGGTAAATTCATTACCGCAAGCAGTTAGGATGACTAGCCCACCGCTAAGTTTTAGAAACATTCGTCTATCCATTCTTTTTAATTAAAATGTTTTTTAAATGTGGATTGGAGTCATTCATTTTCCAAATAAATCCATCTAAAATATAATGTGTTACCTGAGGTAATGATAATAGTACTAGGAATAGTGCTTGTAATTGAGGGTTGGAAAAGCTCTCAGTTGGATATTCCATTATGGTAGTGAAAAATGCTTCCTTTTCTCTGTTTATAAACATATCCCAAAGGAATTCTTCGGTAAAGGCGAACAGGAAAGAAAGACCTAGAATGCTAAGTACAATAGTGATGGTCTTTTTTCGTGAAAGCGTAGAAGTTATGTTCTTCTTTGCTATTTGATAAAAGATAATTAATGCGATATATGGTATTCCATGCGCTACAACATTGGTGATTGTGAATGCAATGTCTGAGTTGAACCAGACTATCCCAAGGTACCAGTTGAAGGTGGTTGTTCCCATCCATAATATCCTTCCGTAGGATAAGGGGATTTCTTTGGATTTTATGAGTTTTAATTCTTCAAACAGCCAGGCCAATATGACGAACCAATAGCAGTAGTTGAGAAAAGGGAATAAAGCATCATTTGATAAAAGATGAAGATTGAAAAAATCACCATTTACAAACCAGTCAAAATCCCTAGAGTTGAGATGCCAGTAAAGAACAGGGTAGGCCATACTAAGGTATAGGACCCATTTATCTTTAAAATATTTGTGTTTGTTGAATGTTTTAGATTTTGCTGTGTAAAGAGCGAAAAACCCATATTGTTGTTTCATGAAATGGAATACTGCAAGATAGGCTAAGATCCTCCAGAAGTAGAAGGGGGACTCTAAGGCTATTCCAAGTAGTAGTATGAATGCAAAAATAGGAGCTAGTATTAATACTGTTTTGTGTTGTTGGAACTCTTCTTTGTCTAGGTAGGTTCGGAAAATGGTACTCCAAACATGACTAACATCTATACCTAAGATAAAAACAACCCACACCCATAGGGGTAAATCACTATGTAATAGATTATCTGGAAGGAGAAATAGGACGAGCCATATAATCCAAACAGGTAAAAATAGAATTGTGAGGTCTTTGGTTTTGTTAAATAGCCACATTCTTATAAATATCTAGCCCAGGTACCGTCCAAATAATAGCGATACAATACAGGGTTGTGAATAGTATTTACTTCAACATCTTCTGCATTGATTAGATCTTTGCCAAAAGAAGTCATTAGGTTAATGGACTCGTTGGTGATCCATTGAACATCCATGTTTGTATAGTCACTTTCTAGTAGGTTGTGTTTCATGGAGGTTCCGTCTTGATATTTGGAACCAATTACCCATCCCCATTCTCCAAAAGAATACACATGGTTGTGAATAGGTAAGGTGTTGAAGCCTGAAGCGCCTAAAGTTTTTTCTATTGATCTAAAAGCTTTGGTGGTATAGTATGGACTCACAGCTTGAGTAATGATGTGTCCCATGGGTCTTAGCCTTTTGTTGCAGAGAGTATAGAATTCACGGGTATAGACTCTATTGATATCTATACTTTTTGGATCTGGGAAATCCAGAATCATAACATCATAAAATTCCGAATTATTCTCTAGAAATTGAAAGGCATCTTGATTCACAACCGTCACTTTTGGATCGTAATAAGAGCTGTCATTCATTTTTACAAAAATCTCATTTGACATCCCTATTCTGGTCATTTCTGGATCAATATCCACGAGGGTGATCTTTTCAACATTTTTATATTTCAAGACCTCTCTTATGGCACACCCGTCCCCAGCACCTAGAATAAGTACACTTTTTGGAGTTTTTGTAAGCTTCATTACAGGATGAACCAAAGGTTCGTGGTAAAGCCATTCATCAAAAGTGCAGAGCTGCTTACTAGAGTTGAGGTAAAGCCAATAATTTTCTTGCCATTGGGTGATGGTTATTTTCTGATACTTGGTTTGCTTAGAGAATACAACTTTGTCATTGTATCTTTTTTGCTCTCCATATAAAACGATCTCATCTGCATTGAAGCTTAAAAAACTAATCACTCCAATCAGTACAGGGATGGTAATGGCAAATCCAATTTTGTATTTGCGTGTAATATGTTCTCTCAGTTTGACGAAGAGTAGAATGGCTACAAGAAAATTGATAGTTCCTAATACGAAAGGAGTATGTGTTAGTCCAAGGTAAGGGAGTCCAATAAAGACAAAGAATAATCCACCAATTAAGCTTCCGTAATAGTCATTTTCCAATACTCCAGCAATATTGGTTCTTAGTTCCTCGTTTTCCTCATTTATTCGGGTTACTAGGGGTATTTCCATCCCAATCAATAACCCAATGGAGATGCTAAACCCATAAATTATTAAGCCCAGATTCTCTGTAATACCCATAAAGAAATAAGTGGCAAGAGCTACGGTGGATGTAAGGAGTGTAAGTAGGAATTCAGCAATTAGAAATTTCTCTAAAATATGAGATTTAAAATTCATACTTAGTCTAGCTCCAAGTCCCATGGAGAAAAGCATGATAGAAAGTATCATTGTCCATTGGAAAACGGAATCTCCCAAGAAGTAGGTGGCAAGGGTAGATAGAATATATTCAGCTACAATACCAGACAGTCCTGTTGCAAATAGGGCGAGTTTGAGTATTCTGGATTTATTTTTAGTCAATTTTGGTGATTTTGTCCTTGCTCTGTAATCAATATATGGCAGAAGGCCAGTGATTGTGGAGGTTCAGTCGGTTTTTTTTACTTGTATTTATAGAAGGTTACAATTAAAACTATTTTTTCCTTCAGACCAATAATAAATTGAAGAAATAAATATTTCTAGTGAATTGGAATTGTGCATTCTTTTGATGCGATTATATTAGGCAAATTCTTTTTTGTCTGGTGCTATCCAATGATGTCTAGCTTGTACAGAAAATAACTTTTTTTCTGAATAGAAATTCAAAGGATAATTGCTATTTCCTTCATCTGAATTGATAAAAGCATTGCATGCAGCTGAAGTGGTATCGAATTGTTGATTTTGTGAAAATCTTTCAGCTGTTAATAACCAAAATTGGGTAATGGATTCATGGTATCCCTCTGTATCACTATTTGGTGTTCCTACAGATTGATTGTGTTGACTAATAAAGTTTCTCACTAAATCCATGGCTTTTGTCATGGAGTATTTTTTAGAATACCATATAGCAACCACCAAATGGGCCTCATGTGTCCATTCTGTCTTGGGCAGAGATTTGGATTCAAATCGTTCGATTAAATCAACAATTTCATTATCACTGTAATTTTTCATGCCTTCAATTTATTGAATATTAATATGTTAAACAATAGAGATTATTGATATGAGAATTTCAATTTTAGTTGATTGTTTAAAGAGGCTTTTGTATGGTCCTTTTTTTTACTAAATTGAGGTTTAAATTTGGGAGATATTTATATCTTAAAATAAATCAAAAATTATAGTTAACGTTTTAATTAATTAAATGACCAACATGAAGATTTTAAAGTCAATGTTACTTGTATTTTGCCTATTCACATTCAGTCAATCATTTGCACAGCGGATGCAAGTTCAGGTGGGACCTGTTCTTTCCAATTTGGGATGGGATTATTGGGATGGACCAAAGTATGAATTGTTTAAAGACAATTACACCGGTTATGCTATGCAGGTAGGAATGGAGTTTTTTGATACTGGTTATTTCAGTTTGACAACCAATTTGGGATATATTCAATCAGGAGGAAAACAAGATGTTCTATACAAGGAAGATGCTTTTAGTCCTGGATTTATAAAAAGTGAAAATGTGGTTTTGAATTATATTAGCCTAAATAGTATGGTTAATTTCAAATTTAGAATTGAAGAAAAATTCCTTCCCTATATAGGTTTGGGAGCTAAGTTTGACTTTTTGACCTCGTACAGTGAAATCTTTGATGATTTTGAAGAAAACGACGCTCTTAATAAAGAGATGTTTGGGGTGCTAATGGGCTATGGTTTAAATTATGATATAGACAATAAATGGCGTTGTGGATTTGGTGGTATTTATCATCTAAACCTAGATGAGGTTGCAGAGATGTGGGATAGTAGCGGTATTGATTTGAATCAAATGAACTATCATGTGAATGTCTCTTATGCCTTAGGGGGGGAATAGAATTGTTTACCAGTTCCTATATATGTATTCGTTTTTTGTTTTAATGCAGTATGCTATTTTGGGCTAAGGAGGTAAAATTACATATAGTTAGGTTGGTAGTTTTTTATATAAGGTTTAGTGGGAGTCCGGTTGTATTTTACAAGGGCTCCTTTTTTTGTTTTCTACCGAATTGTAGTGAATTTGAGTGGTATGAAAAATACCGGAATTCAGTGATTGTATTATTTCTTTAATTATGATAATTTTATATTGATCTATTTATGTAATAGTAAGTTAAGTTATAGGTCATTCTATCTAATAATATGTGTTTTAATTTGTTATTATAAAATCTATTCTATGCTATTTTTTTCTAAGAACAATCTTCCCCACGTTGTTTATATTAAAGGAGACTTGAAATACATTTTACCTTTTAGAGTTTGGAAAAAAAATAGGAATTGCGATTTCCATTTTATTCAGTGATCCACCAAATAATTTTAATTAGCCTGTTGTACAACATACTAAGAGGATTGGCATTTTCATCTATTCAAAGGATAGATACCCTCTTTGTGATTGTTTTTCAAAACTCGATTTTCATTTTTTTTACAGTATGCATTCTAGACAATGTGTATTGAATTGGTAGGATTACCCTATATCAAACCCTCCTAATTGCTACCATTTTTCTTTTCCAATAGCTTTCGTAATTCGATGTCATTTTCTCAAAAGAAGAGAAGGGATTTCTACATGAGAATGTTGTGCTAAAAAGGTTCTTTATCCAAACAGTTATTCAATCCGTATTTATAAAGCTAACCAACTTTCACCATTATATGTTATGAATGATCCTATAAAATTGGCTATAGTTGATGACGAAATGTTATTTCTAGAAGGCTTATCCCTTTTGCTGTCTGATGAGGGGAAATGGCGTATAGTTCTAAAGGCAAATGGAGGACAAATGTTACTAGATAAATTGGCTAATCTTCCTTTGTCCGATTTTCCTGATATTCTTCTTCTTGATATTCAAATGAAACCAATGGATGGCTTTCAAGTAATCAATACTTTGAAAAAGCATTATTCGGAATTGAAAATTATAGTGGTTTCCTCCCATTACAGATCAGAAATTTTTGGTCATATGATAAAACTAGGTGCCTCAGGTTTTTTACCGAAAGATTGCAATTATGAAGACTTGGAAGTGGCTATAGATTCCGTGTATAAAACAGGTGCCTTTTTTAGTCCTGATGATTATAAAATGTTAGCCTCCTTTGTGAAAAAGAAGTCCACAACTAAATATTTTAACTCATTGGATAAATTATCTAGTCGAGAAGTTGAGGTATTGAAATTGATTTGTTCTGAATTTACGAATCAGGAAATTGCCAATAAGTTGTATTTAAGTAAGAGAACAATAGAAAATCATAGACAACGAATATTGGATAAAATTGGAGCAAAAAATACCGCAGGATTAGTGGTGTACGCCTTATCTCATGATGTCTATATACCTCCCAATTTTAATTACCATAACTGATACCGTATAAATACCTAATCTTATAATTGGGTATTTGTACTCTATTCTAAACTATTGATAATCTGTTACTTTGATTTATTCAATTTAGTAAAAGGACTGAGGCTTTAATCACCGTGGTTTATATTATTGAAAGAATGTATTCAATAATTCGCGTGTGGATTTAGTGTTCATGGATTTTAAACGATTAAAAATATTTTAATATGGCAGACTCAAAAGTTAATGGGCAGATAACAGATGCGGTAACCCAGACGAATGTAAAAGTATTGGGAGAATCACCTGCACAGGCTCTAGGTTCTTTGTACCAAACAGCGGCTCATTCGAATGGAATATCTATGCAGAATGCTGTTTCAAATCAAAATAATTTGAATCAGTTAAATGCATCTATTGTAGCTGCAGCCATCAAGGTAATTCAAAGTTAAATAGTAGGATATGGAAAATTCATTAAATGAAGAAGAGGATTCAGTTACAGCTACCAATGAACCTTATGAATCGGTAGAGTTCATCAATCAGCAAGTTTTAAGTCCTGAAGTGAAACCTATTGAAGGGACATCAAAGGTTATGGTAGATCAAGCAGCTGCGATGATGGTCCAGGATATGGAAACGTTTGTTCAGGGTACAGAGCAAGTTATGATGTTGGCAATAGCCAAAGCTTCAGAAATGGTAGCTAGTGAAGATCCTATTAAGCAAGCAGCAGGTATTGCAGCTTTAACAGAATTCCAAAACTTTCTATTGACCTTGCCTGTATATGCTACTGCCATTGGTACTTCTGCAAGTTCCATTGTATCTGGTTTTCCAGGATTAGGAGAGGGCGAGGGTGGAGAAGGAGAAACTGAAATTAAAGAGAATACTTCATCTCCCTCAAAAGTAAAATCCGGTAAATTAAAATCATTTTTTGGCTTTTGATCTGAGTAGGATACAATCCATTTATGAATAGAAATGTATTAATATTCCATTATGAAAATGAAAAGAAAGCAGGTGAAATCATCTGCTCAGGTTAAGGCTGTTCAACTATGTCAGCATTGCCAAAGAGCACTTGATAATTCTGATATGGCGAAGGTTGACCCAGTTCAAGAAAAGATTGAAGAGGAGGTTGTATTGAGCTCTAAACATTTAAAGAAGGCTACCAACCAGGTGGTAAAAGAGGTGATGAAAGTGATAGATCCTCTACTTATTAAATTAAAAGAAGCTGCAGACCAACAAAAGCATGAACAAGAAAATGCTGAACAGGTACATGAAGCACAAGTTGTACCTATCGTAGAACCTAATTTAGAAGGTATTGAGAAAATCACTCAAAACAGATTGCAGATGATTGCAAATCAGGAGCAAAAAATCAATAACAGAATTCAGAAGTTGCAATCAAGAATGATGAAAAAAAATCCCGGTATGGGAATAAAGAAAAAATAAATTTTTTGGAGGTAGTTGAATTATTCACTGACCATTGAATATAAAATGAATAAGGAAATTACTGGGCTGATTGACAATTCTTGAAAATGGTCCAAGCAACGTCAATAAAACCAAGTGTATACGGAAAATCCAAATACGCTTTTATCATAGATCATGTTTATTTCCGATGGAGCCTAAATAAACAGATGCTATATTAATTCAATGTATTATGTCACAAACTGTCGCAACACAAATTACCGATGCGGTAACGCAAACAAATGTAAAAGTAGTAGCAGAAGGTCCAGCAATGGCTATGGGGTCTCTTTATCAAACAGCATCTCATTCTACTGGGTTGATGTATGAAAACTCTGTTAATTCTCAAAATCAACAGAATATTCTAGCGCAAACAGCAACCACAGAAGGGGTTATTCAGCTATATAGTTTTGATACTATTGCTGATGCTGTAGCCATTTCTCAAATGTTACAATCTGCACCCTAAAATTTCATTTTAGGAAAGGGATCTTTCATTTAGCTACTAGCTAAATGAAGGTTTTGCTCGATAATATTAATCAACTAACTATTTAAGATGTCACAAACTGTTTCAACACAAATTACCGATGCGGTAACGCAAACCAATGTGAAAGTAGTTGCTGAGGCTCCTGCAATGGCAATGGGTTCATTGTATCAAACTGCAGCTCATTCTACAGGTTTAATGTATGAAAACGCTGTAAATGCACAGAATCAACAAAACATTCTGTCTCAATCTGCAACCACTCAAGGTGTAATGCAAATCTATAGTTTTGATACTATAGCAGATGCCGTAGCTATTTCTCAAATGCTACAAGCTTGATTAAGGTTTGATTGTCAATAGCAATAAGAATTTTGATTTAGGTAAACGTACCACTTTATATAACAAGCTTAATTATTTGAATTAGGCTAATAAAATTTAATTATTATGTCACAAACTGTTTCAGAACAAATTACCGATGCGGTAACGCAAACAAATGTAAAAGTAGTAGCAGAAGGTCCAGCAATGGCAATGGGATCTTTGTATCAGACTTCGGCTCATTCTACTGGATTGATGTTTCAAAATGCCGTTAATGCTCAAAATAATCAGAATATTTTGGCTCAGACAGCAACAACTCAAGGTATTATGCAGATCTATAGTATGGATACTATTGCAGATGCAACGGCCATTGTGCAGATGGTGCAACAAAGTGGAGATTAATACTCTAAGGGTATAGGGTAGTAAAGAAATCAATGAATTTCTTTACTGCTTTATTCTTATTTAATTCAAGGGGATAAAATTGAAATTATGAAAAATTGTTCAGGGTTGATTCTTGTTATTCTTTTATTTCTATATGGCTGTAATGCTCAAGAAATAACAAAAAAAAGTCAGGTAGGTGGGATTGATATTTCCCACTATCAGGAAAGTGAGATAGATTTTCTTTTACCTATAAAAGATAGTCTTGAGTTCATTATAATGAAGGCAACTGAAGGGAATAGTGTAGATCCAAAATTTCATCATAATTGGCAGAAAGCCAAAGAAATTGGATTTATACGTGGTGCCTATCACCTGTTTATTGCAAAGGATAAGCCGATAGATCAGCTAAATAATTACCTCAATACAGTACCAGATTTTTCCCATGATAATTTACCACCGATAGTAGATATTGAGAACTGCAATAATATTGAATTGGTTCATTTTGAGATGAAATTATTGACATTCTTACAAGGAATAGAAGATAGTACAGGGCGAACCCCCATTATATATACCAACCTTTCTACTGGTAATAACTGTTTTTCAGATACTAGTTTTTCTAAATACCCAATTTGGATAGCCCAGTATACCACAGCAGATCAACCTGAATTACCCACTTTATGGAGCGAATCTGATTGGTTGTTTTGGCAGAAATCAAAAACCTATTCAATAGGTGATTATACCAACGATTTTGATGTTTATAATGGCAACCTCATTGAATTAAAGAAATATATAAAAGAAAATTAACGCAAAATATACCATCATGAATAAGATAATTCTTGTAGCGCATGGGAATGGCGGAAATGGAACGTTTTCTATTCCAAAGGTGAAAACAATAACTCCCGCGAATAAAATATTGACTTTTAAAAAAGCAAAAGAGTATATAGAAGTAGAAAAGTCTTGGCCAGAATATGCCTCAACTAGTTTCAATGAATTTGGATCGCTAAGCGATGCAGATTGTGAGCTCTTGTTCGATTCTATTCCAAATGTTGGACCAGGTCCTGTTAGGCTAGGATTGTTTAAAGGAGGAGATTTGGGAGGAACACCGGTTTATGCTTTAAGAGGAGCACCAGATTATAATACCGAAGATTTATACAATTATATAACCATGAATGGAATTACTTCTGTAGTTCTGCTGGCTTGTAGAGGTTAATCCTATTTAATGCTAGCATGCTTAGTATTTTTCCCTCAAGAAAATGTCTATTGCCAGGCTATTAAATAGAATAAAAACCCCCACTGGTATTGCCAGTGGGGGTTTTTCATTAGAGAAGGGGAATACAAATATCAACGATGCATTTTTTTTCGGGATGCTCACTGTAGTTATTGTGATATATTTCGAAATATTCTCCATTTCTGGTTTGATATCCTTGTTCTGTAACCCATAGAAACATTCCATTCCAGGATTTTTCAAAATCTTCAAAACCAATTTCAAATCTCCCAACGGCAAATTTACCCGCTTCTATTTCTCTTTTGCCTATAGCTCCATTTAAGGGGTAATCTTCATTGATGGTGATACAAGCGCTTTGTCTTAATTTTTTTTTATCTGTTACCTTGGGATCATCGTGATAGATGGTGATTGCTTTTGTATCCGGTTGGCTAAGTAATCCTTTTGGTGCAGCCCATTGCATCAATTGTTCATAGGCGGGACCAATCTGATCAAAAGGACCTTGATAGCTTACATAAGCTAGATTTATTCCTTGTAGTTTTTTTACTTCGATTTTTGCATTCATTGTTAACCAGTTGTTAAGATTAGTAATGTTGCAAATGTATTTATCGAAACTTATTTGTTCTTGACCAATCTTGCTATCTATTTGGGAGATTTGGCTAAATTCTTCCTCAGTAAGGTCTCTGAATTCACTAGGGCTGATTCCATAGAATTTTTTGAAAGATCGACTTAGTGATGATCCACTGCTGAAACCAAATTCCATGGCCAATTCTTTCATGGGGATTGTTTTGACACGAAGTAGGATAGAGGCTACCTTTTCAATGCGCAACCTATTGATGAATTGTTGAAGAGTTTCTCCGGTAACAGCTTTAAAAATGCGATGAAAATGGTAAGGCGAATAATTGGCTAAATCAGCTAGGTAATCTAGTGATAGCTGACTATTTAAATTGTGATCAATATAAATAATAGCTTTGTTTAATCCTTGAAGATAGTTTTGCTGTACAGTTGAATTCATTCCCATGATAGATTTGATATTGGATTATAAATTTACCTATTATCTTCAATTAGCATTTGACATATCTTGCTATTAAAATATAGAGAGGAGTACAATTTGCATTGCACTCCTCTCACGGAGCATGATGGGGATATTCATTTTAAACTCTCTTCAATTGAAGACTTTTTTCGTTTAATTTCGGTGCGTTTAGATTCTAATTCTTCAATTTCATCTTCCACCTTTCGGACTTTGTCCATTTTGTCTTTGTACTCTTTTTCAGATATTTTATTATCCTTCTTTTGCTTTTCAATTTTACTCTTGACCTCCTTGATTTTCTTTCTATTCTGACGGTCTTTGTCCGCCATTTCATTTAGATCATCATTCGCTTTGTCTAACTTCTTTTTTCTTAGTTTGGCTGCTGCTGCTACAGATTGACCAAAAGCTTTTCCTTTGAGGTCACCTTTGTTCTTTCCTAAGGCTTTCCCTTTGTTTCCCTTTTCAGGATTGTTCTTATTTCCTTTATCTTTTTTATTCTTTAGTTCCTTATCGTGTTGCTCAGTTTTTTTTGGCTTCTTATCCTTTTTCTGTGCTAATAGACCAGTGGGGGCACTGAGAAACAAACAAGAAACAATCAGGAGAACTATCTTTTTCATGTTACAAATATTTAAAAATCGTTTAATAATTTATCTACTTTTTTGCTGACCTGCTTTGTTTTCTCGTTAAGCTGATCTACTTCCTTTTCCAATTGTTGGATGCTTTGATCTACTTTTTCTGATTGGACTTCCACCTTCTGCATGGTTTCTTTGGCCTTTTTCACTACCTCCGTTTTGGTTTCTTTGGTTGTTGTTTGGCCTTGGGGATCACTGGAACAACTGATAGTTCCAACCATTAGTCCCAGTACTGCAACATGGATTAATTTCATAAGCTATGTTCTATTTTGATTAAAGTATTCTTTAAGATACAATATTTGAAGGAAAAGATTTCTCATTTTCGAAAGAGTACAATAAAACCCTTAGTTTTGTAAGACAGCTTATCTGTACCTCTCTTTGTTGAAAATTGATTTTAGACCCCATGGAAACGGCTTCCTTATTAGAGTATATTAGAAAATTTATAGACCTCAGTTCAGAAGAGGAGGCCTTATTGTTGACCAAAATTAAATACCGCAAGTATTTGAAAGGGCAATATATCCTTCAGCAAGGGGATGTGTGTAAGTACAGCTGCTTTATCTTGAAGGGCTGTACAAAGACCTTTCATTTGGACAAGGAAGGGCAGGACCATATTATTACCTTTTGTGTGGAAGATTGGTGGGCAGCAGATATCGCCAGTTTTATAGGTCAAGCCCCTTCAGATTACAGTATTCAGTGCGTGGAGCAAACAGAAGTATTGCAATTTTCCTACGAAGACCAGGAGGAGATGTTTCTGGAAATTCCAAAAATGGAACGCCTTTTCAGAAAGATGTTGGAGCGCGCCCTGATTTCTTCACAGAAAAGAATAGTCCGCAATTTTAGTCTTACGGCTAAGGAGCGTTATCTGTATTTTAAAGAACAGTTTCCTTTTATAGAACAAAGAATACCCCAGTATATGATAGCTTCCTATTTGGGGATTACCAAAGAGTTTTTGAGTAAAATAAAGAGCCAATTGATCCTAGAACAGTAAAATGTTAATCTAGATTAACATCATTTGATAATCTAGCTTATTTTCTTCTTGGTCTTTCTTTCTGACCTTTGTACCATAACAAATTAAGAACCCCGTTATGGAAAGCCTACTAGAAAAAATAGGAGACCTCAATGATATGATTTTACAAGGCAATGCCTTGGAGGCCTTCAATACCTATTACCACGAAGATGTGGTGATGCAAGAAAACAATGATGCTCCTGTAAAGGGGAAAGCGGCCAATCGCAAAAGAGAGGAAGAATTCTTTGCTTCAATTACTGAATTCAGAGGAGCCAAAGTACTGAAAGTGGCTATAGGTGAAGGAAATATCACTATGGTGGAATGGGAAATGGACTATACCCACAAGGATTGGGGTGTTAGAAAATATACCCAGATAGCAGTACAGCAATGGGCAAACGGACAGATTATTAACGAGAGATTTTATTACGGATCATAATTCAAAACAAAAACAAGATGATGAATACATTCAAAAAGTTAACATTAGCAACATTAGTTGCATTTTTTACATTTTCTATCGCACCTGTACAGGCTGCAAAAAAAGAAGTGAAAACTTCTAGCAGTACCGTAGTATGGAAAGGATATAAGGTAACTGGATCGCATACTGGTTCTATTGCTTTGACATCGGGTTCTCTAGAATTTGATGGAGAGAAATTAACAGGTGGTGCTTTTGTAATGAATATGTCTAGTATTACTAGTACAGACATGGAAGGAGAGTACAAAGGGAAATTGGAAGGTCACTTGAAGTCTGATGATTTCTTTGGTGTGGCTACACATCCAACGGCTAACTTGGTTTTCAAAAAAGTTAAATCTACTGGAAAAAACAGCTATAAGGTGACTGCAGATCTTACCATCAAAGGGATTACAAATTCTGTACAGTTTGATCTTTCTGTATATGGTAACAAAGCAACTGCTTCTCTAAAAATAGATAGAACAAAATTTGATGTTCGTTATGGTTCTACTTCTTTCTTCGACGGGTTGAAAGACAAAGCTATTTACGATGAATTTGATCTTATTGCTGATCTAGAATTCTAAACCTATTTTTTGTTGTTGAGAAAAAGGGAAGCTGGAAACGGCTTCCCTTTTTTTGGTTTATAGGGTATTAGCTCTTGTTGGAAGTTGTTGTATCACTGAATATGGTGAGTGGAAAAATACACCTGATTTTGGGCATTTTATTTGAGGTTTGGATGAGGTATATTTATGTTTCTAATTATTAACAATATTCCTTTTTGATGTAGTGTATTGAATATAGCCAATAATTTAAAATTGGATATATTTATTAGGTCATTCGGAAGATTTTTATTGTGAAAATAAAAGGTTGGTTGGATATTGTATTAGTTTGATAGTTATGTGGTTGTTGATTATTTTGTGGCATAGGGGCATATACATAGAAATATAATTTAGTGGTAATTTGAAAAATTAAGAATGTCAAAAGCATCACAGAGAAATAAGAAAAGAAATAAAGCAAAGGAGGTTCTTCAAAATATCAGTGACAACCCTTCAGAGTATTTGGTGATTCACTATTCTTGTGAAAGCTTTTTTAATTTACCACAAGGGAATACACCCAGGATTACATCAATTGCGGTACGCTATGTTCGAAATGCCCAAACACATTCTTTTTCTATTCATAAAATAGCTGAGTTGAAAGGCATTTTGCCAAATCAAATAAATCAGCATTATAATCAATTAGAAAAGGAAATGCTAGATGAATACTTTGATTTCGTAAGACAACATTTAGATCTTAAATGGGTTCATATTAACATGCGAAATATAAATTTTGGATTCGAAGCTATCAACCATCGATATAGAGTTCTTGGTGGAACACCAGTACCAATCAACGATAATCTGAAATTCGATTTAGCTAGACTTTTTGTTGATATTTATGGAAAACAGTATTCCCCTCACCCGAGAATGGAGTCTCTTTATAAATTAAACAAGGTAACTATGGCGAGTTTTTTAAATGGCGAGCAAGAAGCAAACGCTTTTAATAACGGTGACTATGTTGCGCTACATCAATCAACACTTAGAAAGGTAGATAATATGCATAATGTAATTTCTCTCTCTGTTGAAAATGACTTAAAAACTCAAAGTAATATTTTTCAGGTGTATGGAATTACTCCGGCAGGATTGTTTTATGCTGCCAAAGACAATTGGGTAGTAGCAATTGTTCTGTTTCTATTCGCTACAGTAATTGCATCCATTATTAGTATTGGAATTAATAGCTATAATAATACTGATGAAAATGTAGAAAAACTATCCCAAAAAAAACTATAATCAATAGCACCAGCATAGTTTGAGGAGATACTTCTCATGAATAAATTGTTAGTGCCAATTTGATGAAAATTTAAAATATGGCAAAAATAGAAAACAAAGACTGCTTCATTATTATGCCAATTAGTGATGTCGATGGATATGATAAAGGGCATTTTAACCGCGTATATGAGGACATTATTAAACCTGCAGTTGTAAAAACTGAATTTACAGCTACTCGAGCAGATGAAGTTAAAGAAACGAATTTCATTCACTTGGATATTCTTAAAAATTTAATTGACGCTCCAATTGCTATTTGTGATTTAAGTACAAGAAACCCTAATGTTCTTTTCGAATTAGGAATTAGACAGGCTTTTGACAAACCTGTCGTTTTGATTCAGGAAAAGGGAACCCCTAAAATCTTTGATATTGGCCCTTTAAGGTATTTGGAATATTCTAAATCCATGAAATATCATGATGTATTAAAAACTCAGGAGGAATTGACCGAAGCACTTAAAGCAACCAAAGATGCTGAAGGGAAACAAGGAAATATCAATTCCATTGTTAGGTTAATGGCATTAAGTAATCCTGCTGCAATACCAAATATTGAGGGAGATAATAAAGATGCATTAGCCATGGATATTCTTCAAACACAGTTGAATGATATGAGGAAAATGATTGAAATATCAATGCTTGAAGGGCGAAGAGGTCAAACCAAAGGAAGTATTGCCTCGATTGAATATGAGCGTTTAACTAATCAATTAGATAAATTGACTAATTCAAGAAGAAAGCAACCATCAGAACAATTAGACAGGGAACTTCACAAGATAATGAGAGATGTTGAGGAAATCTCTATGCATTGTGATGAAAAATCTGAGCATCGAATGTTTCGTTATTTGATGGAAAGAGTTCATAGAGCAATGAAGGAAATTTAAAAAGAGACTACCCATGGCTGTCGCCAGTTTACAACGGGTAGTATTAAGATATAAATAGCCCTTTCATTTCTACGAGTGTTGTTAATCAGCTAAGATTCGTATAGAACATACTATTCAAAAATAAGTCAGTTTTAAATTACCTACAATTAGGATGAATAAAGAGACAATGAATAAAATAAAACTATTTTTGGTGTAAATCAGAATTAAAGATAATACTGCATAACATAATGATACATTATTTTAAAACTTTAGATTTTTCAACTTTTGTAATACCTGTATTTACATTCATTTTAGGTCTTATTGCTAAAGTAGTTTATGAAAAATACACTTTGAATTACAAATTAAAAGTGGAATATACTTTTGAGCAGAAAAAGAAATTAAAAGAAGAAATAGCTAAAAATAAAACAGCACTATTAAATGCTACGGAAGAATTAAATCATAGACTTTGGAACTTTAGTCAACACATTTCTACTAAAAAATATAATGTTTCTCAAAGTAAATGGTTTGTCGGGGAGCAATACTATATCAATAGTTTTATTTACAGGTTTTTAAAAGTTCTAGACTTAATAATTAAAACTGAAAATGATACTATCTCTATTGATTCTACAATTGGTTCTAAGATTGCTGATGAAAATGATATTATTTTTTTAAAATATATTAAAACGTTTAAAGATATTTTTACAGATAAAGACTTAATTAGTCAATTGCCAATCCAAGTTAAAACTACACATTTCTATAAAAATAATTTATTTGGATATGCAAATCATATTAGGAATAATGGAAATGTATTAAGTTTTGAAGATTTTGAAGAGGTTTTAAAAGGTAACTATTTGAAATTGGAAAAAGTAATTACCTATTTTACAAAAATTGAGAATGATAATAATGACTGTTCATTAAATGTGTTAAAGTGTTATCATTTGTTGGCAATAAACTTCTTAAACAAATTTGGACACGATTATCAGGTAACCAAAGAAGATAAGATTAAAAAAATAATAGATAAATACAAAAGTGAAGTTAAAATAACAAAGGAGTTTAAGGAATTTGTTATAAAGAGTAAACTTGAAAATGAGATGAAACCAATGCTCGAAAAAATGAACAACTAAACTATACAATTGTAATAGTTATTATAGTTTTTAGTGTTTGAGGAAAGTTAAGAGTATTTGACCAAGTCCACCAATTTCTTTTACTTACATACTAACCATTGACGTTACGTTGGATGGTATTAAGCAAAAATAAATGAAAATAGACAAGTTAATGCCCCCTAGCTATAGCAGTTTGTTACTGATGGTTCATTTGTATGTGGTAAGATGCAATTAGCCCTTTCATTTCTGAGGTGTAAATGACCTGATTTGAGCTACCTTTCAGATTTAAATTATTATGAAGTTAGAATATATTTTAAATTGGGATGTATGACACTTTTAGCTTTTGTAAAATAAATAGCCGATTGGACAACCTTTTTGATATAGAAGCTGGTGTTGATGGGGAATTAGTGAATAGATATATGTATGGTGTGTATATGTTATACACACATATTTTTAAGTTTTTTTTAATTAAAAAAGAGGAATGAATAAAAGAGTAAAAAAAAAATTAAAAAAAAATATGAAGGTCATAAAAAACGCTTAATACTATTTTTTGTCAGATCATTACATCTGAGATGTTCCAGCGAATATTGGAGAAAACAAAATATAAATGATATTGAGAATAGGTTGGTTAATGAAGAGGCTTGGAAAATTACATTAAGGAAACTCAAATTATTAAAGAGGAAAACTTCATTTTGGGTAATTAAAGAAACATACTTTGATTCTTTAAGACTTTATTTGGAGCCCCGATTAAAGAATTACAAAGAGAAACGGACAAAAATTGAAGCAATAAATGAGCACCTTTCTTCGGTCAAATTCTTATATGAACAAGAAAAAAAACGACAGGATAATATCGATTCTAAAGCCAAGCAAATTTTATCAAATTCAGGGATAATTCTTACAATTTTTGGAGCTCTTTCATCATACGTAATAAGTGGTAATTTCGTTTCATATCATTCCTACAATTTATACGGTAGCATTGCGGTACTAGTGTTACTGATCTCATCTTTAGTAATAGCCATTTATGTGTTAGATTTTAAAAAGTACAGTAGACCTACAATTGATTTAGTTTTTAATTCTAGAAATTCCCTTACGGAGACCTTTTTAAGGGAGCGTATTATTTCTTTCATTAAACCAATAGAATTTAACATTGCGACTAACACTGATAAAACAAAAAAAATAAAAATATCCACATTTCTTTTTGGATTAGCCTTATTGATAGCAACAATGTTATTATGTTTAAACTTATTTCTAGTTTCAGGTAGTTCGGTAAAGGTTAGTGTTCAGGATGTTAATATCACAAATGAATCTATTAAAATTGATAATCCATGCTGTGATTCTAATGGAACAGTAAACTCTAAAATTGTGGATTATGGCTCAATATATTTTGAATTTGATAAAGCCAATTTGACTGTATTATCGATGAATAAATTGAATGATATCGTTTTAGAACTAGAAGAGTATCCTAAGTCAAAAATATATCTTTCTGGACATTCTGATTATTTAGGTAGTGACAAATACAATTTGAATCTTTCTATGGAAAGAACTAAAGCCGTCAAAGATTATTTAATTACTCACGGTATTAACGAGAACAGAATTGTATTTGACTTTTATGGTGAAAAACTTTCAATCGACAATCATAAAGAAGTAGTAGCTACCGGTATAAATAGACGTGTAGAATGGATATTAAAATGACGTAGTCTTCACTAAAAATGAAGTTACTAGGTGTAGTTTGCAACTACACCTTTTTATACGCTAGGAATTGTAATCCGTTATTCTTTCTTCAAAACTATAAAAAGTATAAGAATTCTGATCAAGTTTCTACAAGTAGGAATGTAATTTATTACAGAAAAATGTGCGATAAAAATGTTAAGAAAAAAATAATCTTCGTTAAGGTGTTTGTTTATTAGTTTTAGAGAGGCTTCTATCTAGAATAAACTGTAAAGTGTTAAATGCAAATAATTCAAAGGATGAAAAAAACTATAATTGGGAAATGTAAAATTTGTAAGGAAACTAAAGAATTGAATTTTGAACATATTCCACCAAGGTCGGCATTTAACAAAGAAACTAAATATTACAAGGTTAATCAGATGGAATATTATCAAAAAGCAAAAGAATATGTTTTTGAGAATTTAAAACCAAAATCGAAAAAGGAACAAGGTGGATTAGGACAATATTGTTTCTGCGAAGATTGTAACGGATTTTTAGGTTCTAAATATGTACGTACTTATAAAGAATTTGCCAAATTAGCTATGAATATCATTCAATCGAATGATAAAAATATCAAAGGATTCAAGTTTGATATTTCTGATATAAATCTTCTCAAGTTTCTTAAGCAAATAACATCAATGTTTATTGGTTGTAATAATCACTCATTTACCGAAGTTTATCCTGAATTATTGAAATTTGTTAAAGATGAAAGTTTGATTGAATTACCAAATAGGTTTAGATTTTATATGTATTTGAACAATGAAGGGCAGACTAGAAATGGACAAATTCTATTTACAAATCTTCATGGGACGGTATGTGAGTTTACCTTTAAACCATTTGGTTTTGTCTTGAGTATTGACAATCCGAACAGAATAAATGAATTGTCTGAAATAACCAATTTTAAATACTACGATAAAATTAAAAAAGTTGGGAAATTACCAATTATACTAAATAAGTATCCAACTTATTATCCTTTTCCATTGGATTTTCGAACAAAAAATGAATTAAATGGAAATAATTAACTTAGTGTATAAAACTTTTAAATCCTTTGTCACTAGCTTGTATTGAGTTAGGATGCAGATAATGAATACATTTCTTAGAGTTTAGTTTAATAATCAAGAAATATAAAGAACAAAATACCCCAAAAGAATTCATATTGACCATAGCGTCTTTGGATTCTTTTTTTTTGTACAAAAACTAATGATATGGTATGATTTTTAATGGAATAATGATTGATATGTTTAAGATAATGGGATGATATTTACTACAACAAAATGATAATTTGATACAGAAAGATTACAAAATACAACACAGGGTGAATTAGGTCGTTTTAGAATAAATAATATATGATATGATTAGATCCGTTTTAATAGTACTGGCCCTATTCTGTAGTTTCAATATTTTTGGACAATCGGAATTCAAGACCTTTGAGAATGGTCTTATTTATAGTGAAAGAACAATGGACAAACTAGAGAAAATAGTAGATTCATTGAACTATCAATTCAAAATATGTGATTTAACCAAAGAGTACAAGTCAAATTATCAGGCTGAAGGTCACATTGTTCGTCTTGACAGTGGAAATATAAAGTCAGCCTTAAAAGATATGAAGGATAAGATAAGCATAGAATCCTTTATGAATAAATACCCAAAGGCGAAAATTGAGAAGAATGTATTGATTGTAAAATTTCATTATATAAATGATAAGGGTGATAAGATTGTCGATTTCTCTCAAATAGATTTGGAAGGCTATAGTGGATTTGAAATTCGAGCATCAGGTGAAAAGATAAAAAATAATCATTCTGTGGCATCTAGTTGGTTGTATGATTATACTAAAAAATCAGAATATTATGATGAATCATTACGGGGCATTTACTTTCTGGATGATCTAAAGTCTATTCCTTTACCTGATAGTTATTCTACCCTTGTGGGCTATTCCGATTGTCTAATTGATACATTGTCATCTAAGTTAAAGAATGATGCAAAAGATGGTTGGGTAGAGCTTCCTGCGAATTGGGAAGGATTAGCGTTGAAGAAAAAGGAAAAGCTTTTAAATAAAATGCGTTCTACAAAGGTGTACGGAAGTTGTAGTATGGATACTAGACCAAGAGAGCATGCTGTGAATATTGCCTTACTTTCTGCAGAAACGACCAATTGGGAGGTATTCTTAAAATCGCATTTAGATATAATGAATGATCGGTTTGAAAGAGCTTCAGACGGTAGTTATGCTTGGGGAAATCGGAAAACCTATATCAAGGAATTGGAGGAATTGAATATTAATGTAATCGATTTATTAATTGGTATATCGTTAAGAGTTGATAACCCTTCAGAAAACCATTATTATGGAAGCATTGGACGATTGGGTAGGGCTATTGCTGAGTCAAAGGAGAAAGACATGTTTGAGGTTCAGATTCTTTCAATGATTGAAGATTCAGAGTTGGATGATTTTAATAGAGTCCTGTCTTATTTTTTATTTTTGAATTACAATACTAATTTGGAGAGTGAAAAAGAGCAAAAGGAAAATCTAAATCAACTGAAAAAATCAATTGATAAAATGCCTTTTTATCTGAAGGAAAAAATAAAATTATAGAGATTGTAAAATTGTACAAATTCTGTTGTTATTTTTTGAAAAATTACTGGTCACTGTAAATGGTTAGTTGTCGTTTTGGAAAAATTCTTTTTCAATAGTCTTTAATGTTTCTAAATAATAATAATAGTTAATATTAAAACAATCCGATATCTATTTGTTTATTAATAAACATTTAAGAAAAATAAATAACCATACTCAGATAGTAAACAGCGATTTAGAGATCGTTGATATTGAAAATCACGGAATTCAGTGATTGATAAGAATACCTTTAATTTCTATGTTTGATGATATCAGTTTTATTAACTAAAAATTATTAAACATTTTTTTATGAAAATTAAATCTATTCTAGCCGCCGCGGCAATTATGAGTTCAACACTTTCCATGGCTCAGATCATGGTGAAAAATTACAGTTTCAATCATTCCGCCACTCCTGGCAATAATTCCAATTTCAACTTTGTATCTGAACAATTTGGTTCGGATTATATAATCTCTGGAAGTACAGAAGATATTGGAGGAAATTTGGATTTTCACCTAACCTTGAGAGATTTGAATGGAGTGATTATCTGGGATAGGCTATTTGATTTTGGCCCGGAGGATCATTTAAGTTCGGTCATCACCATGAACACCAATGAGGTGAGTGTAGTAGGGACCTATCTAAGTGGAGGTCTTATGAGGGGAAAAGTATTAGTAATAGATGGTAATACAGGAAATCTACTGAATCAAACAGATGTATTTGAACCGGGAAGAGATACTTATTTACTAGGTTCCGATGTTTCTTATAGTTCTGGAGATATTGCAGTTTGTGGTTTTGTTGCTGACCCTACTGGAAATATGTTAACAGCGCAGAAGGAATCCTATGTTTCTAGTTTGGATATGTCTCTTAATTTAAACTGGTCCAACAGTTATACGTCCAATACGGGAGGTAATGAGATGTACAACATGTTTTCAAAGGTGAAGTTTGTTAATATAAATGGGACTGAAGAAATCTACCTTACAGGTTCTCAATCGTATCCTGAACCAGGTTATTCTGAAACTCAGGCAGTGTCTAATATTTTATTGGATTCAGGAGGGGGTACCGTATGGGACAATCCTTTCATTGCTACTTTTGGAGGGCATTGGACTTTTGGTGTAGATGTACTTGAAAATACAAATAGCAATGAGTTAATCCTATTGTGTCAGGAGACAGAAACGCATGAATCGTTTATTGCGCAATTGGATAATAATGGTAAAATTTTAGACGGTTATCATTATTATATCAGTCCAAATATGAACAATTTTGCATGTGATTTGGAATGGATAAATATGGGACAAACCTTTGCTGTAGCAGGATATCAAAACCATAATTCTGGGGATTATAAAGCCTATATGATGGAGGTGGATGCTAACCTTATCGGTGGTATAACGATATATAATAAAGCGCATTTAAAGCATAACTTGAATAATTATGGTACAGCAACTGGGAATGTTGTTTACCAACCGTATATGGCTTTAGGAGCAATTAGACAATTTATCTACAGTCCAGAAATGGTGACACGCCATGGTTCAAATAATCAGTTGTATTTACTTACTGGTGAGGATCAAACTACTGGATCTATTATTGATACAAAATTATGGAGAACGCCTACTATTGGAACTTCTTCAGATTGTACATCTCCAATGACAATAACTGATTTTCAATTGGCTTATACTTCAGTAAATGCATTAGATCCAGTTGGAAATGGTACCACTTTACTTGCGCCAATCGTAAACGACTATCCTCAAAACTATACAGAAGGAATGGTTTGTGGTTATGAGTATGGTAAAATGCAGATGATTGTAGAAACCTTTACAGCTTCTATTATTAAAGAAGGTTTGTATATAGAAAATTCAGGTCTTTCAAAAAACTTAAACATCACAATTACTGATGTAATGGGAAGATTGGTTCAGTCTGAAAAAATTATTTTGGATACTGAGGAGGTTATTTCTTTAGACGCATTGAAAGAAAGTACCGTTTATTTCATTGAAATTTCAGATATGAAATCTGGTGAAAAAACAGTTTTACATACTACAAAGTAGGAAGTAAAGCAAAAAGATCAACTTGATAAGTTGTGTATTTATATTTTTAGAGAGCTAGTTTAAAAGGCCATCCCATATTATGGGATGGCCTTTTTTATTTGGTATTAATAGGGGAAGAAGTGGCTTGATTGGAAACGGTGATGTATCTGAAATGGAGATTTAAATGGTATTTCCATGTCATAACGGATAGGTAATCCTGTAAAACCTAAACAGAAATCTTCAAAGACCTAGTCTTTGAATTCTCTTCGATTAAAGTAACTTGGTTGTTCATTTCAGAATGTTCAATTTATAATTACTAATTGAAATACATAAAGAGGATAAGATGATGAAAAAGATAATTCTATTACTGCTTTTTTTAAACACGGTTATCAGCTTTGGTCAAGAAACTCAAGTTTCTAATTTATCTAAGGCTGCAATGGAATTAACGGAACAAGAAGTATATTATGATCCAAGTTATTTCTCTATTCCCTATCCAAATGGAGATGTACCTAGTGATAGGGGTGTTTGTACAGATGTAGTGATCCGAGCCTATCGAAAGTTGGGAGTAGATTTGCAAAAAGAAGTACATGAAGATATGAAAGCTAACTTTCAATTATATCCTAAAATTTGGGGTTTAAAGAAATCGGACACTAATATTGATCATCGACGGGTTCCTAACCTGATGACCTTTTTTGAAAGAAAGGGAACCGTTAAGGTAAAAACAGAAAATCCGGAAGATTATCAGCCTGGAGATATCGTTTGTTGGAATTTGATAGGAGCTATCACTCATATTGGAATTGTAGTGAATAAAAAATCAAGAGATGGAAAACGTCATTTGATTGTTCATAATATTGGAGGAGGACAGGTACTGGAGGATTGCCTTTTTGATTATACAATTATTGGACATTATTCTTTTGATAAATAGGGCTGATGAAAATGAAGGCTTCTAGAAAAATTAATAGGATTAATTAAAATGGAGATGCAGTACAAAATATATAATGATACGATTAAATTGAGCGTTAAAAAGGCTCCGGCTTTTATTAGAGTCGTCCTATTTTTTTTCAGTTTTCTATCTTTCCTTTTACCAACCTCAGGGATGTTGATGTCTATGTTGGGTGGAGGTAGTTTCCATATAGGTTTTGTGGTAGCCATATTTCTATTTGGCCTTTTGGGGTTTTTCATGTTGCGTATAGTCTTATGGAATACATACGGAGTTGAAACCCTTTCTATAAATGAGGATGAAGTTAGTTATGAGGTTGATTATAAGTGGTTCAAGGATGGATTGATAACTATAGAAAAGCCTCCAATTGGCTATTTTATACAACTTGTAGGTAATGAAAAGGATAAGTCAGGCGTATTAATTATTGATTTCGGTGAAGAAATAATTCAGTGTGTGATAAAAATGAAGGTAAAGGAATTGGAAGATTTGATTGTTGAATTAAATGAAATTTCAAAAACAAAAAATCTTCAGTAAATTGATAAGACAAAGTAATATCAATAACTTAGAGATGAATATTGGTTGAAATCTAAGCTCTGAGTTATAAATCTAATAATCCCAACCCCAGTTACCAACTATGAAAAATAAACTACTACTGCTTCTTCTTATACTTCTAAATATAGTTGTCTTATTGGGACAGATTTGGCCAGAAGGAGCACCTCCTTTTGCTCGGATTGTAAACATCATTTTCCTAATTGGAAGTTTGCTCTTTTTCATTCTTAATTTGTCCAAAAATAAATCAAAATAAGAATAGGTTCATTTATCCATAACCAATCTATCTATTTGAAATTTTCAGCTTCTATGAACAGTGAAATACTAACAACTAGTATAATTATTGAGAATGATAGAGTACTGCTTGTTCCTTTTGAAAATGAGAGGAATAAAGAGTTAAGAGATATTATTTTCAATGATGAAATATGGGAATATATGGGCATGTTTGTTCGAAACGAACAGGATTTTGAACAATATATTCAGGATACATTGATTCAAAAAGAGCAGGGGATTTGTTATCCCTTTTTGATTATTGATAAGGATACAAATCGTGTGGCAGGAAGCACTAGGTTTGGCTATATAAATAGGGCTAGCCAAAAGTGTGAAATTGGTTGGACTTGGATTGGAGAAGAATTTCAAAGAACAGGTTTGAATAAGGCCTGTAAGTTCGCTTTATTAGATTTTGGTTTTTCTCAAATCGGATTTCGAAGGATTCAATTTAGCGCTGATCTAGAAAATATTCGGTCTCAAAAGGCGATTGAAAAATTGGGAGCAATTAGAGAAGGTATTTTTAGAAATAATTATATTGATTCTGAAGGTAATAGCAAGGATGATATTTATTTTAGTATCCTTCAGGAGGATTGGGAGGAATTGAAAATCAAGAAGTTTTTAGAATTATCATCTAAATAGTAATTAGTTCCGAGTAAGTTTCTCAACACTTATTTTATGATTTAAAACTACCACAATTTTGTGGTTCTATGTGTTTGAATTTTTCGTGTTTCAAATAGAGGATTCTTAATTTAAATGACTTTTATTCAGTAGGTAGGTTAGAGGTTGTTGATGATTGATATGTTTATTTTTTTTCAAATGTTTATCGAAACGTTAGGAATTCTAAAAATTCTTACTGAATATTTGCGCTCATAAAGTTCAAAGACTTATTGAGATGTTATCAAGAAAGGTGGAGGGATTAGACCCGTGGAAGCCTTAGCAACCCTTTGTTCCATACAAAGAAGGTGCTAAATTCTACCAAAGCAATTTGCTAAAGGATAGATAACTGAACGAAATCTCTACTCTGATATTTCGTGCATTCTTTTTAACATTTTTCTATTAAGGGTATATCCATTACTGGATGTAGTTTGGCTTTTGTTTTAATTTTTTATTAACTCAAAACAGAAAAATGAATACATCACTATTCACATTTGAATTCCTTTATTCTAGGAATATTGGGATTCGAAATCTTACTTCTCACCGGGTTTTTCTTTGGTCCATTCGTCTAATTCATCAAAATAATTAGAACCTATGGAAAAGAATTTACCCTCTATATCAATCGATCAGTTCTGCACAGAAGAAGGAATCCAATTTGAGAATATCCCTTTGAGTTATCAGCTATTTGGAAAGAAGTTGGGAACTGCGCCTGTTGTTTTAATTAATCATGCTTTGACTGGGAATAGTCAAGTTGCTGGCGAAGATGGTTGGTGGAATATGCTAGTTGGTGATGGAAAGGCTATTGATTTACAAAGGTATACTGTACTTGCTTTTAATATTCCAGGCAATGGTCATGATGGATTTCTAATTGACCATTACAAGGGGTTTATCGCTAGAGATATAGCTCGTCTATTTTTGATAGGGCTTCAGTTGTTGAAAATTGATCAATTGTTTGCGCTAATTGGCGGTTCTCTTGGTGGTGGAATAGCTTGGGAGATGGCTGTTTTAGAGCCTTCCATTTGTCAGCATTTGATTCCTGTAGCTAGTGACTGGAAATCTACGGATTGGCTGATTGCCAATTGTCAAATTCAAGAACAATTTTTGACCAATTCCTCACAACCACTTCAGGATGCAAGAATGCATGCTATGTTGTGTTATAGGACGCCAGCATCCTTCAAAAGTAGATTCAAACGGTCTAAAAACGAGGAGTTGAAAATCTTCAATGTGGAGAGTTGGCTCTTTCACCATGGGAAAAAATTACAAGAAAGATATCAGTTGGCTTCTTATAAATTGATGAATCAGTTACTCAAAACCATTGATGTCACCAAGGGAGAGGAATCTATAGCCGTATTGGAGAAGATTCAGGCGGAGATCCACATTATAGGGGTGGATTCTGATTTATTTTTTACAGCAGAGGAGAATAGGGAAACCTACAAAGAGCTTGCAGCTACCCATCCCAATGTTACCTATAACGAAATACATTCAGAGCATGGTCATGATGCTTTTCTAATTGAGTACAATCAATTGGATAAGTTAATTGAACCAATTTTTAACAAAAGAGCAAAAAACAAGAAGATGAAAATATTGAAATTTGGTGGAAAATCCTTGTCTAATGAAGGATTGGGGAATGTAATTTCTATCATTGAAAATAAGGTGAATGATGGAGAGAAAATAGCAGTTGTTGTTTCTGCTAGAGGTAATGCCACAGATCAATTGGAGTATATTTTGGATAAGGCAGCTAAAAATGAGTCTTACCAAGATGATTTCAGGGCATTCAAAAAGTACCAAACAGATCCAGTAATTGGTCTGGATTTTAGCCTAGAATTTTCCAAATTGGACAAACTGTATCAAGGTGTTCAATTATTGGGGGACTATAGTCAGAAGATAAAAGATGAGGTATTGGCGCATGGAGAGTTATTGTCCATAAAGGCAGTATCAGCTTTATTGAAAGATAAAGGAATAAAAGTAAATGCTACAGACGCTAGAGGTCTTCTGAAAACAGATGAGAATTTTGGGAATGCGCAGCCAATCATTGATCTATCGAAGGAAAATGTAGTGAATTATTTCAGGGAGCAAGAAGACAATACCGTTAATGTTGTAGCCGGATTCATTGCTTCCAATTTGAAGGATGAGACGACTACTTTAGGACGAAATGGAAGTAATTATACAGCCTCACTATTGGCAAATTATCTGGATGCAGAAGAGTTGCAAAACTATACACATGTAGATGGTATTTTTACTGCAAATCCAGATTTGGTCTCTGATGCAAAAAAAATAGATGAATTATCATTTTCTGAAGCCAATGAGTTGGCCAATTTTGGCACAAATATTTTACATGCCAAAACCATCATTCCACTCTTGGAGAAAAATATCAATCTTAGAATATTAAATACCTTCAAGCCAAGTGATGAGGGAACCTTGATCACGGCAAATTCCAATACCAAGGGGATAAAATCACTTTCCGTACTGGATAAGGTAGCCTTAATCAATTTTGAAGGTCGAGGTTTGTTAGGGAAATCTGGCGTAGATTCCAGAATATTCAAAGCGCTTAGTCAAAGAGATATTAGCGTAAGTATTATCTCGCAGGGGTCTTCCGAGCGTGGAATAGGGTTTGTTGTTGATGCTAGTAGAGTAGCGGAGGCTGTGAAAGCTTTGGAGCTGGAGTTTGAACATGATTTTTATACAAAGGATGTTCATAATATATCCATTATTGAGGATATATCTGTTATATCTATTGTTGGTCAGGATTTAAGTGAGTTTCACCATCCCTATAATGCATTGATTAAAAACCAAATTGTACCACTTTTATTCAATAATACTATTTCTGGTAAGAATGTTAGTTTGGTGGTCAAAAAGGAGCAATTGCATAAGGCTTTGAATGTGATTCATGGTCAGGTTTTCGGAGTTTCAAAAAAGATCAACATAGCGGTATTTGGAAAAGGATTGGTTGGTGGAACACTAATAGATCAGGTATTAGAGAATCTAGAATCAGTTCTTGAAAAAAGAAAGATACAGTTGAATATTTTTGCCATTGCAAATTCTAAAGCTGTTTTACTTTCAAAAAATGGAGTGGACAATAGATGGAGAACTGAATTGGATAATCAAGAAGTTTCTACAGATATTAGTACACAAGTCATTGAATTTGCAAAGCAGAATCATTTGGAAAATCTGATTGCTATTGACAATACAGCAAGTTCGGATTTTGTGGATAACTATATCCCATTAGTGGAAGCAGGCTTTGATTTGATTTCTTCCAATAAAATTGCCAATACTGTTTCTTATGATTACTATAATCAGATTAGAGCAACTTTGGAATCTCACAATAAGTCTTATTTGTATGAGACTAATGTGGGGGCAGGATTACCTCTTATTGATACCATCAAGTTGTTACATGATTCAGGAGAGAATATTACTAGAATTAGAGGGGTATTTTCTGGTTCGTTGAGTTATATTTTTAATCGTTATTCAGTGGAGAATGTTCCGTTTTCTGAAGTATTGAAAAAGGCAATTGAAAAAGGCTATACCGAGCCAGATCCAAGAGAAGATTTGTGTGGTAATGATGTAGCAAGGAAATTATTGATTCTAGCTAGAGAGCTAGATTTGAAGAATGAATTTGAGGATATTCAAATTGAAAATCTGATCCCTGAGGAATTTAGGTCAGTACCCTTGGATAATTTTTTAGGTAATATTGAAGCCTTAGATAGTAGTTTCTCGGTTCAAAAAGAGGCGCAGGAAGAAGGTCATGTATTAAGATATATTGGTGATTTACACGGAGACCTATTGCAGTCTAAGGGGAAGTTGGATGTGAAATTGGTTTCTGTACCGCCTAGTTCGCCTTTGAGTGGCTTGAAAGGGTCCGATGCTATTTTTGAGATATATACAGCGTCTTATGGGGATCAGCCTATAGTAATTCAAGGAGCAGGGGCGGGAGCTCAGGTTACAGCACGTGGTGTGTTTGGGGATATCTTGCGTCTAGCAAAGAATAATGACTAATTGATTCAAAAAAAGAAGCTGCCTTAAAATTTAAGACAGCTTCTATCAATCTATTTGCTCAATATAATTTTTCCAATGGTTGAAATGAAAATAGAATCAAGTTAGGAATACTAAGTTGACACTGGAATTTTATTGAGCTATTACCCCTTCTGTTCCTGAACCTCCTTTGTTGCTACAAAGAAATTAATTCAACAGTTGGGCTCTTGAGTGAAAAGACTAAGCGTTCATCTGCAAGTTGTAATCTGCTGAGTGTTTTCCTGATCCATAGATTAGGAAAAAACTGGCGACCAATAATACTGTAGTGGCAAGTATGACATTGTTGACATCCATGACACCTATAAAATTGATGGCGACAGCCCCTATTAAAATTGGAATCTGAACGATTACGGCTAATCTGGTTAATAAACCAAAAATAATCATTAATCCACCCGTAAGATGGGTCATTGCAACGTAATGTACAACGGCAATCTCAGCTCCGTAGGTTTTAACTGGGGAGATTATCTCCGTCAGGTATTCGGTATGCCCTAAAAAATCCACTCCTTTGTAAAACAGGAATCCGCCCAGAAGAATTCTTAGAATATCTAGTGGTAAATTTGTGAGGGCGTTCGCCCATTTATTTAATTTCACAATTACCTTCATGGCCTTTTCTATTTCCATCTAAGTTAAAAAAAAATGTTGAGATAACCAAGCTGTTTTTCGTTTAAAATGACTGTTTATCAGAGCTTTATGACTTTTATCAGGCCTTGTGATATTTCTGTCTTGAAAAGTATTAAAATTTCTAAATCTGAGTTGATATTTTAAATACTTGACAAAAAAATTGAGCTATATTTGCGGCTGTTTTAAATAAAGAACATCAAGAGTTTCCAGATGAGAGAAAGAGATATTTTTGAAGAGTTAGAGCAAGCATATCAAAATGCAGTAAATAACCAGGATGCTGAAACTATTCAGGCTATTCTAAATAATCCTGTTGTTGAATCTTTAAAACCATCTCCTGAATATTATATCAGAGGTTTGAAGTTAAGGGCATCTGCTTTTTCATTATTTGGAGAATTGGACAAAGCCTCTTATGAATATGGTCTTGCCTATGATTTTCTTGATGAAGAGGAGGATAGAGCGAAATTTCTATTGGATTGGTCTACGTTGTTTTTAGCGGAGTTATCTATAGGTAGAGGAGAAGAAGCCCGAATAATTGCCATGTCAAATGGAGTAGAATTATTGGAAAAGGCTTCATGGGAATTACCGGAGGAAGATACCTATGGACAATTAACCCTAGCCTGTTTAAAAGCATTCATGCTAGCTCAAAAAGGTGAACTGGAGGAAGCATTGGCAACTTTTGAAGATTTAAGTTTTGAACCAGTGCCAATTCCAAGAGTGAATGATGAAGAGGACATGAAGGAATTCTTTTCTCATATTCACAAAGGAATGGCTGTTGCAATAGAAGCTAAGGACGTGCAATTGTTAATTAAATTCATCAGATGTATTTCAATTGATGATGAAAGTTTAACGCATGATCAGACCTTATTTAAATTATATAACACAACCATAGGATTCTTATTTGAGTTGAGAACAGAATTTACAGAGGAGTTCAATACCCTTTTCCGTTTGAAAGATAAGTTGAGAGATGGAATGCCGAATTATGCACATTTTATGGAATTAATAGGGACGCAAGATTTTGATGCACTCACATTGTTCTTTGCAAGCTTTCATAAAGGTGAATAGTAATAAGGATAGGAATTGTTATTGCGGTAGCTTAAAAAGCTTTAAAAACTGCTGTAAGGACTTTTTAGAAAGAACTTCTTATCCGAGTACTGCAGAACAATTGATGCGCTCTCGTTATTCTGCTTATTGCAGAAAGGAAGTTGATTATATTTTTGATACCCATGATCCAGAATCTAGAAAGGATAGTTATGCTGATATTGAACAATGGGCAAATAGTGTTGAATGGGTAAGATTGGAAATTCTTTCAGCAAACAAAGGATTGGATTTTGACCATCTAGGAACTGTTCATTTTAAAGCTTATTATATTCAGAATGATAAAGAACAAATTTTAGAGGAGAAGTCTAACTTTAGAAAAGAAGGAGAGCAGTGGTTGTACATTGAAGGAATTCATAATTTTCCAGCTGAGTCATCGACTGTGAAAATAGGTAGAAATGATCCTTGTGTTTGTGGAAGTGGTAAGAAGTATAAAAAGTGCTGCGGATAAATTCCCTTTTTTTCTATTTTCAATTATCTCATTTTTACATAATTAATTTATTAAAACTGCTATACTGTAAGGATTAGTAATTGGAGGAGTGGTAAAAGACTGAATTTGAAAATACTAAGTATAAATCAAAACTTTTAAAGCACATTAATTCTATTTTAATTATTGCGACATAAGTCGCATTTTGTATTGGTTAAGTAATAATACTTTATTTAATTATCACTTTATTTAATCTTCGTAAATAGCTGAAAATAAGCAATATAAGCACTTATTCTTTTATCTTTTGTTTGTGTGTTGATAAAAAGCTCCTTTTAGTCCCTTTTCATTAATTTCAATTCTAGAATATTGTCTCTTGTTTTAAGGCTGAGAGTCTATGGGAAAGGCGTATCCAATACCTGATATTGTCTTCAGTTTTATAGGAATGTAGAATGGTTTAGTTGATAATAATAGTAAGGTGTAGAAAGAATAAAAGTCTCTTATTCATTAGAATAAGAGACTTTTATAGTACAGGAAGTCTTTTGGTAAAAACTCTATTTTTTAATGATTGGTAAGGTGAATGAATCTCCTTTTTGGTTGATTAGGTCAATATAATACAAGCCAACTGGGACATCAAAATCCGATTGAATATGTTCTATATCTTCGAATCTCTCTTTCATAATTATGTTTCCTAATGTATTTCTAATCACCATTTGAATTGATTCAAATGATTGATTTAGCTGAATATTCAACTTGTCTTGGACAGGATTTACATAGCTAATTTGCTTTTCAAAGGCATTTTCATTGAGTCCTAATTCTGTCATTTCGGTGCAAGAGGAGTATTCGGTACAGCCAAATTTAGTGACTTCTACTGCATAAGTTCCATTTTCTGTAGGAATAAAGATTTGGTTGGTTTCACCTGGGATTGGTGTTGGGCTAGTCCCACATAGTAGCCATTGGTAGGTGCCTCCATCTTGGTTTGATATCATGGTGTCTCCAATTACAGAAACTGATTCATCAATACCAATGGTAACATGAACAACTAAAAAGCTATCACAACCAGCACTATTATTATCTAGTGTGTCTAAATAAACACCAGGGCTAGTATAGGTCATGTTTCCACTCGGTAGAGTATAACTAGTGCATCCAAAACCTTGAATAATATCTCGAGTTGCACATTGATTCCATTGAGTCATATATCTAGTTAATTGTACACTGGATAGTAGGTATTCTCCATCTGAAGGATCTGTGTTTAAATCACCTGAGAATCGACCAGAAATTCTAATTTCATTATTTGGGTATACTTTAAGAATATTTACAGGATTTACTTCCCCAAAGGCTGGAGAAAGAGATCGATTCCATAAAAAGTTACCATCGCTATCTAATTTAAGTACAAAACTTGACCATTGGTTATAATCCGTTGTGTAATTTTCTACTTCTGTCCCGGGATCAAAGTCAATAGTGTCTCTATATAGTCCAGTCATATATAGGTCATCCTTGTGAACTATTTGATAGGGTTCTATTTGATTTGAAAACCCTATGGTATTAAAGAATTTTGTCCATTGGTAGTCGCCAAACTGATTCACTTTGGTGATAAACATTCCTATTCCTTCATCTAGAGAGTCAAGCGTAAATGATATATCAGAATTAAACATTACAATACCATTGTATTTACCAATAGTGTATAAGTTATGTTGATCATCTATAGTTGTACTTGTTGGGATGATGTTAGTAGATAGGTTCGAATGAATTTGTTTAGCCCAAAGGAAATTACCTGAAGAGTCTATTTTACATGTATAGAGATTAGGGTAAGATGGCGCAACTATTGAAACATCTTGATGTAATAAAAAACTGTTTGTACTTGGGTCAAAGTCTGCACTATCATTGAATAAACCAGTGATGTATAGATTTGCAAAGTCATCTATCTCCATTTGACTCGCTGAATTTATTGTTGTAGAGGTGATTTGTTTTGCCCATTCAAAGTTAAAGTCCTCGTCGTATTTGGCGATATAGCTATTAGAGTTTGATGATGGGAAAGTAGTCAAATTGAAAACCTGAATACCGTAGTCAAAATCAACGATACCAGAAAAATTTCCAGCGATATATATATTGTTTTGATCATCTATTTGAAATCTGTTCAAATCTACTTCTAGTAGTTTTGCCCATTGGAAATCTCCATCTTGATTTAGCTTTAGAATAAACTTATTGTTGAATCCGCTGGATGATAAATTATGTGTTCCACTACCTGGATCAAAATCAATGGTTCCACTAAAGGATCCTGAAATATAAATATTGCCTGATTGATCAATATAAGTGTAGTAGGACATGAAAAACCCAAAACCTACACTGCTTATTTGTTTTGCCCAAGTAAGGTTTTTGTTTTCATCCATTTTTCTAATGAATAGTGAAATCCCGGCCCCTATATGAGTTAGGTTGTACACATTGTCGGTCAAATCGACATCAATAGTATTGGAGAAAGTACCTATTGAAATAATATTATAGGCATCGTCTGAAACATGTTTACCTTGTTGTTCTAGAGTATAAGCCCAATCAAGGGAGGGTGGTTCTTGAGCACTTAATCCATTGGTAATAAGTATATGTAGAACTAGAAAGAAGAAAAGGTTAAATTTATTCTTATCCATGATGGTATATTAAATTGAGGGTTTAAAATTTATTCCAAAATTTGGAATAGATTTTAAAGATATAAATTTTAGTATTATTTAGCTAAGATTCAATTTCCAAATATTCAAGGTATTAGAAATAATAATAGCTTTCTAATAATAAAGAAGGTTATCGTTTTTTGTGATTTCGTTAAATATTGATTGAAATCTTGAGTTTGATTAACTGCTATTTCTGGGGGTGTTTTTCTTTTTGAATATAATTCATAAAGCTATTTTTTGACTATTTTGAATATATAGGAATCTCCATTTTTCGAAATTAATTCTATAAAATAGACACCTGTAGCTTCTTTGAATTCTGTTTCGATTTCTTGAATATTTGTGTAGGATTCATTTAGTATCAATTGGCCCTGTATGTTTCGAATATTTAGATCAATGGATTCGAAATTCTTTTTGAGTTGAATATTCAATATGTCATTTATTGGGTTCTGATATTCAATTGAGTTCTCGAATTCATTTTCCTTTATATCCATTAATGATATGGGGGTGCATGCTGAGTATTCAGTACATCCGTATTTCGTAACTTCCACTGCATAGACACCATCCGTCTCAGGAATAAAGGTTTGATTGGTTTCTATTGGTAAAAAAGTTACTCCATTATCACAAATCATCCATTGGTATGTTGCTCCGTCCAAATTCGCCTTTAAGGTATCACCAGACACCGATACAGTTTCGTCTATTCCAATGGTAAGGTTGACCTTTAAAAAGTGATTGCATCCTGCGGCATTATTTTCTAATGTATCAAAATAGCTGCCCGACCCATAGTAGGTCATATTTCCACTCGGCATAGTATAGCTTGTGCATCCAAAAACATCTATGGAATCTCTAGTAGTGCACTGATTCCATTTAGATAAATAATATCCTTGAGTTCCATCAGGTATAGGATTAGGTAAATAGTATTGCCCATCTGTTGGGTCAAAATCTACTGGGTCATAGGAAGGGTTGTATGCGTATTTACCGGATAAAACAAGTTCATTTTCATTAAAAACATCAAGATTGGAAATCGAGTGATTTTGAGGATAATTCCATATAAAGTAACCATCTTGATCCAATTTCAAGATAAATCCTCCGCTGCCTGAAAGGGTTTCAACTTGAGCTCCAGGAGCAAAATCTATAGTGCCACTATAATACCCCATTATATACAGTTTGCCGTTGTCAACTATTTGGTTAGGCTTGAGTAAGGTGTTTGTATTCTGTATTATTATTCTAGTAAAAATATAGTTTCCCCATTGATCAATTTTTGTAATATAAATTCCTTTTCCTTCATCGATAGAATTTATATTGAATGAACTGTCAGAATTAAAGCCTACAATTCCATCGAATTTACCTATAGTATACAGGTTTTGGTCTTCATCCATACAGGATGAAATCGAACTGATATCGGTAGAGAGGTTGGAGTGAGTTTGTTTTGCCCACAGAAAATTCCCGTTTGAATCCAATTTACAGGTATAAATATTTGAATTAGAAGGGGCTACTAATGAGGTGTCTTGGTGTAACTGGTATGTGTTTGGGCTTGGGTCAAAGTCGACGCTATCATTGTATTTTCCAGTAATATATACATTGGCATAGTCGTCTAAATTTATTAAACTGGTATTGTTGTCAGCTATTGAACTGAATTGTTTTACCCATTGATAGTTAAAGTCTTTATCATACTTGGCTATATAACTATTGGTTGTTGAACTTGGGGAGGTTGATAGATTAACTAGTTGTACTCCCAGATCAAAATCAACGGTTCCACTAAAATCTCCAGTAATGAAGATATTGTTCAAATTATCAACAGCAAACCTTTTAGAATCTACTTCTAATTTTTTTACCCATTGAAAAGTTCCATTTTGATCCAATTTACAAATGAATGGGCTGTTATTAGGAAAAATGGAGGTTAAGTTCTGTGTGGAAAATCCAGGGTCAAAGTCGATTGTACCTTGAAAGTGTCCAAATATATAGATATTGTATGATTGGTCAATATATAAATCAGTTACCATTACGGTGGAATTACCAGATCCTCCTATTTTTTTTGCCCATCTGAAATTTTTGTTCTCTTCCATTTTACGGATAAAAATGGAAGAGAATCCATTATTGGTTAACTCATATGTGTCTGGACCCAAATCCAAATCTATAGTACCATTAAGCAAACCTGATGATACGATGTTAAGTGAGTCGTCTGTCCTTTGAATTTTTGATTCTAATTGATAGGCCCATTCAAGAGCAGGAGGTTCTTGACCAGATAAATTATAAATGGAATAAAATGATAAAAAAATGAGAGAGAATAAATAGAATCTGGTATTATTCATAACAATATTGAAATTTGAGGTATTGTTTTTATGTCAGTTTTTAATTATGAAAATTAGTGGTAGATCCGAGGAGTTTAGGATTGGATTTTTACTATCTGATTGGTATTTTTTCTCGTGTAGTTCGCCGCCTTAATTAAATGTTTACATTTTTCTTAGAGTTTAAATATTGATGTTAGCGTGAATTCAAATTAATTTTATTAATATTTTTTGGTGTATTGATAAGCTTAAATATACTGAAAATAGAGATAGAAAATTAGGAACATTAAATTATGAACAAAAAAAATGGCTTTTGTTAAATCAAAAGCCATTTTTAAATATGTGGAGTAATTTTATTAACAGAATACTTTACTTTTTTATAAAGGTAATAGTGTTAGTGTGTGTATTGTCAAAAATAATTTCTAAATAATACAAGCCAGAGGTGAGATGGTGTATTGGAATTGAAAAATCGTTAGTATTTTGGATTGACTGTTTCAAAATATTCACACCTAATTGATTTCTTATGGAGATATCTAAATTTTGAAACATTTTGTTCATTTTTAAATGAATGATATTTTCAGAGGGGTTTGGGTATAGATGAGTGATATAGGATGTATTATCCTCAATATTCATTGTTGTATCGCAATTTATAAAATCAATAGTGACAGAATCTGATAAGGTGAATGTTGGGTAATCAATTTGAAAGGAATAGGTTCCTGATTCAGTTACTTGAAATGTCCCCTCTGTTGAACCATCCTGCCATGAATAATCGTTTCCGCTGAAATTTGATTCCAGTAATAGGGTGTCTCCAATACATAAAGTGGAGTCATTCCCAAGATCGATGGAATTATTTGATCCACACAATGCTCTACTTAGACAAATGCCATCAATAGCCATGTATGAATCATATTTTCCCATAAACTTAATGGTGTTCACTACTGAATCTGCTATAAAGCTATAACATGAATTTTGCCAGCTAAAATAGGTGATGTCATCTGGTGTAGTAAAGACCAATACATCGTTGATATATAAACGTATGCTTCCAGTACCCATGACAATATTCGATTCAACTGCGTGATGAACAATTCCTTGAGAAGCATATTCGAAATTAATTGAGTATTGTACTCCTGGAGTTAGGTTGACTGTTTGAATCAATGCCTCAGAACAACACATATTAACCCAAGTACCCCCATTCGTTGAAAATTCTGGTACTTGGACCCAATTATAGTTTGGTGATAATGCTAAAGTAGTGTCATTTAAATCGGGGGTACCGATTAGCGCCCAATCAGGAAGGTGATTCCAAAGTCCTGTGTTGTTAAGAGATCCGTTGTCAAGAAGGTTTCCGCTGCATTGAGCAGACATGAATTGGCTTGTTAGTATTAGAGCAAGAATGCTGAATAGATATTTCATTTGAGGGTTTTAATAGTATTCATTATTTGCAATCAATGGTTTAATATAAAATAATTAATTAATTTATTCAAAAAAAAAGCCTCTTGATAAATTATCAAGAGGCTTTATATAGTATTTAAAAAGCTGTTATTGCTTATTTAGAATCCAGTTTTTCGCATTGACAAATGCTTCAATCCAAGGAGTCACCTCGTCGCTCTGTCTATCGTTTGGATAATGGGCCCAGTTCCAAGTAAGAATAGATCTTTCTAGGTGAGGCATCATAACTAAAACACGACCATCTTTAGAAGTCATTGCCATTGTTCCATAATCAGAACCATTTGGATTGGCAGGGTAGGTATTATAAGTGTAAGTACCTGCTACTTCGTATTGAGACTTGTCTCCAGGAAGGATAAATTTACCTTCTCCATTGGCAACCCAAGCACCAAGTTTAGTTCCAGCAAGGGAATTGAACATGATAGAGTTATTTTCTGGGATATCTACTGATACAAATCCAGATTCAAACTTATGAGAGTCGTTATGGTGCATTGTAGGGTGATTTTCTCCCATTTCTGGATAAACCATTCCAAGTTCCATAAATAACTGACAACCGTTACATACTCCTAAGCTTAAGGTATCTTCACGTTTCATGAAGTTCTCTAGTGCTCTTTTTGCATTTTCATTGTACTTGAATACACCAGCCCAACCTTTTGCTGAACCAAGAACATCTGAATTAGAGAATCCTCCAACTGCAGCGATGAAATGAACATCTGTAAGGTCTTCTTTTCCAGACATAAGGTCTGTCATGTGAATATCCTTTACATCAAATCCTGCAAGGTGAAGAGCATGTGCCATTTCACGTTCAGAGTTAGACCCTTTCTCACGAATTACGGCTGCTTTAAGACCTGTAGAAATTGTTCTGTGACGATCAAGTCCCCATTGGTTAAACTGACCAGTGAAATTCGCAGGGAACTTAAAGTTTAATTCGTGGTTTTTATAGTTTTCAAAACGCTCTTTTGCTTTTGCAGTACCAGATTGGTTTCTGTCTAACAGATAAGAACTTCTGTACCAGGTATCACGCATATCTGCAATACTCCAGTTGTATTCTTTTCCGGCAACAGTAAGCTTCATAGTATCGTCCTCACGGATAGTACCAATAGCTTTAAAGTCAATACCTGCTTCATTTAAGATAGCGGCTGCCTTTTCTTCATCTTGAACCTGAATAAGAAGTCCTGCATTTTCAGCGAATAATACTTCAATAGCACCATTTCCTAAAGCAGATAAATCAAGGTCAAGACCAAGGTTATTGTCAGCAAAGCACATTTCCAAAGCTGCAGTAATCAAACCTCCAGAAGAGATGTCATGTCCTGCAACAACTAATTTTTCTTTGATTAGTTTTTGGATAGTATTGAATGCTGTTTTAAAGTAAGCAGCATCTTCAATAGTTGGTGCTTCGTTACCCAATTTTTTCATTATTTGAGCGAATGAAGAACCACCAATTTTAAAGCTATCCTTACTAAGGTCAACATACCAAAGTGGTTGTTGTTTATTTTTCTTTAATACTGGGCTGATAACATTGTTTACATCAGAACATTCTCCAATTGCAGAGATGATAACTGTACCTGGTGAAACAACTTTTTTACCATCAGGGTATTTTTGGGTCATCGACATAGAATCTTTACCCGTAGGTACATTGATTCCTAATTCAATGGCAAATTCACTAATAGCTTCAACAGCCTTATATAATCTAGCATCTTCTCCCTCGTTACGAGCTGGCCACATCCAATTGGCACTTAGTGAAACACTTTTTAAGTCGTTGGATAATGGAGCCCAAATAAGATTAGTAAGTGCTTCAGCAATGGAATTTCTAGAACCGGCAGTAGGATCTATAATCGAACTTACTGGAGAATGTCCAATAGAAGTAGCTATACCTTTACGGCTAGTGTAATCCAAAGCAACAACACCCACATTGTTTAATGGAATATGAAGAGGTCCTGTGTTTTGCTGTTTTGCAATACGTCCAGATACACAACGGTCAACTTTGTTTGTCAACCAGTCTTTACAAGCTACTGCTTCAATTTGAAGTACTTGTTTTACGTATTCTTCAATTTTGCTCTCGTCATAGTTGATAGCTGCGAAATTTGTTTCAACAGTCTTGTCTTCCATGATGGTTTTTGGAGAGTTACCAAACATATCTTCTAAAGCAAGATCCATTGGTGTTTCTCCATTCTTAGAAGATTCAAAGGTAAATCTTTGGTTTTCTGTAATTTCCCCAACTACATAGAAAGGAGCTCTTTCTCTCTCTGAGATTTGTTCCATTTGGGCAACATCTTTTGCCTTAAGGATCAATCCCATTCTTTCTTGAGATTCATTTCCAACAATCTCCTTAGCAGATAGAGTAGGGTCACCTACAGGTAATTTGCTTAAGTCGATTTTCCCACCTGTTTCTTCCACTAATTCAGAAAGACAGTTTAGGTGTCCACCTGCACCGTGATCGTGAATAGATACGATAGGGTTGATATCTAGTTCTACCATGCTACGAATAGCATTGGCAACACGTTTTTGCATTTCTGGATTTGAACGTTGAATTGCGTTCAATTCAATCGAATTGGATAATTCTCCTGTATCAACTGATGATACAGAGCTACCACCCATTCCGATACGGTAGTTGTCACCACCCATCACAACGATCTTATCTCCTTTTTCAGGAATGTCTTTTAGGGCTTCAGCTTTTTTACCTGTTCCAATACCACCGGCCAACATAATTACTTTATCGAAACCATATTGTAGATCACCCTCTTGGTGTTCGAAAGTCAATAAAGAACCAGTAATAAGTGGTTGACCGAATTTGTTACCAAAGTCAGAAGCACCATTTGAAGCTTTGATAAGGATATCTAAAGGAGTTTGGTATAACCAGTCTCTTTCTTTTGTTCCTTCTTCCCAAGATCTTCCTTCTTCCAATCTAGAGTAAGAAGTCATATAAACCGCTGTACCAGCTAAAGGTAAAGAACCTTTACCACCTGCTAAACGGTCTCTAATTTCACCACCCGCTCCAGTTGCTGCACCATTGAATGGTTCAACTGTTGTTGGGAAGTTGTGCGTTTCCGCTTTAAGAGAAAGAATAGCATCAATCTCTTTTTTCGTATAAAAATCTGCTTTATCACCAGAGTTTGGGGCGAATTGTTCAATTTTAGAACCTTCTACAAAGGCAACATTATCCTTGTAAGCAGAAACAATATAGTTTGGATTTTCTTCAGACGTTTGACGGATTAATTTGAAAAGCGATACTGGCTTTTCTTTTCCATCAATTATGAAGGTCCCGTTGAAGATTTTATGACGACAGTGCTCAGAGTTGATTTGTGAGAAACCAAATACTTCAGCATCTGTTAATTTTCTTCCAATTTTAGTACTTATTTCTTCTAAATAAACAACCTCTTCATCTGATAAGGCTAATCCTTCTTTAGCGTTGTAAGCAGCAATATCCTCAACCTGAATAATAGCTTCAGGATTGATTTCTACTTCAAAAAGGTCCTGACCAAGTTCCGTGTATTTCACTTGTAACATTGGGTCAAAACTTTCTCCTTCAGCTAACGGTAGGTATAATTCGATTCTTTCGATACCGACAACCCCCATATTTTGTGTGATCTCAACAGCGTTGGTACTCCAAGGGGAAATCATCTCCTTTCTTGGTCCAACGAAGGTTCCAGAGATAGTACTACCAGTTTGCAATTCTGCATTACCAAATAGCCAACTTAGCTTCTCAAGGCTTTCGTTTGCAATCTTTTCACTCGTTTGTAAGGCATATACCTGCCCTTCAGCACCTTTGTAAAATGTTAACATCACGGAATTTTAGTTTGCTTTAGACGGCAAAAATAATCATTTTTCTTGGAAATTTCTTTGATCTCAGGAGCATATTTTTAGCCTATTTTATTGGTGATAATATTAGTCGTTTGAATTGAGTATTTTTTTATGCTTTTTAGTGTAGTGATAATCTTGTGATTAGGAGTTTTTACTTTATTTTTTTTCAATTTATTACAAAAAATATTTGGAAGGTTTAAAAACAAATGTACTTTTGCATCCGCATCAGGAGAGATGGCAGAGCGGTTTAATGCGGTGGTCTTGAAAACCATTGTACGCAAGTACCGGGGGTTCGAATCC
>MAAC01012075.1_pt1 | contig 129170 bp, 104 predicted proteins | sample 1115981 | NCBI WGS metagenome assembly MAAC01 (sample SAMN04961126, study PRJNA320927) | seawater metagenome | isolation source: sample BD02T64 sea water enriched with oil for 64 days | place: USA:Gulf of Mexico | collected 2013-07-27
CAATGCCAGCGGCTTTAATTAAAGACATATGGACTCTCCTCATTTGAAGCTTCTTATCAACTTCACTATGGCACATTCGCTAGCGATAGATGCCGAGTGGGGAGTCCATATCATTCGTTGGTATGACTCCCCACGTCAAGTTAAACCAAGGAGCTTCGTCAAATGTCAGAAAGGTCAAAAATGCTAGCGGGAGAGTTGTATGACCCTAGCGATAATGAACTTGTTCAGATGAGGTTAAATGCTCGCCTAATAACCGAGAGGCTTAACCAGACTTCTATAGCAGACTTGCAGGTAAGAACTGAATTATTAAAATCTCTGTTGGGTAGCACAGGTAAAAATATTCATATTGAATCAATATTTAACTGTGATTACGGCTCTAATATTCACGTTGGCGACAATTTTTACGTTAACTTTGCATGTGTTATTTTGGATGTTGCCGAAGTTAGAATTGGTAACAATTGTATGATTGCTCCACAAGTTGGGATTTATACTGCAACTCATCCTTTGGATCCAATCGAAAGAAATAATGGACTAGAGCTTGCCAAGCCAATTACTATCGGTGATAACTGTTGGATCGGAGGGCAAGCAACAATTAATCCTGGTGTTACTTTAGGTGACAACGTAGTAGTAGCTTCCGGAGCAGTAGTTACAAAAAGCTTTGGTAACAATGTTGTTATCGCAGGTAATCCTGCGAAGGTTATAAAAGAGATCACAACTACCGTGTAATTTACTCATAACAAGCCATTCAAATGAAAAAAACAGTTGGTTTTGCTCCTGCGTCGCTTATTTTAGCCAACATATTATTTGCCTCTTAACGAGGTGTTATGTTACAAGGAGGGTTTAGTGGAAAATAAAGGATTAGAGCCTAATCAGGCTTCATTATTTAACGAACTCATATGGTTGGCAGTCCCAATTATTGCTTTTGTTCAAAGTAATAATTCAATTGCACTTGCAGCACTATTCTTTGCAATATTAGCGGTTACTTTCGGTCGCATTAAAATTAACCAGCCTAACAAAGCACTATTTATCAAATTAGAAAAGCTAGCTAGTATAGCGATGTATGGCTTATATATTGTTTGGTTAATGTTAGTTATTCGTGCAAATGTAACATAACAAGCAAATAAATCAGGACATATAACAGTTGGTTTTTGCTCTTTCGTCGCTTATTTTAACCAACTATTATTTACCTCTTAGTGAAGCGTTAGCTTTCCATCAAATTTAGGAGTCATAAATAAATGGATCAGTATGAAATCACTGTAAGTACTTTTAATAAATTAGCTGATAAATATCAGGCTAAGTATATGGACTTTGATTTTTACTTTGATACCTATGATACCTTCTGTGAATTGGTTACCAATAATAGTGCTAAAATATTTGAGATTGGATGTGGTCCAGGGAATATATCTAAATACTTGTTAACAAAACGTCCTGATTATCAATTATTTGGAATTGATCTTGCTCCTAGAATGGTTGAACTAGCTAGTATTAATAACCCATCAGGCGTATTTGAGGTCATGGATAGTAGAAACATAAAAGAAGTTGACCAGAAATTTGATGCTGTAATATGTGGCTTTTGCACACCTTACCTATCAAAATCTGATGTGGGAGAATTAATTATTAATGCTCGAAGGGTTCTCAATAAAGGTGGTGTGCTGTATTTGAGTTCAATGGAAGATCATGATTCTCGTTCAGGTTTTCAAACATCAAGTTCGGGTGACAAAGTTTATATTCATTACCACCAATTTGAACACTTTAAGCTGCAACTAGAATTAAATGATTTTAAAATCCTAACAGTACAACGGAAACAGTTTCCAATTGAATCTGGCGAGCCAACTATAGATATGTTTATTTACGCAGTGGCAATCTAGTAAGGAAAGCTAACAAGTAAATAAAGCGGAATCGCTAAAGTTTGGCTCGGTTTCGTTTCGCTATACGATTTAGCCAAACATTATCAGCCCCTTGAATGGGCGTTATACGTTAAGGGTAGTACGTTGAAAAAATTAGGCCTTGTAGGTTTTATTTTTCTGGTGTTGTTTGCATTTTTTAGTTATCAATCAGACCCATTACCCTTTATATGTAAAGTTGCTGATTGTCGTGAAAATAAATATGTGAAAATGCGAATCCCTGATGGGATTTTTGAAAAAACAATTGAGCTATATTGGCCCATCGCATATAAGAATAGAATTTCTTTGATACCAGGTGATAAAGTCTTTATCGAAGCAGAAGAAACTGATACTGGTTTAGGGAACTTTAAGTTAGTCGAGGAAGTAGTTAATCCGGAGAAAACAATCGAGTTCTCTTTTACACAAATAGATAACAAAATAGACATGATGCTTGTTGTAAAAAATCCTTTTCCAAAAGATATTAAATATCATTTAAATACGATGGATTTTACGGGGAAGATAGAGAAAGTGAATAGTTGCCTTGTAAAAGCAAACTCATTGGCACGTCAGCAATGGGAACATGTTGTTCTTGATGTGATTCTGACTGAGATGCATTTTTTACAAACCAATGAAATGAACTCCTGCGTATATTAACGTATAACAAGGCCATTAAGTCATTCTGTAACAGTTTGCTCGGTTCCGCTATGCTACAAATTTTAGCAAACTATTACTCACCGCTTATGGCTGCGTTATGTGCACAAGGAGGTTCTGTGATTAAAAATTTTTTTAGAGTATTCGTTACTCTTCTTTCTTTATTTTGTATTGTCGCAAGTCCAGCGGCGTTTACTCCTGCTGTGGCGCTCGCGTTTATACTTATGTGCTTGTCAGGTGTTGCCGCAATATTTGGACACATTAATTTTGCTGTTATTAATTTAGCATTAACATCCATAGCTATTGGTATTAGCCCTGTAACAGATATGTCGCGTTTTGGTCATAGTATATTGTTGGCTTGTTTATATGTAGTACCATTCATTATCGGTTTTGGTGGTGTTTTATACGGTGTTATAAAGTTACAGCGAAGTGTCAGCACATAACAAGGGCTTTAAACAGGCGTTATTGATACAAAAACGGCTCTTCTCCGGTTATGTGAGGTTGATTTTTGGATAAAAGATAGAATGCGTTGCTGGAACTGATGTTTGCCTTATTTTTAATTTGAAGTATTCGGTATCCCTTACTCCTCTGGCTCGCCTCCTAATCATCCCAATAGAAACATTTCCTGCCTCAATACGGGCACTGGTCAACTTATATTTGGCATAGTTACAAATGCCTACCTTGTGCATTCTTAGTCCGACTGCAAAATTATGTAAGGCCAATATATTGGTTGATTCTGCTAGACGGCACCAAGCTTCAAGTGCATTATCCATTGCTTCATAATTCGTTTCCTGCCAAAGAGCTTGAAGCAACTTTAATCGCAAGTTTAATAGTCACTTTTCTTTCCAAAAAATTAGGCTAAATCGAGAAAACGCTCTGAGTCTAATGCAGCCATGCATCCCATACCGGCAGACGTAATTGCCTGTCTATAAACTTGATCCGCCACGTCTCCTGCAGCAAATACTCCAGGTATATTGGTCTGGCTAGTATTGCTATTTTGACCACTATTAACGACCAAGTATCCATTATTCATCTTCAGTTGATTTTTAAACAGATCTGTATTGGGTTTGTGCCCTATAGCAATGAATACTGCGTCAACATTCAAGTTCTGTTCTTCATCGTTATTTACGTTGCATAAACGAAGACTTTTGAGTGCTTTTTCATCTCCGAGTGCTTCATCAAGTCGATGATCGAATATAATATCGATATTTCCTTTTTCAACCTTTTCAAATAGCTTATCCTGAAGTATTTTCTCCGCCCGAAATTCACTACGCCTATGGATCAATGTAACATGGCTTGCGATGTTAGAAAGGTAGAGGGCTTCCTCAACAGCAGTGTTTCCCCCCCCCCTATAACTGCTACTCGCTGATCCTTATAAAAGAATCCATCGCAGGTTGCACAACCGCTAACACCTTTTCCCATATACATTTTTTCTGACTCCAACCCTATGTACTGAGCTGAAGCTCCGGTTGCGATGATCAAGGCATCGGCAGTATAAGTATCACCACTATCACCCGTTAGTCGATAAGGGCGAGATGATAGATCCGCCTTTGTAATATGATCGTAAGCAATTTTAGTATCGAAACGCAGCGCATGTTGCTCCATCCGTTCCATTAACTGAGGCCCTTGTACTCCTTTAGGATCGCCGGGCCAGTTATCCACATCTGTCGTTGTGGTGAGTTGACCTCCGATTGCCATACCAGTGATCATCAAAGGTTCCAAGTTAGCTCGGGCTGCGTATATAGCTGCGGTATAACCTGCCGGGCCGGACCCAAGGATTATCAGTTTAGAGTGTCTACTTGTATTCATTATGTACTCACTTTACAAATGTAAATCAAGCCACTGACTGATCTGGCTTTCCATCATTGCCCCTGAACGTCGGGCTATCTCTTTTCCATCACTGAACAAAATAAGCGTTGGAGTCGCTTTAATCTCAAGCGATTCTGCCATTTTAGCGAAGACTTCCATATTAGCCATTGCTACCTGGAATCGTCCAGGCTGTTTCTCAGCCAAGCGCTTCACTGCTGGGCCTACCATTTTGCAAGGACCACACCATGGTGCCCATACATCAAGTAGAACTGGTTGCTCCGCGTGATCGATTAATGTTTGAAAACCAGTATCTGTAACTTCTATAGGTGTCATGCTGTTCCCCTTAAACGTGTTTACCTGCATCCCAACCTTGCTCTCCAGTAGCTCGTTCAGCCACCTTAGATGGTAATTCTTCTAATTGTGTCGCCATCGTGTCGTTCCAGCGATTCAAATAACCAAATAGAGCAATAGTTGCTACAATTTCAACAATTTGTCCTTCATCAAAATGCTTTTTCAATTCATCAAAATCTTCTTTAGTCGTATCGTTTGGTAAAGTTCCGGCTTTAAGTCCTACTTTAATAGCAGCACGTTCTGCATCGCTGAACAACTCACTCGTTTCAAACCCCCAAATTGCCGCAATCTTTTCATCTGATGCATTATAGATACTAGAAAGGTTTGCCATATGTGATTGACAATAACGACAACCTGAAGCCAGACTTGATGCCAACGCAACTAACATTTTTAATTCTTCAGGTACAGTGCCTTCATAAATTATCACCTGATTAAGTCTGCCAAATGCCTTGGAAATATTTGGTCGACGCGCCATTGTTTTAACACTATTAGGACAAAATCCACGCGTATTTTCATAGTTTTCAAACATTTCTCGTAATTCTTGATCTACTTCGTGGTTTTCTAATGGTCGTAAGTGAGCCATATTCTTATCCTCTAAATAATTTAATTGGGTTATTATCTTCAGCACTTATGCTATAGAACTATTGATAATTCGTCTGTCCCTATAAATTGGTACAAGAAAAATCTGCTCATAAAAGCCCGACAAATCATTGGTAAAAATTTGATTTTGGCTGTAAAGTTTAAAAATGAATTATGAAGAAATATCTCGGATTGTTAATACGTTAGGAAGTTCAATCTTCCCTGAATCGCTACTTGAGGCAGTAAATCAAGAATGTGCACTGAATCACCTTTCTCTTGTGCATTTAGAAGAAAGGGATCGAATCACCTATATATTGTCGGCCAGCAGCAGTGCAGATGTAATTATCACCAAGACAATGCAACAACTTTATTTGTCAATTTTTTATAGGCTAGATCCTAATAAAGAATTTTTAGAACACTTTAGTGAACAAAAAACGATCCTAGTACAGCGTATGCAGCAGCAAGATATACAAGATCAAGAGTACAGAAAATTATGGTACGAAAAGATGGGTATCGTCGATAGGGTATCAATATTGACTAAAGCAGACAAAGGGCTTTACTGCCTGAATATGTTTCGTACTAAACAACCCTTCAGTGAACGGGACATTAATGTGCTCACTGAGCTTAGTAGTTTACTCTCTGCGTTAACTATTAAGCAGGCTAGGTTGTCAGGTGCTCTATCTAGCTTTATGACTCGAGATGCCCAAATAGAAACCTTGATGGAAAGATTAACTAAAATCGAAAACAGCTTGACCCAACGTGAAAAGGAAGTTTGTGCACGTATCCTGCTGGGGATGAGTTCCGAAGGTATTGGACTCGATTTGGGAGTAAAAATGCAAAGCGTACTGACTTACCGTAAACGTGCATATGCACGGCTCAACATATCAAGTCAGAATGAACTCTTTTCGCTCTGCTTAACTATTCGTTAGGGACGTATCAAAAACTCCTGAAAGATAATATTGGGCTCTGGGAAAATATTATGTGCCACTAACTCCAATCACAGAAGTAACTGAAAGTAATACCCATACGGAATGCTATTATGTCTATTTCCTCTAGACATCAGAAACTAGTTATCTAGCCTCTGGTCTTGCTGATTTTTTGATTATAAGTACTATGATAAAAAATATTCCACACAGTGTTCCCGCTGCAAAATTTTCCTTTGATTGTGATGATAAAATTAACAAAAAACCTTTGTTTTTGGTTAGCGCTGAAAAGCTGGAAACACAGAAAGGGCAAAGAAACAACCGAATTACTTGCCAGAACTGCTGACGAAATCGCACAACAGTGATGGGACCAGTAGCTAGAACAAGCGCGATCCCTACAATAATAGAAATACCTAAAGAATTACTCCACAAAGCTGGATTACTATCGAAATAATATAGAGCCATTACGAAATACCAGATTACATAACACCAAAGTATTTGGATACTAGTTGGCATAGCTCTTAGATAATTATGCATAACAATCCGTTAGTAGGTTACTCGATTTAATGCATCATCTTAAGAATTTATCGATAAGTAGTCTGTCCCTACATATAGGCACAAATAAATAGTTGAGAAAATTGATTTCCACCAAATTAAATCAACTTAGTAGATTTTATTGTATCTGATCTATAAATGGGATGGTTACATACCTAGCTTTGGGGGCGTTTTCGCCTTAGAGTTTATAGTATAAAAATATTTTTAATTTTTATTATTTCTGAGCATTAAACAAATAGCGTTAAATTAGTCCGAAAGAATATATTAGTTTGAATACAAATCCGTTGACCATACATTCAGTGTCTTTCTGGCTAGATTAATCCGCCATAATGTAAATCAGAGTTCTGTTTCCTTATCACTACATCGGCAGATATAGATAAATTAATCCCGAAAATTATTATTTTATCGGTTTCAAAATTGGCAATTGATATTGTAACTGGTATTTTTATAGTCATAACACTAATTTAAAAAGAAGGCCTGAACAGTTCGTTCCATTGTTTTCATATATCATTTATTACTGCATTAAATGGTAATACAGTAATAAATAGACATGTTACGTTATTTTTAATTTCAAATTATCTGTTGCAAGAACGACTCTAACTGCTCTCACTTTAATGCTTACTATCTTCAGGAATAGCTGATATTAAAGCTATACTTCTATTTCACTTACCCCCCTAAAATAAACGTTTAATCTCATAAACCCGTAATAATTAGTTTCGTTACTTAATCATCATTTGACTTCATTTACTTTATAAGAAACATCACCTAGGTACGTTATTTTCCTCATATTTGGGGTCCCAATATAGGCCGTATAACATTGTGTTTTTTTATTTGTGACAAATTCATAATAAAAACTGAAACATAGCTCACTCTTCTCAACCAAAAGGATGATGCATTGAATTCTAAATCGGTCATTTGGTCGATAGTCAGTAAATTTTGTTTAACTTAAGATATTTAGCTTCAAACTGATTAAACCATAAATGGGGCAACTTACATGATTGGAAACCTGACAGGTAAAATAGTAATTGTAACTGGTGCAGGTCAAGGAATCGGAGAAGGTATAGCTAAAATCTTTTCTGTTGCGGGTGCAAAAGTGGTCGTTGCTACACGTACCATAAAGAATGGGCAGCAAACCGTCGATACGATAAAGCAAAATGGCGGTGATGCGCTGTTGATACAAACCGATGTATCTGATAAAAACCAGATCGACCGCATGATTGCAAAAACCATTGAGCACTATGGCAGGATTGATATTGTCATCCATAATGCAGGGGTTTTCCCTATGGTATCCATTGAAAATTTAACTGAGCAAGATCTCAACTCAACTTTAGACGTCAACCTAAAAGCAGGCTTCTGGATAATAAAAGCTTGTCTTTCGGAGTTTCGTCGTCGGAAAGTTGGACGGTTTATTTTTACTTCTTCAGTGACAGGCCCCTCTGTTGCTATGCCTTTAACAGCCCACTATGCAGCGTCTAAAGCTGGGTTGAACGGACTTATCAAAACGGCAGCTCTTGAGTTAGCACGCGAAAACATAACGGTTAACGGTGTCGAACCCGGGTATATCTTGACTCAGGCAATGCTAAAGCTCGTCTCTAAAGATGATCTTTCTGATATGGCAGAGATGATCCCTAACGGACAACTTGGTGCTCCTGAAGATATTGCCAATGCTATGTTATTTCTAGCCTCGGATGAAGCCTCCTATATTAATGGGCAAACCATTGTGGTGGACGGTGGATCCACCCTACCTGAGAGCCCAGTAGTTCTGCAGCAGTTTTATCAAAAATAATTTGGAGTTGGTATGGATTATAAGCCATTTATCTACACTGGTTATTTATACGAAAGTAAAATCAATATTGTGACCAGCCGAGTTGAAAACTCCTAATGGGATAATAGATAAAATAAAAAAAACGATTTTGAAATCGTTAATGATGTTACAGAGGCGCTGTTAAGAGCGCTACAACTCAACCTTCGTAAACATAAAGATATTAATTTATTTTATTGGGAAGGATCACATAATCAATGAGGAAAAATAATGAAACATAACAAAATTTTCTTGGCACTTTCAGTAGCACTTTTAAGTAGTACGTCCATTGCATCTCATGCAGCAAAAGTTTTAGAGGTTATTCAAATAACAGCCTCAAAGAAATCAGAATCAATTCAAGCAAGTAATATAGCGGTAACTGCTTTCTCAGGAGACGGTTTGCGAGAGCTTAATATGACAGATAGCACAGATATTGCCAATCAGACACCGGGATTGAATATTGGTACCCCGGTTGGTGAAGGTAATAATCCATCCATAAGTTTACGAGGAGTAGGGTTAAACGATTTTAATGATAATAATGAAGGTCCTATCGCGGTTTATCGTGATGAAGTATATCAATCAGCAATGCCAGGTTTAACCTTTCAATTATTTGATTTAGAAAGAGTGGAGGTACTTAGGGGGCCACAAGGAACCTTATATGGTCGTAATGCTACAGGTGGGCTAATTCATTTTATTTCGACTAAACCAACCGATGAATTAGATGGATTTGCCAGTGTTACTATTGCTGAAAATAATCAATTAAAGACGGAAGGGGCTATTTCTGGTGGGTTAACTGATACTATTCAAGCTAGATTGTCAGTGGCTACGAATAAGCATGACGGTTATGTTAAAAATAGAATTGGTAAAGACGCCAATGAGGCCGATAATGCTGCTGTTCGCTTGCAAATGAACTTTGACTTATCAGATAACTTAACTGCCTTAGTGAATGTACATAGTGCTGATTCTGAGACTATTGCACCACAGTACCAACATCAAGTCACTAGTGGTGAAGCAACGGACAGTTTTGGTTACACTGATAATGATAATGATGTGTGGGCTGGAGAATACGATAGGCCTGGAATACTAAAAATTGAATCTAGTGGTGCTTCAGCTAAGTTTACTTATAACGCTGATAACTTTAATTTATATTCTGTAACGGCAGTTGAAAATGTTGAAAAACTACACCTAGAAAATGCTGACACTGGCCCAACTAGAGGCCTTGAAACGGGGTTTGTTTCTGAAAACAAGCAATTCAGCCAAGAATTCAGAGTTGAATTTGACGTCGATTCTATGGAATGGATGATTGGTGCTTATTATTTTGAAAATGAGGTTACCGGATCATTAGATCTTGATCTTAATTATCCAGGCCCAGTCGTTGATGCCGCTACCGGATCACCGGCGGGTACCTTTGGTAACGAATTTGTTCACTTTTTTAATTATGATGTAGATTATAAGCAAGAAACAGAATCTATGGGTTTATTTGGTCAAATGGCAATAGCACTTAATGATAAAACAAACTTAACTGTTGGTCTACGTTATACCACCGAAGAACGCTCGATGAATTATCAAAATAAAGCAACAGCTAGTCCTGATGCTGTTCTTAATTCGTGTCTTATTCCTAGTGGTGATGTTTGTGGTTTTGGCCTTGGTACTGATTTTCCAGGCACTGATTATTTTTTTAATTTTACAGCAAGTAATCCCGATGTTGGTGGTTTGAATAAACTTGATGATGATAACCTTTCAGGTCGCATAAGTTTAGATTATGCTCCCATTGATGACATCCTTATTTTCGCGAATATTGCAACAGGGTTTAAAAGTGGGGGTTTTAATGGTGGATTTTTAGATTTTACTGATGGTCTAACCGTAAATGATGTCGCTTTTAAACCAGAAGAGTTATTAAGTTATGAATTAGGTTTTAAATCTACTTTAGCAGATGGTTCTATTCGTTTAAACGCTACTGCTTTTTATTATGATTACAAAAATTATCAGGCACTTAGTTTTGCTGGTCTGAGTCAATTCATCAATAACTCTGATGCAACAGTCAGTGGTGCTGATATAGAGTTAACTTGGTTACCTGGTGATAACTGGGATATTAATTTAGGGGCGAGTTACATTAATTCTGAAGTTGATGAAGTAGTTTCTCGAGGTGTGGGGTCCATATTCGATAGTGAAATGGTTTTAGCGCCGAATATAGAGCTAAATGGCTTAGTCCGATATCAAGCCACTGAAAGTTTATCTTTGCAGGTTGACTTCAATTACAAAGGTGAACAATTCTTTGATATTACCAATAGTGATGTGTCAAAAGAAGACTCTCATACGATTTTTAACGCGCGCATTGGCTATGAAATTAATGAACACTGGGCGGTATCAGCATTTGTTAAGAACTTGACAGATGAGGAATATAGGGTATATAGCTTTGATTTAACAGGGCCAGCAGGCTTTAACCAAAACTTTTATGCACCTCCTCGTTGGGTTGGTATTACAATTGATTATACTTATTTTTAATATCAATAAATGATTTGAAAATATAGATAAGTGATATGAATTAATTGTGTTCATATCACTTTTTTAGACAGCTAGATATTTAACACCATTCACGTAACTTCAATAAATTTAGACATGTAAAAAAGCGTAAATACAGCTGTAAATTTATAATGATTAACGTATGATAAATGAAATTTTTATTCCTAATTACTCCATTATGGTTATAGGTTCTAAACAACCCGGCAACTTCCCTCAAAGCTTTGAGCAAATAGCGTTAAATTTGATCCATAAGTTGGTCAACATCACTGCATCGGCCTTTTATTTGCTCAATGCCGATATGCGTCGACGTGGTGTGGCAGTATATAATACCGAAGAAGAAGTGGTTGAAGAGTACCACGAATACTTTCGCGAAATTGATCCACTCAATCCTGATAAATTCCAAGAAACCAATGAACAAATTGTGTGTATTGACGAGGAAATATCTTTTGAAAAGCTTCAGAAAACGCGTTTTTATAGACAGTTTATGCGGCCTAACAACTTTCGCTACACCGTTGATATGTTTTTGCGCCGAGAGGGAGAAATTGTGGCGGTCATTAGCATGTTACGCGACGATTCAATGTCTGCTTTTTCAGAAGGAGAACTGGAGCTATTGAGAAGCCTTCAACCTTTTATGGAATACACCCTGAACTCTGTATATCTTCCAAAACGTACAGCTGAACGCACATCATTACAAAAAAAATACAAGCTTACACCAAGAGAATTGGATGTAGTGGAACTCATTATAGCTGGCTCTAGTAATAAAGGTATTTCCAATGAATTAAACCTTAGTCTCTCAACAGTAAAAACACACCTTTTACATATATTCCAAAAGATCGACGTGGTTTCCCGCGCTGATCTTCTAAGTAGAATCATAAGTGATTTAACAGCCAAAGATATCTGATTACCAAGCTATAGCTGCAGCGCTTTTTCTTTCCTAATCGGCGGGATGATAATTAACATTGAGATAACAAAAAGGATAATTCCCAACCATATCACCTTGCTATAATCCCCATCACTGATAACTGATGCCGCAAGTGCTGGGCCTACAGCTAAGCCAATCATTTGAGCCGCCACAGCATAAGATACAATACGGCCAGTACGATCAAAAGTTGTAATAGCGGCAAGCAAAAATGGGTGAGACATATTCCAGGCAAAGTTAAACAAGCAGACTGCTGCATAATAGATCAACCAGTCAACTTGACCCAATAAAAAAAACAACGAAATAACGCTGCCACAAATACCAAAGGCGAGTGATTTTATACGACCAAATCGTGCACCGGCAACAGCTGCAAGTAATGCTCCAGCGATGCCAAAAAACTGTGATAGAGTCAGAGCATTAGCAACCTCTTGCTCGGTGCTGCCACCACTGGTACCAATTAAAAACAGATAGGCCCAAACGACGCCCTGAGCAACGAAGTAGACAAACACGGCAGCTACAGCAATAAACTTTAATTGCGTTGAAAGGTCTATGGACTTTTCATCAGGCTGAAAATGTTCATGTCCTGAGGCTGGAAGAAAACGTATGAATACCAAAGCACTCATGCTAAATAGTGCAAAGAAGACTAAAACCCCTTCCATACCGACTAACTCGTATGCACTAGGCATGACCATGAAACCTACAGCACCATAAACCAAAATCCACATAATAAGAAATCCAAAATTTCGGTCAGGGTTAGAGGTCAGCCCAATGATAGTAAAGCTTAATGAAACCAATACGCCCGAACCAATACCGGTAATAAAACGAACAATAGCAAAGGAAACCTGCTCCTCAAAAAAGATAGAAGTAAGGTTTCCAGTCACCATAATTAGCGTGGCTAGGGCGAGTATGTTGCGCCAATTTATCTTATGTGAAAAGAATGTCATCGCCAATGTAGTTAGTGCAATACCCCACATTTCTGCGGCCGCAACATAGCCAGCTCCCTGTTCGCTATAATAGTATAATTCAACCAACCCTTGGACAAATGCGGGCTGAACAATAAATATGGCTGGGCCAATAATACCCAAATAAATGACCGCAATCAGCGATTTTAGACTGTTAATATCAACGGGATGATTATCATCACCAGTAATCAGATCGAGCATGCCACTTCCTACCTTATGTTTCTAATTTTATGAATATTGATTTAATAGTAAAGATTTGAACCTATTTCTACATCCATCAAATGACTGATACTGAATACTTAGAGTCAGTCATTTGACCGATAGGAAGACGGTTTTTTTTAACTTATTATCTATTACCAAGATAGAACTTGAGACTAAAAAATAATGAATGATAAAATATTGCTCGAACGACGAAATAGACTTATCGGAAAAAAAGCACCTTTGTTTTATAATGAGCCTCTTCATATTATTGGAGGGGAAGGTGTTTGGTTATACGATGCCGATGGTAAACGTTATCTAGATGCCTACAATAATGTACCTAACGTAGGACACTGCCATCCGCATGTAGTTGAAGCTCTTTATAAACAAGCTCAAGAGCTCAATATTCATACCCGTTATTTACACGAAAATATTGTCAACTACGGCGAGAAGCTGCTAGGGAAACTTGATGATTCTCTTGACATGCTTTTTCTCACCTGCACGGGTACTGAAGCTAACGAGCTGGCACTTCGTATCGCACGAGAAAGTACAGGGCGCCAAGGTATTATTTGCAGCAATGCTACCTATCATGGCAATAGTGCAGCAGTGTATCCATTAGCCACCATGTTTAATCAAGGCCTTCCACTAGGTGCTAATGTTAAGTCGGTGGATTTCCCTGACAGTTACCATAAATTAAACGATCTTGAAGGGGAAGCTTTAGAAAATGCGTATGCCGACCAAGTAAAGCAAGCAATAGAAGAGTTCAATCAAGATGGGACTGGTTTTGCAGGTATGATTATCTGCCCTATTTTTGCTAATGAAGGGCTACCTGATAAGCCCTCTGGTTATTTGGATAGGATTGCTAAATATGTTCGAGAAGCAGGTGGCGTACTTATTTTTGATGAGGTTCAGTCTGCATTTGGTCGAACTGGAAAATGGTGGGGACACCAAAACTCTAGTGTCGTGCCAGATATTTTAGTACTCGGAAAGCCAATGGGTAATGGTCACCCTATTGGTGCAACAATCTGTAGCTCTGAGCTGGGTAATGGCTTTAGGGACAATAGTATGTATTTCAACACGTTTGGCGGAAACCCTGTTTCCTGTGCAGTGGGTATGGCGGTGTTGGAGGTGATTGAAAATGAGAGCCTTGTTGAAAATTCAGCAAATGTCGGTAATTATCTCAAACAAAAACTTTGGACACTTTCTGAAAAACATGAGCTGATAGGTGATGTACGCGGCAGTGGTCTTTTCTTCGGAGTAGAATTGGTCAATGATCGCATGAAAAAAACGCCAGCAACAATAGAAGCCGGAAAATTAATTAACCAAATGAAAGAGCAAGGCGTGCTGATTAGCCGCTTAGGCATAAATGATAATATTTTGAAAATGCGACCTCCCATTTGTTTCTCACATGCTCATGCCGATATGCTTATTGAGCATCTAGACCAAGCATTTACAGCACTTTATTAGCGAAAATTGGAGATATTATGATTGACTTTTATTCATTGGCCTTGGAACATCAAGAAGCTCACTTACTGGAACTTGCTGAGAAATCGTTATCAACTTGGAATTTGAGTGGCAAACTAACCTTAATTAAGCATAGAGAGAATGCAGTATATTCTTTAGAAGCAAGCGATGGTGAACGTTATGCCCTGCGTATACATCGTGCTGGCTACCACTCAAATGAAGCGTTGAAATCTGAACTACAATGGGTGAATGCTCTTAAAGAATATGGCTTAGGTGTTCCCAAGGCATTGGTCACTCAAAATGGAGATTTTTTTGCTCTTGTTAAAACTGAATCAATTCCCGAAGTTAGACAAGTTGATCTTTTAGCATGGGTAAAAGGGGAACAAATTGGTTCGATTGAAGAAGGATTACACACAGACCCCAATCAGGTTAGAGAAAACTATTTAATTATTGGACAACAAGCCGCTAAATTACATAACCAATCATCTACTTGGACATTACCTGAAAACTTCGAGCGGCATGCTTGGGATACGGAGGCACTGGTTGGCGAAAAGCCATTTTGGGGACCATTTTGGGAACTGGAAGCATTGACTGACGAGCAAAAGCAGCGCGTTATTCTCGCTAGAGATTTAGTTCGGCAGCATTTACCTGTTATTGGGCGGAATGCTGATGATTACAGTATGATTCATGCTGATTTTGTACCAGAGAACATTCTAGTAGACGGTAATACTGTAGAGATTATTGACTTTGATGATGCTGGTTTTGGCTGGCATTTGTTTGAATTAGCGACGGCACTTTACTTTATACAAGAAGATCCTAATTACGAGATTGCTAAACAGGCGATGATTGAAGGTTATCGACAACTTCGTGAGCTTTCTGATGACAAGCTTAAACACCTTTCTTTGTTTATGCTAGCACGCAGTTTCACCTATCTAGGTTGGGTGCACACTAGATCAGAAACCGAAACGGCTAAGGAATTAACTCCCTTGCTAGTTGAAATGTCTCTTAAAGCTATTGATGAATACATGAAGAAATAAACTAACTTAATTGATGTTCAGCCTTGATGATATATTCTGTTAACAATAGTTGGGCCTCATTACATATAATTCTGACTCTGTCGCAAATAGATGGAATATTTTCTGTTGAGCCTCGTCGAGTAACTAATTACGAGATGATGGGCTTTGCAGCGAATGGAATTGAGATAAGGGCCAAATATTAACACCTAGTATTAAGTAGCTGTGACGATAATGGGGCGAAACCGCCATAGAGTATATATTCTGATATTCACTATCCTTGAAGGTAAGAACTTAAAAGTGGGGGGCTTTAATAATTAGCACTGCTTTGTGTTTTTTAATGTCTATTTATGGAGATTTCCTTAAGTATGGTGGTTTAGTAATACTTCAATAAAAACAATATGTTAAAATCTTTTCTTGAGTTGACTTATGTGTCATCTCACCAATTTTAGTAACCGCTTGATTAGCTAATAAATAATCAAGCGGCCTTCTAAAATCATTTCAAATCATGTTGTTACATTAAAATCATATCGTTACATTCAAAGCTGGTATAGCGTTTGGCACACCATACGTAAAATTTATACTCTAAACTCTTCTACTATCAATTATAAATCTAGTGTAAATTTCACTGGGAAATACATTTAGGCTTATTTTTACTTCTGTTAGGCTCCAACTTGATTATTATTTACGAAATCTCAAAAGATTAATTAAAAAAATAAACGTGGTACACCTTTTGGTACACCAACATTATTTTTAATTATTTGAAAATAGAAGTTGAGCATTGAAACCATGGAAACCGTAGCTGATTTTAAATAGTTATCTCTTAGGAAACATACCTTTTATCTAAGGATGAAAGTACCTAAACGTATGGGGACCAGATAAATAAGGCTTGGTTAAGGACTAAACCTATTAGCTACATTATTCAAAGTTAAGTACATTACCGATACGTAAGCAGATAAAAGTATTTGAAAAGCTAATCATAAGTTGTTCGCAAAGCCGAGATTAGAAAAATTGTGTCATCTATTTTCTAATTAGCAATAAACGATTTTGGTGAGATACTGGATCTTTACATAACTTTACTAGGCTATCTATTTAAAACAACACGTGAGTGTTCTAGAGTAATTTTACCTCGTTATAGCAGGCCTATATTTATGATAGCTTTGCAATTTAGAAATAATACAATTAGTTATTTAAGGGCTTTTCATGCCTAAAACTTTGATAATTAATCCAGTTAAACGCGGTTATAAAACCATTACCTTATTACTATTATCTTTTAGTTTATTAGCCTGTGGAGGAGGTGATAGCGATACGGAAAGTACCTTAGAGCCAACGCCAGAGCCTATTCCGACTCCTGAACCTGTTCCTACTCCTATACCCGATCCTACTTCAGGGTATATTACTAACCCTGACTTGAATGAAACACCTAATGGCATGTTGAATGCGGTATTAACCAATCGCAATCCAGATTGTCGTGCATATGTGACTGATGATAATAATGGCGATTATGGTGCAAGAGGGATCACTGATAGGTCAAACTTAGCTGTTGGTGCACCTTATTTTCCAGGGTCAAACAAAGAAAGCATTGTTATCATTGATTTAGTTATCGTTAGCGGTGGTTATATTCAAAACCCCAGTAAACCGGATCAGGCAGGCAGTTGGAATTATGCATCTGTTATTGAAACTAATGATCCTGAATTAGCCACGCATTGTCGAATGCAGCATAATATGATCCCCAATCATGATTTAGGTTGGGATGTTGGTTCACCTAATGAAGACAACGTATGGGTAACTGAGATAGACCATGATGATATGCAAATAACTTACCTTCCCGTAAATCCTCAACTTTCTAACCCTTTAGTGGCCGATGATACCGATCGTAATCCTACTAACTTTATGGACTACGACGGTATTTTATTAAATGGTATTGGCATCGCGATGGATTCAGGTTTTTGCTATAACCCGGATCATTCACGTGTTAATGCTGCTGGTAACTCAACAGGTTGCGGTGACGGTTCTGTTTGGTTTGAAATTCCCGCTTATACTCTACAAGAGCCTTCGGCGGAAAAAATGGCAGCTATTTTTGATGAATATTTTGGTCATGGTTTTGAGGGCACATATCATTACCATGCGATGACGCACCCTTTACAATCCAATGACGAAGCAACAATAGCACCAGGCCTAAATGGTTCACCGTTAATTGGTTTTGCCAAAGACGGGTTTCCTATTTATGGCAAGTGGTTTATAAATACAGAGGGAGACTTAGTTAAAGCTAAATCAGGCTACAAGCTTAAAAATTGGGCCTTGAATCCGGATGAAAATGGTTTTGGTCAATCTCGTCAACCTTATACGAATATCCCCCCATTTAAAGAACACGGTACGCCACCAACACCTTGGGATGTATTAAATCGCGCACAAGATTTTGACTTTAGCTTTACTAGTGACCCTTTTGGTATACCGCTAGGGCGGTATATTGACGACTGGATTTATGATAATGGCAATATTGGCAATTTAGATGAATGCAATGGCGCTACTGATGTTAACGGCGTTTATGGTTATTATATAACCGATGAGTACCCCTATGGACCTATTTGTACCTTTGGCGTACATGAACCATCGTTTGGTAAAGTCCCTCCATTACGCTGGGATGATGAATTAGCGGACCCAGCGCGAATATTCGATGAAATGGGTAATAAAATTAATGGTCACTAAACTTTGTCTCTAGTCAGACATTTAACCACGATGGTTAGGATGAGTGATTTTGCATAATAATTAACGAACTTTTTGTCAGGAAAGTTAGCCTTACAAACCAAACTTCAGCTCTTATGCTAACAGCTGAAGTTTGGTTTTAATTGTTTGTAACTTCTCTTTTACGCACGGTGAAGACCTTTTAATTGATATTTCCATAAGTATGTAGGTTAAGTATATTAAGTTAAAACAGTGTGTTAAGTTTTTCATTCAAGCTGACTTCTGTGGTAAATTCACTAAATTTAGTAACCGTCTGATCTATTTAGAATAGTTCAGGCAACATGCTAAAATTCTTTCAGATTGTATCGTTATATTAAATAAATGGTACACCATACGTAAAAATTCAATCTTAAACTCTTATTATTCGATTAATAGCTCTTCTTTAAATTTACCTGGAAAATACATTTAGGACGCCTTTCACCTATCCGAGCAAGATGACATAAATGTCGTTAAAAGCAGACATTTATGGCTTCGATGGAAAGAATCTCTATAGGCTTAGCGTAGAAAAGGCGGATAAATTATAAAAATCACATTAAACACCAGTAACTTATCGACAAACTATTTTAAATTTGTATTCATTGAACTAGGCTCTTGTATGGTGATTGCTGTCAGTTGCGTGTTATCTGCTAATGATTAATAATGAAACAGAGCACTCTAGCGTTAGTAGGTCAGTTTATCAAAAGCATTACCAACTCTCATATTTGCACTACTTGTATTTTGAGATGATTTTTTCGATCGTGCCATCTGTATACATTAATTTCAGTTCTTGCTGCAACTTGGTCACCTTAACTTCATCTACTTTGGTATTACAGGCAAGCGCACGCAAGGTTGAAAAGTAAACTAATTGTTCTTTCATATTGGTAATTTTATGCTTATTTGCTAAATACTTAGCAGATAGCGTATCGGCTGCCCATACATCGATTCTTTTCTTCATAAGCCTCTGAATATTCGGTGCATCTCTTGGCGTCATATAAACGTTATAGCCCCAGCTAGTTAAATATTCAGCCACAGCACTTCCATTATAAGTACCAATTATCAGCCCCTTAGCATCATCAATTGTGACCAGTTTATGAGGAGAGTCCTTCCGTGTATAAAAGCCCGTTTGGGTAATTAAAACAGGGCTTATCCAGTGATAGCTCGCCTCTCGCTCCTGATTCCGTTGCATAGGGAAAATACATGTATTTTCATTACTCAAAGACATTCGCATAGCACGTTTCCATGGCACAATTATTATTTCGTAATCAAAATTAGCGCGCGTAAAAAGTTGGGATACAATATCAATACTTGCACCGGTTCCAGTACCATTCCCCCTAATACTATAAGGCGGTAATTCCTCTGTTAATAAAGTAAATGTTGTTGCATAGACGGATGATGTCAATATGCACAGAATAAACACAGTTAAATACATAACATAAGTTTTCATCATTACACCTGCCTAATTCCAAGCTTCAAGTGAGGATTCGTATGGCAGCGTTACCCCTTGTGGTTTTTCATTTGCCAGCTTAGCTTTTGGCGCACCGGGTTGATTTAACCAATAGGATTCATCTTTTTGGGGATTCATCTTAGGCGCACAACGTTCTTGACCTTTTTGTTCTAGTTCTATTAAACGCTCATCCATTTCAGCAGCCATTTTATTCATCGCCACTTGAGGGCTGAGTTGCTCATTTACAGCAAGCGATATATTCTTCCACCACAAATCGGATAATCCTGGATAGTCGGGTACATTGATTCCCGTAGGGGTCCATGCGACTCTGGCTTTACTACGATAGAATTCAATTAAACCACCATATTTATAAGCCACATTGGTCATTCTATCGGACATAATGTCTGAATTTCTGATAGGCGTAAGACCTATTAACGTTTTCTGTAGCGAAACCGTTTTGGAGGTCACAAATTGTGCATACAACCACGCTGCTTTTCTATTTTTGAGAGGTGTTGACGTCATGAAGGTCCAAGAACCTGTATCCTGATATCCTAACTTCATCCCTTTTTCCCAATAAGGCCCTCTTGGAGAAGGCGCCATGCGCCATTTTGGTAGACCATCACTACTCATGACTGGGAGTTTGGGATCTGTCAAAGCAGCAGTAAATGCGGTATACCAAAATATTTGCTGAGCAATAGCTCCTTGGCCAGGTAATGCGCCAGCCTGGCTGAAATTCATACTCTTGGCTTCTGGCGGTGCAAATTTATTCAACCATTCTGTAAATTTGGTGATGGCATACACAGCTGCGGGGCCATTTAATGCTCCACCACGACTCACACTAGCGCCTACAGGATGACAATCTTCTACTCGAATCCCCCATTCATCTACGGGAATACCATTGGGGAAACCCTTGTCGCCTGTGCCCGCCATAGACAACCACGCATCAGAAAATCGCCAGCCTAAAGAAGGGCCCTTTTTGCCATAATCCATATGGCCATATACTTTTTTACCATCAATGCTTTTAACATGAACGGTAAAAAATTCAGCGATATCTTCATAAGCGCTCCAGTTTTGAGGCACCCCTAATTCATAACCATAAAGTTTTTTAAAGTTTGTTTTAAAGTCAGGGCGAGCAAACCAATCGGCACGATACCAGTACAGGTTAGCAAACTGTTGGTCTGGTAATTGATAAAGCTTACCATCGGGCCCAGTGGTAAAACTAAGGCCGATAAAATCATCGAGGTCTAAGGTTGGCAACGTTACATCCTTGCCTTCGCCCGCCATAAAGTCAGTCAAGGCAACCACTTTGCCGGTACGATAATGTGTACCGATAAAATCACTATCATTAATGTAGGCGTCATAAATGCTGTAATCCAACTCGGTTTGAGTGGAAATTTTTTTAACCACATCATCTTCACCGGTGATCTCATGAACCAGTTTTATCCCGGTGATTTCTTGAAATGCTTTCGCTAACACTTTCGCTTCATAGACATGTGTATCGATACGTTCAGACACAACACGTATCGTCATACCTTCAAAGGGTTTGGCCGCATTGACAAACCACTGCATTTCCTTCATTTGTTGATCTTTAGTTAGGGTACTTTCCTTAAACTCGCTGTAAACCCATTTTTCTGCTGCTAGCATGTCTGCCATACAGGATATGCTCAGAATGCTCGTACATAGAAAAAGAGTCAGCTTTGATAACCTGTGACGCTTACGAACTAAACACTGTCTTTTTTCTTCGTATATCATAATTGCCTCATTTCTCCTTCAGGAACTACGATAGGGCCATGAATAATGTGCAATGGAAAATTCCCAAACATTGATATATGTAATTAGTTTCAATAAAATTATTCTAAGTTTAGCTGAGATTTCAAAATGAAGGAGTTATATGTTCATGTATCACTATTTTATAGGTAATGAACTTTTATTTTATTTGATCGACTAAAATGTTATTAATTAATTGGTTATAGCGAGCTTGCATGCTATTTTTTTTGTTGGTTACTTTGTAACAACTGTAGCGGCATAGTTAACTAGGCCATATAATTAGAGGTTTTTTGGGTTGAAACCTTTAGAGTTAAAGTTTTATATTCAATGAATACAGTTTGCTATTTATCAAGGTTGAGCTGACTTATGTGTCATCTCACCAATTTTAGTAACCGTTTGATTAGCTAATAAATAATCACGCGGCCTTCTAAAATCCTTTATATTAATTCGTTACAATCAAAAGATGGTATGCGGTTAGCTACACTTAAATTTTATACTAATATTTATATTCAAAACACATTTTGGCTCAGCTTCTTGCCTGATAAAATTTTCAGCTCAATATCTATTTCAATTATCTAAAATCTTAATTTATCGCTCTAAAGACAGATACAGGATTTTAAAAAATTGGCCTACTTGAACGAATAAAGTACAAGCAGTTAATAGTGTTAAGTATTTATATCTTCGCAATAATACTTTTTACATGATTGTTAAAATTAACAGCTTAAATCAAGTGTGGGTAAATATTAAAAGGGAAGTTATGGTGAACGTCTTAATCGTTTTGGTTAGTATATTCCTATATAATGCTTTGAGTAACTTAATCACTACTACACTTAAGAACTGCTAGAAATATCATCTCGGTTCATCCATATAAATACTTTCAAGCAGACTCTCATGCGTTTATTAAAATCTACCATTCATCCAGACATTACTGACTTGTCTGCGAAAAGCTTTACTCGTAAAGCGACACGCGCCATTGTGCTAGATGGCGACAATATTCTTTTGCTTTATACTAAACGTTATCATGATTACAGTCTGCCCGGTGGTGGTATCGATGAAGAGGAGAGTAATATTGAAGGTCTCATTCGTGAATTAAAAGAAGAAACCGGTGCGCATAGTGTGCAAAATATTCAGGAATTTGGCTTATATGAAGAATTTAGGCCTTGGCACAAAGCCGGTTTTAATATCGTTCATATGCAGTCTTATTGTTATGTGTGCTCTATCGCAGAAGAGTTGTTGGCTCCTGAACTTGAGTCACATGAAATAGACAATGGCATGCACCCCATTTGGATAAACATTCATCAGGCTATTGATCACAATGAACACACCATTGCCAACAGTGAAAAAAAAGGGCTTTCTATTGAACGTGAAACCTTTTTACTAAAACGTATTGTCAGCGAGTTGTTGCCTAAGTATGAAAAACCTTAACTGGACTCGTCTAATTACTTATTGTGTTGAGTTATAATCGAAACTTAATAACATACTTCATGGTATTAATAAGCTTCTCGTTAATTTTTAATAAGGATACATTATTATTTAGTAGTGCCAACCATAGTCATTGTTTTTTTAGGGATGAAGGCTCTACCATTATTGTCAATAAATTTAAAAGGGATGGCTATATTTTTAAGCCCCGAGTTTTTAATAATAGAAAAATGAAGGTGTGGTCCTGTTGAAAAACCTGAAGATCCCGAGCGTGCTAAGTGTTCTCCAACCGCCACTTTATCGCCCTCTTTAACTAAAGCTGTATTCATCAAAATGTGGGCATATAGTGAAAAGGTACCGTCATTATGCAGAATTTTAATACCATTAGCTTTATCTAAGAAATACCTAGTAGTGCCACTCATGTGATAATCGTCTTTTACCCAAATAACAGTGCCTGCTCTTACGGCAGTTAAGTAGGTACCAACATTCATAGCAATATCTACTGCATATTTATTATATTCATTTATATGGGAAAATCGGCCATTAAAAGCCTGAGTAATTATGTGATCTTTAGGTGAAAAAAAAGGTGCATGATAGGGATAATCATCAGCGATACTATCAGGGTCACCCAATGCCCAGCGGTAGTTTATTTTAGGTGCTTTGGTTTTACTTTCTAGTAAAGCAATATTGTCTCTTGCCGGAATAACCTTACGGATAAAAGTCTGGGTTAAGGGGGAGGTAAAGCCAATTTCTATCGGGGTATAAAAATTATTTTTAGCATAAAGAGTATAACCTTCTTCACTTTGAATGTTATAAAGCACAATTTTAGCAGTAGTCTTTTTATTTTTTTTATATTGCAAGGTTTCAAAGTCTTGCTCTTTTTGCGGGGACTGGTCACTAAAAACCCAATTGCCATTGGCATCTTTGTATTTATACATTTGTCCAGCATGACAAATAGTTAGGCTACTAACCTGTAACAGAGATATTACGATGAAAGTGAATATGTTCTTTATCATTGCTACCTTCCTTGACTAGACAAAATAATCATAACAGTCAGTTATTTTCAAATAAAGCTATGTTATGGTTAATGGATATAGGTTTAAGGGCAAATCATGATTCATGTTTGTCTTAATTATAAAGGGATTTTATGAAAAAAGGGCAACCAATCGGTATAGTTTTACTAATAGCGAATAGTATCTAGTATATTCTCAGGTAATTTAACGGCTAAAGTTTACACTTGGATCGACAAAGATGGCAAAACTCATTTTAGTGACAAGCCAATAAATAATGAAGAAGTCACAACGGTAAATCCCCGAAAAAGTAATAATATTGCTAGTACGGTAGCTAAAAATAACCAATGGCAACAAAACTACAATGAAGCTAAGCTAGCTAAAGCCGAGCAAGTAAAGAAAAGTGACTACACTTTTAGAAATCACCGTATAAATAAAGTGCTAGTGGTATGAATAAAATTGATACTAGGGTACTTAAAAATACTGATAAACTCGCTTTTTCTGGTTTGGCATTTAACAATACTGCAAGTGATACTGTATTACCTGCAAGTGGTACTATTGAAAACAGAATAAGCACTTTGTATAAATCTTCATTTAGTAATTGAATAAATGTTTTATCTACATAAATAAGCAGCAAGATTGAAGCTGGCCAAAAAACAAACTTTATGAAGAAAGATATTTTTATAAATTTAAAATCCAAATCTTCACTTTTGTTAAAGCCATGAAGCCCCATACCTAACATCATCATTCCTAGAATTCCATAGGCACTTTTGAATTGGTCAGAATAAAATGTTAATTCTTCAGGAAGTTTTATTCCCATGATATTCAGTGTTATTCCGGCAATAAATGCATGAAGAATTGGCAGTTTTATAATCTTAAGAATACTTTGCTTGGCTGTAAAGTTACCTTTTGCTGTAACATAAAAACCTGTAGTGTTCTCATATAAAAGAGAAGCTAACACAGTAAAAATATATATATTGGCTAAATGTGTATCGAAAAAAATTAAAGCAAGCGGTATTCCAAAATAACCCGTATTCCCTGTTCCGCTTGAAAAAGCTAAAATATTTCCTGTTGGGTCACTCCAGTTTTTTCCAAAAATGTGTAAAGTGGCAAAAGCTATGATTGAACCAAAAATATATAAAAAAATGGGTAAAAATGCCACGCTAGCATTTATTTCTACACTCATAGTTGCAGACAGTACGACAATAGGTCCTATGATATAAATAAGCAATGCGGCAACACTGTGTCTTTGCACATCCAAATATTTAGTAGCAAAAAAACCTAAACCGACATTTAAATACAGTGGGAAAATTTTGATTAACAGTATAAAAAATATATTCACATTATCCTTAAAATTGCCAATTTAAATAACTTAAAACAAAAAATAATAACACAAATAAGTTACCCCTTTATTGCATATTCATAAATTCACAATGTCTTAGTTGGACCTAATGATTGGTGGTGTAATAAGAGCGTAGAGGTAATAAAATACTAGAGTAAAATAGTTGTCTCCTGTTTTGATTGTGTTTAACAACTTCAATCATGGCACATAGATGCCGTATTGGGAGGAGACCATCACATCAGGTTAACTATAGAAACTAAATAAGTATAGTTTTAGCTAGAATCACCATGAGCACTTAAATAATTATTTCCATTTACGTTTTAGCCACAAATAAATGCCAGATATAATAAAAAAGCACGGCAGTAAACTGATGAGTAACCAAAGTATTTTAACTGGCCAGCCGATAAATTCACCGATGTGAAATTTATACTTAAAGTTCCAAACTTGTGTCGCAACAGAGGTTTCACTGGCATCAAAACTATGTAAAAATTCTCCTGTGTACGGATCTACCCAACTCCAGCTATAGGCATGGCTTTCATTTGGCATTTCAATGCGTAGCGCTAATGGACTACTAGTATCACTAGGCAGATATATTCTAAACACTTTACCATCAGTTAAGGCTTTCTTTGCGACATTATAAGCCTTGTCTAGTTGAAGTTTGCCTCGATTCGGCAATAGTTGATGTTGATAGTTATGCTGTTGTATTTCACTAAAAGTCAGCGACTCAACGACTTGTTTAGTCGCATCTTGCCAAAAAAACGCAATACCAGAAAAAGCAATTAAGATCAGTGGAATAAAAAATATTACGCCGAGAGTGCCGTGCAGTTGGGTAAAGCGTACTTTATTTTTTGCTTTCCATCTAACGTTAAGGCGCTTTAACCTATTTTTAGGTTTTGCCCACAAGGTGAAGCCAATAATTAGTTCAAAGATGAAAATCAAACTAGCAATCGATACCCACAGCTGCATTGGTCTGTCACTGGCATCGTTTGTGTAGAGTAACCATCGGTGCCAAGACATGGTAAAGCCATAAAAGGTATCTGAAAATTCATACGCTAATAAAACATTACCAGTGTAAGGATTAATACTCAGGTAATGCTTATTGTCTAGTCTTATTTGCCATGGTAGCTGCGGGTTTTCTTCTGGTTGAATAAATTGTATTTTTTTGGCTGTTTGTTGTTCAATTTTTTTAGTCAGTGCTGACAGCGTTAATAACTGCTGTGGTTTTGGGTGTTGATTTTCCGCAAGCAACCAATATTGGGGATTAATGATGGTTTGTATCTCTTTGGCATAGATTAACAATGCACCAGTGATACTAAGGTTAATCAAAAATAAACCACTCGCAAATGCCAAGATTAAATGTATACGCCTCAAAGCAAGTTTTAACAAGGTAGTACTCTCAATCTTTTACGGTCAATTTCTTATAAAAAACAAAGCCATGCAGGTGGCTTTGTTTTTTTATTCTACGGATAAAAACTTTTTAAAATTGGTAATCGACGCCAAAGTTAACCGTTGTTCCTAAACCTTTTACGTTATAGCCGCTATAGGTATACGCTTGAGATTTGGCTGGATAGTAATCTTGATTGAACAAGTTTTCTATACCAATAAATGCTGTCAAATCTTGGCTAAAGCGATAGTCTCCACTCATATTAAAAACATGATAACTATCGATAGGGCCAGTATCGCCAACATATTTACCGTCAACAGGTGCGAATTTTTTACGATCGCCAACATATAAATAATTCAAAGCTACATTCGCGTTATCAATAGGCTGCCAGTTAATGTTAACGGTGGCTTTAGGTGCACTAATTTGTCTAGCACCTAAATAGGTATCATTTTTAGTATCTTTACCTTCAATCCAAGCATAGGTTGCCGTTATATCAAGCGCTTCGCTGAAATTGTAAAAGGCAACCGCTTCATAGCCATATATTTCTTGTGGCGCTCTAACGGGCATATAAACGCCCGTAGCAGGGTCATATTTATTCGTTGTTCCTAGTTCAGAGGTACTACGGTAGGCTGAAAATTCGACACGTAAATTATCAAGCTCAGAAGTAAAGCCAAGCTCATAGTTATCGATGATAGAGGCTTCCGTTTGTATTAGCGCTATGTCGGTCACGGTTGCGGTGCGCAGTAATCGGCCTATGTCTGAAATATCAGAGCCTTGAGAGTAACTGGCGAAAGGCTGAAAGTAATCGGCGACATTATAGCGAATGCCAAAATTGTAGGTGGTTGCACGATAATTGAGTGTGTCGCCCGTCACATCAACGGGAATAGAGCAGACATCCGGTGTTTTACATAGTTTTAACGTACGATAATCACTGACGGCTAAGTCAATGTCTTCACGTCTGATACCCGCTTTAATGATGAAATTATCTTGAATAATCCACTTACTTTGTAAAAAGCCTGCTAAGTTTTCCATATCCATTTCAGGCACCCAAACTCGTCCATCAACCAGTGGTTGAGAAGTGACATCATTTAGCGCATCTATGCCATAGATAAATGTTGCTTCAACATTATCCCACTCAAATTGGCTATTCAAAGTAACGCGAAGTCCCTTTTTATCTGATTTGATCAGTGATTGACCACCGGTGTATCCTTCATCCAAATTGGCTAAGGTAGGAGAATAAAAAAAGATGTTTTCTACTTCTTGTGCATACGCGTCAATAACTAATTGAGTATTTTCAAAAAGTGCATCATCGGTATATTTGAGCATCATATTATGATTATTTGGCCCTTGTGGCTCACCTAACGCCGAAGTTCCAGCAGGCGCTTCAATCGCATAAGTTTTGACGCCAGAATTAACACTACCAACCACATCGACTAGGTTACTATCTTGTTTTGATTCATAGTAGTTATAAACAAACTGTAATGAGATATCGTCGTTAAATTGGTAACCAAATTTGGTAAAATAATTTTGCATGCTTGCTTCTGATAAACCATATTTCAACCCGATTACATCGCCTTCGGCATCTCTTTGCACGCCATTATCTTCGTAACTGGCACTGGCAACATAGCTAAATTTATCTAGTTGACCGTTGATCATGCCTTCAATACGTTCACCGGCGCTATCTTCTAGTTTTACCGCACTGAACCGGCTAGATAAACTAACCTTGCCACTCAACTTACTGTCGCTATTGGCTTTTTTAGTGATGTAGTTAATGATACCGCCAGCAGCGCCGTTCCCATAAATTGACGTTGCTCCTTTGATAACTTCGATTCGTTCTATTGCATTAGCATCAATGGTTCTAATCCCTAATGCGCCGTTACGTAAAGGTGTCGATTGTGGTACACCATCAATCATTACTAAAGGAGATCTACCACGTAATGTTTGGGTGGAGTTGCTTGATGTACCCGTGCTAGGTGCTAAACCGGGTACTAAGGTTGCTAATAATGTTTGTAATTCAGAAGATACCTTTAGTTGTGCTTCAATTTGGTGACGATTAATAATGGTAATGGAAGCGGGTACTTCATCAATACTTTCAACAATTCGGCTGCCAGTAACAACAATACGCTCTATATTATTTTCATTGACTAATTTATTCTGTTCTAGTGCGCTTGCATTGACACTATGTGCAATCAATAGTGCGAGCAAGCTCAATCTCGTTTTAATCATTGTTATTCCGTTTAATAGTTCAAGTTATAATTTTTTTGCAATCTTAATGGTAACCATTATCATTTGCAACTTGTATTTAGGATTTATTGTTTTAAATCAAAGACGATGTAAAAACGAGCTCAATTTATTCGCTAATTTTAATATTGGCAGGGCGGAATTTGTCTTATTCGTTTAATGGGTTTGGCATTATTAAGACGAATATTTGAAGTGATTAAATTATATTATTGAGTAATACAGGGAAAGTTATCGGAGTAACTTACTCTGCTTGTTTGGTTCTTATCTTAAGCTCCTATGTTAAATACCTATGTTTGAGCTATTAGCTCTAGTTGACTGTTAGATTCACTTTTTTGAGAGTAATCTGCGTTGTCAAACGTTAACAATATCACTGGTAATAACATAAAATCTACGATGAGTGCGATGGTAATAGTTATCGAGGTAATTAATCCGAGCTCAAAGTTAAGTTTAAGTGTGGATAACATTAGTACAGAAAAACCAGCAGTTAAGACGACGGTTGTGATGAGTAACGCCGGGCCAACCGATTCAAATGCGTATTTAACCGCTTCTTCAGAATTCAACTGTTTTTCACGTCGTCCGCGCATGTATTTACTTAAAAAGTGCACGGTATCGTCAACGATAATGCCAACGCAACACCGCCACTCATTTGTTCTACCGTGTGTAAACTTATATGAGAAAACATGAATTGTGGGCTACCAATAATTGCGTTTATTTGCGGTGCATTTTCCCTTAACCACGATTGAGCGCGAGTGTTGAATGGTTAAATACTTCGCCATCTTTCGGTGTTATCAAAATGACAACGTTATCTGATTTCACAAATGTTTTCTGTATTGATGAAAAATCTAAATATTGAGGATTATCATCAGAAAACCATACTTCATAATCGGTTGCGAATGAAAGAAACCTAGCGCCACTGGCCAAGTTAAAAACGATCAGCAGTGACAATAATGCGAATAACCACCGCCATTTAACTAACTGTTGTGCAATTGTATTTGTCATAAATTTCTCTTTGAGATGATCTTTTAACGAATGCGCTTTAAGGTATTCTTATTGAAGTCATTATCAGCTAGGCCAATAGCAAAATTGTAATTTGTCCATTTAAGTTCAGTCGTTTTACCATTTTGATGATTAACCATAGTCATCTCATCGGCGCGCCAATATTTATTTAAATATTGTTGATAGTGAGTAAAAGATAGCGTTTTTAGTAGGCTGTCTTTTCGATCATAAACATCAATTTTTTGTGCGCGATATGCTACTTTATCTAACCAAACTACACGGCGGGTGTAGCCGGAGTTACTATCAACGGGATATTGCTCAACAACATAATTATCTTGGTTATTGAACAATTCATCAGCTAGATATTTGTAGTGGTATTTATCAACTTCAAATGAACTTAAATCTTCAAATGAAAACTCAAATCACATAAATGAACCAGACTTATTACTGGATGATATGCGCTTTACGCATTTTAGGCGGGTAAATTTAACCATTGGTCATCTGAGGCAATCGGATGAGAAAAACTTAAAAAAGCCGTTTCTTTTACATCTTTAGATTTACTAAATAGTGCTAAACTTTTATCACCGTCATTTTGTATTTCAAGGGTTTTAATTTTCAATTGTCGCAAGCTTTCTTGCCCTTGTTTATTACGCAAAAGTATTTTCATATCAGCGGTAAAATCTGTCCAGCCGGTATCTTGTTTTTTTGCTGCTATGGCTATGGCTATCGCTAATCCTTGATCTTGTGCAGTTACTGCTAGGGCATTACCACTAGTAAAACTAGCCATTACCGATAATATAAGTCGAGGAAGTGCTTTTTGTTTTAACATCTGAATTTCCTTTTTATTGATGTAATTGACCTAGGCCGACAACGGCATTCACAAATATTTTCATTTGCTCTTCTGGTGGATTAGCCTCTGGAATTAACAAACCACGTTTAACTGCATCTCGTTGACCAATACGTTCATACCAAGCGGTTAAATTTTTACATTCTTTGACTGATAACATTTCGCCAATAGGGTGAATGAAAGCCATTCTTACCCAAGGGAAAAAAGCAATGTCGGCAATTGAATATTCTTGCCCGGCGAAGTAATTCTTATCTGTAAGTAAGCTGTCTAACACTGTTAATAAGCGATTCACTTCTTTTGCATAACGTAATGTAGCCACTGGGTACTCGTTATTCCAAGCACCACCCCATACTAGTAGTTGGCCAAAATTTGGACCTAAACCACTCATTTGCAGCATTAGCATTTCCATTACTTTGGTGCGTTGTAAAAGTGTTTGAGGTAATAGCTGGTTATGTTTATTGGCAAGATAATACAAAATTGCGCCAGACTCGCTAACAAGAATGTCGTCATCTTTTAGTAATGGAATTTTTTGATTGGGGTTCATTGCAGTAAATTCAGGGCTAACGTTAGCACCATCATTCAATCCTTTATGAACATTGTAGTTAAGGCTTAGTTCTTCTAGTGCAATGGATATTTTTAAACCGTTAGGTGTTGCGTCAGTGTATAAATCTAGCATTTTATCTCCGAGTTTTATTGTTTATGGACAAGCAGCAAAAGTATACAGGGTGTGAATTTGTTGAATAGATAACGTATTTGCGTTTATTTGTTGCAAATATGCAGATAGCATTAATGGCAAAACTGTGGCAGTAATATTGGAATAGCGAGGCTTTATGAATTGGGACGATGTGAAAATATTTTTAGCGATAGCCAAAACTGGTGGTCTCAAAAAAGCTGCCAATACTCTAGGAATTCACCACTCATCTTGTGCTCGAAGAATCAATATATTAGAAGGCGATTTAGCGATTAAACTATTTGATCGTTTACCTAGTGGTTATGCATTAACTCATGGCGGGGAAGAGTTGCTAAAGTCAGCTCAGCAAATAGAGCAAGGCTTCAATACCATTGAGCGTGACGTGCTCGGTAAAGATTTACGTATAGAAGGTGATTTGTGTTTAACTTTAAGTAATGGCTTAGCCTGTCATTTATTAATGCCAGATCTACAGGAGTTTATGACGATATATCCTGATATTAACCTGAAAATAGTGATGAGCTATATGGTAAGAGATTTGGCTAGCAGAGAGGCTGATTTAGCCATTAGGCATGTGGACAATCCACCTGACTCATTATCGGGTAAACGTGTTGCGCAAATTTTCCATAGTGCTTATGCGAGTAAACAATATTTAGTGACACATGATTTAACTACTCATCCGCAGAATTGTCATTGGTTAGGGTGGGGGGATAGTGATTTACATTTAAGGTGGGCGGAAAAATCTAAATATCCACTGATCCCCGTTAAAGGCAGTATGTATTCAGATGTGCTGCAACTTGCTGGCGTGAAAGCGCATATGGGCATCGCTTCCTTACCTTGCTATATAGCAGATAGTGATCTTATGCGAATACCTAATGCAGAGCCAACAGTAAGAGAAACGCTTTGGGTACTAACCCATAAATATATGGCAAAAAATGCTCGGGTTCGCATCTTAATCGACTTTTTAGCAAAGGCTTTTGTTAAGCATAAAAATATCATGGAAGGAACATTAAGCTAAATTTTTTAGTCGCGTAGATTTTACATTTCCGCTTTTAGACAGCTCAATTTAGCAATAGTCGATATGGTCATTGAGCGACACCCGCTAATCTTTGTTAGCGTTTGGTGTTGATTAGCTCTGTGTTAGTTAAGTTCGGTATTCGGCATTAATTTTGACGTAATCATAGCTAAAGTCACAAGTCCAAATAGTGGCATCTTCATTACCACGGTGAAGTTGTACAGTAATATCAATTTCTGCTTCATTCATTACTGCTTGACCCTCTTCCTCTTGATAGCTTGCGGCGCGGCCACCTTTTTCAGCGACTAACACATCACCAAAATATAGCTCTAGTTGCTCGGTATCTAAGTCAGCTAATGATTGACACTCTCTTGAGGCGTAACCAATAGCAGCAAGTACACGGCCTAAATTAGGATCTGAAGCAAACATTGCGGTTTTAACTAATGGACTTTTGCCGATAGAAAAACCAATGGTTTTGGCTTCATCATTACTTAATGCACCCTTAACCGTTATCGTTAAAAATTTTGTTGCACCTTCGCCATCACGTATTATGGCTTTAGCCAAATATTGCGAAGTTTCGAGCAATGCATTATAAACTTCGTTAAAGCCTTTATCGTTACGTCCTTTTATAGCTGCTGCCTTGCTTTTTCCGGTGGCAATAACAATAAATGAGTCATTAGTTGAAGTGTCACCGTCAACAGAAATACAGTTAAAAGATAAGTCAGCTATCTCCTTAGTAATTTCATCTAATAGTGGCTGAGATATATTGGCGTCGGTCGCGACATAACCTAACATGGTAGCCATATTAGGGTGAATCATACCTGCACCTTTAGATATACCAGTAATATTTACCTGCTCGTTGCCTGCTTGTATCGTAGTTGAATAAGCTTTTGGCGCAACATCTGTGGTCATAATTGCCCAAGCTGCATCTGCCCAGTTATCAGTGGCCAAATTAGCAACTGCATGTGGCAAGCCTGCTAAAAGTTTATTCATCGGTAAATGTTCTAAAATCACCCCCGTTGAAAAGGGTAATATAGACTCAACAGGAATAGCCATTGTTTCAGCTAAATTTTGACAGGTGGTTAGCGCATCTGACATTCCTTGCTCACCCGTTCCAGCATTGGCATTGCCCGTATTGATCACTAATGCCTTAATGCCTGAATCATGAGTACCCGCAATATCATTATTTTTCACTGCAGTTAAATGCTTTTTACATAAGGTTACTGGTGCAGCACAAAAGCGATTTTGGGTAAAAACGCCCGATACGGTACTGCCTTCGGCAATTTCAATAACGAGTAAATCTTTACGATTGGGTTGTTTAATATTTGACTCGGCCCAGCCTAGGCGAATGCCTTGAATTGGCGTGAGTAAAGCAGGATTTATTTCAGGTAAATTGACAGGCATAAAAAATCATTAATAACAGAATAAGTAGATAAATATTACGCTTTTATGGTTTTTTATGCAAAAATAATCTGCTTATTAATGACAATTTTCTCAGTAAAAAGAATCGAATTTAATCAATTAATATGAATGTATTTTAATGATTAGTTATTATGTAGCTTCTACGATTGTTTTACGAATTTGACTGGCACATTCCGCTAATACAATAGCGCCAGCAGTCGACACATTTAAAGAGTTACCCATCCCAAACATGGGAATGTGTATTTGATGGTGGCTTAATTTTAATGCGGCTTCACTAACTCCTTTTCGTTCATTGCCTAATACTAATACGCAAGGAGAAGTATAAGCGACCTCTTTATAATCAACAGACTCATGACATAATTCAACACTAAAAATGGTGTAATCTTGAGCTATTAAATCTTGTAAACTTGCTGTAGTACTGTCGTTATATTCAATGCATACCCATTTAGCTTCATTTCGAGAGGCTTTTTTCAGCTTCTTATCTGAAATAGTTAACACTCCACAAACAATGATTTTTTCAATAGCGAAAGCATCAGCTAAGCGAATAAATGCACCAACATTATAACTATTAGTAACATTGTCTAGTACCAGTATTAGCGGCAGTTTAGGCTGACTTAGGTATTCATCGCGAGTAGGTTTGTTTTGTCTAAGATCTTCTTTACTAAGTTGTATTGCTGAATTCATTTTTCTACTCTTGTTAAATATATTGCTAGTGTTAATACCAATTGAAGTAATTAATGATCTATTCATCACTTCAATTGGTATAAGTTATAAACTGAAAGACTAATTACTTTAGACCATGTTTTACATATTCACCTTTAAACGTTAACTGCACAGTCACCGGTAAATCGGAGGTGTTTTTCCAATACCAACCATGAACGCCTGAAAATGGCGTGGTAAAACTACCTTCCATGCCGTTTAATGTTGCTATAGCGTAACTTTCAAAATAACCAGTGGTGTCGCCTTCTGGCTCGCCATGTAAATCAAAGTACAAAGCGGTACCGCTAGTTACCCATTGGTAAGATAATTTTTGATATTGCGCCATAGTAAATTTGTACTCAACGCCACTATGGGCAGGGACTATGATTTCAATAGCTTCAACAGCCGCTTTTGTTTTCTCTGTTACTTTTTGTGAGGATACAGAGGAAGTTGTTTCCGCTGCTACTTTATTAAATACGGTTAGTCCCAGTGCCTGACCAATACCGGTGGGATCAATATTGTATTCAGCAGGTAATATAATGGTAAGTAAGGTTATTGCAGCGAAAATCATGCTGAATATTGAGTACTTGAAAAGTGTCGCTTTGGTTAGAGCAATAGTTTGTTGTTGCATAAATTTATCTCTAAATTCCTGTTTGTAATTGTAGTTTGTTCATGATGAACTGAGCTAATTAATAAAATAGCCGGTTAACTGGTAACCCATTAACATAAATCCAGCACTCATTAGTAAGCAATTTGTACTTGTAGCAAAATGGTTGAAAGTCCTGTGTTTACGCCAGAAGTTAATTATCAGCAAAATGAATGCTAGCGCTGTGAATTGCCCTAATTCAACACCAATATTAAAAGCTATTAAGTTTGCCATTAAGCCATCTGCAGCTAGTTGAAATTCTTGTAATTTAGTTGCCAAACCGAAGCCGTGAAAAAGTCCGAATATCAGCACTGCCAATTTAGCATTGGGAGATTTACCAAATAGATGCTTAAAGCCCCCTAAATTATCAAAGCCTTTGTAGACGACTGACAATCCTATGATTGCATCGATTAAATAAGCGTTAACCTGAATATCGCCAATGACGCCGAAAAGTAAGGTTAAACTATGCCCTAGTGTAAACATACTGACATAGAGTAAAACATCTCGACTACGGTATAAAAAAAATAATACACCGACTAAAAACAATAGATGATCATAGCCAGTAATCATATGCTTAGCGCCGATATACAAAAAGGGAATAATTTGCATACCAGTATTTTGTTGCAAAAATGCACGGGTATTATCATCAACACCGTGTGCAAATACATCAATAGGTAGCCCTAAGGCAAATAAAATAGTAAGGCTAAGTAAACAGTACTGTTGAAGACGACTAGGCATTTTTTGTCCCTCATAATGATAATTTTATTTAGTTATTTTGGGTAACCATTTGAATAAACGAAAATGCTTAGAATAGTCTGCTGAATAGATAATTGATCTTCTCACACCCTGGGGTGAAGAATACTATGATTGATGTAGATTTGGCAAAAGAAGTTACTTATGTTTGTACTTACTATAAAACCTTGCTCTTCCTTCTAATGCAGAAATAATGCATCATTACTTTCTACTAGTGAAAAATAGACTTTCAATGCAGCATAAATGTGTTCTGCTATTAGCCTACCGCTTATTTACAGTTTACTTTTAATGAATATTAAGAAAAAATCATGACAGAACAATTACCTATTTCAATTTATGTGTGTGATGATTTAACCAATCAGTTGGTTAATATTAACTCAATCATCAATAAACTTTCAGCACAGTTTAATTTTCAAGCGATGACGGCTAATTGGTATGGTGATGAAGACAATATTCTTTTTATTCAGTTATTGTTAGAAACACCGCAACGTTTTGCTATGCAGAAGGAAAAGCAGCTAGCTAAAAGAATAGAGACGTTTAAAACTCACTCCGATGATGTCTTTAGTGTTATTGATGATAAAGATCCACAACAGTTAATCTGCACAATAGCGATTACCGACTTTGAACAACAATTATTAGGCCAGCAAGCAAAGTTATTGGGTGGCTTATTACAAGTGAAATTACAAAAAGTCCTCAATATCATTGCTCAACAATTAAACCTTAAACCACTTTAAAATCATCCATTATGTCTATAAGTCGCACTCGTTTAGATCGCTTTATTAGCGAAAAATGTCAAATCAACCGAAAAAACGTTCGTTTATTACTGGCGCAAAAACGTGTGACTGTTGATGGGGTGATTGCTTCAGATATTTCTCAAGCAATTGACAAGTTTTCTGTTATTAAATTTGATGGTCAAATTATTCAGGAAAATAGAGCCTTATACATTATGTTGCATAAACCTGTCGGCGTGGTGTGTGCAACGAAAGATGATAAACACAAAACCGTGATTGAATTACTCAACTTGAAATTAACACAGGTAGAGAAAGAAAGTTTACATATAGTAGGGCGTTTAGACTTGAACACTTCAGGTTTAGTGCTACTGACCAATGACAGTCGTTGGTCAGAACAATTAACATCCCCTAAAAGTAAGGTAGCTAAGCGTTACTTAGTAACATTGAAAAACCCATTACATCATGATTATATTAACGCGTTTGCTAAAGGAATGTATTTTGCTTATGAAGACATAACCACCAAGCCAGTAAAGCTTAATATTCTTTCTAAGTTCTGCGCCGAAGTGGTATTAACTGAGGGCCGTTACCATCAAATAAAGCGAATGTTTGGGCGATTTGATAACCCTGTTGTAGGGTTACACCGAACTTCAATAGGATCATTTATATTGGATGACAATTTACCTGTTGGTGAAAGTAAAGTTCTTAACAGATAAAATATAAAACTTGAACTAGGCTATTGATTGTATTGATTTCTTAGAAGTTGAGCTAAATCAAAGAATACTATTTTTAGATTTGTTATTGTCTATGGATTAATAGTGGTGTAGTCATGCCCGTCGCAATAAAGATCTATTTAATACTTAAACCTACTAGCGCAAGCTAAGATAGCTAGCTATGCTTGAATTAATGGAATGCTGCCGCTTTCAGTTTCAGGCAAAAACTACCAAATGAGTGAAAACATGAGTGAATATGTTTTAATCACCCCCAAACAATACGATATTATTGCTGGTATTCAACAACAAACCTTAGAAAAGCTTGTTGCTAATGATCCAGTCGCCGATATTTTAAACTATCTTTGTTTATTAGCTGAAAGCGCTTTGTCTAATGCTGTTGCTTCTATCATGATGATTGATGCAAGTGATGGCTTATTAAGTGTGATGTGTGCGCCTTCAATTCCAACTACCGGTCATGAGGTTTTAGCTAATTTGCAACCTGGGCCGTGTGGTGGTTCATGTGGTAATGCTGTTTTTCATAATGAAGCTCAGTATGTGCAAAATACCTTTGAAGATGAACGCTGGAAAAACCTCCGTCAGGTCGCTTATGATTTTAATATATGCGCTTGTTGGTCAATGCCTATTCGTAATGAACATAAAAAAGCGATAGGAACATTTGCATTATCGTCATTTGAACATCGAGCGCCTGCGCTATTTCATAAAAAATTACTCGAAACTTGTTCTGCTATTGTTAGTATTGTTTTAAAAAGAGAGCGTAGAGAGCAACGTTTATTGTTACTTTCTACTGCGCTGAATAATGCTTCAGAAGGGGTGGTTATTACCGATAAAAATAATCACATTGTAGAAGTTAACCCCGCTTTTGAAAAAATATACGGTTTTTGTGAAAGTGACGTTTTAGGTAAAAACCCTAAAATTTTATCTTCGGGTGTGCAAGGTGATTCATTTTATCAGCAGTTGTGGCATGAACTGATAATCAAAGATCAATGGCGAGGAGAAATAACCAATAAGCATCAAAATGGCGAGTTAGTGTCTCAGTGGATGAGCATTACGGTTATTAGGGATGAGCATGGGGAAGTACAAAATTATTTGTCTATATTTAGCGATCTAACGAAATTGAAATCTGCTCAACAACAAGTTGTAGATATGGCATTTTACGACTCAGTCACGCAGTTACATAATAAAACCTACCTTGAGCAGGAAATGCTTGCTAATGAACAAAACTATTCGCTAATTGTACTTAATATTAATAACTTTAGTTACATAAATACTGCGTATGGTTTTAATATTGGCGATAAAATATTATCCGCTATTGCGAGTACTTTAGTAAATAATTTCTTTACTCATGAAACCTTTAGACTTAATTCTGATGAGTTTGCTTTGCTATTTGAAGGCGAAATCAATATTGCAGAGCAAATAAAAATTATCCAGCAATATTTCTACACAACACTGATTAAAGTTGATGATATTTCTCTGCATATTGCTTTTACTTATGGTGCAGTTCATGGAACAGAACATTTATTACGCAACGGTGCTTTAGCGTTGAAGCAAGCAAAGGGCTTAGGGAAAAATCGTTATCACATATTTGATGTTGAAAATGAGCTGGTTGATAATTCAACACGTGAAGGTTTTATTGCGAGTAATAGTTTACTGCATTCTGCGTTAGAGCTTGATCAACTTACGCCTTATTTCCAAGGTATATATGATAATAAAAAGCATATAATACAAAAGTTTGAAGTGCTGGCTCGTATAGTTAGAGGTGATGAGGTAATTTCTCCATATCACTTTCTAGATACGGCAAAATTATCTGGTCTATTACCTGAAATTACTCGAGTAATACTGGATAAAAGCTTTAAAATTATGAGTAATCATGATTATTCCTTTTCATTAAATATTACCGAAGATGATTTAAGTCAAAATTACCTTTTAGATTATTTAGAAGAAAAAACTGCACAATATAAAATACAGCCTCAGCGTATTATTTTGGAAATATTAGAAGGAGTGAGTGCAACAGGTAAGAAAAATCATATTAAGCAGTTAACTGAATTAAAAGCAAAAGGCTATTTACTTGCTATTGATGATTTCGGTACAGAATATTCAAACTTTGAACGCATTCTTGAACTTGATATTGATTACTTAAAAATTGATGCTAAATACATAAAAAACATTGATCAAAATGAAAAAAGTTATGAAATTACCCGGGCCATCACTTTTTTTGCTCATAATGTTAACATTCCTTGTATTGCTGAATTTGTTCATAATGAGTCAATACAAGAAGTTGTTAATACATTAGCGATTGATTACTCACAAGGTTATTATTTTAGCGAACCTGCACCATTTCCTACTATTGATTAATCTTAACCAGAATTCGGGTTATTTAACCCCAAGTTCACGTAAACGTTCTAATAAGTAACTGGATTGTGTGTGTTTTTCTGATAACTTTACTTCGCTACGTGGATGGAGAAAAAGCGGTAATGAAATACGTGATTTTTGGTTAGCTTGACCACTGGGGTTAATAACTCGATGAGTTGTTGAAGGAAAGTAGCCATTTGATGCCTCTTGTAACATATCACCAATATTGATGATCAAATTACCAAAATCGCTAGGTACATCTAACCAACTGCCATCTTGGCACTTTACTTGTAAGCCTGCTTCATTTGATGCGGGTAATATGGTTAATAAATTAATATCTTCATGAGCTGCGGCTCTAATTGCTCCCACTTCTTCATTACCTGTTAATGGTGGATAATGTAAAACTCTCAGTAAAGTGTTCGGTGTGTTTTTAATCATAGTTGATAATGATTCTGAATAATTTCTCGCCACATGTTCAGGGCTATATTTTTCAACCCAGTCAAGTAATTCACTAGCCAGATCAGATGCTAATTGATAGTAATTTAGTATTTCGTCTTTTAAAGATGCAGGTATACGCCCCCATGGATAAATATGGTAATACTCTTTTATATCTTTTTGTGTATGACTTTTAGCTGTTTCTGATACTTCAGTAGAAAAGTAACCATCTTGTTTTTCTGCGTCAAAAACAAAGCGATGTTTGTCTTCGCTATTAAAAAACATTTGCCAGTTTTGATAGATAGATTTCACTAATGATTGTTGAATGGGGTGATTGATTAGTATACCAAATCCCGTTTCTCTTAAGCTTTGAACAAAGCGCTGTGGTGCATCTTTCGCTGTATAATCGACAACAGGTAATGACATGAAATCCTCGTTAAGAAATGATGAATACTATAGATTGTAACGGGATTTTCTCTATGTTCAAGTTTGTTAATAAAAAACTACAGCGCCTTGTACTTTGTTATATACTGTTGAGAATAATTACTTTAAATTAAAAATAATTAAGCGATTTTTAACATGAAATATACCTCTTTCTTGGCTGTTAGTATCTCTATAGTATTAACTGCTTGTTCAAGTAATAATAATACTTGCGAAGACATTACTTTGGCATCAGAACAAATTCAACAATGCCAAGCATTACATCGTCAAATCATTAATGCTAAAGGCAAGCCTTTAATTCGTACCGAACTTGAGCGTAGATATCAACAAGACTGTATAGATATTCGATACTATCGAGATGAAAAACAATCTGCCATATGCGGTAATAAACAACGCGTAGAAGAAATCAAAAATAGTGCAAAGCAAGAAGCTAGTAGCAACTAATATGATAATCAATTCTTAATTATGAATAATGCTGGTTCAGATAAAAACACGGTGAAAGTAGTGGGTAAAATAAGCAGGGATGCGATGCGCACTAAAACTGATAAAACGTTAGCGCCTGAAAAGCCTGACGAGTTGTTGTTGTTACAACAGCAATACAAAGATTTGCAAATGCGTTATACCGCGCTATTTCGTCTTAATCAATTATCACAAGAGTGTGAAGATTTAAACAATTTTTATCCGCAAGTGCACCGTACCATTGCTTCTTTAATGACGGCATTTAACTTTTTTATTGTGAGTTATGACCAAACGTTTTCTACAATGGAATTTGTGTATTATGTTGATGAAAAAGATCAAAAACCAGAAGGTATTATTGATTATAGTGATTTTTCTGGCTCATTGACTCACCTGGTTATTGAGTCAATGCAGCCGTTATTAGTTACTCCTGCATTAGAAAAACAACTCACAGAAAATGATAAAATTAAGCTTTATGGCACAACAGGAACCGACTGGTTAGGGGTTCCTTTATTACACAATGACCTAGTTATTGGTGTAATGGTCGTGCAAAGTTATAGTGAAACCTTACGCTATACAGAGCAAGATCTCAGTATGCTTACCTTTGCTGCGCAACATGTAGTTGGTGCGATGATACGTTTACAAGATAAAGAGCGTTTAACGAGTGCTGTTCATGCTAGAACGCAAGAGTTAATGGCGCAAATTCGTGAACGGGATAAATCAGAATTATTACAAGAGTCTTTATATCGAATATCAGAATTAGCTAACGATGCCAGCTTTAATATCAATGTATTTTATTCCAAAGTGCATAATATTATCGGTCAATTGATTAACGCGACAAATTTCTTTATCGCTAAATACGATAAAGAAAGTGATACAATCGAATATGTTTATGTGGTTGATGAGGAATCTAATCATCCGGAGGATTTTTATCAAACACGAAAGTCACTGGATCATTATTCTGAGTTGGTTATTCGCCAACGAAAAACTATTTTATTAAGCAAGCAAGAGATGCGAGTTTTGTTTGAAGAGGGTCGTACCCTAGAACCTAGCTCTGATGAGCATTCATGGTTAGGGGTTCCCTTGATATATTCAGGACAACTACTAGGTGTTATGGTTCTTCAAAGTTACACCACCCGAACAACATATACTCAACAAGATAGTGAGTTATTAAATTTTGTTTCTAATCACGTATCCGCTGCGATAAAACGTCGAGAAACTTCTGATATAGAAAGAGAAAACCATGAGTTACTAGAGCAACAGGTTAAACTGAGAACGCTGGCTTTAGAAGAAGAAATTGTTCAACGTAAACAAGTAGAAAAAAGGCTGAAACACACCGCATCACACGATAGCTTAACAGGTTTACCCAATCGAACCGTATTTCTTGATTTATTAAACCATGCTATTGCGTGTAATCAGCGTAAGCCTGATTTTTCTTTTGCTATTTTATTCTTAGATTTAGACCGTTTTAAGATTGTTAATGATAGTTTAGGACATCATGCGGGCGACATATTATTAAAACTGATTGCGAGAGAGTTATCTACTATTGTACGTGGTAAAGATACCGTTGCTCGGTTAGGTGGCGATGAATTTGTTATCTTAATTGAAGACCTTGATAGCAATAAAGAAGCTTTTCACATAGCCCAACGCATTACTGATTTTTTAAAACAACCTTTTACCATTGATAATCAGTTAGTGTTTACTGGTACAAGTATTGGTATTTTATTTAGTGACGCTCGCTACGATAATGCTGATACTATGTTACGTGATGCTGATACGGCAATGTATCATGCCAAAGATAGCGGAAAAGGGCGCTATGAAGTATTTGATGCTAGTATGCACCAAAGAGCTCAAAATGCATTATCGTTAGAAGCTGATATTAGAGAGGCAATTGAATGGCAAGAATTCATTCCTTATTTTCAGCCCATTATTAAATTAGAAAATGAAGAGTTGCAAGGCTTTGAAGCGTTAGCTCGCTGGCAAAGTACCAGGCGTGGCTTTGTTTTTCCAAACGACTTTATTCCGCTAGCAGAAGAAACTAATTTAGTTCAAGCGATAGATTTACAGATTTTACAAAAAGCATGTCAACAATTAAAAACTTGGCAAGAAAAATTATCGAGATGTGATCTTTATGTTAGCTGTAATTTGTTTTGCAGTCAGTTTTTTAACACAACATTACCTGACGATATTGAAAAAATACTGATTGATACTGGCTTAAAACCAGAAAATTTACGAGTAGAATTAACCGAAAGAGCATTATTAGAAAATACAGATATAGTGTTAACTAATATGAAAGCATTAAAAAAATTAGGGGTAAAAATATTACTTGATGATTTTGGTACAGGTTACTCTAGTTTAAGTTATTTACATCGTTTCCCTATTGATGTATTAAAAATAGATCGCTCTTTTATTACTAATGTACATGAGCATGAAAATAATAAAGCGATAATCAAAACTATTATCGACTTAGCGACCAATTTGCATATGGCAACGGTCGGAGAAGGTATTGAAAATAGCGAAGACGCGTTACTGTTAAAGAAAATGGATTGTTTATATGGACAAGGCTTTTACTACGCTAAACCCATGCCAGCTACTGAAATGGAACAATATATTATAGCGAATAATCCCAAAATGTTGCTCAACACACCTTAGTACTTAAATTCAGCAATGGTCACTGTGGTTTCAATACTCTTACCTTGTCGATACAGCTTGAATACTAAGGGCATATTAGGTCTTGTTTCTGCAACGATATCTAAGGCTTGGGTGATGCTACTAATGGGCTGATCCGCAATTTGGTAAATCACATCACCTACCTGGATATCTCCTTTAAAAGCGGGACTGTTGGGCGTTACAGACTCAACCAAAAAACCTTTCAAATCGGTTAAATAGCGTTCAGCAGAAATACCTAACCAACCCCTAATAACAATACCGTTTTCAATTAACTGATGCATCACTTTTGCTGCTAATTGATAAGGTACAGCAAAGAAAATACCTTGAATGTTTTGTTGTGGGTTTGATTGAGTAAATTTACGAGAGTTAATACCTACCAATACACCATTACTATTAATAAGCGCACCGCCGGAATTGCCATCATTAATCGCAGCATCCATTTGCAAAAAATTTAAGTAATTAGTATTACTTAAACCACTGCGTCCAGTTGCACTAATAATACCCTGAGTAACCGTTTGGCCTAAATTGAATGGGTTACCAATGGCTAAAACAATATCACCGACAAATGATTGCTGATGTAGGTTTTGTGGGATGACGGGTAAATTGGTTTTATTTACTTTTAGCACTGCTAAATCAGTCACTTGATCAAAGCCAATTAGCTCTGCAGGATATTCTCGACCACTTTGCAGTAACACTTTAATAAGATCGGCATTTTGAATAACATGCATATTAGTTAAAATGTAGCCGCTACTATCCATTATCACGCCAGAGCCTAATCGTGTTGCTTTAATTGCGCGTCTACCATAACTTGGACTTGATTGAATATCTTCGGAATAAATGTTCACTACAGCAGGGCTAGCTAAACTGACTGCTTTGGCATAAGAAAGTGGTTGAGGTGCTTTTGTTTCCGTATTAAGTAGTTGTTTAATAAATATATTATCATTTAATGTGGGCACTAGTAATAGCAACGCAACTGCGAATAATACGCCATAACTAATAGAATTTACAATATACTTTATCGCGGGCTTTAGCTTCAAAAGGGGATACTCAATGGAACATTACGTTGATGATTTATTTGAGTTTAACACAAAATATATCGGTGGCTAAAAATAAAAGGCTGATTTTTAAAATCAGCCTTTACTTAATTTTCATAACGTTTTATTGAATAGCTATTCAGCTAAATAATATCAATTGGTATTACCTAACCATCAAGTATTGTGAATAATTATCACGAATAATATTGAGGGCAAAAACCCCTTTCTTATCTTTTAAATACTTACGCAGTTCAGCTACATTATGGATACGGGTTCGGTTTATTGCAGTGATCAAATCACCTGGTTGTAAGCCGATAAGTTGCGCAGGTGAATTGTCGGCGACATCACGAATAATAACCCCACTGTTATTGTTTTTATTCTCTAATTTTGCCCCTTCAAACATGCGGTGAATATTGGCAGCGGCTACATTACTCGCTTGTGATTGTTTTAACTTCACATTAAATTCTTGTTCATTACCATTGCGAATGATCGTTAATTTAACGTCTTTTCCTGCGCCAATAGAGCCAATTTTTCCTCGTAGTTCGTTAAAGGTTTTGACTGATTTACCATTGACCTTAGTTATCACATCACCGGGCTTTATACCCGCTTCATCCGCCGCTGAATCAGGCATAACTTGTTCAATAAAACCGCCTTGATTAGTTTTTAATTCCATCGCTTTCGCAATTTCGCTATTTACACTGCGACCTGAAACACCTAGTACGCCACGATGAACTTCACCAAATTCAATAATTTGTTTAGCTAAGTTATTCATCATGTTGCTAGGAATGGCAAAACCAATACCTACGTTACCGCCATTAGGACCTAAAATAGCGGTATTAATGCCAATGAGTTCTCCACGTAAGTTCACTAACGCGCCACCTGAATTACCACTATTGATGGCTGCATCAGTTTGAATAAAGTCTTCATAGTTTTCAATATCTAATCCACTACGACCTAACGCACTAACAATCCCTGAGGTCACTGTTTGCCCTAAACCAAAAGGGCTACCAATGGCGATAGCAAAATCGCCAACACGTAATTTATCTGAATCAGCGATGATGATTTCGGTTAAATCATCAGCATCAATTTGTAATAAAGCGATATCACTTTCGGCATCTGAGCCTAATTTTTTTGCTTCTATTTGTCGACCATCTTTGAGGGTAATTATAATTTCATCTGCTTGCTCTACTACATGATTATTGGTGACAATATAACCTTCTTTGGCATTAATAATAACGCCTGAGCCTAAACCACGAAAAGGTCTCTGCTGGGCTCTGTTTGGGCCTTGATTAGGCTTACCAAAAAATCGAAAAACATCAGGCACAGTTTGCTTTACTTTATGGGTGCCTTTTACGGCAATACTGACGACTGCAGGCGTAGACTTTTCAAGCATGGGGGCAAGGCTAGGCATAGGTTGACCTTCAACACTTGTTGGCCAAATTGAATATGCATGTGCGTTTGATGCAACGAATGAGCCAGAGAATAATATGGCGCCAAGAATGGCGGACAACGGAACGAGAGATGATTTTTTCATATGGAAGGGTTATCCTAAAACGTAAATGTTAAACAGATAGACTTATTCATATAAATTAAGTTCACAAATGCCGTAATGGCATTTGTAACACTTTATTTCTAGTTAATATTCATACCTGTGACCATTCACTATGTACTTTGAATCGAGCATTTTGAATTATTCAACACTTGAAGTTTGTTGGTGTTTTTTATCAACAAACAAACCACTTGCTTCAGCTGAGTAATCTAATGGCGCCTCTGTGACAGTATCTTCTGATTTTTTATTGACTTTTTTAGGGTGTCTTAGTCCTGCTGTTTGCGCTAATTGATCTTGCGTTTCTTGGGAGAAAAAAGGCATATCATCAGTATCGTTTGAGGTTGCTCGTTTTAATAACTGTGTGCTTTCTTGCATTTGTTTCATTGCAGTTTGGCAGGTGCTATTCATTTGGTCTAATAGTTTTGCTGAGCTTTCAAGGTGGTCAGAAACATCGAGTTTATATTGACTTAATGCCGCCTCACTTTTATTGGCTTGCTCTGCTAATTTACGTTGTTCTTGATTTGATGAGGATAAGAAGTGATTCGCAATAAAACCAAAAATGGCGCCGATAATGAAAACAATTAATGCGGTTACTACGGTCATAAGTTTACCTTAAATTGAGATGGAAATAAAAATAATGAATAATTCAATGTTAAACATAACGGTGTTATGGTTTACAATAATATAGTGCTAGCGTTTTTTTTTATAGCTTTAACTTACCCATATTAAATATATGTTGGTAATTTCCTTTTTTTCAAGCCAATAACGTTCAAATAATCATGATAAAACCTTCTCCTATTGACAAATATAAACAAGATTTAACAAAAGATGATTTTCTTTTTGACGCTGCGCAAGAAAATGCAGTTAAAAACTTGCAACGCTTATATGAAGACTTGCAGGTTAAACCGGTTGAAGTATCTAGTTTTAAGAAGGTATTGAACCGCTGGAAAAAAGTTTATGCAAAGCAAGAAATAAAGCCAATTCAAGGCTTGTATTTTTGGGGAGGAGTAGGTCGAGGAAAAACCTATTTAGTTGATACCTTTTATGATTGCCTGCCTTTTGAAGATAAAATGCGAGTTCATTTTCATCGGTTTATGCATAGAGTGCATCAAGAACTCAAGGGATTAACCGGTCAGTCCGATCCATTAAAAATTATAGCTAAAAAGTTTGCCAGCGAAACTCGAATTATTTGTTTTGATGAGTTTTTTGTGTCTGATATTACCGATGCCATGATTTTAGGCACTTTATTTGAAGAGTTGTTTGCACACAATGTTACCTTAGTTGCCACTTCAAATATTATTCCTGATGAACTATATCGTAACGGCTTACAACGAGAACGTTTTTTACCGGCCATAAAGTTGATTAATGAGTACACTGACATTATTAATGTTGATAGTGGTGTCGATTATCGATTGCGCACCTTAGAGCAAGCTGAAATTTTTCATTATCCACTAGATCAGCAAGCAAATGAAAATTTGCATCATTATTTTAAACAGCTTTCTTGTGAACCAGGTAAAAATGGGGAGGATATTGAAATCAATAACCGCCAAGTACCTACTGTTTGTGTTTCTGACGGGGTAGTTTTTTTTGATTTTTCAGTCTTATGTGAAAGCGCTAGAAGTCAAAGTGATTATATGGAAATCAGTCAACTTTATCACACGGTATTAATGGCTAACGTTAAGCAGATGGGACGAGAAAGTGATGACAGTACACGGCGCTTTATCGCTTTAGTTGATGAGTTTTACGAGCGTAATGTTAAACTCATTATGTCGGCTGAATACCCGTTAGAAGAGTTATATACGGGTGGTAATTTAGCCTTTGAATTTAAACGCTGTTTGAGCCGTCTACAGGAAATGCAATCGCACGATTACTTGGCTAGTGAGCATTTGCCGTAACTCTAGTTACTAGAAATAAAAGTTTCGAGTTGCGAAAAGACTAGTATTAAGCTTTTCACAACTCACAACTCACAACTCACAACTCACAACTCACAACTTGTAACCTTAGTACATGAGCGTATACAATTTACGGCGGAACTTAGTCGCAATAGCATCACCATCAGGCAGCGCTTTTAATACATCTAAAAACAGCTCTTTACTTTTTTCTTTTGTTTGTGCTTCGCCACTTTGGACTAAGCGAAACAACAATGTTAACGCTTCTTCATGACGATTAACCTGGCTGTATTGTGCGGCTAATTGATGTTTAATTTCAATATCATCAGGTTTGCTTGCCAGTTGCGCTTCTAACGCTTGAATTTCTGGTGAGTTAGCTGCTTGGTTAGCAAGTTCAAGTTTAGCGGCTAATGCTTGGTAGTAACTATCTTGGTCAACCATCATGATAGTATCGAGTAGTCCTTGTGCTTCGTCGGTATTTCCCGTTTGAATGCTAACATCAATTAAAACGAGTTTAATGTCGGCACGCTCAGTATCAAGTTGGTAAGCTTGATTTATAGCACTCTGTGCTTCGGCTAACTTATTCTGTGTTAGTGCGGTTTGTGCTTGAGCAAGAAATATATCTTGAGCTTTAGGTAAATACTTATCTAAAAAAGTGGCGATACTTTCATCTGTTTGTGGTCCTGAAACACCATCAAGTGGTTGGCCATCTTTCACTAAAATAGCCGTTGGCAAACCTTGTATAGCAAATTGTTGTGCTATTTGTTGTTGGCTTTGACAATCAAGAGAAGCCATCAGCATTTGTTCACTAAAAGGCTGTACTTTTGCTGCGAGTGTATCTCTTAGTTGAATACTTTCAGGTACTTGGTCTGCCCAAAATGCAACTAAAACGAGTTTGTTTTTTGATTCTTCCAATACGACTTGTTGGAAGTTTTCTAAATTAATTTCAATCATATTTGAGTCCATATTACGTCCAGGGTAATGAGTTTTTCTAATATTGTTATGGTTAGGCTAGTACAAACCATAGTAAGCCAACGCCTAAGATTAAACGATAAATAACAAAAGGCATCATGCCTAGTTTATTTAATAGAATAAGGAAATAATGAATACAAGCGTAGGCACTGACAAAAGCCACTAAGCTACCAAGTCCAATCGCTTGCCAGTCAACTGTTTCAGTTGATAACACTAACTTGAGCGTTAAGTAACTGCCCGCCATCGCAATAGCGGGAATAGATAATAGAAAAGAAAAGCGCGCTGCGTTATCTCGACTTAAACCTAGCATTAAACCAATAGTCATGGTGATGCCTGAACGAGAAGTGCCGGGTATTAATGCTATTGCTTGTGCTAAACCAATGAGCATAGCCCCTTTAATGCCAAGTTTATTGAGTGGTTTATGTGCTTTTCTATGACCTGCTTTGATATCGGCAAAGCCTAATAAAAAGCCAAATAATAAGGTTGTGGCGGCAATCACTAAGGCTGAGCGTAAGTGCTCTTCAATAAGATCTTTACCCAATAAACCAAATAAGCCGGCAGGTATGGTGGCAAAAAGAATCCACCAAGCTAACTTACCATCAAAAGAGTGGTTGTTTTTTTCTGGGCCAATGTTAATGGTTCCTAACCAAGCAACAGACATTACACCTAATTCTTTTCTAAAATAGGACATTACCGCTAATAAAGTGCCTACATGTACAGCAACATCAAACGCTAATCCTTGATCTTTCCAACCTAATATTTGTGAAGGTAAGATCAAATGAGCTGAGCTTGAAATAGGGAGAAATTCCGTTAAACCTTGTAGCAATGCTAAAATAATTATCTCTAATGTAGACATAGACTCTTGTTCTCTTCCCTTAATTTAATAATATCTGCAGATATTTATTGTCCAAGTGTCGAAAAAAATTTCGAACTACCAACTGCTTGCCATGATAATGGGTTACTTCGAAACTATTCCACTCGCTGCTTGTAACTTGACGTTTTTCTTTCTTACCAACAGTTATCGACTATTTTTAATTGTTGGTAATTTTTGTCATAGTTTTGCCAAAGAGTATAATAATTTTTATTTATTATGGGGTGCACTACCTGTGGTGCTACTTCACTTAATGGCCATAAAACAAACGCATTTTTATTTATTTCATTGCGGGGTAATTGCGCGGGCGAGTTGATAATCAAATCATCATAAAGCAATAAATCGAGGTCTAAAGTGCGCGGACTGAATTTCTTGGCATCGTTAGTACGACCATAGCTGAATTCAATAGCACGTAATTTAAGGGCTACTTGTTCAACACTTTGTGAGGTTGTTATACCGATAACCATATTGTAAAAGGCGTTTCCATTAAACCCAACCGCTTCACTTTCAAATAGTGACGAAAGTTTTAGTTGCTCAAAAGGTAAATCGAATGCAACAGCAAGCGCGTTAAGTCCCCGTTGAACATGATATTCGCGCTCAACATTACTGCCTAATGAAATATAGATGTCAGCCATTAACTTGACTTGTTTTGGTTTAGTTGGCCACGTTCAATTTCAACACCAACAGTCGCTGCATTGTGTACAGCGCCAGGCTTGCCTATTGTTAATTGTAGCCAAGGAATATGAAACTGAGACATTAAGAATGTGGCCATGCGCTCAGCTAATGTTTCCAATAAATCAACAGGGTTCTTATTGGCAAAGTCTTCTATGGCGACAGATATTTCAGCATAATCCAACGTTTTTGCTAATTCATCATTTTCTGCTGCTTTGGCGGTATCCCAGGCCATAGCAACATCAATAACTAAGGTTTGTTTGATTTCTTTTTCCCATTGAAAAAAGCCAATAGTTGTTTGGATATGCAAACCTTTGATAAAAACTTTATCCATGAATTTTCCGTTAAATTATCTTTTGAAGGATTTATACTAATTGAGGTAATGAATTAGTCAATTCATTACCTCAATTAGTATTGTTACAAAATAAAAGCTGAGTTTACCTGCGCAAGTGTAGAAAAACTAGCAGATAACAAGATAGAATGAAGAATAATGTTAATTTTTGGAAAAATTTAGATCGCCATGTTGCTATTAACGCTTGCCATGATTATTGCTGCTTATTTAATAGGCTCAATTTCTAGTGCCATTTTAATATGCAAAATGCTAGGACTGCCAGATCCCCGCACTACAGGATCTCATAACCCAGGGGCGACTAATGTTTTAAGAATTAGCAATAAATTAACGGCAGCCACAGTGTTATTTTTAGATATCTTAAAAGGAACAGTTCCTGTTTGGGGGGCTTATTTTTTATATGCCCACTTTTTGGAAGGAGAACCTTTATATCTAGGTTTTATTGGTGTCGCGGCATGTTTAGGGCATATGTATCCATTATTTTTTAACTTTCAAGGTGGTAAGGCTGTAGCCACTGCGTTAGGGACATTGCTTCCCATAGGTTTTGGCTTGGGTGCTTTACTTATTCTAACTTGGATTACTGTAGCTAAATTGACTAAATATTCAAGTTTGGCGGCAATAGTTACGGTATCTTTTGCGCCACTTTATGTGTTTTTTTTAAAGCCTCTTTATGTGTATCCCACGTTGATGTTGTGTGCGTTAATTATTTTTCGCCATAAAGATAATATTGTTCGTTTACTCAAAGGCACAGAAAACAAGATCTCCAATAAAATCAATTACTCATAAACAGCTATTCGCTTTTTAGGAACTTCATGAAAATATCATTCAAATTATTATGTTTACATTTATTAGTGTTGATTTTGTCTCAAAAGGCTGTTCTTGCACAAGAATCACCTCCTGCTAATGTTAATGTTGATAGTGCAAAAATGACTGAACTATCACCTGTAGTTTCAGTGTCAGGTACGGTTGTTAGTCAAAATGATTCTAAAATTGCCGCCGAAATTTCAGGGAGATTAACGAGTTTATCTGCAATTGGTGCTCGTGTTGCTCAAGGTGATGTACTTGCACGAATTGATGATAAACAATTAAAAATTCAATTACGAGAAGCGCAAGCTAATGTACTCAACAGTAAAGCCCACTTACGTTTTCTAGAGGCTGAAGTTGTTAGAAAAAAACAATTATTTAAACAGAAATTATCACCGGAAACCGAATTAGATAAAACGATATCTGAGCGAGATATTGCCCAAGGTAATGTGGCTGTTACACAAGCACGATTAGATAAAATTGAGCAGAATCTTGCTTACACAAAATTAAAGGCACCTTTTTCAGGTATTGTTACCCAGCGTATCGCTAACCTTGGTGAGTATGTTGAGAATGGTATTGCCATTATTCGCTTAGTGGAAATAGAGAATAGCGAAGCCAGTGTTTTTGCTCCTATAGTCGCTTTTCAATTCTTAAAAGAAGCTAAACAATTATTAGTTGAATCACCACTCGGCTCAGGTTATGCAATGATTAAAACGATAGTGCCTGTTGCAAATACTCGCTCTCATTTGATGGAAGTACGGTTGGATATGTCAGCATTTGATTGGCCAATTGGTTTGAATTTTAAAGCACAGGTGGCGAATGGGCCAAGTGAAATGTTATTAGCTGTGTCTCGTGATGCTTTGGTGTTACGTCGTGATGGCGCCAGTGTGTTTCGTGTTAATAAAAATGATCAAGGCGTGACAGCAGAAAGGATTGCCGTTGCTATTGGTGCTGGTATGGGGGGACTTGTGGCTGTTACTAGTACCGATTCGAATAAAAGCATACAAGCGGGCGATTTAATTATTATTCGCGGCGCCGAGCGCTTACAAGATGGACAAAGCGTTGTGATAAAAAACAATAACCATGAACTCATTTCTCATAACAATGGAACAGAAAATACAGCGTCAGATACTAAAGGGAATCAGCAATGAATTTAACTGTTGCCGCACTTAAAAATCCTACCGCGGTTATTGTTGCTATTTTATTGGTGGCATTGTTTGGTGTTATCAGTGTCTTTCAACTGCCTATTCAATTAACACCAGATATAAGTAAGCCTGAAATAACTATTTCTACTGGTTGGCGTTCGGCGGCACCAGAAGAGATGGAAGCTGAAATAATCGAACGTCAAGAAGATGTGTTAAAAGGTTTGCAGGGGCTTGAGTCTTTGATTTCATCCTCTAATCAGGGACGAGGTGATATTACTCTGCGTTATCGAACAGGTATTAACTTAGAGCGTGCACTAATTGACGTAATGAGCGCGTTAAATCAAGTACCTAATTACCCTGCGGATGCCACAGAGCCGGTTATTTCAGTGGGTGGCAATAGTAATTTTACCGCTATTGCTTGGTTTGCGTTAAAACCATTACCGGGCAATGACCGAGATATTGTTAGTTATCAAGATTATGTTGAAGAGGTTATTCAAACAAGAATAGAACGCGTTGCGGGTATCTCAAAAACTAACGCCTTTGGTGGTTTATCGTCTGAACTACGCATAACGTTTGATCCCTATAAAGCGGCGGCATTGGGTTTAAATATTCCGGCGCTAGCATCAACGTTAGCAAATAATAGTGATACTTCGGGTGGTTTTAATGAAGTTGGCCGAAGAAAATATACCTTACGGTTTTCGGGTAAATATGGTGAAGCGCAATTAGCTGAAATGGTATTAGATTGGCGTGATGGCCAACCCATATTATTACGTGATGTTGCTAAAGTTGAGCTTAGCTTACAAGATAGAACGGGTATTTTAACCTTAGATGGTGATCCCGCTATTGCGATGAATGCTCAGGCTGAGCAAGGGGTTAATGTTATCGCCGTAATGGACGACCTCAAAGCTGCTATGAGGGAGTTAAATGCTGGACCACTCAAACGAGTGGGTCTGGAAATGATACAAATGTCAGACGAAACCATTTATATCAATCGTTCAATGAATTTAGTTCGTAATAACTTATTGATGGGTGTTGCCTTAGCTATTATTGTTTTATGGTGGTTTTTACGTAAATTTCGCGCCACATTAATTGTTGCTTTAGCGATACCTATTTCATTAGTTGTTACCCTTATTGTTATGTTCATTACGGGTAGAACGCTAAATATTATTTCTATGGCTGGTTTAGCTTTTGCTGTTGGTATGGTGCTTGATGCCGCTATTGTGGTATTAGAAAATATTGTTCGTTTACGTGAAAAAGGGGATGATCCCGAAAAAGCGGCATTAAAGGGCGCTACCCAAGTATGGGGGGCATTAATAGCATCAACTATTACTACGGTTGCTATTTTTCTTCCTATTGCCTTTTTAGATGCCGTGTCGGGGCAATTATTTGCTGATTTGGCGATTACCATTGCTGTTGCTGTTGTCGCTTCATTAATTATTGCGGTAACGGTTTTACCCACGGCAGCACGTAAATTATTAACAGAAGTAAGTGTAGAGGATCCTCATGCCCACTGGTGGCGTAATATTACTAAAGGCGTTATGCGCATTACCAGTACACCAACAAAACGCTTCGCTTGGGTAGTTGGTCTAATGTTTATTTCATTTGTTGGTAGTTGGCTGTTATTTCCTAAAGTAGATTACTTACCTAAAGGCAATCAAAATCAATTTCGAGCATTTATTATGCCGCCACCAGGGTTAAGTTATCCTGCTGCTCGTTTTGAAATGAGCGATGAAATTAATCGTCGTATTAAACCGTATTTAACCGGTGAAAAAGAACCCAAAATTGCGCATACTTGGATGGGATTTTTTGGTAGCTTTGGTTTTATGGGGGGGCATGCAGAGAATGTTGATGATATTAATGAGATTATTCAAATTATTAATAGTGAGTTTTTGCAAGGCTTTCCCGATACCATGGCCTTTGCCTCACAAGCACAAATATTTAGAAGATTAGGCGGTGGGCGCCGTATTGATGTTGATATTCAAGGTAATGATGTAGATACATTATTGCTAGCAGCACAAGCAGGTTACGGTGCAATAAGCCAAGCGTTACCTGGAGTACAAATTCAACCTACGCCAGGGTTAACTTTAGCCGAACCTGAATTACGTATGATTCCTAATGAAAGGCGTATGGCGGAGGCAGGTTGGAACCGCTCACAAGTTGGCGATATTACTCGTTCTTTGGGCACAGGACTCTATGTAGGTGACTTTTTTAATGGTCAAAAACGTCTAGATGTTTTTTTAAGAGCAACCGACTGGCAATCGCCTGAAGAGTTGGCAGCAATTCCTTTATATACCCCAAATGCAGATGTTCAACCTGTGGGAGAGTTAGTTGATATTGTTAGAACAGCAGGGCCAAGCTCTATTAGACGAGTTAATCGTCAGCGTACTATTACATTACAAGTAACGCCCCCTGATAATTTAAGTTTAGAAGAGGCGATAGCCGCAATAAAAATAAAAGCTGAACCAGCAATTTTAGCTGTGTTGGAAAATGATAGCGCGAATGATAGTGGTAGTGTCGCCAGTGTTAATTATCGTGGTACAGCTGAAGCGTTAAGTGAAGCGTTAACCAGTATGGGACAAAGCTTTGCTTTAGCATTGATCATCCTTTATTTATTAATGGCGGCATTGTTTCGTTCATTTAAAGACAGTGTGTTAGTGGTGCTTACTATACCGTTAGCAACGATCGGTGGTATCGGTTTTTTACAATTAACCAATTTAGTGATATTTCAACCGTTAGACTTATTAACCATGATTGGCTTTATTATTTTACTGGGCTTAGTGGTTAATAATGCTATTTTATTGGTATATCAAACACGTATGGGTGAGAGTGAGGGGCTGTCTCGACATGATGCCGTAGAACAAGCCGTTCGACTAAGACTAAGACCTATTTTAATGAGTACTTTAACCAGTATATGCGGTATGTTACCGCTGTTATTGGTTCCAGGTGCTGGCGCTGAACTTTATCGTGGTATTGCCGCAGTTATTGTTGGGGGGATGAGTGTCAGCACAGTGTTTACGCTGATTTTCTTACCAAGCTTATTACAAATGGGGCAAAAACAAAAAGTTGCGAGTTAGAAAAGTTACGGGTTGCGAAAGCAACATATTAACAGTACGTTGTCTTCGCTACTCGTAGTTTATGACTTACCCTACTGCAGGTAGTGAATCAAGTGACCAACGCGGATTGGCTTTAAAAGTTAAATCTGCGTCAGTACCTGCTTTTAATCGTTGTAATCCGGCATAGGCGATCATTGCTCCATTATCGGTACAAAACTCTGGTCGAGGATAAAAAACACTGCCACCAAGTTTTTTGGTGGTAATTGCTAATTTTTCTCGCAAGGCAGTATTAGCACTTACGCCTCCCGCGATGACTAAACGATTTAAATTCTCTTGTTTTAGCGCTCGTTTGCATTTAATTGCTAATGTGTCTATTACGGCTTGCTGAAATGCATGCGCAATATCGGCGTGGGTTTGTTTTAGCTGTGTTTCAGCCAACGCGACACATTCTTTTCTAACTAAGGTACTTGCCGCAGTTTTTAAACCACTAAAGCTAAAATCTAATCCCGGTCTGTCTGTCATCGGACGTGGTAATTTAAATCGTCCTGCTATACCAGATTCAGCCATTTTAGCGAGTGCGGGGCCGCCCGGGTAATCTAATCCTAACAACTTAGCCGTCTTGTCAAAGGCTTCTCCAGCAGCATCATCAACTGACTCACCCAGTAATTTATACTGACCAATACCTTCAACACGCACTAACATGGTGTGGCCACCTGAAACGAGCAAAGCAATAAAGGGAAATTCTGGCACATCATCTTCTAGCATGGGAGCGAGTAAATGACCTTCCATATGATGTACAGGCACAGCTGGTAAGTCCCAACCGTAGGCTAAACTCCTGCCAATAGAACAACCAACAAGTAATGCTCCGACAAGTCCAGGGCCTGCAGTATAGGCAACGCCGTCTAGGTCTTGAGGCGTTAAATTGGCATCTTTTAATACGGCCTTAATTAATGGAATAGTTTTGCGAACATGATCTCGTGAAGCTAACTCAGGAACAACACCGCCATAATCAGCATGCACAGCAATTTGGCTATAAAGTCTGTGTGCCATAATGCCTTTGTCGTCATCATAAATGGCAATGCCGGTTTCATCACAAGAGGTTTCAATACCCAAAATTCGCATACAATTTAATCCAAAAAAATAGAAGAGCTATAAAACGCGACGATTTTACCCTTTTTGCTTCATTGGCACCAGAGTATTTCTTCTACTAGTTGCAATTTAGTCTTTACATTCCTTAGTAATTGGCAGTAGAATACGTCACCCATTTTTGATAGAGCGGGTGTAGACAAGATTTTTGTTAGTTTAAAAATAAACTCTCACTTCGAAGTCCGACGCCGATTTATATAGATTCATACTAAGGTAAATAAGTACATGCCAGTAATTAAAGTAAGAGAAAACGAACCATTTGACGTAGCATTACGTCGTTTTAAACGTTCATGTGAGAAAGCAGGTATTCTTTCAGAAGTTCGTCGTCGCGAAAGTTATGAAAAGCCAACTTGGGAACGTAAACGTAAGAAAGCAGCTGCTGTTAAACGTGCTGCGAAAAAAGTTTCTCGTGAGAACGCTCGTCACGTTCGCATGTACTAAATCATTATTTTTAATAATGACCTTAGTAACTTCTAGAGCGTATTAGATGTCACTGCTAATTCAACTCAAAGATGAAATGAAAATTGCTATGCGCGCTAAAGACAAATGTCGTCTTGGTGTTATTCGCATGGCATTGTCTGCGATCAAACTAGCTGAAATTGATCATAAAACCGAAGCAACAGATGATAATATTATTGCGATCTTAACTAAAATGGTTAAGCAGCGTAAAGAATCTATCAAAATGTTTACCGACGGTGGTCGTGATGAATTAGCGGCTAAAGAAGCAGAAGAAGTAATTGCTATACAGTTCTTTCTTCCGCAACCTTTAACTGATGCAGAAATTAAAGATTTAATTGATAAGGCTATTAACGAAACTGGTGCCGCCTCAATGGCTGACATGGGTAAGTTGATGGCAGTGTTAAAACCTTTATTACAAGGCAAAGCTGACATGGGTGCTGTAAGTAGCCAAGTAAGAGCTGCCTTAAATTAGTATAGGTTAAAAAGCTTTAATAAAGCCGTAATGACTTAGGTTATTACGGCTTTTTTGTCACTATTTTTTACCGCTGAAATACAGTAAATATATCACAACTTATTCAACTAATTTGTGTAGAATATCTTAGTCTTTTTTAATTGATGAGCTTTTAAGCAATATGGCCGGACGCATTTCTCGACACTTTATAGATGATCTACTTGCGCGTGCCGACATTGTTGACATTGTAGATTCACGTGTGCCATTAAAAAAAGCGGGTAAAAACTACCAAGCTTGTTGTCCTTTTCATAATGAAAAATCCCCTTCGTTTACCGTAAGTCAAGATAAGCAGTTTTATCACTGTTTTGGCTGTGGCGAACATGGCAATGCAATTTCATTTTTAATGGAGTTCGACCGACTTGATTTTGTTGATGCCATAGAGGAGCTTGCTAATCATTGTGGCATAGAGGTCATTCGAGAAGAAAGTAATGCCACTCCTGCCGAGCACCGCCGACAGCAGGAAGTTTATCAGCAAAAACAAGATGATTACGAATTGATGAATCAAATCAGTCGTTTTTATCAACAACAATTAAAAGTTGCTGCCGATAAAGAAATCGCCATTAGTTATTTAAAAGGGCGAGGTTTAAGCGGTGAAGTGGTTAAACGCTTTAGTATTGGTTATATCAGTGATGCCTGGGATGGTATGATGAAAGCCTATTCACGCAACGGCCAAGCAAATCAGCAGCTTGTTGACTTAGGTATGGCAATTCAAGGTGATAAAAGTCGACCGTATGATCGATTTCGTGGTCGTATCATGTTTCCTATTCGCGATAAACGCGGTCGAGTTATCGGTTTTGGAGGACGCGTATTAGGCGATGAAAAGCCTAAATATTTAAACTCTCCCGAAACGCGTGTTTATCATAAAGGCCAAGAATTGTATGGTTTATATGAAGCAAAACAAGCCAATAAAAGCCTTAAGCGTTTGGTGGTTGTTGAAGGTTATATGGACGTGGTGGCGCTAGCACAGCATGGCGTTGATTATGCGGTCGCCTCGTTAGGCACAGCCACAACGACAGAACAGTTACAAACCATGTATCGTACTGTGAAAGAAGTAATTTGTTGTTATGACGGTGACCGAGCCGGACGCGATGCTGCTTGGCGGGCAATGGAAAATGCTTTGCCATTAATTCGTGATGGTTTCTCGTTGAAGTTTGTTTTTGTGCCTGACGGTGAAGACCCTGATTCGTTAATTCGTAAACAAGGGCAGCAGGCATTTGAAAAAATTCTTGATGAAGCAATGCCTTTATCTAAATTTTTATTTGAACAATTAATGACTCAAGTCGACATGAGCTCATCAGAAGGGCGAGCTGGTTTCGTCGAATCTTTTAAACCTTTGCTGGCAAAACTCCCTGACAGTGTATTAAAAGATGCCATCATTAACGATATTGCTAATAATTTTGGTACCGGCAGTGAGCAGTTTCTAACAAAATTTCGTAAAACCGTGGCAGGGGTAAGTACAATTAAAAAGCCCAAAGTAAGCACTAAAGTAACGCCAGTTAGGTTAGCCATTGCATTATTGTTAGAGCATCCCCATATAGTTAAAGCATTAGGAGATATTTCAGTATTACAACCGTTAACTATTCCCGGTGTTGATTTACTAACACAATTATTAGAATTATGTCAGCAAAACCCGGCGATAAAAACAGCGCAATTACTTGAGTATTTTCGTGATACTGAACAAGGTAAACAACTGGAAAAATTAATGTGTTGGCAACATCATACTGAAGCGGAAGCTGCAGAGGATGTTTTTCTTGATAGCATTGAAACATTACTGAATAATTTTGTTGAACAGCGTACCGAAGTTTTGTTGCAAAAAGCACGAACAGGGCAGATGTCACAGCAAGAAAAACAAGAGCTACAAGCAATACTCAATGCTTAATGTAGAGTAACGACTATACTTGAGTAAGACAAAGTATTTAATACAAAGAAAGCAGGCACTTTTTAGTTGGATTGAAGACTGGAAATAGTACGGAAAATTCGCTATAATTTCCCGCTTTATTTGTGCAGCTTTTGCTATCCAATTTTATAAAATATTGTTTGAATAAACCATATTACCAAACATAGGTGGACACTCGTCAATGGAACCAGCCCCTCAATCTAGATTGAAAGATTTAATAACCAAAGGTAAAGAGCAAGGTTATTTAACGTTTGCACAAGTTAACGATCATCTTCCTCAAGATATTATCGACTCAGACCAAGTCGAAGACATTGTTAGTATGATCAACGACATGGGTATTCAAGTTTTTGAAAATGCGCCTGATGCTGATACGTTAATGATGAGCGAAGCTAATACCGATGAAGATGCTGCCGAAGCTGCAGCACAGGCGTTAGCAACGGTAGAAAGCGAAATTGGCCGAACAACCGATCCTGTTCGCATGTATATGCGTGAAATGGGTACTGTTGAGCTATTGACTCGTAAAGGCGAAATTGTAATTGCCAAGCGTATCGAAGAAGGTATCAAAGAAGTACAACGTAGTGTATCTGAATATCCACCCGCCATTAATTTCTTATTGGACATGTGGGATAACTTTGAAGCAGAAGAGCTTCGTTTAACTGACATCATTGTTGGCTTTTTAGACCCTGATGCGGAAGATGAAGAAGTTCCTGCGGCAGCTACACATGTTGGCTCTGAGTTATCAAAAGAAGAGCTTGATGATGAAGATAAAGATAGTAGTGATACTGATGAAGAAGACGAGGAAGAAGAAGATACCGGTCCTTGTCCTGAATTAGCCCGCGAAAAATTTACTGCATTACGTGACGCTTACGAAAATGCGAATAAAATTATTGAGAAAAAAGGCCGTGGTCATAGTGATGCGCAAGAAGCCATCGACGAAGTTGCTGAAGTATTCAAAGAATTTCGCTTAATTCCGAAGTTATTTGATAAATTAGTAAAAAATATGCGTAGTGTTATGGATAGACTACGCGTACAAGAGCGTTTAATCATGAAGCACTGTGTAGTCGGCGCAGGCATGCCTAAAACCACCTTCATTAAAATCTTCCCAGGTAATGAAACATCAAAAGACTGGTTTGAGGCCGAGAAAGCAGCCGGACACAGTTATTCAGCTAAACTTGCTGATATTGAATTAGATGTTGAACGTTGCATTTATAAATTAAATTTAATTCAAGAAGAAACCTTCTTAAATATTCATGGCATAAAAGATATCAACCGTCGTATGTCAATCGGTGAAGCAAAAGCTCGTCGTGCGAAAAAAGAAATGGTTGAAGCTAACTTACGTTTAGTTATCTCAATTGCCAAAAAATACACCAACCGTGGTTTACAATTCTTAGATTTAATTCAAGAAGGTAATATCGGTTTGATGAAAGCGGTTGATAAATTTGAATATCGTCGTGGTTATAAGTTCTCAACTTATGCAACGTGGTGGATTCGCCAAGCAATTACTCGTTCAATTGCTGACCAAGCGCGTACAATTCGTATTCCAGTACACATGATTGAAACCATCAATAAATTGAATCGTGTTTCTCGTCAGATGCTACAAGAGATGGGACGTGAGCCAACACCTGAAGAATTAGCTGAACGCATGATCATGCCGGAAGATAAAATTCGTAAAGTGTTAAAAATAGCCAAAGAGCCTATTTCAATGGAAACGCCAATTGGTGATGATGAAGATTCACATTTAGGTGACTTTATTGAAGATGGTAGCGGTGAATTACCTGTTGATTCAGCGACCTCTGAAAACCTTAAAGGCGCAACTCACGAAGTGCTTGCTGGTTTAACAGCCCGTGAAGCCAAAGTATTAAGAATGCGTTTTGGTATCGATATGAACACTGATCATACCTTAGAAGAAGTTGGTAAGCAGTTTGACGTTACACGTGAACGTATTCGTCAAATAGAAGCAAAAGCATTACGTAAATTAAGACATCCATCTCGTTCTGAACAACTGAAAAGTTTCCTTGATGGCGAGTAAATAAACTTTTGTTTATGTTATATAAAAAGAGTAAGTTAGTTTTCTAGCTTACTCTTTTTTTTACTTTGTATTGTGAAAAATAAGGAAATTAAATGTCAATTCAACTACGATTATTTAGCCTATTATCTCTACTCTTTATTTCAATAAATGCAAATGCAAATGCAAATGAAAGTAGTTATGTTGAGATAACGCCACTGGTTGGTTACCGTTTTGGTGGCGACTTTGATGCCACTAATGATGAAACTGAAATAACCACAAAAATAAAGCTAAATGAAGATACAAGCTATGGCTTTTTACTTGCTTGGGATTATGACAAAAATCGTCAAGGCGAATTACTTGTTAGTCATTATGCTAGTCGATTTTCCCAAAGCATAAACTCAATAAGCAGCAATAATAATGTAGCTATTACTTATGCACACGTTGGTGGTAATGTACCTATTTCTGATGGTATGGTGCCCTTGTTTGTAACAGGCGGACTAGGCTTAACTCACTTTTCACCAGAAGATGCGCAATTAAGTGATGAAACTCGTTTTTCACTCAATATAGGGCTAGCTACTAAAATTCCTGTATCTGAGCAGGTTAGCTTACGATTTGGCGGCCGAGTATATGCAACCTTCTTTAACTCAGACAGCCAAATATTTTGTATTGAAGAAAATTGCGCAATATCGATATCAAGTAATTTATGGATACAAAGCGAAGTAAATGCAGGTATTACTTTTTCGTTTTAATTAATTTTGTACTTAACTTGCTCAACAAATGAGCTAACAGTAAATAAAGACAAAAAATTATAGTTCAGTAGGTGACAATAAAATAAAAAATGCTTATACTGCACGCGCTTTGTTAACTCATAGTAATAATTAACTCAGCAGAATACACGTTTTAGAAAATGCCCCAATAAATGAAAATGGGCCTTTAGCTCAGTTGGTTAGAGCATCCGACTCATAATCGGCAGGTCCGCAGTTCAAGTCTGCGAAGGCCCACCATTTTCACTATCTCTTCTTGTTAGTAGTTACTCACCAAATAATCTGGTGCTACGTATGTACTACATTTCATAACTAAGTCTAATCTCTATAGCTCAAAAATAAACCGTTCATCATACCTCAATATTATGTGAATAGCACATGGACCACAATACTCACACCTTTACATATATCGAAATATCGACACCAATAGTGTGAATCATAAACGTTATTTATTTTTACATTATATAAATATGACTCTCTGGACTAAATTCATTTGAAAATGTAGTCTAAGCCTACTATCTCCCAAGTTATTTTCGATAAAGTTGTTTATATTGAACCCTAACAATACACAGTTGAAGTTCAGTTATTGATAACAGAAGAAATTCAAAGTGATTTTTCGGTTATTTGATTACGCTTTGCTGCTAAAATACACCTTTGATTTTTTTAACCTAATTTACAAAAAATATTTATGATTCATATAGAAGTATTATCTGTTTCCGCTTGTATTGTTAGTGTATTAAGCACTTTGTTTTTTTTGATTTTTTGGAGGTTAAATCTCGAAGTTAATGGTGTTTTAGTCTGGTTCTTATCTGTTTTATCTATGACGTCAGGATATGCTTTATACTTTTTTGTGGATGACTCATTGAAGTTTGATAAAGCGTTTCTGTTTAATTTTTTCGTGTTTTTGTCAATATTATTTATTTTTGTAGGCGCGAGAATCTTTATCAGAAAGAAGGGTAATAAAACGCTCTTTGTTCTTTTTTTTCTGGCATATGGAGTCACTTCTTATTTCGTGTTTCCTTTTGAGTTATACCTAGCTGCTGTTAACTTTAGTTTTATCACTATTATGATGTTATTAAGTATTCAAAATGTGCTATTTGCTTCTGATAATTACCGAACTATTGGTGCATTTTTATTTAGTACGCTATGCGGGCTTATCATAATTTTAAGTTTTACAATGCTGGTTGATATATTAATACTTGGGTCATCAATAAAATACTTATTAGAGTTAGTTCTGGTGCTTCTTATATCCACCGGGCTTAGTTTTTGTGTATTTGTTATTTGCCATGAACGAAAGTTGATGGAACTATTATCACTTAAAAAAAAGCTTAAAGAGGAAGTTGAAAGAAAAAATCGTTATCTGATAACTTTCAGTCATGAACTGCGTACACCACTTAATGCTATGGTAGGTATTGCCCAGTTAATGAAGAAAAAGCTACTAGACAAGGCGCTAGTTGACGACTGCGATATTATTATTGAGTCAGGGCAATCATTATCAAATTTAGCAACAAGCATACTCGACTATTCTTCTTTTGAAGCCAAAGAAGGCTCATCATTAACTCTTAATAATGTGTCTATTTCAGAAACTTCCCATTCAATATTAGCGCTATTAAAGCCTTTAGCCCTAGAAAAAAATCTATTATTACAAACTAATATACCAAAGCAGATAAAGGTAAATGACTTTGTCGAGTTAGATAAGAATAAATTTAGACAAATACTGATCAACTTATTAGGCAATGCGATTAAATACACAGACAAAGGCTCTGTCACATTAGTTTTAAAAGTAAGGCATGAGTTATCTGAAAAAATTGTTATTCGCTTTTCAGTTGAAGATACTGGCATTGGTATTAGTGAGGCAGACCAAAAACTGTTATTACAACCCTTTCATCAAGCATATAAATATGAGAATACTACGGGGTTAACAAATAATGACGGCGTTGGCTTTGGATTAGCACATACAGATTATCTAGTCAGATTAATGTCAAGCCAATTACATTTCACCAGTTCCCTGAAAAAAGGCAGTGACTTTTACTTTGATTTAGCACTTAGAAAAGCAGTAAAAAATGAAGACGAGGTAGTATTAGAAAGCTCACACCAATCTAAATCACTTAATATTTTAGTGATTGAAGACATTGAACTGAATCAGAAAATTCTTGAGCGGATGTTAGTCGCAGACCATCATATTGTGACAATTGCAGCAACTGGCACTGAAGCGATAATGTTGCTAAAAAATAAAAGATTTGATCTGGTTTTTCTTGATATGTTGTTGCCTGACATGCATGGACTAACACTTTTAAAGTATATTAATAACGCAGATTTAAAAGTTAAAGCCGTAAAAGATAAAACAAAAATTATTGCTATTACTGCTTCGATTACTTCCGAACAAATAAAAGCGTATGAAGAATCAGGTATTATTCAAGTCATTCAAAAGCCGATAATGCAAGAAAAGCTAAAACAAGCGATCAATCAACTGTATTTTAACAAAACTGAACAAGCTATTAACGAAAGTAATCAAATAAAACCTTCAGTATCTATTCATGAAAAACAGTGTGGTAAGTTACTATTTAATGCTAAAGTGTTAATTTTCTTAAAAGAAAACTTATCATCTGACGAGTTTTTAAAAGTTGTTATTGAGGTTCCTGTTAGTATTGATAAACAGTTAAATAAAGTAATATCCGCAAAAGAAAATAATAACGATGTATTATTTGTTGAAGAGCTTCATCGGTTAGCGGGGTTCAGTGCTCAAATTGGCCTCGAGCAGCTATGCGAAGCCGCAATAAAGTTACAGAAATCAAATAAAAAAAATCAGCAAAATAACTTAATACACTTATTGAAATTAGCAAAATCAAGTGTATCCACATTTAAAGAAGAGAATGTTTAGTGAATTGTAAAGGTCATATTGTTGTTGTTGAAGACGATGATTTATTAAGAAAAGCTATTGTTAATTGTTATCAAAAAAATAATTATTTCACTACAGACTTTGATAGTGCAAATGGTGTAGTTGAATTTATAGAACAATGTTCAGATAGACAAGAGCCAAACGTTGATATTATTGTTACCGATATCGTTATGCCCCTAGAAAGTGGATATGAATTAATCGACTCTCTAAAGAATAAACCTGACTTAGGTAAAATATTTATTTCTATTAATAGCGCCTTAGAAGATAAAATCAAAGGATTACGTTTAGGTGCAGACGACTACATAGTAAAACCCATTGATTCAACCGAGCTATTATTACGGACGGAAGCTTTAATGTCTCGCATCAAACCCTTATCACATGATGTACCGTATGGTAACGGCAGGACAGATATTAAATTTTTACATTTTATAGTGAACCCTGAATCACGTTTATTGCAGTGCAAAAACCAAGTGTTAGAGCTAGGTTATACCGAGCACCAACTATTATTGCTAATGATAGGGCAACAGGGGAAACTCATTAGTAAACAGCAAATTGCTAATACAGTTTATCAGTCATCTAAAGGCGAAAGTAATCGTTCCATTGATAAATTAGTCAGTAGGCTAAGACAAAAGTTAAGTAAAGTTGGTGGGGATGCTGAATATATAATTACCCAACGCGGTAGAGGTTATTTATTAGTCAGCCAAGTTTAAAATTACCCTCAATACCAATTCAGTATTAGCTTAGGATCAAAATAGTTTTATGTTAATTAGTCGAATAATAATAAATATCACTATAACGATAACAATCTGTTTGTTATTCATTTCAAAAAATATTTTTGCACTAACATTGCTTGAGCTAAATGAAAATGAGGAATATAAAATTTCTGAGTTAAATTTATGGCATAAAGTTAACCTAATTAATGATTCACTTTCATTTGGCGCAATAAAAAATGCGTATGAACAAACCTCAGCGATAAACCATTCAACCGTTACAACAACAGGTAGTTATGTTGCAAAAATTAGTTTAATAAATCAAAGTGACTCTAACAACACTTGGTATGTTATGCCTACGGCAAACTTCATTGACAAAGGGGTCGCTTTTTTAGAAAAATCAGATGGTACCGTTATAGCTTTGCACGAATTCTCACAATTACATGACACACAAAATCCTATTTATATGCACGGTCAAACATTTAGTATTGATACACAAAAAAATGAAAAATACACATTGTGGATTTTCGTGAATGCAAAAATATATGCTTATCCATTATCAATTAAAATCCTTAGCGAACAACTTTTTAGTAAAAGTAAATTTGAAAATAATTTAATTACCGTGATATCTATTGCTATTATGCTCACCTTAAGTTTAATTGCGTTAATGTCTTATTTTAGCTCTCAAATACTTATCACCTTGGCATGTTCGGCTTATATAGGGTTACATGGCGTTGGTTGGGTGGTCGCTTCAGGATTATTAAACGATATATTTAAACAAAGCACCACTAACTATACTTATGGGGGGATTATAATCTATCCCTTTGCTGTAGCTGCAGCAAGTCAATATACCAAGTTATTATTTGATTGTGACAAACATCACCCTCGTTTGGATACTTTGTTAAACAGATTCGCGATTATTTCTTTGATCATGGGAGTATTATTACTTTTAATTACGGTATTATTACCTTTGGTTGCTGTTCCTATCGCCTTTTTTATCTCTCATTTGATCGCGACTATTTGGATTTTATTGTGTACTTCAATAGGCATTAAAATGTGTTCTTTAAGTAATCGCCGTTCTATTTATTATCTACTGGGTAACACTTGTTATACTGTGTCTATGGGGATTTACGTTTTATCACACTTTGCAATCATTGAAAGCATATCGCTACCTGAATTATGGGTGGTTATTGCATTAGCCTTTGACTGTTTTTGTATATTACTGTCATTATTTTCATGGCTATATCACCATCCTAAACATAATCCTGTTTATCGACCTATTACCTAAAGAGTGCTGGGTAAGAGAATAAATAATCACCAAGAATTACTGCGCCTTTGTTAATCCATAAGTTTAACTGTAAATTTCATGTGAACCTTTTATGACTTTAACGTAAAAGGTCACAAAGGGTCACACTCATAAGCCTTTATAACTTTACTCCACTCTTTGTTCGCTCCACCATTATAGACAATTTAAATTGTTTGTTGTTTCGTTAACTGGGGCTGTCAATTTTGTTATTCAAAAATTTAATTGTATCTAATTTAAAAACACCTATCGTCAATAAGGACGCGAATGCTGCGCCTATTGTTTCAGACTCATCAGCTTCAAACCAAGTGACTGTGATTTATTTAAAGTCCATGGTTAAGTTTTTGTTCGTGCTAATCTTTTCTTCTTTTTTTTTAGTAAGTTTAGCTATTTATTTCACTGAAAAATTTTCTATGTTAACGCTTAAAGTTGCAAGTGAAACCACGGCGAACTGGTCGGTTGAGGAGCAAGCGATTTATCTAGCATGAAAAGATAGAGCGCAACCCCATGGTTTGCCTAATGGCACGAACATTGGCAGCGAAACGGATGGAACACGCACTATCACCCTGGGGGTGTTAATAATGACGGAAGCCTCGACTTTGTGGTAGGGGATTTAGGCCAAACCACTTAACGATGGCAGTGGTGGTTTTTCTGCTACGGGTACCAGTATTGGCTAACAGATAGTTAAACAAAAGAAGAGATAAACACATGGAAAAGCAAGTAACCTTTAAATATTTACCCAAAAATAAAAACCTTATCATTACTTCTGGGCTACATGAGCGGCCTTCAAAGCGGTTTGTATGGCAAGAGAAATTATTAGCAAGCAACGAGGATAAACACATTAAACCACATTGGAAGCATTGGCTAATGGCGAGTCTGTTGGCTTTTTCTTCAAATCATGTTTTTGCTGATAACATAGAAGCTTACTATAGTGCCAATAATGTGTGCCGAGTAAACACTATAAGTGATGGTACCATACAAGTAGGTGGCTGGGATATTAGCATGACTAACAATGATGGTGTGAGTATAGGAAACTTTCCAACAAACGCTTCTCTGTGTGCAAATAGTACCGATTCTGTTTGCGGCCTGATAAATACGGGTAACTTAAATACTGGCGATGTGGTTTACGCGAAAAATGAATCTCCAGGTGCTAGCGATTATTTCAAGTGTCCTGTAACCCTTGGATCTAATCTTCAAGCCGAAGAGCATACAATACCACCAACCATTACCTCATCAACGTATGATGCAAGTTCAGGGGAGTTGGTTGTAATAGGTGTTGGTTTTATCGTAAATGCAGGTGATGATGTTGATGTTACCAAATTAACGCTAACGGGCGAAGGTAATGTTTCTTATACTTTAACGGCCGACTCATCTGCTGAAGCAGAGATAGATGACGCAACACAATTTACCGTGACCGTTGCTGGTACTGATGTCGCCGCTGTTGAGGCGTTATTTAACGTAAACGGTAAGCAAGCGAATGATGCTACTGTTTACAATATTGCTGCTGCCGATGATTTTATCACAGCTTTTGTCGTTGGCGATACTTCAGATGCCACAAATGCTATCACCGTAGAAGGTTGGGCTGTACTAAGCTATACGCCTCCTTTTGATATCAGTACGATGACTTATACAGGTGCTAGTTTTGATTTTAGCGGGCAAACGACCTATGGCTATGACATTAGCTGGAACAATGATGGTAGCAAATTCTTTCTAGTAGATGTCACAGGTAAACTGATTTTAGAATACTATTTAACCACGCCTTATGATCTTTCTACTGTTAGTTATGCTAATAAATCCCTTATTGTAGACGTTAATGAAAGCTCACCAGGAGCACTTGCCTTTAATGATGATGGTTCAAAACTCTACGTATTAGGTTATGCCAACAAAACGGTTTATCAATATCACTTAACAACGCCTTTTGACTTGTCTACCGCAATCGATAGTAATAATAGCTTAGATGTTTCGAGTAAAAATTCGTATAAATATTTAGCGTTTAATAATAATGGTGGTAAGTTGTTTATTGGTGGGAATTCAGGTATTCATTCTTATACCTTAGCCACTCCATACGATATATTTTCGGCGTCAGATGATAATCTTGTTTTGGATATTACAAATGAAGTCACTAATCAATACTCGGGTGGTTCATTTAATGCTAGTGGCACTCTGTTATTAGTTACTCAGGATGATGAAGGTACAACTAAAACATTTCAATATGATTTATCAATACCATTTGATTTAAGTAGCGCAACCTATAGCAACAATGTTTTAAATTTGGCGGGTGAAGTTTGGGGTGTACATGATGCAGAGTTTGATAACAATAATGGTTTGTATTTTGTCGATAGACTAGGGTATAAGATTAAAAAATACACAACCCCGTCAGGAAGTGCTATAAATTGGTCTGAAGTAGCAGCTAACGATGGAGATCTTAAAAATGGCCCTGTTCCAATTACACTTACCGGTGATACCTTTGTTAACACCAGCAGTAACTTAGTTGAAGGTACTCACTATACGCTACCAAATAAACCTGCTGGTTTAACCTCAAATATCGCAGTCGCGGCAGATGGTTTAACAGCTACCTTAACTTTAAGTGGTACGGCCATAGCTCATGAAGCCGCCGATTCAGTGGCTGATTTACAAATAACTTTTTTAGATGATGCGTTTACTACAAACACTGCATCAAGGGTGGTTAACGGTGTTTCGGCAAATACTGGCGCATCAATTAGTTTTGATAACGAGACAACTGCACCAACCCTTGCGCAAGTAACCGCAGTTGGCACTACCACAAGTAATACAGCGCCTGACTACACCTTTAGCTCAGATGAAGCTGGCACATTTGTTGTGGGTGGTTCATGTGGCTCTAGCACCACTAACACTGTTGTAGCAGGCAATAATATCCTTACCTTAACCGACACAGATAATAGCAGTGTGTTAGGTTTTGCCAGTTATACTGATTGTACGATAACCGTCACCGATGCCTTGGGTAACGAAAGTATAGCCTTAACCATTAGTGATTTTGAGGTGGTAAATAATTCAGCCCCTGTCATTAGTGGTACGCCAACAATCAGCGTTGGTGAGGATGCCTCGTACAGCTTTACGGTTAGTAGTAGCGATGCTGATACGGGTGATAGTGCGACATATAGCATGACAGGTAACCCAAGTTGGTTATCTATCAATGCCAGTACAGGTGTGGTGAGTGGTACACCAACACAAGCGGATATTGGCACAACCTCAAGCATTGTAATTACGGTGGCTGATACCGCTGGGGCAACAGACAGTCTTGCCGGCTTTAATGTCACAGTGTCGAACACTAACGATGCGCCAGTGATTTCAGGCACGCCTGCAGCAACCGTGGCTGAAGGTGACTCGTATAGCTTTACGCCAACAGTGACTGATGATGATACGAGTGATACAACTAACTTTAGTATTTCTAACAAACCTAATTGGGCAACGTTTAGTACCTCAACAGGGGCACTAGCGGGAACGCCGTCAAGAACAGATGCCGCAGACTATGAGGGTATTGTGATTAGTGTTAAAGATAGTGCGAATGAAAGTGCGAGCTTAACTGCCTTTACCATTACCGTCACCAATACGAATGAAGCGCCTGTCGCCAATGCGCAAACACAAGTACTTGAAGAAGATAGTCCGTTAACGATTACATTAATGGGCACTGATGCTGATGAAGATGAATTGACGTATGCCATTGTGACTGAGCCAGCGCACGGAACATTAGTTCAATCTACTGATAATACATGGGTGTATACACCAGAAAACAACTATAACGGCACTGATAGCGTAACTTATAAAGCCACAGATGCCGAAGTTGATTCTGAGCCTGCAACGGTTGGTTTAACCATCAACCCAGTAAATGATGCACCTATCGCGCAAGTTGATGACATTGTTCTTACTTACAGTGAAAGCGGTCGATATGTACTGAGTGTGTTAACGAATGACAGTGATGTTGACGGTGATGAGTTAACCATTATTAATGCAAGTAGCTCTATTGGCGCGACAAGCATTGAGGCGGGGCAATTAATCTACCAAATGCAAGGTGTTATTGAAGGTAATATCGAATTGCAGTATGTCATTAATGATGGACACACGAGCAAGGATAATGGCAATGGTGAAGCGAGAGTAACCATTAGCTTTGATAGCAATGTTGATACTTTATTGCCTGTTATCACCTTGCCTAATGATATTGATATTGATGCGAGTGCTTTATTTACCAAGGTTGATTTAGGGGTTGCTACCGCGCTTGGCAATAAAGGCGAGTCATTACCGGTTTCTCTTGTTGATGGCGTTACATTATTTGAGCCAGGTAGTCATTTAGTGTATTGGCAAGCACAAGACAGTGAGGGTTTTAGCAATATTGCTACCCAACGCCTCGCTATTCATCCACTCATTAACTTTGCTAAAGACCGTCAAGGTAGTGAAGGAGAACCGCATAAAGTCGCTGTTCATTTAAATGGCCAGTCACCAAGCTATCCTGTTACGGTTTCTTACGGTGTTAGTGGTAATAGCGATAATGATGACCATGATTTAGTGTCAGGAAAGCTTGTTATTAATTCAGGTCTGGTGGGCTATATCGAATTTGAGACCTTTGACGATGCACTAGTTGAAGAAGATGAAACGGTTGTTATCACTCTTGATGAATCGGTGAACTTAGGGGCTAAGTCAGTATTCACCTTAACCATCACAGAAGACAATATTGCGCCACAAGCAAGCGTAACCGTGTCACAAAATAACGAACAACGAACACTAATTGATAAAAATTTGGGGGATGTTGTTATTACCAGTGACGTATTCGATGCCAATAACGAAGATACTCATAGTTATGTCTGGAAGAGCATTAATGGTGAATTGATTGACACGGATACTGATAACACAAGCTTTACTTTTGACCCAACAAGTTTAGTGGCAGGTCCACAAATATTATACCTTATCGTAACGGATAGTAGTGATACCCCATTAAGCACAGAGGTTTTTGTTTATCTTGATATTGTTGAGGCATTACCGACACTCACCGATAGTGATAGCGATGGTGATTTAATACCTGATGATGTCGAAGGCTATGGTGATGCTGATGATGATGGTATTGCTGACTACTTAGATAGTAATAGCAGCAGTTGTAATGTTCAGCCTGAAGAAGTAGATGAGCATCATTCATACCTTGTTGAAACGGAGTCTAGTACTTGTTTGCGCCGTGGTGTTAATACCATGAGTAATCAGTCAGGCTCACTATTACTGAGCGTTGATGAAGTGATTAAAGATGACGAGGCGACAAATGTTGGCGGTGTCTTTGACTTTATTATAAGTAGCCTGCCTGTTGCTGGACAAAGTGTTAGCTTGGTACTGCCACAGCGATTACCTATTCCTGACAATGCTATTTATCGTAAATTAGTACCGGACACTGGTTGGGCTGATTTTGTCGTTGATAATAATAATTATTATTCATCTGCCGCAGGTGAAATTGGTTACTGTCCTGCGCCGAATGACGATAGTTGGACGGTAGGGTTAACCGCAGGCCATTGGTGTGTACAAATAACGATAGAAGATGGCGGTCTAAATGATGATGACGGCGTGGCGAATAGTCGAATTGTTGACCCCGGTGGTGTTGCGACTTGGATAAATGGCAATACGTTGCCTGAGATAGTGTCAGAGCAGGTGTCGACGACGCAGAGCAAAGCAATCACCATTGATGTATTGGGTAATGACACCGATAGTGATGGTGATAGCTTAAGCATTATTAGTACAAGCGTTGATTTTGGTAACGTGAGCATTGTTGAGCAACAATTACATTATGAGCCAGACGCTAACTTTTTTGGTTTAGCGACGATTAATTATGGTGTGAGTGATGGTAACAATGGCACAGGTTATGGTGATGTTTTAGTGAATGTGATTGAAAATACAGCACCAGTTACTGTCGATGACGATGCGAGTACTGATGATAGCACTGAGATAACCATTGATGTGCTAGCTAACGATACCGACGCTGATGACGATGAGTTAACCTTAGATAGTGCCAGTGCAGAGCAAGGCAGTATAGCCATCACGAATAATAAACTGGTTTACACGCCGCTAATTGGGTTTGATGGTGTTGATACGGTTACTTATGAGGTTGATGATAACAATGGTGGAGCCAGCCAAGGGCAAGTAATTATCGCTATCAATGCTTATGAAATCATTACTATCACTAATAAATCAAGTGGCGGTAGTTTCGGTTCATTCATTTTACTGATAGGGAGTGCCATGCTATTCATTCGACGAAAAAATAGGTTAGTGATATGTAAAGCCGCATCACGTAAAACATTAACTAAATTTATTAGTTTATTGGCACTACTTAGCTTGAGTGTCAGTTTGAGTAGCCAAGCAATGCAAATATCAGGGCTAGACTTTTTTATTAAAACAGAGCTAGGCCAAAGTAAAGCGAAAACATCGGGGCTATCTCAACAAGTGCCAGTTGGGGTTATTACTCAGGTTGATGATAAAGCGACAAGCTGGTCTGTTGGATTGGGCGCAAACATCACCAATGAGTGGAGCGTAACACTAAGCTATGTTGATATGGGTGAGGGGGGATTAACGATAACGGGAGAGACTCTCTCAGCGGGTGATTATCACCAAAGCGTGTCTCAAGTTGCGCCTGTTTTAGTACAAGGAGTCGGACTGGATGGTCGTTATCACTTTTTGCAAGGTAAGCAATATAATGCCTCGGTTTTATTTGGGGTGTTAGCCTGGGATAGTAATGTTACGAGTACTTATGAAGACCAACGCATTGAGCATGATGATGATGGTATAGATGTGTATTATGGCATTGAGGGAACTTATAAAATAGATGAAGTGTGGGGTGTTAATGTGGGCATTAAACGCTATGCACTTGATGTTAATGATATTGACACGGCCTATTTAGGATTAACGTATCAATTTTAAAAAAGTTCACTGACCTATCTCTACTTAATAGCGTATATTGGCCAAGCCATATACGCTATTTTTAACCCCAAAAAGCATGTTAATTGTATCAATTCAACGTCCGATTCCAATATTTCTGTAAAATTTTATCGCTCGTAATTACCGAGGTATTTTGCTGTAGCGGCAGCAAGTCAATATACTAAGTTATTATTTGATTGTGACAAACATCACCCTCGTTTGGATATTTTGTTAAACAGATTCGCGATTATTTCTTTGATCATGGGAGTATTATTACTTTTAATTACGGTTTTATTACCTTTGGTTGCTGTTCCTATCGCCTTTTTTATCTCTCATTTGATCGCGGCTACTTGGATTTTATTGTGTACTTCAATAAGCATTAAAATGTGTTCATTAAGCAACCGTCGATCTATTTATTATCTACTGGGTAACACCTGTTACGCAGTGTCTATGGGGGTTTACGTTTTATCACACTTTAAAATTATTGAAAGCATATCGCTTCCAGAATTGTGGGTGGTTATAGCGTTAGCCTTCGACTGTTTTTGTATATTACTGTCATTATTTTCATGGCTGTATCACCATCCTAAACATAACCCTGTTTATCGACCTATCACCTAAAGCATATTGTCTCATAAAAATATTAAGCGCTGCCTTGAATAAATATTGAGTAATGCTACTCAATATCTACGAGCCTTTATTCCTTTTTGAAATCAAATATTAAAAAAAGATAGACAATATCTAGATATTATTTTCCTAGATGATGAATATAACCTTACTGATTTTATTTGCTTTTTGTGAGTTTTTTGTAAGAAGTCACATTAGGTCACATTCACAAGTCTTTATGACTGTATTTCCCTACAAAAATTGTGCGAATTATTGTAAGGTGCGCAATAATTGTTTAACACTAATAAGATGGTTGTAGTATGGAAACGTTGAAAAAAATGGTTTTTTCTTTCTTTTGGGCTTTAAGTCTGTTTGGTAAAGACCAAGGATTGAAAAAACAAACTGCCTGCCGTTGTATCCTTGGTCTCGTAGTACTCATCGGGAGTGCGCCAATGGTCAGTTACGCAAACTGTGGTGTGGCTCATATCAAAAGTATCGAGGGTAGATCTTATCTTTACTGCGGCGACGAAAATAGTAATTATAATGCGCAGTACTCTTACCCTAGCGGTAGCTTGAATACGCTTCACCACACTAATTTTTGTACCGTGGTTGGTTCGTGTAGCACTAGTTCTCCAACTCTTATTAGCGGAAGTACCTACCTATTTCGAAGTGACTCATCATCTTATTTTCAAGGTAAATGGACCAGTGCCGGATGGACTGAAGGCGCTGCATTTAGTACAAATTCTGCTCCTACCGTAACAGGTATAGCGTCTAATATTACTGTGATAGAAGATGCAGCCACTGATGTGAACTTAAGTGCGGCGACGTTTGTTGATACTGATGGTGATTCACTAACTGTAACACTAACAGCAAACTCTGGAGCGTTAGCTGCAACAACAGGTGGCAGCGTCAACGTTGGTGGCAGTGGAACGGGCACCATGACGTTGGCTGGAACGGCTGCTAATATCAATACTTATTTAGATACAACAACAAACATTAAATACACCACCGCTTCAAACGACAACACAACACGTAATATCGCGATTAAAGCCTATGATGGCACCATTGATTCGGCGACTAGTAATGTCACGGTTAATATTACCGACATTGCCGATATTATTGCAGATACAGTTCCCAGTAATGCGACTTATAAAGTCGGTGATAATCTCGACTTTACCTTGGTTTTTGACGAAGCTGTTACTGTGACTAATGCCCCAAGACTGACGTTAACTATTGGCAGTGTAACTAAATATGCTGATTTTATCAGTGGCTCAACATCAACAACGCTAATCTTTCGTTATATCGTAGAAGCGGGTTTGAATGATGCCGATGGCATTAGTGTAACCAATGCAATTGACTTAAATAGTACGGGTACTATTGTTGATACCGACGGTAATGGCTCCGGTGCTGATTTAAGCAATATCAGCTTTGCTGCCACAACAATGGTCTTAGTTGATAACACAGCACCCGATGCGCCCAGCGTACCTGACTTGGTTGCAAGCTCAGATGCAGGCATATCGAATACTGATAACTGGACCTATGATAATACACCCACCTTTACTGGGACTGCAGAAGCAGATAGTACCGTGCGCCTTTATCGTGGCACTAGCCTCATAGGTACTGGTACCGCTACTGAAGGCACTTGGAGTATAGACGCTGTTGAAATAAGTAATGGCGATCATACGATCACCGCAACAGCAACCGATGCTGTGGGTAATATCAGTATCGCATCAAGCGGTTTATCGATAATAATTAATAATACGCCGCCATCTGAGTTGGACGTAACGGTCAAACCAATAGCAGGTAGCAGTGTAGGACTGAGTGCTGAGGGGAATTTCATTCTGAGCATCAACGCCTTTAATTTTGGTGCTAACTTATATTCACTAGAAGTAGATCACACGTTTACAGCTGCAGGAATACCTGAGTTTACTGTCTATGCCAATAATGCAGACCCTTATGGTGGAATAGAGGCTCGGACTTTATTTGAAAATGTTGGTGCAACGATAACTTATGACGAGACCAATAAGCTATGGACCATTGATTTTGGTGCAACCTTAACCAATGTTTTGTTAGGCCTACAAGATGCCGATGGTAAAGCTTTTGATATTGAATTTTATTTAGTAGTTCGTGATGAAGTAGGTAATCCATGGGGAGATATGTTACTACCTGAAGGTGATGTAGCCAGAGACGGTACGCCCGCAAACTACAGTACTTTTTCATACAATATAGGTAGAGTGCCTGTCACCATTAGCAGCACCTTGACTATGTCTGAAGATCACTATAATACATTAGTTTTTAGTTATAGCGATGCTAATGAGTATACGATTACAGCAACACAAAAAACGGCAGCAAGTCACGGTATTATTAATATCACGGGTACTGATATTAGGTACACGCCAGTGGCTAACTTTAATGGCAGCGACACCTTTACAGTCACGTTAACTGACAGTAAAGGATTTAGTGTTGATAAAACGATCTCTGTTAATGTAAGCAGTGTGAATGACGAGCCGGTTATTACTATTACCGACACCTTAGCGGTGGACGAAGATGGTAACCAAACTTTAAGCTTTAGTTACACCGATATTGATGGCGATACCGTATCAGCGTCAGTAAACACCCAAGCGGCTCATGGTAGTGTTACTGTTATTAACGGCACTTTCAGTTATGTGCCTAATGACGACTATGCTGGTGATGATAGCTTTACTCTTATTTTAACAGACAGCGAAGGTTATAGTGTTATAAAAACGGTCAACGTGACGGTCGCTCCTATAAACGATAAACCAATAGCCGTTGATGATAATTTAACCGAAAGCTATAACAGTAAAGGTAGTTATGTACTTGATGTATTGAATAATGATAGTGATTTAGATGGCGATACACTCACTATCATCAACGCTTCTGTAGATATCGGTAGTGTCAGTGTAGAAAGTGGTCAACTGCTCTATCAAGCAGGCGTGGCTCCAGGCAATGCGACTTTTTCTTATGTGATAAGTGACGGTATTGAAACCGCTAAAGCAAGCGTAACTCTAACCATTGATGATATCCCGCTAGAAGGCTTACCCATTATCACGCTACCTGCTGATGTTGAGGTAAACGCGACAGGTTTATACACCAAGGTTGACTTAGGTGTGGCTAAAGCCGTTGATAGCGCAGGCAATCCTTTACCGGTATCACTGCTTGATGGTATTACCGTTTTTGTCCCCGGTAATAATATTGCTTACTGGCAAGCTGTCGATGCCAATGGCTCAGCGAGTGTCGCGATGCAAAAAGTTGTGGTACATCCATTAATTACATTGAGTAAAAATGAGCAATCGGTAGAGGGTACTTCACATAGTGTTGGCGTTCACTTAAATGGTACATCACCCCTTTATCCTGTCACCATCGCGTATACCGTTGGCGGTACAACGGATGCAAGTGACCACAACCTCACTTCGGGTGAAGTAAGTATTGAGCAAGGCACCTCAACCACGATTAACTTTGACGTACTTGTCGATGCTATTGCTGAAGAGAATGAAACCTTAACCATTAGCCTAAGTAATGGCGCTATTTACACATTGGAAGTGTCAGAGAAAAACCTTGCACCGACAATTAGCTATCACGTTACTCAAGGCGGCGAGCAACGCTCATTAATTGAAATTGGCGGTGGTGACATTGTTATCCAAACGCAAGTTTATGATGGTAACCCAACGGATACTCACACTTATCATTGGGCAAGTAGTCTAGTGGATACGGACAATGATGAGACCAGTTTTACTATTGATAGCGCAAACTTATCAGCGGGCATTCAAACGATTGATGTGAGCGTTACTGATAGTGCAGACACCCCAGCAACCACGACAGCCAATATCTACTTAAAGGTACAAGAAACTTTACCTGTCTTAACCAGTGAAGATACTGATGGTGACTTGATACCTGATAGTGAAGAAGGCCTTGGCGATGCAGATGCTGATGGTATACCTGATTACCTTGATGTAGCGAGTGCGTGTAATGTTATGCCAGAGCAAGTTAGTAACAGTAATATTTTCTTAGTTGAAGGTGAAGCAGGGGTCTGTTTACGTAAAGGCTCAACGGTTGCAAATAACAGAACGGGTGGTCTTGAACTAATTCCTGATGAAGTAGCGCAAGATACACAAGCGACAAACACAGGGGGATTATTTGACTTTATCGCTTATGGCTTACCTAAAGTAGGGCAAACCTATAGCTTAGTCCTACCACAACGTTTACCTATACCGGCGAGTGCGATATACCGCAAGTACACACCAAGTAAAGGCTGGTTTGAATTTGTTGTTGATGAGAACAATGGCTACTCATCAACATTGGGTGATAAAGGCTATTGCCCAGCGCCCGAAGATAATGGCTGGACGGCAGGTTTAACCGAAGGTCATTGGTGTGTGAAAATCACCTTAGAAGATGGCGGTCCAAACGATGATGATGGCGAAGCTAACGGTTCAATTGTTGACCCTGGTGGTGTGGGTGTATGGTTAAGCAGTAACAGCTTACCTGATGCACAAAATGAATCAGCAGAAACGGCGTGGAATACTGCCATCACTATTGATGTATTAGCCAACGATACTGATGTTGATAATGATACGTTAACCATTAACAGTGCTAGTGCTGATTTTGGTGATGTGACTATCGTCGATGAGCAATTAATCTATACCCCAGCAACTGATTTTTTTGGTGTGGCCACGATTAATTATGGTATTAGTGATAACAACGGTGGAACAGGCTTTGCACAAGTAACGGTTAATGTTATTGAAAACGAAGCACCAATTGCCAATGATGACCTGGCTGACACGGATGACCGAACAGCGATTACGGTTAACGTGTTAGAAAATGATAGTGATGGTAATGATGATGAGTTAACCATCATCAGTGCCACTGCAGAATATGGCAATGCCATTATTACCGAAGGCAATAAAATAGACTACACGCCAAAAATAGGTTTTGATGGTGTGGACACTATCACTTACACCATTGATGATGGCAAGGGTAGCCAAGCGCAAGCAACTGTGAGTATTACGGTGACAGCCTATGAAGTCATTACAGTGACTAACAAGTCCAGTGGTGGCGGCTCGATGGGTTATCTTGCTTTATTGCTCGGGAGTTTATTGATAATACGTCGCACTAAAAAAATAGTACAAACCAATCAGGTACGTCAGTGGAGTATTACCGTGCTTGCATTATCCTTGTTGAGCTTTAACAGCCAAGCGAGTTGGTACCTTGATGCAACAGTAGGGCAAGCCAAAGTCAAAGATACCAATACATCGCTTCAATTGAGCACGGTCAGTGAGGTTGAAGACAGCGATACCAGTTGGTCTTTAGGGGGCGGATACGCCTTTGATAATGGCATTGATGTTGGTGTGTATTATCTTGATATGGGCGAGGGCTCTGCGACAATCTCAGGCGAAAGTTTATCGCCAGAGCAATATCATCAATCGGCTTCAACTTTATCACCAATACTTGTCAGTGGCGTTGGGGTTGAAATAGGTTATCGGTTTTGGCAAGAGCAAAACTTTGGTGGTAGCGTCTTTGTTGGAATGCTAGCATGGGAAGGCGATATTTCAAGTGAGTATAATGGGCAAATACTTAACACTGAGGACGATGGTACTGATGTTTATTATGGTATAAAAGGAACTTACCAACTATCATCGCAATGGCAGCTAGGACTAGGTTTTAAACGTTACAACCTTGACCCTAATGACGTGGATAATGTGTATTTATCGTTGGGGTATCAGTTTTAATTATGCTGTTATTGTGTGAATATTGTAACTGAATCTGTGTAACTGCCTATTATGAAGACTCATGTAGTATTTAAAATAGGCCTATACTGTAACAATCGTTACACGTTTTTAACGAAACTTATTATTTAATGGATATTAGAAATACTGACCATCACTGGAAATAAAGGCGAAACGATTTAGTAACTCATCATTAAATTGATGTTATTCGCATGGATTCCCCACATAACGGGCAAAAATTCTATGTGGATAACAATGCATTACTGTTTGTTTTTGAGTCTGCGAAGGCCCACCATTTTCACTATCTCTTCTTGTTAGTAGTTACTCACCAAATAATCTGGTGCTACGTATGTACACATTCATAATTATTTTTAATCTATATAGATTAAAAATAAACCGTTTACTCTATTTATCCGAATCAAAAATATTTCAGAACCAACTCTAAACCAGCGATGCTTGGTCGCTGGATCGTCTACCCCTTAGCTCGATCATAGATATTTGTGATACGAGCTTCTTTATTCCCAAAACCATTTCCCCTATTTAATGCCCTGTGTTCATTAATTTCTACTAGAGAAATTTCATGTTTATTAAACCATCAGCTAATGACATGGTTTAATTGATCCGACCAACAGAGATAAGACTGTTAACCGGAGAAAATGAAATGACACGTAAAAAGAAGTATTCCAAAGAGTTTAAGCTGGATACTGTCAACTTAGTGCTTGAGCAAAATTATACTACAGCTGCGGCAGCTAGCAGCCTTAAAGTTAATCATAATCTTTTAAGTCGTTGGATTAATTAACTTAATGAAGATGATGGGCATGCTGTTAGAGGTAATGGCAAGCTTACACCAAATCTGTTGGGGCTGTGTCTGCTTTGAAAAGAAGTTAACGCTTGAAAATGGAGACAGAAACCCTAAAAAATCGGCAGTCTTCTTTGCCAAAGAAATGAAATAAAACACTCATTTATTGCTCAGCATAAGAATATCTGGCCGACTGCTTTGATGTGGAAAGTGTTATACCAATCAGACTAACTAAGTGATCTTTTTAAATGGTCTAAATATCCAATAACATCGTTGCTTTCAATCCCAATAGCAAGCTATTACTCAATCAAGTGCCTTGCCTACATGGATGTAGGTACTTAGGTTTTGTCTGGAACTAAAAACCTGTGTTCTTGAAAATTTATCCTCATTAAAATTTGAGCCATTAATTAATCTGAATGGTATTAGAGGTTAAAAGTAGCAATTATTATTGTTATCAGAAGCGAAAAGCTAACAAAATTGATGATCCAGACTATGATGATATTATTGGGTGGCTCCAAAATATTGCTAAATTTAGCGGATATATTTATGGATGTATAGAGCGTAATGAACGTGATTTTCAGTAAATAACATCATGGTGTTTTTCCATTGAAACGCCGTAATTAATTAACTCAATGAAATTGCTTAACTCGTTTATGTAATTATACAATCGGCGTTAGGGCAGGTTACCACATTGTTTTTAGAGATATGCCGGCGAACTTACGCTAATATCACCCTCAATAAAATGGTCAAAACTTTGTCGTAAAACCTGACCTCCGGGCCAGTGTAATTCAACCTCACCGAGTAATGGCTGATAGCGAGCCGTGTATAACGTTCCCCATCCTAGCCAGTCACTGGACTTTCTTAATAATGGTGCCTGTAGGAATAAATTAACTAAAGATTTTTTTGATTCTCTCGGGTCAGATATACGGGCGGATAAGTACTGGGCCCGAGTATAACTATCAGCAATGGCATCAATATCTTCAATTGGGCTACCGTCCTGATGATTGGTGGCAAAAGTTAAGCAATTAACTTGAACTTTTTCTCCAGGACAAATAACAACGGTTTTACTGAGACCTTCCCGATCGACCAATGTGACGTTATATGGCATATGAATCGGTACACGGTTTAATACCTTAACAGCTTGTTCGGTGGTTTTGCAAAACTCTAAGATGTAACGCAGCACGATAGTAATGGCAAATCCGTCGCCATGTACTTGACGGCCACCATAGGCCAGCGAAACAGCTAAGCCATGTTCATTCATGCCATCAATGACTCCCCATAAGCAGTCTGTCATGGCAATAACTCGAGTACCATTCCAATTGGTATGCAGTAATAAGCGATCGCATAATTGCGAAGGGAAGTCATAATTGCGCACCAGTTCAATGCCGTTTGTTGTTTTACTCGCTTGTGAACAACCAGAACGAAAAACTGGTGGCTTATATAAGCACAAAAATGCACAGGTTTTCTCATCAGCACCAAAAGCTTGGCATAAACCGTCATAGGTGGCAGTCAACTCAGGCATATAATGCTGTATTTTTTCTCTACCTTCCTGCGCGCTAACTCGTTCTGGAGCACGGCTTAACCAGCGATGATAAGCTGGCCAAGTCTGCGCGTAGGTTAACGCTAACTTCTCACCTAGGAAGTGTTCTTGTTGTGACGAAAATCCAAGGGTGGGTGTTTGCTCAATCATGATTTTATGTATTGTTTAATCTGTGTTGAAGCCTCTTTTAACCACTTTAAGTTGTCGCTCTTTGATATATCGTCGCTACTATTGCTATCTACCTTGCTATCTACCTTGTTATCGATATTATTTTCGACTTTCGTATCGGTTTCATTTACTACAAAGTCAGCAGACTTTGTCATTGTCGAAACATCAATAGTCTCATCGGCTGTAGTGTCTAAATTCAGCGTTGTTTCTGGCTCAGTTAATGTTGAAGGAATATCAACCGTATGATCAATGGCAAAAGTATCATATTCAGCGATATCAGGGGCCATGCTTAGTTCACCACTGGGGGGAATAAAGGCGGCTGATATTTCAGTGTCAACAACACCAGTGTTAACAATATATTGGGAAGTATCAATTGGAGTCACAATATCGGAATTAACAATATCTGAGTTTAAAATATCATTTTTAGCAATTAGGCTAGGCTCGGTTGCCATGTTTTTCTTGCTTTCCCTGTTGGGTTTTTGTAATGGTCCTAAACTGTCAAAGTAATCATTTTGTCGCTGTGCTTTATTGTAAACGGTAAAGTCTATTTTAGTATCGCGAAAACTTTTAAGGGGTTGGCCAAGGTTGCGTAAACCAACTTCGCGTTGACGTCGTACGCTGTCGAAATCAAGTTCGGTAACTAAAAACTCATCCGTTGCACCAGCCTGATATACTACTTTACCAGCAGGGTCAATAATACAAGATTGACCGATGCCGCCAACACCTAACCCATTGATATCAATGATGTAGCTTTGGAATGTGGCACCGCTACTACGGGCTAAATTTAATTCGATATCGCGGTCGTTAGTGCCAGTTAATACCGGGTGTAAAATAACTTCTGCGCCCATCGAAGTAAGCGTTCGTAGTACCTCAGGAAACCACATGTCATAACAAATGCATAAACCAAAGCGGCCAGCGTCGGGCACATCAAAGACTACAAATTCATCTCCGGCTTCTACTCCTTTTTCAAAAGGACAAAAGGGGAAAAGTTTTCGATGACGGGCAATAACTTCTCCTTGTGGGTTGATGACAGGTGCAGTATTAAATATTGCGTTATTTCTAAGTTCAAAAAATGAACCTGGAATCAACCAAATATTATGTTTTTTAGCTATAGCACAAAAACGTTGTTCCGTTATTCCTGGCATGGTTTCGGCAAAGCTATCTAACGGACCATGAGCGGCGAGCTCACTAACAATTACCATCTCTACCCATGGATACAAACACATCAGTAGATTAATTTTCTCTTCAATTGCATCCACATTGTTACCGTGCTGCAAATTCATTTGTATGCCAGCTATACCAAATGGCGTCATAAGTAATGTATCCAGAATTAGTGATTATTATGTGGAAAGCCGTTAAATCAGACTAGCCAATGTTTGTAAGTAAAGTGTGTAAGTTAAGTTTGAGCACTGTCGTTAACAAACTATTCTTTGTTGTGCTCCGAAATCTATCAAACTTTATTGAGAATATGAAACATCAAGGTATAGCCATTTATCACTAGTACATAACTCAAGGTTAATCTTAATGATTTCTTATACAATACCAGGCGAAATTTTAGCCAATGTTTTCACGGCTAAAATATGGTGCTACCAAGGTGTAAAAATTCTCCCTTACTATTAACATTCAACAGGAACAAGTATAAACATAACAATAATAGAAGGTTAGCATGTTGTCGGTTTATGTTTGTTTATTTTTTATAGGTAAAAAATATTATTGTTATTGTATGCAATCAATATTTTTTCATTTTACTTTCTTCAGCTAAAAGAAATCTTCAGCCAGCTATAACTCAAGGTTATTGATTCGGCAAATAACGGAATGCAGTAGTTACGATTTTTCTGGGTATATTAATACCTAGGTGAATGGTATTGCTGAAAAAATCCCTCTCCTTTGTGTGTGGAAATCATCTGAAATACAAACGACGGACTATTTTATAAGGTTAATAATAAACCTTAATTTTGCTGCGAACAAACATGAGATAATTGGAGTAATATACATGAGTAATGTTAAAAATAAAAAAACTCAAGAGATGATCGGCTTTTATCATCAGCTTAATAATAAGCGGCAAGATACTTGGGTGAAGTTAAAAAAATATACTTTTCATCTTTCAACCTGCAGTCGAAGCAGTAAAGGACATAACCGTTTAAAGAAAGCGGTCGAACTTTCATTAACCTCACTAGAAACTATTGAGGATTATACTGCTTTCCCTTCTAAAGAGAATTTTCGTTATTTATGGATCCAATTTAAAAGGAAAAATTATGTCGGTTTAGCCCATTCAGTCGCGCAAATTTATGATTTTTTAGAAAATGGGACTTATCGTCGTAAAGACGTTACTTTATCGTTATCAACGACTGAGACAAAAGTAAATTTAGATATTAAAGACGTTAAAGATGAAAAGCCAAATAACTTCCAAGCGGCAAATAACTCTCGCTTAAGACCGTATTTTGAAGTGCTTATCGTCGATGACTTATTGATTGATGCAGAAAATCAAATGCTTAACGCAATGCGCACTATGCGTCATCACGATGATCAGTTTGTCTATGTTCCCATTGTTGTGCCTACATTTGAAGATGCCATTATAGCGGTTTTAATTAACCCTAATATTCAAGCGTGTATTGTACGACCTAGCTTTCCGATGAAATCTGAACGGAATAGTGGTCTTATTACTCACGTAGTTTCGGCAATAGACGATAAACTGCGTAAATATATTTATAACAGTAATAATCAGGGCAGTGAATTAGGCCGATTGATCAATTATTTCCGCCCAGAATTAAATTTATACTTAATTTCAGATACTTCTTTAGAAACCGCGAATCAAGATGATGATGGCTATTTCAAACGGGTATTTTATACTGAAAATTCTAACTTAGACTTACATCACAGCCTTTTAGGTGGCGTGGCTGAGCGCTTTAGTACGCCATTTTTCTCTGCGTTAAAAAGCTATAGCCGCAAGCCTACTGGTATATTCCATGCGTTACCTATTGCTCGTGCAAAATCAATAGAAAAATCCAACTGGATTGGTGATATGCTCGATTTTTATGGGGAAAATATATTTCTTGCTGAAACGTCAACAACATCGGGTGGTTTAGATTCGTTATTACAACCCACAGGCCCGTTAAAGAAAGCTCAAGAATATGCATCTAGAGCGTACGGTTCACGTAGTTCATATTTTGTTACCAATGGTACATCAACCGCAAACAAAATAGTCGTACAAGCCTTGGTTCAACCGGGTGATATTATTTTAGTAGACAGAGATTGTCATAAATCACATCACTACGGGATGGTACTTTCTGGCGCACATGTAAAATATTTAGATTCTTACCCGATACACGATCTTTCTATTTATGGTGGCGTTCCATTAAAAGAAATAAAACGTAATTTATTAAAATACAAAGAAATGGGTCAATTACATCGAGTTAAGATGTTGTTACTTACTAACTGTACTTTTGATGGTGTGGTATATAACGTTCGTCAAGTTATGGAAGAATGTTTGGCAATAAAACCTGATTTGGTATTTTTATGGGATGAAGCTTGGTTTGCCTTTGCCACTTTCAATCCTATTTACCGAACGCGTACGGCAATGTACTCAGCTGCATCGCTAACTCGTCGATTTAAACGCACTAACTACCGTAAAACGTATGAAGCACAGCAAGAGCAACTTGCTTTGTTATCACCGGATGAACAGCACAAATGGATGTTAGAAAATAAGTTAGTACCTAACCCTGATGTAGCAAGAGTTCGTACCTATACAACGCAATCAACACATAAAACGATGACATCGTTACGCCAAGGTTCAATGATCCACATTTATGATCAGGATTTTCGTCAAAAAGTTGAAAGCACGTTTAACGAAGCTTACATGACACACACCTCTACCTCACCGAATTATCAGATTTTAGCGTCACTTGATGTTGGTCGTCGACAAGCTGAGCTTGAAGGCTACGAAATGGTTAACAAGCAGCTTGAATTGTCGATGACAATACGCCAAGCCGCGTACCAAAGTGAGCGTTTACAGAAGTACTTTGATGTGTTGGTGAATAAAGATCTAGTGCCTGCAGAATTTCGCGAATCAGGCATTGAAACCTATTTCAACGTTGATACCGGCTTTAGCCAAATGGAAGAAGCTTGGGCTAATGATGAATTTGTGGTTGACCCAAGCAGAGTCACCGTGCATATCGGTAAAACAGGGATCGATGGTAATACCTTTAAAGATAAATATTTGATGGACAAGTACGGCATTCAAATTAATAAAACCTCAAGAAATACTATTCTTTTTATGGTTAACATTGGTACTTCACGTAGTTCCATTATGTATCTATTAAATTGTTTATATAAAATTGTTAATGAATTAGAAATACGTGATGAAGAAATGAGCCCAGCTGAGCGCTCCATTCATGAAAAAAGAGTTATTTCATTGACTAAAGAATTGCCACCTTTGCCTGATTTTAGTTATTTTCACGATGCATTCCTTCCAGGTAAAGCGCGAGGAACAGAAGAAGGTGATATTCGTAAAGCCTATTTCTTAGCTTATAATTGTGACAATTATGAGTACCTAAATTTAGACAGTGATGAACTTGAGCAGACTATGAAAGCTGGCAGAGAGCTTGTTTCAAGTACTTTTATCATCCCTTATCCACCAGGTTTTCCTATTTTGGTACCTGGGCAAGTTATCAGCCCAGAAATCTTGGAATATATGAAAGCACTCGATGTGAAAGAAATTCATGGTTATAACGCTGAACTTGGATTAAGTGTATTTACTGAACAAGCGTTAAACCGAGTCACAGAAAAAACACCTGCTCAATTGTCCGTAAATAGTGGAATTGAAGAGGTGGTAAAAACGGTGACAACAACCAATAAACGTAAACAAAAAGTACTGCAATAAAGTTTTTGCTAGTTGCTTTTTACCCTATTCTCCGTTGGTGAATAACTCACCGGCGGTTAATTGAAAACATAAAAAAAAATAGAAGTGAAAATATTACCATAACAATAATTCACCACTGAAATTACAACACTAATCAGACTCAAAAGAGAACATAGCTATGAAAAAACTCAATGGTTTAACGGAAATATACAAATTTTTTAGAGCCTACGACAAGCCGATCTATTTTGTTTCAGCATCGCCTTTTAATATTTTAGGATTAGGTCAATTAGTGCCTTCGCTGACGTATGTTAACTATTTTGATTGTTTTGATGGTGTACATCATCGGGTGTTTACCCCAAAAGATCGTGGCGCGCCAGAATTCACATGCTTAGAGGATGTGGTTAACTATCTGTTAGAGCACAAAGAAACCAAAGACTATATGGCTAAACAGGGTGGTGGCGGTCATATGATGGCGGTAATGTTTGATGAAAAAACAGAACAACTGGCCAAAAGTATGGGTATTAATGTGGCTATGCCTTCGCACGAATTGCGTAACCATTTAGATTCGAAAATTGTCACCACACAAATGGCCAATGAAGCCGGCGTAGCCAGTGTGCCAAATGTGTTGGGTGAAGCGGACAGTTTTGAGCAGTTAATGGAATTGGCCAAATCGGGCAAGTTAGGTAAAGATTTGGTGGTGCAAACGCCATACGGTGATTCGGGTAAAACCACGTTTTTTATCGCCTCGAAAAAAGATTGGCTGCAATATGATAAATTAATCATTGGCCAAGAAATTAAAGTAATGAAGCGTATTGATCCACGCTGTGGCACTGTTGAAGCAGTGGCAACGAAACACGGCACTATTGTAGGGCCTATTTTAACAGAGCTTGTTGGTCATAAAGAACTCACGCCCTATAAAGGTGGCTGGAGTGGTAATGAAGGTTTTTCTAATGTGCTCGAAAAAAATGCCCGTACTAAACTAGAACGTATGGTGAAAAAATTCGGTGAGCGTCTTTATCAGGAAGGTTATAAAGGTACCTTCTGTATTGATTATTTAATTGATAAAAAAGATGGCCGTATGTATTTGGGCGAACTAAATCCACGCATTAGTGGCGCATCACCCATTACTAATTTACTGACGCAAAAATACGGTGGCGTACCCTTATTAATGTTTCATTTGTTGGAGCATATGGGCATTGATTATGATATCAACATTCGCGATATCCAAAAACGCTGGAGTGATTTTGATACCTGGTCTCAGGTAGTGTTCAAGCATACTGGGAATGATGTTCGCTTACTAAACCAAGTACCACGTTCTGGTATTTGGCGAACCACGCAAAATAATGATGTTGAGCTTGTCCGCCGTACTGCTGATTGGAGTAATGTCTCGGGTATGGATGAAGCATTCTTCCTACGAATTTTAGGGCCAGGTGAGTGCATTTATAAAGGTGCTGATATGGGCGTGTTACTCGTTAGAGGGCACTTACAAACCAAAAGTGACAACCTAACCCCACGAGCAAAAAATTGGGTTGGGGCGATGAAATCACAATTTCAATCGGCAAGTCTTGAAACTGAAATACATCCAAGTTTATCTGACACTGATATTCTCGGTAAGATCTTTTAGCCGTAAGTATGCAATGATAAGCATCAGTTAATAGATTTTTAGTTAACCGCAAGTGCTGTGTATCCCCGGCAGTATTTGTGGTTACTTTATTATTAACTTTGTATTCAAGTTTAGTGTCAAAACCTAATCAAATTAAATCATCAGGACAGGTATTTAAAAATTTACATAGCCAAGTTGGTACTTTAAAGGGCGAAGATAAACCGATTAAATAATATTATGATCCAATAATATGGATATGTTTACATTTCATTTATATATAAAATTTATGAAAACTATAATTTGAATATATTGTGATAATCATTGGTGGCCGTATATAGTTAGCTTAACTAAATGAATATTTATAGGGATAACCATGAGTAAAAAATTAACTTCATATAATTGGCAAGATCCAATGTTTCTCAATAATCAATTGACTGAAGAAGAGCGAATGATTAGAGACACTGCCCATGATTATTGCCAGAATAAGTTACTACCTCGAGTATTAAAAGCAAATCGAGATGAAGTTTTTGATGTTGAAATAATGAAAGAACTTGGCGATCTTGGTCTGCTAGGTGCTACTTTACCTGCCCAATATGGCGGTAGTGAAGTGAACTATGTTAGTTATGGTTTAATCGCGCGTGAAGTTGAGCGTGTTGACAGTGGTTATCGTAGTGCCATGAGTGTGCAATCGTCTTTGGTTATGCATCCTATTTATGCCTTTGGCAGTGAAGATCAAAGAACTAAATATTTACCAAAACTTGCCAGTGGCGAATGGATCGGTTGTTTTGGTTTAACTGAGCCTGATTCTGGTAGTGACCCTGCATCAATGAACACTAGAGCCATCAAAGTTGATGGTGGTTACACACTAGTGGGTAATAAAATGTGGATAACCAACTCACCAGTTGCCGACGTTTTTGTTGTTTGGGCTAAATTAGACGGCGTGATACGTGGTTTTATTCTTGAAAAGGGCATGGCGGGTTTAACTGCCCCTAAAATTGAAGGTAAATTTTCGCTACGTGCTTCTATTACTGGTGAGATAGTAATGGATAATGTTTTTGTGCCAGAAGAGAATATGTTTCCAGAAGTAAAAGGCTTAGCAGGGCCTTTTGGCTGTCTTAATAAAGCGCGTTACGGTATTGCTTGGGGAAGTTTAGGCGCGGCAGAATTCTGTTTTGAAGGTGCTCGTAATTATACCTTAGATCGAAAACAATTTAATCGGCCATTAGCTGCTAACCAGCTAATACAGAAAAAACTAGCGGACATGGAAACCGATATTGCTTTGGGTTTACAAGGTTGTTTGCAAATGGGCCGATTAATGGATAATGATCAATGTCCGGTTGAACTTATCTCTATGATGAAACGTAATAATTGTGGTAAATCATTAGATATAGCACGTATTGCCAGAGACATGCATGGTGGTAACGGTATCAGTGATGAATTTGGTATTATTCGCCATGTAATGAACTTAGAAGCGGTCAATACCTATGAAGGGACTCATGATATTCATGCCTTGATTTTAGGTAGAGCAATTACCGGAATACAAGCCTTTTACTAAAGTGGATATTTTCATTGAGCAGTAGATAGACTCAAGTAATAATATTGTTTGGCGCTTCAGCGTTTAATTTAAAGCTAACATCATTGTATGTTAGCTTTTTTTTTAGTTTTTTCTATGTCATTATTATGTAAAGTCAGAATAATCTAGTGTAATTATACTTGTGAGCAAAACAAAATCTTTAGATAGAATAGATTTAACCATCTTAAAAACGCTTCAAAGCGATGGTAGGATTTCTAATGTTGAACTGGCAAAAAAAGTTAATTTGAGTGCCAGCCCATGCTTAGATCGGGTTAAGCGTTTAGAGAAAGAGGGCTATATTAAACGCTATGGTGCTTTGCTTAATGCGAATAAATTAAATTATTCCATGACTGCTTATATTCAAGTAACGTTAGACAGAACAACGTCTGATGTGTTTAAGTTATTTAAAGTGGAAGTGGTGAAAATAAAGGAAATAGTTGAATGTAACTTAGTTGCAGGCGGCTATGATTATCTACTTAAAATTAGGTTTGCTAATATGGAGGGTTATCGCTTGGTATTAGAAAAAATAGGTGGACTACCGGCCATTTCTCAAACGCATACCTATATGGTTACTGAACATATAAAAGAAGATAGCGGTATACCTTTTTAATATTTCGATAGATAAGTGGCAAGTAGTAAATTGAATAGTGTTTTACTCACGAGTAGATAGGATGAGAATATGATGAATTCGCGTGAATACGCCTTACAAGCCAATGGCTCTTTTGCTTTACCGGATGCTTGTTTTAAGGTAAAAGCTTTGATGGAAGATGAAGATTCAGCGATTAGTGACTTTGCTGATGTGATCAGTATTGATCCTTCAATGACGTCACGATTATTACAAATAGCGAATAGCGCTATTTATCGCTTTCCTGGTGAAATTAGTACTATTTCTCGGGCTATAACGGTTATTGGCACACAAGCCATTTATAATATGATGTTGGTAGATGTTGCTGCTTCGGCATTTAAACACTTTGCAAATCAGGCGATTGATCTTAAACGTTTTTGGCGTATGAGTATTTATTGTGGTTTAGTGACTAAAAACTTAGCAATAAAAACAGGTGTAAAAGACATTGAACGGCTTTTTGTTGCTGGTTTATTGCAAAATTTTGGCGAGTTATTAGTCGCTAAAATTACCCCCGAAATTGCCCAACGCTGTGAACAATATAATCGTGATCATTTACCTTGGGATTTACAAGAGTTAGCGTTAGGTTTTACTTACACTGATATTTCAGCTGAATTACTAAAGATTTGGCAACTACCAGAAAAAATTATCATCCCTATTCGTCACTTTAATCAAGCACAAAGTAATCAAATAAATAAAGATGTTAAAATATTAAACTTAGCTTCAAGGTTAGCATTACTTGATAGTCATGAGGAAGAATTTAACTATGACTCTGTGATTGATCAATCACTATGCGACAGCTTACGATTGAGTAAAGACGATATAGATGAAGTAGCTGAGATTGCAGCAAAGGATGCTGTTGGTATTTTAACAGTGATGAATCCTAAATTATTTTCTAGGTAGTTCTGTACAGCTAAAACACAAAGTGGAATAAATATTATACACTTTACGGCAATTAATGTTTTGTGTAATTTGTGTAAAGAAGACAATGCTAGCAAAGCTTGCTAGCATCAAACGATCATCTATAAAAATTATAAAAAATAAAAGTGAAGGACGTTTATGAGCGCATCAAGAGAGCATTTCAGCTCACGTATTGGTTTTATTCTTGCAGCCGCAGGGTCTGCAGTAGGTATTGGTAACTTAGTTGGTTTTCCGGTAAATGCAGCTAAAAATGGAGGTGGTGCATTTTTACTTCTGTATGCATTATTTGTTTTTTTAATTTGTTTACCCGTAATGATTGCGGAAATGGCGGTAGGTAGAAAAACAGCAAAAGAACCCGTTGGAGCCTATAAAGCTTTAAGTAATAAGAGTCGTTTATGGGGAGCCGCAGGTTTTTTGGGAGTACTTACTCCTTTCATGATTGCGGTTTTTTATATGGTGATAACCGTATGGCTTTTCGGTTACATTGTCTTAACCCTTACGGGTAATTTAGACTATTTGGCAAGTAATGTCGGTTTTGGTGAGTTTATTAATAGCCCTTATTTATTTCTCGCGATGGCTGTCGTTGCTGGTATTGTAAACTTTATTTTAGTTGCTGGCGTTAAAGAGGGGATTGAGAAAGCAGCAAAAATATTAATGCCGACATTATTTGCCATGCTTATTATTATGGTTGTTTTTGTTCTCACCCTTGATAACGCTATGGCGGGTGTGAAGTTTTTCTTAATTCCTGATATTAGTAAAATAACACCAAGCGTTATTAATGGAGCTTTGTCACAAGCCTTCTTTTCCTTGTCTCTCGGTATGGGGATTTTAATCACCTACGGCTCATATATTAACAATCAAACGAATATTCCTAATTCGGCTAAATTGGTAGCGCTTACCGATACAGGTGTGGCTTTTATAGCCGGTTTAATGATTCTACCTGCTGTTTTCTCGTTTAACCCTAATGTTAATCCAAATGAGCTAAGCGATAGTTCAGTGTCATTAATTTTTACGTTTTTACCTAAAATATTTTTAGCGCTACAAACCTCTATCGGTTACATTGGGGCTAGCACTGTAGCGGCCTTCTTCTTTATTTTGGTGTTTTTTGCGGCGATCACTTCGTTAGTCTCTATTCTTGAAGTACCGGTTTCTTATTTAGTGACTGAGAAAAAACATAGCCGGAAAAAAGCGTTGTCAATCCTATTAATGACCGCAGGTATTTTAACTTTGTTTGCTACTGTATCGTTTGGTATGGTTACTTTCTTTACCGAGTTTACTTCGTATGCAGGTGGCACAAAATCCTTTTTTGATGTGGTGTATGATGTTTTCTACGACACTATTTTACCTCTGAATGGTTTCTTACTTTGTGTATTTGTTAGTTACCGTTGGAAGAAAAAGAACTTGTCTGAGGAATTAAGTATTGGTAACGATGGTTATATTGGCTCTTGGATCGAGAAATATATCAACTTCTCGTTAGGGACTTTTATTCCTGCTATCGTGCTGGTTATCTTTATTAATACGGTTTCTCAAAAATTCTTTGCTGTAAGTTTGTTTGGCTTTTAATATAGATAAAATGACAAATAAATTATTTTGAGTAAGTGAGCCGGTCAATGTTATTATTGACCGGCTTTCTTTTACCCATTACTGAACCTTCTTTCATGATTAAACACATTACTGCTACGAATTTTACTCATTGCCAACGTCTTTTTCATGGACGAGGGCACGCCTACGAAAACTTATCTCATGTAAATGTCGATTGGCTATCTCCTGTTATTTTAATCACGCTTTATCAAGCGGTAGATGAAACTTGGCTATTAACACAAGCAAATGAATTGCAAATGTTAATTAGCGAATGTCGAAGTGTGCAAGTACAACGCAGATATGAAAAATTTTCCCCAACACATGTATTGCTCGGTGAAGCTATCGATAAGACTGTAGTGACTGAAAATGATTTGTCTTATCATATTGAGTTTGGTAAAGCACAAAATAGCGGTTTATTTTTAGATATGAGTACCGGTCGTACTTGGGTAAAAGAACATGCTCAAGCTCAAAGTGTACTTAACTTATTTGCTTATACCTGTGCCTTTTCTGTTGCTGCTACCGCAGGTGGTGCCAGTAAAGTCGTTAACATAGATTTAAGTAAAGCGTCTTTAAGTAAAGGACGAGAAAATCATCAATTAAATAAGCTAGCAAAAAAAGACGGTAAGAAAATTATTTTTGAAGGGTTAGATATTTTTAAATCTAATAGTCGTATTAAAAAATACGGAAAATATGATTTATTGATTTGCGATCCGCCATCTTTTCAAAAGGGCAGTGTTAATATTGCCCGTGATTACGCTAAAATTATCCGCCGAATCCCTCAATGGATGAATGCAGGTGCTAAATTGATGTTATGTTTAAACTCACCTGATCTTGATGAACAATTTTTAAAAGAAGAGGTTGAGCGTGAGTGTCCAGATTGTATTTTTGAACAACGACTAGCTAACCCTGAAGTGTTTAAAGAAGCACATGCAGGTAAAGGTTTAAAAGTATTGATTTTTACATATCAACCAAAAGCTAGTTTATCGACTTAGCAGTTTTATCTCTAATTCTGAAGAAGCGGGCAAATCTTGGTATGCCTGCTTTAGTTTTACCATTGTATTTAAAAGTAATTAGGCTGCCAATTGCCGGCGGCTCATTACGTTCTTTATCATTAAATCCAGAACCAATTTTGAAAATGATACCCTCGACTGTTTTTACTTGAAGAGCGCCTAACAAACCTTGGTATTTACCTTTTCCTTCTATATGCGCTATAACTATAGCTTCTGCATCATGGTGCTTTTTTAGTTTCATTATATTGTTGGTTCTACCAACATGATAATAAGCATCACCATGATGTAGCATTAACCCTTCGCCGTTATTAATGGTTACTTTATTAAGGGTTTGATGCAGTTGCTCAACCGTAGTGATTTTAAATTGTTCGATCATTGATAAGTATGACGAGTTTATTTTTTTCGTTAATAGCTTCATGGCTGCTATTCGCTCGGTAAAGGTGCCGTCATGTTTAGGCAGATCAAACATCATAAAGTGAACCGATTGCCAGCATATCTCATCAATAATTTTTCTTCTGATGCAAGACATCGTCTGTTGAAAGTAGTCTCTTTTAATCCATAATTCGCCATCCATAGGGAAATCCGGCCAGCTTTTGGTGAACCATTCTGGGCTATTTATTACATTACCTTGGCGAGTAAATAGTTGTTTTCCATTCCAGTAACCACGCATACCATCTAGTTTTTCAGACAGCCAATACTGGCTGATGTCAGTAATTGTTTTATAAAGTGTCGCCTGTTGAATAGCAGGCTTTAACTGAGGCGCATTTTGAGCGCTTACTGAAAAGAGTATTAGTAAAGCGATAATGAATAATTTCATCAATAACATCCATGTTCAGGTAATTAATTTAATCATAGTCTATTTTTAGTCTAGTATTATTGTTTACAGAAGATGTTTATAGAAAATAATTATAAACATTATTCATGGAAAATAATTCAAGGATTGAATGAATGGACCTCATTAAGTTAATAGTTTTTATTAGTTTGCTACTATTGTTTACTCCTGTAGGTGAGGCCAAAAAACGCTGTAAACCTTTACTAGAAAAATTACACAATATTCAAGCTATGCAGCGTAATGGTTATTCTTCACAACGGGGAATGAGTTTACGCGCGCGAGAAGATAAAGCCCGCGATAAATGGTGGCAATGTGAGCAAGGACGAGGTGGAAAAACCAAGAAAAAAACAAAGATAAAAAGTAAAAAGCATAGTGCTATTTATAAACAGACTAGGCAGATAAAGATACCTGGGGGAACACCGTTTAAGACTAATAATGTCATTGTTATCAAATCAAAATACCAAGGAAATAAAAAACAAGCATGGCTTAATTTTTATCAACAGCCTGCTCAGTGTAATCGTCCTAAAAGTTTAGCTGTGTTTGCATCTTGTAGTGAAGATAAACAAGCACAACGAATTAATTTTGAGCAGGTGTATAAATAACCCAAATAGAGGTTAAATAAGCCTTTAAGTTATCAGCAGCTAAATCTCAGGTTATGAAATGTGTAACTGCTTATTTACTACAATATTCGGCTTTTGAATTTTTATACTGTGTCACCATACCATCAACACTGTCTTGACAATATTCACGTAAGCCACTTAACAGCATATGTTTTTTACCATGGCCAACTATTTCACCGTCACTGACTAAGTCAAACTCAAGCCAAGCATCACCACGTTTTCCTTCGATAGTTAAACTTGTTTTTGCTAATTTCAGTGTCAAAGAGGTAATGTTCAGACGTTCTAAGTTTATCTTCATACATTGATACATAACCATAGGCCGAGTAGGGTTAATCATGACATTATTTTCTGTCATTAATTTTACTAAAATGTCAGGAAAAGTATGACCAGAAAAATCAACATAAGCTTTCGTTAGGGCATTTATTAACGACGCGCAGTGAGTTTTTTCACCACTAACTTCAACAGACAAATAGGTTTTATTTTTGCTGTCTACAATATCAAAGTCATTGTAAATTTCATTAGGAAAAGTTAATGCTATACCATCGTTTACCATGCCTGAAAAGTTAAAGCTCATTTCTTTATGCAGGCCTGATTTGGCAATAATTACTGAAAACAGTAAATCGCCTGGTACACAAAACCGCTTGGCTTCAACATTATGCAAGGGGTTAAAATCATCAGCGACTTGTTTGGCAAAATCACTCCCTTGTTGACGAGTAAAACTGATTTGCTCATTATTAATAGGGCAGTATTGTTCAATAAACATTTTTTCTTGCGACATAGTTACAACTTTCATTTTTAGATAAAATTTAGTACCGATTTAATGGTAATTTAGTACTAAGCCAACGAACAGGACATTCTAACAGTACTCAGATGATAAATCGAAAAAAATGCTGTTAAAACTAACTCAGCAGACCTCTAATTCATGAGCAAGAGAATAAGCCGACACTATTTTTTCTTTTTGTTTTTTAGTTAAAGTTCGTAATTGATATTCTCGCTTACTCGCTGTACTTTTATCTACAGCGGTTTCACTATAAACAAGTACTACTGGTCGTCTTGCTCGCGTATACTTTGCTCCTAGTTTAGTATTATTATGCTGATGAATACGTCGTTTGATGTCGGTGGTTATACCGGTATACAAACTATTATCGTTGCAGCGAAGAAAATAAATAGTCCATGTGTTGATTTGAGTCATAAAGTGAAAATATTAGTTATTTTAAATAATGGTAAATAAAAGTGTTAGAGATATCAAATACTGTTAATTTAGCAGATTGGGAAATTGAACTTACGGGAATAAGAGCCACCGGGAATGGAGGTCAACGAGTCAATAAGGTCGAAACTGCTATTCATTTACGTTTCGATATTAAGCGGTCATCATTACCCGCCATTTATAAAGAAAGATTGTTAAAGCTATCAGATAGTCGCATATCAAGTGATGGGGTTATCATTATTAAAGCGCAATCATTTAGAACTCAATCAATGAATAAAGACGATGCGCTAAAGCGACTGAAAGCGCTAATCATATCAGCAATGGTTGTTCAAAAAACTCGACGACCAACTAAGCCAACAAAAGGCTCAAACCTAAGACGGCTGGATTCGAAAAAGAAAGCCAGTTCTAATAAAGCATTACGAAGAAAAGTAGATCATTAGTATATACCCAAGCCACCTGAAGATGTAGGATTCAGCTGGAACTAGAAACGCCTTTAGGCAAGGCATTGATTGAAGATAATGGTTGTTCAGGAGAATATGCTCCTGCATTCTCTAATAGGCTACATCCATGTAGCGTCCTTGTCGAAATCAATAATGTAGCATAAAGCGTTTCTAGACCAGCCCTTTGGGGAAGGCTGAGCAAATCATACTCGGCGTTACATTTCTTTTTAAGGGAATAACCCTTAATAAAAAAATGCGCCTTGATTATGAATCACTCAGACTTCCTGAAACGAGCATCTTCAAATGGTTTGGGTATATGCATTAAAACGCTACAACCAGCAACAGACTATGTAAAACCAATCGAAAAGTAGTTGAAATCCTGAAAAAGAACAATTTTAATATTGAAGTCAATGATAGAGAGCAAATATGCAAATAAGTGAGATCGGCGCTGTAGAAAAACTAACGGCGCAACTTGATACTAATAACTTAGTACAATACCAGTTACCTTTAGCTGCGCTAAATTCGGACACAACTGAGAAGCAAAGTATTGCCTTGAACCCAATAATAGGTAAAACCTTAACGTTAAATTTTCATGGTAAAATTGCCTGTAAGCATTGTGGTAAAACGACTAAAAAAAGTTACTCTCAGGGTTTCTGTTACCCTTGTATGATTAAGTTAGCGCAGTGTGATATGTGTATAATGAAGCCTGAGACTTGCCATCATCACCTAGGAACTTGTCGTGAGCCGCAGTGGGGAGAACAACATTGTATGGTGGATCACTATGTTTATTTATCAAACACCTCTGCATTAAAGGTAGGAATAACTCGTCATACGCAAATACCAACGCGATGGATTGATCAAGGCGCAACACAAGCACTACCAATTTTCAAAGTAAGTACACGCTTACAATCAGGTTTAGTTGAAACAGCACTAGCTGAGTTCATAGGTGACAAAACTAATTGGCGAGCAATGCTTAAAGGAAGCAATGAAGCGATTGATCTAAAAGCTAAAGCTAAAGAGTTGATTCCGCAAATAAAGGTGCGCTTAGATGATATATCACTAAAATATGGTGATGAAGCCGTGCAATTACTTGATGAAGATATCGTTGATATAAATTATCCAGTTAGCCAATATTTAACAAAAATCAGTTCGTTTAACTTTGATAAAACAGCAAGCGTGTCAGGTGTTTTGTTAGGCATAAAAGGTCAATATCTTATTTTTGAGAAAGGGGTGATTAATATGCGTAAGTTTTCCTCCTATCAAATTAGTGTGGAATATTAATGTTGTTAGTATTCTGTTTTGGTTATACCAAATCAAATAAGTTTCCTCCCAACTCAGTGCATTATTTGAAGGACAAGAACAAATAAAGTTTGTGATGGTCTAGCATTCTACATCAAACAAATTTGTGCGGTTATTGTGCTACAGATAAGCTCCCAAGGGCGAGTTTAAAAGGCTTTTATGCTGCGTTATTGATTTTGACAAGGGAATAACCATTCTCTGTAATCAATGCCTTGCCTATAAGCCTTTTAATTCTCGCTGAGTGAGAACAAACTTAATTGAATTGGTATTAAAATGTGCTAGGTTTAGTGTAGTGAATTATATTTAATTAACAGTGATTGCTGCCGTGGTTACTGTTTCTCTTTACTGGATGATTACTTTATGAATGCTATTGAATATGCTAACCAAGCCAGCGAAATATTTGTTCTTTCAGATTCCTTTATTCGTATTAAAGAATTAATTGATGATGAATCATCAACGATTGATGATATCAGTGATGTGATTTTAGTTGATCCTGCGCTTTCAGGCACTATTTTAAAGTTGGCGAATAGTTCGTTTTTTAATTATCCAGGTAAAATAGACACCATTTCTAAAGCGGTATTAGTGTTAGGTATTACCGAAGTTTATAATTTAGTTATAGCCTACTTTTCAACGCAAGCATTTAAAAACACTTCAGCTGAACAAAGTTATTTAGAAGGTTTCTGGGAAAGAAGTGTTGATTGTGCCTTACTTATCAAGTTTCTTGGTTGTCGCTTAAATGTACCCAATGCCGAGCGGTTATTTATACTTGGTTTGTTGCATAACCTTGGTGAGCTTGTTATCAAGCAAGTGTCACCTGAAAAAATAGAACAATGTAATAGTGACAATATTACTCATTTGCCTTGGCGTAAGCAGCTAGATATTTTAGGTTTTACTTATGGTGACTGTGGTGCAGAGCTTTTAAAGTTATGGCAGTTACCCTATAGCTTGGTAGCGCCTATTCGTAATCAAGATGAAGCTGACTTTAGTCAAGTGAACACTGAGTCACAATTACTCTATATCTCAAAACGTATAATGACTCAACAAAAGCTATTTGGCTTAGATGATTTTCAGCCGTTAGTTAGTGATAAACAGTTAATATTATTAGGGGTTGAGAGTGAAGTAATACGTGATGCCGTCGATTATTGTGATATAGAGCGGTTAGGTATTTTGGCTGTATTAAATCCAAGCGCAGCAATGATTTTTTAATATTCATTTCTGTAAACACAAAATGATGATAATAAAAAAGCGAGTACCTTAAGGTTACTCGCTTTTTTTGTACTTTTTAATTAATAAAAATTAAAGAGCAACAATGTTCTCAGCTTGAGGGCCTTTTTGACCTTCAGTTACTGTGAATTCAACTTTTTGACCTTCAGCTAGAGTTTTGAAACCGTCACCAACAATCGCGTTGAAATGAGCAAAAACGTCAGGGCCATTTTCTTGCTCGATGAAACCGAAACCTTTAGCTTCGTTAAACCATTTTACTGTACCAGTAGTAGTAGACATAAGAATATCCTAATTTATTTATGAGTAATTGAGCTTCTTGCATTTATATTTAACTAGGTTAAGTACAAATGCTAAAGCAGATTTGCTAAAAAGTGTTGCTATTACTTATAAAACAGGACGGGTTATTTATTACGGGTCAAAAACCTATTACGGGTAAAACAAGCAAACATAACATCGAAATGGTGTACAAAAATATAAAACTAACTTCAAGCTGCATGCATTATAAAGCTGTACTAGATGTTGTCAATAGGTGTTGTTGATTTTGATCACGTAAAAACAAAAAAAAACGATTCTGCAGCAATTACAAAATCGTTTTTACGTTATTTAGTCTGGGTTTTATAATTTAAATTCTTGCACTGATTGCTGTAACTCTTCAGCAAGACGAGCGACTTCACTGCTTGATGCGGCAGTTTGTTGTGAGCCAGCTGTAGTTTGTTCGGCTATAGCAACAATAGATTCAAGGTTTTCACTAATTTCATGGGCAACCACACTTTGTTCTTCTGCTGAGGTGGCAATCTGTGAACTACGATCGAAAGCTTCATGAACGGCATGGGTAATGGTCTCTAATGCCTTTTCAGCTTCTTCTGATTGATTTACACAGTCAGATGCTTTTGACTTACCAGTATCCATCACTGCAACGGCCTTACTAGCACCTGTTTGCAGTGCCTCAATCATAGTTTGAATTTCTGAGGTGGATTCTTGTGTTCTACTGGCTAAAGTGCGCACTTCATCCGCAACAACAGCAAAGCCTCTACCTTGTTCACCGGCACGAGCCGCCTCAATGGCAGCATTTAAAGCGAGTAGGTTGGTTTGTTCGGCAATGCCACGAATCACATCTAAAATACCACCAATAGAGGCACTATCCTGTTGTAATTGATTGATCACTTGAGCAGCAGAGTCAACTTCAGTTGCTAGTTGCTCTATAGTTTTACGATTACGTGCTGAAATTACTTTCACGCGTTCTGCTTCATCGTCGGCTTGTTTTATTTCACCTAAAGCATCATTAGCAGTTGATAACACGCTTTGTGCAGTACTACTCATTTCTGTAGTAGCTGAGGCCGCTTGCTCTACTTGATTACGTTGTTCTTCAATGGCGGTAGTGCTTTCAGCGGTAACCGCCGATGTTTGCTCCGCTGCTGCTGCAAGTTGTGAGGAGCGGTTAACAATGCTTTCGATTAAGTTACGTAAGCTATCAATAAGTAAATTACAATTTTTAGATAGCTGTGCAAATTCATCTTGACCTGTTTCATCTAATTTATGAGACAAATCGCCTGAAGAGACAATATTTAGCATGTCATTAACGCGGCCTAATGGGCGGGTAATACTGATCAAAGTAAAGCGAGCAATAACAATAGCAATAATAATTGAAGCTATCATAATAAAGGTTGTTTGAGTATTGCCACTTGCTACAGAACTTTTAACTAATTCGCTTGCTTTAATTGTCGCTTGATTGGCTAAATCGACTTGTTTTTCTAATATCTTGTTAACTTTTACTGTGTCTTCTTCTTCAGCTACTAACATGCTTTTAGCTTCTTTATTGGCAATTAGCTGAGCTTTTTTATGAAAAAGAATTCCTGAGCTGGCAGATAATAACTCTTCAAGGTCTGCAAACGCATCTGCCAGATCTTGAGCGACGCCTTCGATATCATTCATTGTTAGTTCAGCGATAATTTCGTTTACTGAGCCTTGAGCACCTTCTAAACTGAATGAAATTTCACTTTCTATTAACTCTGCGGTGCTATCGATAAGCGTATCACGGTATTCAAATGAAGAAGAAACAATACTATTAAATTGATTCTCCAATTGCTCACTTAAGCTTATTGCCCGTTGTAAGTGGGTATCGGCTAATTCATGATCTGCTAAATCTAATAACAAGGTTACCGCATCATCGGCTTTTTCTTCTAAGCCGCTAACTTTTTCGCTTAAGGCGTTCTTTTGTTCAATGGATGTTTTTCGGTTTTCAAAAACGGCTAACGCTTCACCTTCAAACTTAGCGAATATTTCTGTGACTTTATTGAGGTTGTTTATTAATTCGCTTTCATTTTGAATTAATGTTTTAAGCTGCTTAAATGCTGGAATGAATTGAGCATCAATTGTTTTATATGAATTTAAATCTTCAGCTAGACTCGCTAAATCATCGCGATAAAAGCCCTTTAAAGTGAAGTTGGCCATTTGACTTAACTGCAAAGATAGCTTGTTACTACCCTTTAACATTGGAATAGCCAATTCATTTTGTTGGCTGGTTGACTCACTAATTGTATTTAAGTTAAGTAAGGAAATTACGCTAGTTAAAATGAGTAGAATTGAAATGATGGCAAAACCACCAATAATTTTCATCGCTACGGTTAAATTCATAAATACCACCAATTAATGTTAAGCAAATGCATTAGTTATCGGAATAATTATTGATTATTCTCTTATGTTAGTTCATTTTTTATTTTTTGTTAGCTCTGTATTCATATGAAGCAACATTGACTGATTGCCACTGTATGCAGCGGCTACCGGTATCATAAGGTGATTTTCTATGAACAAATATTTAAAAGATAAATATGGCTTACGTTTTGAGTATACCAAGCTTCGTAGTTTTTTCATCCCTTATATGTGTTTACTTCATACTTTGTGTAGGTTAAGTAAATATTTTTTATCATGCCAGCGTAATAGGGTTAAATGATTTCCCCAAACACCCCTTGTGTCCAATAGATAAACATTTTGATGGGAGCTTTACTCATTAACGCAGCCCAGTGACCAAATACCCTGGTTGTTTCATTGATAGTGATGATAATTCATATCAAGGCAATAATGCGGAGCTTGAGTGTTTTTTTTTGATAAAGGGTATCGGGAGCTAACTTACTAACGAACTCGTGGTTTTTATTTATATAACAGTATCGCATACGGGTAAATGCGTTAATTGTGTAGCGAAATCTTTTATCTCGTATATGGACTTCACGTATTTTACAATTAATAATTTTACATTAAACCGATTAATATCGATCGTATAATGGCTTATAGTTTAGAGGGAATAGAGCCCATATATCGCTTGCTCTATCGCTTCGGTTAACGTCTACTGAAGCGAGCATCTTCAAGTGGAAAGGGTATAAACAAAAAAACGATTCTGGAGTGCTTCCAAAATCGTTTTAACGATATGAGTGTGGGCTTTACAACTTAAACTCTTGTACTGACTGCTGTAATTCTTCAGCAAGGCGGGCAACTTCACTGCTTGATGCAGCCGTTTGTTGTGATCCTGCCGTAGTTTGTTCAGCTATGGCAACAATAGACTCAAGATTTTCACTAATTTCATGGGCAACAACACTTTGTTCTTCTGCTGCGGTAGCAATCTGTGAACTGCGATCGAATGCTTCATGAACTGCATGAGTAATTGTTTCTAATGCTTTATCAGCTTCTTCTGATTGATTGACACAGTCAGATGCTTTTGACCTGCCAGTGTCCATTACCGTAACGGCCTTACCTGCGCCTGTTTGTAGTGCCTCAATCATGGTTTGAATTTCTGAGGTGGATTCTTGTGTTCTACTGGCTAAAGTGCGCACTTCATCCGCTACAACAGCAAAGCCTCTACCTTGTTCACCGGCACGAGCCGCCTCAATGGCTGCATTTAAAGCGAGTAGGTTGGTTTGCTCAGCAATGCCACGAATAACATCTAAAATACCACCAATAGAGGCACTATCCTGTTGTAATTGATTGATCACTTGAGCAGCAGAGTCAACTTCAGTTGCTAGTTGCTCTATTGTTTTACGGTTACGGGCTGAAATTACTTTTACGCGTTCCGCTTCATCATCGGCTTGTTTTATCTCACCTAAGGCATCATTTGCACTTGATAAAACGCTTTGTGCTGTGCTGCTCATTTCTGTTGTAGCTGATGCCGCTTGTTCTACTTGGCTACGTTGTTCTTCAATAGCGGTGGTACTTTCAGCTGTGACCGCGGATGTTTGCTCGGCGGCAGCTGCAAGTTGTGAGGATCGATTAACAATGCTTTCAATTAAGTTTCGCAAGCTATCAATAAGTAAGTTACAGTTTTTTGAAAGTTGAGCAAATTCATCTTTACCACTTTCATCTAACTTGTGAGACAGGTTGCCTGAAGAGACAATATTCAGCATATCATTCACGCGCGCAAGTGGTCGGGTAATGCTGATTAACGTAAAACGAGCAATGACAATAGCAATAATAATTGAGGCTATCATTATAAAAGTTGTTTGAGTATTGCCGCTCGCAACGGAACTTTTAACTAAGTCACTTGCTTTAATTGTCGTTTGGTTAGCTAAATCTACCTGTTTGTCTAATATTTTGTTCGCTATAGTTGTATTTTCTTCTACCGACTTTAGCATATCTTTAGTTTTTTGATTGGCTGATAACAGAGCATTTTTATGTAGTATGATTCCAGAATCAGTAGAAAGTAACTCTTCAATACTAGTAAATAATTTAGATAATTCTTCTGCGACATCTTTCATGTCATTCTTAATTAAGTCAGAAATGACCACGTTTATATAACTTTGAGTTCCTTCTAAACTAAATAACATCTCACTCTTAATTAGTAATGATGTGTCATTAGACAGTGTGTCACTATATTCCGAAGAATAAGATACAATGGTATTAAATTTGTTTTCTAATTTCTCACTTAAACGGATGCTGCGTTGCAAATGACTATCGGCTAAATCATGGTCTGCTAAATCTAACAATAAAGTAACTGCATCATCAGCTTTCTCTTCTAAGCTACTCACTTTTTCACTTAAAATAATTTTTTGTTCAATAGACATTTTCCTACTTTCAAAAACGGCTAGCGCATCATCTTCAAATTTAGTGAATATTTGCGTGACGTCATTTAGGTTGTTTATTAACTCGCTTTCATTTTGGGCTAAGGTTTTAAGTTGCTCAAATGCAGGAGTGAATTGTGCATTAATAGTTTGATATGAATTTAAATCTTCAGCTAAAGCTGTTAAGTCATTTTGATAAAATCCCTTTAAAGTGAAATTTGCCATTTGACTTAATTGCAAAGAAAGCTTGTTACTCCCTTTTAACATTGGAATGGCTAATTTATTTTGTTGGCTGGTTGACTCACTAATAGTGTTCAAGTTGAGTAAAGATATTGCGCTAGTTAAAATAAGAAGAATTGAAATGATGGTAAAACCACCAATAATCTTCATCGCTACGGTTAAATTCATGTATACCATCCATTAATTTTAAGCAAATGCATTAGTTATCGGAATAATCATTGATTATTCTCTTAGTTTTTATTTATTGTTAGCTTTGGAACTATATATACCCGTTCCACTTGAAGATGCTCGTTTCAGGGAGTCTGAGCGATTCATAATCAAGGCACATTTTTTATTAAGGGTTATTCCCTTAAAAAGAAATGTAATGCAGAGTATGATTTGCTCAGCCTTCCCCAAGGGCTGGTTTAGAAACGCTTTATGCTTCGTTATTGATTTCGATAAGGGAATAACCATTTTCTTCAATCAATGCCTTGCCTAAAGCCATTTCTAATTCCAGCTGAATCATGTATCTTCAAGTGGAGCGGGTATAAAGCACCATTGACTGATGCCATTGTTAATCTCGTATGGTTGATCTTATGCACGACCGTTCAAATAATTAACATGTTAAGTATATCAAGTTCCGCAGCTTTTTCATCCCTTGTGTCTATTTATTTTGTACTTTGTGTGAGGGTTCGGTGAATACTTTTTTATCATACCAACGTAATAGCGTTAAATGATTGCCCCAAACGCACCCCGTATCTAGTGGATAAATGTTTTGATGGGAGCATTCGCCCATTAGCGCTGCCCAATGACCAAAAACCCAAGGCGTCTCATTGATGGTTGAGGATAATTCATACCAAGGTAATAATATTGTACTTGATTGCTGATTGCTGTGAATAGTGGGGGGAGCGGATTTGCTTTCGAATTCTAGGTTTTTATTTCTATAGCAGTAACGCATACGGGTAAATGCGTTGATTGTATAGCGAAATTTTTCTATTTCTGTTTTAGCTTGTTGCCAATCATTTGGTTTTTCACCGTACATTGATGATAACCATTCGTTTCTATTGTTAGAACTAAGTCGTTGTTGAGCAAACTTTGCTTGCTCTATCGCTTGCGTTAAAGTCCATTGAGGGGAGATTCCTGCATGACTCATGTAAGCATTATTATTGCCTATTTTTTGTAATAATGGTTGATGAGCCAACCAATTCATTAATTCTTCTGCATCATCAGCATCGAGTAATGAATTAAGTAAATCTTGTTTTTTTACTTTTTTAATACCAGCGTAAACGGCAAGTAAATGTAGATCATGATTACCAAGAACTACCTTTACAGAATCATTAAGTGATTTTATAAAGCGTAGTGTTGCTAAAGAGTTGGGCCCTCTAGCAACAAGATCACCAGCAACATAAAGATGATCTACTTTAGGATTAAAGGAAACCTGTTCTAATAAAGCGATTAATTCGCTATAACAGCCTTGTATATCACCAACTAAATATATACTCATGTTACCTCAATATGAAACTCGCATCTTGAAGTATCATGAATATAAAGCCATTTGCTCTCTAACTTTTTAGCCATCATTTTGCTCTTGTGCTCTTTTCATTGCACGGCGTGAAAGCTTTTTGTTATCCTGTGCAATTGGCTCAGGTGGGTTATCAACAATAAAATTTGCTAGCATGATGTAATCATCAAGACTTAAATTTTCTGGACGTAAATTAGCATCAATATTAAGACTTTCTAATTGTGCTACGCTAATGAGGTTTTTAAAGCCATTGCGTATAGTTTTTCTACGCTGATTAAACGCTGCTAAACACACTGTATTAAGAGCAGCTATGTCCTTTACTGGGTTCTTAATCTCACTGTGTGGTATTAATCGGACAATAGCAGAATCAACCTTAGGGGCAGGCTTAAATGCTTCAGGGCCTATTTCCATTACTGGAATCACTTGGCACTGGTATTGGGTCATAATGGATAATCGACCATAAGCTTTACAGTCTGGTCCCGAAGCCATGCGCTGTACTACTTCTTTTTGTAGCATAAAGTGCATGTCTTGAACTTTATCTTTAAACGTTAGTAAATGAAAAATTAATGGTGTGGAAATGTTATAAGGGAGGTTGCCAAAAATGCGCAATGGTTTGCTATCAGTTGCTAATTCTGCAAAGTCAAAATTTAAGGCATCTGTTTCATAAATCGTTAAGTGTGGCGCTAAAAAAGGATGGTGACGCAGCCTTTTAGCTAAGTCTCTATCAAGCTCAACTACTGATAATTTTTTTGCTCGCTCTACTACTGGCTCAGTTAAAGCGCCAAGACCCGGGCCGATTTCGACTAAATTTTCTCCAGGTTCAGGGTTAATAGCATCAACAATATCGCTGATAACAGCATCATTATGAAGAAAGTTCTGGCCAAAGCGTTTTTTTGCTTGGTGACCTAAATGGGTTTTACTGTTCATGGAAAATATCTCTTATTGTCAGGCTATAGCCTGACCTGCATTATTTACTGCTATTTACTAAGCTAATTGCACTGTTAATGGCTTCTATCATACTGCCAGAGTCTGCTTCTCCTGTACCTGCTAGTTCTAAGGCAGTACCATGATCTACAGAGGTGCGAATAAAGGGCAAACCTAAAGTAATATTTACTGATGAACCAAAGCCTTTGTATTTTAATACAGGTAAGCCTTGATCATGATACATACTTAAAATAGCGTCAGCATCTTTTAAGTATTTCTCTTGGAAAATAGTATCAGCGGGTAATGGACCAATAACATTTATGCCGTCAGCTCTTAATTCAGCGAATGCAGGTTCCATTATTTCTATTTCTTCTCGGCCTAAATGACCACCTTCTCCGGCATGAGGATTTATACCACAAGCATAGATTTTCGGGTTTTTTATACCGAATTTACTTTGTAAATCTGCATGCAGTATACGAGTTACCTTTTGTAACCTTTCGAAAGTAATCGCTTTGGCTACATAGGCAAGCGGTATGTGCGTAGTGACTAAAGCAACACGCAAGCCTGTGGTAGCCAGCATCATTACAACATCAGAGCAGTTAGCTTGATTTGCAAAATATTCAGTATGGCCGCTAAAAGGTACACCTGATTTATTGATTAACTCTTTATGTACGGGCCCTGTTACGATGGCCTCGAACTCCCCAGACATATTTTTATCACTAGCCACTTTGAGGGTTTCAACAACATAAGCACCATTATTGGTATCAAGGGTGCCTGCGACACTCGGCTCAGTAACGGGTATATCTAAAATGGTCAGAGTACCAGCGGCTTGAGGAATGGCTTCAAGGCTGGCATCGTAATCAATTAATGTTATTGGTAAATTTAGTTGCGCAGCACGCTGCTTTATTAGTTCTTTTGAAGCAACAACGACTAGCTGTATTGGCCAAGCTCGCTGTGCTATGGAAATAACTAAATCAGGGCCTATACCTGCCGGTTCACCGGGAGTAATAGCTATACGGGTAGTCATTTCTATTTATCCTGTTCAAAAATTTCGATATAAGCTTCATCGCGAGTTTCTTTTATCCATCTAGCGCTTTCAACACCAAATTTACGGTTATGTAGGATCTGATAAACACGATTTTTATTCATTTGTGAGGTAGCATCAATCATACGGCGATCATTTAACTGAATAATATGCCAACCAAAAGATGAGCGAAACGGTTTGTGATATTCACCAATTTTCATGGTGGCTAATGCTTCCTTAAATGCCGGATCATAACTTTTGGGATCTGCCCAACCTAAATCACCACCACGAACAGAGGTAGGTCCTTCAGAAAACTCTTTGGCTAAATCGGTAAACGTTGCATCACCAGTATTAATTTCATTGAGCATATCTTGTAGTTGTGCTTCTGCTTTAGCTTCACTTAAAATAACAGAGGGCTTTATTAATATATGACTTGCTTTTACTTCTTCAATTTCAACTATTTGACGACCACGTATATCGAGTATTTTTACAATACTAAACCCTAAACCTGTTCGAATAGGTCCCACTACAGTGTCTTTATTTTGTCCTGCAATAAGCTCTGAAAACAGTGTTGGCATTTCGTTGACGTTTTTCCAGCCTAAGTCACCACCTTCTAAGGCATTTGCACCACCAGATGAGGCGATAGCTATTTTAGTAAAGTTTGAACCACTGTTAAGTAATTCAATAACTTTATCAGCACGCACTTTACTTGCGGTCATATCAGCTTGTGTTGCATCGGAAGGGAATTCAATTAAGATATGACCAAGATTATACTCCACATCATTGTTGGTTTGCTCTTTCATTAAGTCTAATAAGTTAGATACTTCTTGCGGTGAAATATAAATACGGCGTCTAACACTATTACGGCGCACTTCACCTGAAATCAGCTCTGTACGAACATTTTCTCGATATTTCTCATAATCATCACCATCACTGATGATAGTTTGACGAAACTGAGGTAGGGTTAATTTATTTTCTTTGGCCATATTGGCTATGGTTTGGTCTAATTGAGCATCGCTAACTTGTACGCCCATACGCTCACCAATTTGTACAATTAAACTATCATTAATTAGCTTATCCATTACCTGTGTACGTAATGCGTTATCAGAAGGTAGCGCTTGATTGTTTTTTTCTGCTTGCTTTTTTATGTGCTTCAGTAAGCCTTGTACTTCTGATTCCAGTACAACACCAGCGTTTACAATGGCGGCAACCTTGTCTAGCATTTCTTCTTTTGCTTGAACTTGAGTACTTAACCCTGCAAAAAATGTGCAAGTGATAATTAATGTTTTAACTAAATTTTTCATGAATTCAACATCTTTGTTATGGTGCATTGTTAGTTTTTATATGCTTAATTTTATTAGTGTTTAGGGTGATAAATCACTAATTTTGTAAGTAGTAAGGGCGTTTATAGCCAAAAATACTTGAATCAAACATTTCTTGTGTGCCAATGGCACCTTGTTTGGCATTTAGCCCTTTAATGATGAACTGTAGCACGAAACCACGATTAAATTCATCGCGGTTTTCGCCATCATCGCTTAAGTTTGAGTTTATATGTCTATGATACGCAATACGTATAGCCCAACAACAACTTTCATATTGTAAGCCAGCGTAACTTTCTAAACTACGGTCTTGTTTTAAGTCTTCGGTAAGTCGCCCCACAAAAGCCCAGTCTTTATTAATAGCAAAACTTGCTAACAGTGAAGCTTGTTCTAAACTACTACCTGAGACATTACGAGTGTACCTATGGTTCAATTGAACTGAATTATATTTATCAATTTGATAGTTTAGAGACATTTGACTTTTGTTGGTGAAGCTTTCTCGTGTGTTGTATTGAATATCACTACTGATTTGCCATTGGTGATTTAATCGATAAAATAAATTAGCGGCTACAGACGATTGCTGGCTTACTAGGGTATCTATATTAATCTCATCAATAAGTTCATCAAAAGTATTATCGTCAGATAAGTATTGTATACGACCGACACTTAAACGAAAGATTTCTAGATTTGATTGATCAAGTAGTCGGCTTGTTAACCCCCAAGTGTATTGATTGGCGCCGGCAATTCTATCTAAACCACTATAACTGCGATCTCTAAATAAGCCATTATAATCATCTTGTAAATTAGTCGTATCGTAGAGACCTATATCTGACTGATCTTCTTCAGGAATATATAAAAATTGTATTTGTGGTTCTACGGTTTGAGTGAAATTATTACCAAATAATGAAAGTGTTCGATCGAAGTTAATGCCACCATGAAATCTTATTTTAGGTAAGGTACGGTTAACATTTTTACTTAATTGACTGCCTGCTTGTATGTCACTTTGTTGGTAATAGGTATGCATTAATTTAAATTCAGTATTTAGAAACCATGCAGGGGTTGATATTGGAAAACTTAAACCCGCTTCGACGTGATAGCGATTTGTGCTGACTTGTCGTTTGGTTGCTGCTTCAAAGCGCGTTAATTCAGAATAGAGTTCAAATTGTCCTTGTAATGTTTGTTCTGAGAAAAGTGTGAAGGGCTGTTGAGCAGAAATTTCAATATGAGGCAAGGTTTTATAACTCGGTTGGTGATTACCGAGTACTTCAAAATCTTGTATTTTCATGGTGGATTGCCAGTTTTCACCAAAGTAAGACAGTTCTCCGACTTGATACAAATAAGCATCGTTTGAGTTATATTCTGTTGAGCCTATGTCGACTAAATAGTTGTCGTCACTAATGGTTGTATAATCAATATAGGCACGAAAACCATCTGAAAATGTACCTATATGTTGCAGCCTTGCAAGATAACGAGCGTCGTCGTTTGACGATAATGCATTATCTTTGTTTAAGTATTCTATATTAATGTTACCCGATTGTAGATCGGTTAAATAACGAAATTCAGTTTTTAATTGCGTACCCCGTTTAGACATATAATTTGGTGTAATGGTCGCGTCTATACTCGGAGCAATATTCCAATAATAAGGTGTCTCAATCTTTAGTCCTGAATTACTAGAACTACCAACTTTAGGATATAAAAAACCACTTTTTCGCTGATTTGAAACGGGAAATGAAAAATAAGGTAAATATAAAACGGGTACATCAAACAAATGAAATTGTGCATGATAAGCTTCGCCTGAACTACCATCGGCTGATATTTCAATTGCAGAGGCTTTTATTTGCCAGTCAGGATCATCACCTATACAGGTTGTATAAGTTGAATCTAGTAAATTTAAACCATCTGTTGCGCTGATTTGTAATTCACCTGCGCTTCCGTGACCAGGGTTGCCATGCAATTGGTACGAGGTGTTAAGCATAGTACTGGATTTTTCATTTTTACTGGCATTTAACTCGCTAGCAAGAATATCAATGCTTTGGTTTTGATAATGTATATTTCCTAAGGCATTAAATTCCATCAATAAACGATCAAATGTTAGCTGATCAGCCTTTATGGTTTGGTTTTTATCGATAAGCGTGACATCACCACTAAAGTTAGCAAGCTGATCTTTTTCAATACTGGAGTACTTTGACGTAATACGAATGCTATCATTAGTTACCTGCACAGCATTAGTTGCTATGGGGACAAAAGTTGGAATAGCACATTGAAGTTGTGGTTGAGTAGCTTCTTGAACGGTGGTAACAGCAAACGTAGGTAAAGACAATGCTATCGTTAATAAAGCGCTACGGGATAAAAGTTGTCGGAAAAAAAGCATTTATTTTTAAGGTTATCTTAAATATACGTGATGAAGCGTATATGATATAGCAAATATAATATTGTAGCTATACCCAAACTTGCATCTTGAGATGGTTTGGGTGTACATGTAGCGTGTAAATAGTAGATAAAGAATAGGGTAGTAATATAAGCATGCGTATCTGGGGTAAAGTTTTAGGGTTTTTATTTGGCTTTATGTTAAGTAAAAGTTTATTTGGCGCTTTATTAGGACTTTGGCTTGGTCATATTTTTGACCGAGGCCGAGGCTTTAATTTTGATGGCATGACGGGTGGTAAGGCTGATGATGTGACTCGCCAAGCTGCTTTTTTCTATACTACTTTTTCGGTGATGGGGCATGTTGCTAAAGCTAAAGGGCAGGTGACCAATCATGAAATTGCTTTTGCCAGCGCTTATATGGATAAACTTGGGCTTACGAATGAGTTGCGAGAACAAGCACAAGATGCTTTTCGTGAAGGTAAATCGGACGGGTTTCCTTTAAAAGAGCGCTTGGTTAAATTTAAACGGATTTGTGGTAACCGCCATGATCTACGATTGATGTTTTTAGAAATTCAAATTCAAGTCGCTTTTTCTGATGGTGACTTAGACAGTAAAGAGCGTGAAGTTTTGCACACTATAGCCAAATTTTTAGGCTATTCTGCTCTACAGCTAAATAACTTACTTGAAATGATTATTGCCAGTGAAGCCTTTCATCAAAATTCAGGGCAAGGACAGCAACAATTTAATGGTGGCAATGCACCGACCAGAGCAGGGCAACTTGATAATGCTCATAAAATTTTAGGTGTTAGTAAAGATATGTCAATGGGTGATATCAAAAAGGCTTATCGAAAATTAATGTCGCAGCATCATCCTGATAAGTTAATAGCCAAAGGTTTACCGCCAGCTATGATGGAAGCAGCGAAAGAAAAAACGCAAGATATTCAAGCAGCGTGGGATATTATTTCAAAGCAAGAAAAATAAGTTAAGTTGTGAGTAGCGAAATTCAGTTGCGAGCTTCGAGTTATGTTTACGAAGGACAAATAATGTAAAATTTACTGTTTTCGTTGCTCGTAACTTTTTTTGCTCGAAACTTACTCCTTACCAACCGATAGATTTCAACCAACTATTTATTTGAATAAGTAGTTCTTGCTCAGGATAATAACCCGTCGCATTATTATTGATTTGGCGTTGGCGGTAATAGGCTTTTAATTCTTGGTTTGCTATGGCTAAACGCTGTGCTGCTTTATTAAGCACAATTGGATTATCGTATTTTAGGTATAAATCTAAGATAGGATATTCACTGTAAGCTAATGTTTTTGCAAAAGCAGTATTAGTTTCGTCTATCAACTCATTACTATTTAATAAATAACTACTTAATAATATTAAGGCATTTGGCGTAGTACTGTTTTGGTCGGAGCTTTGTTGATCAAAAATATCAACTAACATACCGCCATGGTTTCCTTGGGCAATGATTATAACAATGCCAGGGTAGTCTTTACTTTTAGTTAGTACAGCATTAATTAAGGCAGTCAGTTTAGTTTTGTATTCATCAATAATTATTTTATTAGCCTGTTGTTGTTCACTGATTTTAAGCGCTTTAGAGGGGTAATTTTTAGGTTTGTTGGCGGGTTGAATACTGATGGTAGTCCAGCCTTGATTGGGTAGTGTTTTACGTAAAAAATTAATTGCTTTTGGATTAACAGCCCCTTGTTGCCAATCAGGTAGTAAAATCGCCACGCCTTTGTTATTTATACTGGTATTTTCATCGACCAAGGTAAGATAATCATCTGGACCTGCTAAAATAGGCGCAACTCGATTAGTGGGAAAGTAGTGTGTTAAGTCTTCTTTATGTTGTTGTTCTACTGAAACAGGTGATGGAATCGTCACCTGCTTTTCTTTTGTATTTTCTTTAGCTGTATTAACTTCATCTTGCTTATCTTCTTGGGCAAGAACTGTGAAGTTTGTGCAAGTAAAGCTTATGCAAGTAAATAATATTATTATGAGTATTAACTTGAGTGGCGCTTGCACATTATTTCCTTTGTCTTTGTTGATTGTTTATATATCGGCCTTAATACAAAAAGCCTTAATGCTAATGTCTCAATATTAATGCCTCGTTACTACCAACCCCATTCATAAATTATTGCTAATCAAATGGGCAAGGGCTAACAAAACAGAGCAATTCGCCAGTAACGGGGTGGGCTAAACTTAAGTTTCTGGCATGAAGCTGTAATCTAGGGCTAACCGTCAATGCTTTTTCATGAGCATACAGCCGATCACCTAAAATGGGATGGCCTAAGGCTAACATGTGTACCCGCAATTGATGAGACCGTCCGGTAACCGGTCTTAGTTCAACTAAGGTGCTTTCATCGCCTGAACTCAGCGTGGAATAGCTTAGTACACTGTAATTAGTCAGTGATTTTTTACCATTTTCATGATCAACCATTTGTTTTGGTCTATTGGGCCAATCACAAATTAAAGGCAAATTAACACTGCCTTCTATTTCAGTCATTTTACCAAAAACCCGGGCAATGTAACTTTTTTTAGTTTTTCGTTGTTCAAATTGACGGCTAATGGCCACATGTGCAGGCTTGTTCAATGCCATGATCATGATACCGGATGTTGCCATATCTAAACGATGAACAATGGTTGCGGTTGGCAAAACGCGTTGTACTCGGTTTTGTAAACAGTCTTGATGCTCGGGTAAGCGTCCAGGTACACTCAACAAGCCGCTACTTTTATTGAGCACGACAATATCCTTATCTTGAAAAATAATATCAAGATAAGGAGTCATGGGAGGTTGATAAACAAAGTCAGGGTTGGCGGCCATTAGTGTGTTACCACTATCATACGCACAGCTTCAAAGGTTAACTGGGCTTTATCAATGTAATGGCTTAGTTCATCTTGTTGATGGGTAAGAAAGTCAATTTCTGCTTGGCGTACACTGGGGTTAATGGCTTTCAATGCGGTTAACCTTTGTTGTTCTTGCCCTAGTTTGCTTTGCATACTCTTTAAAGCTTTTGCTTGAATAGCCGAAATTTGTTGTTCACCGTGGGATTCTGCTTTAGTCACCAGTGGCGCAATTTGCGATTTTAATGCCTTGATTAATTGTAAAGCCATTATTTTTTTAACCGGCGTGAGTTGTTTATCTAACACTGCTTCGCTGACTTTATTGCCAAGATCATTACCATTTTTATCAACTAAAATGCGAATAGGCGTCGTAGGTAAATATCGGCCAAGCTGCAAATGTGAAGGCGCTGTGGCTTCTACTGTAAATAAACATTCAAGGAAAAAAGTGCCTACAGGTAATGCTTCTGCTTTTAATAAGCCTATGCTGGCATTACCAATTTCATCGCTAAGCACTAAATCTAAAACGCCACGAACCATGGGATGGTCCCACGTTAATAATTGATAATTTTCATTAATTAAAGCGGTGTTACGATCAAAAGTAATTGTTGAGCCATCTTCCGGTAAACAAGGAAAGTTGCTATTAAGCATATGCTCACTTTGATTAAGTGCAATAGCATTGTCGGCTTTGTCATCTTGTTGAACGCCGAAAACATCTAAAGCCTGAAACATAAATTGAGGTAAATCAATTTGTCTGTCATTGCGCTCTATTTTTTCTACTAATTCATGAGCACGGCCTTGACCAGATGAATTGAGTTCAAGTAATTTATCGCGGCCAGATTCTAGATCGGCTTTAATTGTGCAATGCTTTTGCCAACTATCATTGATTAATTTCTCTGCTGATGAGGAGGCTTGTTGTGCTGTTAAGGCTAATGATAATAATTTCTGACCAAAGGCTTCAAAGACTACTCGACCAGTAATACAAGTATGCTCAAACGCTTGCAACCCTTGCTGATACCAATCAAACAATAACTGCTGGGCTGAATCTTCAAAGTAAGGCGTATGCAATCGAATAATTTCAGTTTGCCCTATACGATCTAGACGACCAATACGCTGCTCTAATAAGTCAGGGTTACTGGGTAAATCAAATAAGACTAAATGATGAGCAAACTGGAAGTTTCTTCCTTCACTGCCAATTTCAGAACAGAGTAATAACTGTGCACTGTCTTCATCTTGAGCAAAATAGGCGGCGGCTTTATCGCGTTCAAAAATAGATAAACCTTCATGAAACACTGCTGCGCGAATGCCTTCTTTAATACGTAAAGCGGCTTCTAAATCTATCGCTGTTTGAGCATGAGCACAGATCACTAATACTTTTTCTTTTTTTAATGATTTTAATAAATCGATCAAATAATCTACCCGCGGATCAAAGTCTGTCCACTTTTCATTTTGATGATCAAGTCCATAAAGCATTTCTGGCGTGAAAATATATTTAGCTTGTTTAGAGTTTGCGATGGTTTCAGGACAACCACTCAGCATAAATTCATTAATTGTATCTTGATACTGCTCAGGCATGGTCAGTGGTGCGGGATGTATTTCGCGTGCCGGAAAGCCTTTGATCGTGTTGCGTGAGTTTCTAAATAAAATACGACCAGTACCGTGTCGGTCAAGCAACTGCTTGACTAGTTGTTGGCGTACTTCTGTTTGATTAGCACAATTATCGCTATTAAGTGCTATTAACTGTTCGCTAATATCAGATTCTTTTAATAATGCCGTTAAGGTGCTTTCTTGCTCGCTAGTTAACTTCTCTTTTTCAACTAAGGCATTGGCAGCATCGGCAACTTCACTATAATGAGACTCTTCTTCAATAAACTTTTCATAATCATAAAATCGGTCTGAATCAAGTAAACGCAAACGAGCAAAGTGACTTTCATGACCTAATTGATCGGGTGTGGCCGTTAGTAGTAAAACCCCTGGAATGACTTGCGCTAATTGCTCAATACATTGATATTCCATACTTGGTTTATCTTGTTGCCAATTTAAATGGTGAGCTTCATCTACCACCATTAAATCCCAATCCTCGCTTATTATCGCTTCGTACCATTTAGGGTTGTTTGTGACAAAACCTAAATTGACTAAGACGAGTTGCTCACTGCTAAAAGGGTTAGTGTCATCTTCTCCCGCTGTTTCAACACATCTGTCGTTATCAAAAATACTAAACTTAAGATTAAAACGACGCAGCATTTCCACTAACCACTGATGCATTAATGATTCAGGTACTATGATCAAAATACGTTGAGCTCTACCACTAACCAGCTGTTGATGAATGATCAAACCCGCTTCAATAGTCTTTCCTAAACCCACTTCATCGGCAAGTAACACCCGTGGTGCAAAGCGGTTTCCGACTTCATCGGCTATATAAAGTTGATGAGGAATGAGGCTTACACGTCCGCCAGTTAAGCCCATTAACTCTGATTGTTGCTGTTCATATTGGTGGCGCAAACAGTCTTTGCGCAGGCGAAACCAATCAAGCCGGTCTACTTGGCTATTGAGTAAGCGATCATGTGGTTTATTAAATTTAATAAAGTGATCTATCATCACTTCTTTTAAAGATGTTGTTTCCAAGTTGTCTTGTCGTACGCCATGATAAGTCAAAATACCATGTGCTTCGCTGGTTGATTCAACTTTTAACATCCAGCCTTCATGACTTGGAATAAGATCACCGCTATTAAAAATAACGCGGGTTAATGGCGCATTGGCTTTTGCATACTGACGAGATTCGCCTGTGGCAGTAAAAACAATATTAACAAATCGGTGTTCTATACCAGTAACTGTTCCTAATCCTTGATCTGATTCACTGTCACTGATCCAACGTTGGCCTGGCTGAAATGGCATATAATAGAACTCCAAAAAAACTTAAAAAATTAACATGAAAAAAACGGCGCTATAGTAACTGTTAGTGATTAATAATCATAGTTAGCATTATTAAAAAAGCAGTATTTTGGCATTTTTCTTGTTAAGAGCTAAATAAACTGCCATTGTTAAATGGTAGCTGACGAACATGTTTTGTTGCACAGTTTTTTTATCATTAGTGTTGGAGATGCTTATATGAGTGAAGAAAAAATTGTTTATATTCCCGATATTAAAATCCTATTACACAAATCTTTCGCCTTATTATCCTTGAAAAAACAGGGTGTAGTTGTCTCAATACCACTACTTGAAGAGTTAAATTCGATTAAAAGCAGGCTAAAAAAGCTAAGTTGTGACGTCTGTGCTGCCATTTGGGCTTTAGCATCACCAACGGTAGTTCAAAAAACCAATATTTTCCTTTTACCTTTTATTGTATTAATCAGCAATAAAGCATTAAGTAAAAATAATTTTGAGGTGAACATCTAATGAAAAACGCTAATGAAAACAGAAATCCACGTGTACTTGATACGTCTGCTTTAGTTCATGATCCAAAGAGTTTGTTAGCTTATCAGGATGATATCTATATTTGTTTAACCGTATTAGAAGAATTAGATAACTTGAAAGAGCGTACAGATAAAAATGTGTCCCAAGATGCTCGTCTTGTTATTAGAATGCTCGAAGACATTATAAATGGTCATTCCAGCGAAGAGATGGAAAAGGGTATTCAGTTACCAATTACGGAAACAGCGAAACGCGGAAAATTATTTATAGGCATCGATACTCAAATCGATTTTGCAAAAGAGCTAAAGCACGCGATTGGAAGTGATGCTGATAATAGAATAATAAATTATGCTCTCTATTTGCAAAAAGAGTTAAAGCAAGATGTAACAATCGTTAGTCGTGATATCAATATGCGATTGAAAGCACGAACAATTGGCGTTAATGCTGAAGATGTATTAGTTGACCATCAAATAGCAGATATTGATTTGCTCTATACCGGTGTTCAAGCTTTTACGGGGGATTTATTTGATCGATGTGAAGAGGAAAAAGACTTTGCTATGTCTGGAAAATTATATCGATTTAATCGTGATATTTTTAATGATGAAGCACAACCGAACATGTATTGGTATGATGAAGTTGGTCATGTAGGAAAAATAAAAGAAGTTACTGACGAACATGTTTTTACGACATTACTTCAACGAAAACCAGAAAAAATTTGGGGAATACTTCCTAAAAATCAACGACAAGCGGTCGCTTTGGATCAACTTACTGATCCAGATTTCGATTTAAATATCATCCTCGGCCCAGCGGGTTCTGGTAAAACATTTCTAGCGATTGCAGCTGGGTTGCATCAAGTGCTTGAATTTAAACAATATAAAAAAATAGTCGTTGTGAGAAGTAGAGATTTTATGGATGATGATCCTGGATTTTTGCCAGGTGACTTAACTGAGAAATCACTACCACTCTTGGCTGGTGTTACCGATGCATTAATTTCAATGCATTCACACGATGAAGATGATTTAAAAAGTGCCCGTGCTACGGTAGAACATATTATTGACCGAGCGAATATAGAGTTTACTAGCATGGCCTATTTTCGAGGTCGCTCAATTGATGATGCAGTGCTTATTATCGATGAGGCACAAAACATGACACGCGCTCAAATGAAAGGAATGCTCAGTCGAGGGGGGCGAAACTGTCGAACAATTGTGCTTGGAAATCTTGCTCAAATTGATGATAGGTTTGTAACACCAGCAAGCTCTGGAGCCAGTGCTGCCGTGAATATTTATCGCCACTATGAAAAGGGCAGTGTGCTAATCTTTGATGAAGTTGAACGAAGTTCATTGGCTGAGTTTACTGAAAAGAATTTTTAGTGTTAATCGACTATCATATTTTTATGCGTTTTTTTTCTATAAATTTAAAATGAACTACTATTTTGTAATCTGTTATGCAGTAATTTCTAGATAGTGTTTTTTAACTTAATCTTGATTTTATTCGTTTTATGCTTTTGCCTTAGCTATGATAGCGTTAAATAATAAACTATTATTCTTGAGTTAAGGCAAAGCCGTGTTATATAAGAACGCAGAAAACACTGTATTTAGGCGCTATAATACTGCAGTTGTTGTTGCCTTTATTATTATTGTGTTCATAGCGCTAACGGCAGCATCACTACGTTATTATAGTGAATTGTCTACACACAAACAGCGTGGGTTAAGCCAACTAAGTAGCCACGCTCATCAACTTAACGCTATGCTTGTACAAAGCGAACAAGCAATTTCTGGTATTCAAGAATTTGCTCACTATGCACTTAAACACCCAAGCGAATTATATTCACAAATCCCACCTTTAAGACAAGATGGCGCATTATTTTTTTTAGATAAGCCACGTCGACACTTCTTTAAACAAGACAAGCGCCTTAGCGGGAATATTACTGGTTTTGGCAATGTAGAACAATTCAGCACATTAAAAAAACAAGAAATATCAATGGCTAATGCTTTAACTCCCGCGTTTGTTGCTGCGCAAAAAGTTATTGAAGAAGCCGTGTGGTTTTATTATGTATCTGTAGATCAGTTCGTTAACATTTTTCCCTGGATCGGCCGTGATAGTTGGCGCTTTAGTGATCGCATGTTAACGAATGCTCACGCACAAAAAATAAAACAACTGGGTTTTGAAAATAATAAAGTTATTTGGTCATCTCCTTATATAGATTCCGCGGGTACAGGAATGAATACTTCTTTAGGAATTGGCGTTTATCGGGACAAAAAAATGCTTGGCGCTATGGTTATTGATATCAGTTTAGCGCGCTTACAACAAAGTTTGCCTGAGTTAGACTCAGGTGAGCAAGGTTTAGTGCTATTTAATCAAGAGAATGACATTTTAATTTTTAAACAAAAAGGCAAAGAGGCATTAAGTTACCGAGCATCATGGCAAAAACTGCTGCCTAAGGCTTTGCATCACTTAAATGAACAACATTTAGCACAGTTGCCTAACTCATTACAAATAGGTGACTGGTTAGTTGAAAAACAAACCTTACCGGTTAACGGCTGGACCTTATTGAAATATCAACCGTACGCGAGTTTCATCTTACCTTTACGTAGTCATTTTATTTTCATGTTTACCATTTTATTGATTGGGCTATTGGCTTTTCTTATGTTGGTAAATGCAATGACTAGACGTAGTTTTATTAAACCTACTCATGATTTTATTAGCCATATTGAATATTGTGCAGAAGGTGATCCAGGCAAAATAAAAGCGAATGCAGATTGGTTACACTGGTTTGTATTAGTTGAAGATATTTTCACACAAAACCGCAGCCTTTTATTGCAATTAAAAGAGCAAAATGAAGTGCTTGATAGTAGGGTTTTAGAAAAAACTAAAGCGTTACAGGATACTAGCGCAAAACACCAACGTGATTATGCGTTATTGCGCTCAGTAATGAATGCGATTCCTGAATTAATTATTTTCAATGATCCTCAGGGAAAGTTAATGGGGTGCAATAAAGCTTTTGCAAAGCTAAGCGGCCTTTTAGAGCATGAAATGTTAGGTTTTCAAGCAAGTAGCTTTATGCCTCAAGCTCTGGCTTATGAATTAGCTTGCTTAAATGATGGCTTTAACAATACTTATCCTCAACAAGCGCTCATCGAAGCGGATGAAGAAAGTTATCAAGGGTATTGTAATCAGTTCACGAATGATCAAGGTGAAGTGCTTGGCACTATTACTATTTTACAAAATGTTACTGAGCGACAAGCAACACAATCAGCGCTAGAGAAGGCAAAAAACCAAGCGGAATATGCTAACCAAGTTAAAATTCAATTTTTAGCTAATATGAGTCATGAAATAAGAACGCCAATAAATGCTATGCAAGGCATGATGGATTTACTTAACCGCACTTTACTCGATGCAAGGCAAAAGCATTATTTAGCAAATGCGCAAACCGCAGCTTTTTCTTTATTGCACCTTGTTGATGAGTTATTGGACTTGTCTAAAATTGAGGCAGGTAAAATGCTTATAGTTAAAGAAGCGGTGAACTTGCCTGATATTATCGATAAGGCATTAAAACTTAATGCGGTAAGTGTTTATGCAAAGAACCTAATCATGCGAGTAGAATTATCAGCTAAGGTACCTAGTTTGATAATGAGTGATGAAATGCGTTTAGTACAAGTTTTATCAAATTTGTTAAATAATGCTATTAAGTTTACCGAGCACGGAGAAGTTGCTTTACTCATTGATACTGTTGGCATAAGTGAAAACAATGCTTTAGTACGCTTTAAGGTAAAAGATACTGGAATTGGTATCGCCAGTGATAAACAAGGGCACTTATTTGAAGCCTTTACACAAGCTGATATTTCGATGACGCGCAAGTACGGTGGCTCAGGGTTGGGTTTATCTATTTGCCAACAAATTGTAAAATTACTGGGTGGAGAAATAACGTTAAAAAGCAGCCTGGATGAAGGCTCTGAATTTAGCTTTATTTTGCCTTTCTCATTGCCTTGTGAGGATGATAAGAAAATTTTAAGTTTTGATAAAAGTGCTATTGATAACTTAGGAACAATAAAGTTTTGTGTAATTAATCAAATATTATCACCAAGTATTATCGTGACAATTGAAAGCTTATCATGGCGTTGTGACCAATTTGATGACTTGTGTGTATTGTCAGATGCACTTTCTAACGCTGAACAGTCAACTGATTCAGTCGTGCTGTTAATTGATGAAGATGTTTTATTACAGCAAAAATTAGCAGCAGAAGCTGTAGGTATAGACTGGTCTGCACATATCGATTTGATTGCTCTATGCCAGCCGATAATGCGTGAACTAAACAGTGATACTTGTCAGCAATTAGATAAGCTGGATATCGCTTATACTTTGTTAGATACGCCATTATACCGTTACGCTTTAGAACAAATTACAAGGGTATTAATCAATACGTCACCAAAAGAACAAACACAGCTGAAAGACTCAATTGAATTACCTGAAACTTCGTCAGAATCATTCATAGAAGAATCAACAAATAGTCTAGGTGATTTATCTGGTATTAGTGTTTTATTAGTAGAGGATAACTTGGTGAATCAGTTAGTGGCTAAAGAGTTATTAATGAGTTTGAAAGCGAAAGTTACTATAGCAGATAATGGTCAGTGCGCATTAAATTTACTTAATGAAAAAGCATTTGATGTGGTGTTAATGGATATACAAATGCCTATTATGGATGGGCTAACGGCAACAATGGAAATTCGTAAGCAAGATAAACATCACCATTTACCAATCATCGCAATGACGGCACACGCTCGCGAAGAGGATAAACAGCGAAGCTTGGCTGCAGGCATGAACTTACATATGGCAAAACCAGTAACCGGAAAGTTGTTATTGATAAGTATTTTACAAGCACTAGAACTTGATTTAACTTAAATTATCATTTAACGGTCACTCTTGCTGATAGGGAGGTGAAACGATTCGGTTAGCTTAGAGTCTTAGAAAAAAGTCGTTCTAATCTATTGATGGTTTCTTTGATATTATTTACATCAGTTGGTGCAATAAAAATAGTATCGTCGCCAGCAATTGTGCCAAGTACACCATCACTTTTACCTAAGCTATCTAACAAGCGAGCAATTAATTGTGCAGCGCCTGGGCTTGTTTGAATAATGATCATCATACCATTATGTTCTATTTCTAATACTAATTGCTTTAATGGACTCTGTGCAGTTGGCACACCAAGTTCTGCAGGTAAACAATAAACCATTTCTTGGCGGGCGTTTCGCGTGCGAACTGCGCCGAACTTGCTTAGCATCCGTGATATTTTTGATTGGCTGATATTATCAAAACCTAAAGATTTTAATGCATCAACAATTTCGCCTTGCGAACCGAATTGCTCTTGTTTTAATAAATCTTTAAATGCTTGTACTAATGCTTCTTGTTTTTGTTGGCCATTCATTGTGTGAGATCAAACCCTTTTTGCTATTTGCGCAAACAGCCTCAAGTTGAATTATTTATTTTGAAGTTGCTTGGTTTAGTCTTAAGACTAAAGTTGAATTTTTTCAAATATTCATTATACGCTATCATATATACAATAATAATTGTTTTTTTGTTGGCTATGCTATATCTTTTGCACAATGAAATTTACGTATTTACTCGAATAATATTTATTATATAGTTTTACATCCACTTTAATTTCGGAGAGAACACATGAAAGTAGCAGTTTTAGGCGCAGCTGGCGGTATCGGTCAAGCATTATCTTTACTATTAAAAACTCAATTACCTGCAGGTTCTGAGTTATCACTTTACGATGTTGCCCCTGTGGTTCCTGGTGTGGCAGTAGACTTATCTCACATCCCTACAGCTGTTAAAGTTGCTGGTTTTGGTGCTGACAATTTAGCTGGTGCACTTTCAGGTGCTGATATTGTAATTATTCCAGCAGGTATGCCACGTAAACCGGGTATGGACCGTGCTGATTTATTTGCAGTAAATGCAGGTATCATCAAAACATTAGCAGAAGGCATTGTTGCTAACTGTCCAAAAGCTTTAGTTGGTATTATTACTAACCCAGTTAATGGCACTGTGCCAATTGTTGCTGAAGTATTCAAGAAAGCGGGTACTTATGACAAGAACCGTGTATTTGGTGTAACAACTCTTGATGTAATTCGCAGTGAAGCATTCATCGCTGAATTAAAAGGCTTAAACGTAAGTGACGTTAAAATACCAGTAATTGGTGGCCATTCAGGTACTACAATTTTACCACTTCTTTCACAAGTTGAAGGCGTTACTTTCTCTGATGAAGAAGTTGCTGCGTTAACACCACGTATTCAAAATGCCGGTACTGAAGTTGTAAATGCTAAAGCTGGTGGTGGTTCTGCTACACTTTCAATGGGTGCTGCAGCTGCACGTTTTTGTATGTCGCTAGTTAAAGGCTTACAAGGCGAAGACGTTGTAGATTACGCTTATGTTGACGTTGAAGGTGGTGATGCACCATTTTTTGCTCACCCAGTACGTTTAGGCGTAAATGGTATTGCTGAAGTATTACCTTACGGTGAGTTAAGCGCGTTTGAAGAAAAAGCTAAAAACGACATGCTTGATACATTAAAAGCTGACATCCAAGAAGGTGTTGATTTTATGGCGTAAAAGCCAACGTAAAATCTTCTGATAACGAGTATTGAGTTTTGAAATTCAATACTCGCAATTCAATTTTGCTTATTTCACACCTTTTGAAATAAGAAATTCGGTATATTCTTTATCTGTTCTCATAATGTGATTCGTTAACCAACGTTTAAGAAAAAGCATTAAGTCAGCACTCATTGTTCCTTGAGGGTTTTCAATAAATTTTTCTTTTAATTCGACTACTTGAGCAATTAGTTCACTGTGTTGACGTTTGTGTTCAACTGAATCAGCATATCCATACTCAGCAAACATATTTTCTTCATAGGAAAAGTGCTTTTGAGTATAAGCGGCTAAACCTGTAAATATTTTACCTAATATTGCATGTGAGCTATTTGATAACATGGCATCATTAAGGGCATTAATCATATTGACTAGTTTTTTGTGTTGCTCATCAATGCTGTCTATACCAACACTTAACTCGGCTGTCCATTCAATTAGTGGCATAAAGGTACCTTACAAAATTTAATAATCTTTTGTTAACGTTAGTTGTAGCCAGTGAAATACACAAGCTAATATCCATGTAAACCTGTGCTGGATCAATTTAAATAGAGTAACAGGTGAAAATACTATTTTCCCCACGGATTCGTAGGGGTAGAAGATCGCTCACGCGTTTTTTTAGCACGTTTTTGTCTAAGGTTTTCAGCATCATCAAAACTTAACTCTGCAGGTGTTCCCGGTTTTTGATGAGCTGGCACTATGCGATCACGTGGTGGTAATTCAAATTGGCTATCATCAGCGCGCGGTAAGCTTTTATATTGATATAAATAAAAAGCTTCAACCTTATCTTTTGCCCAGTCTGTTTTTTTAAGAAATTTTAGACTAGATTCAATGCTTGGGTGTGTTTTAAAGCAATTTAAGCTTAAATAAGCATTTAAAATTTCAAAACCGTAATGATCCACTAACTCAGTGAGTACTTGTTCTAAACCAATACCGTGCAATGGATTGTTTTCATATATGTTATCTGAACTCATAATGTTTTACTCTGCTTTGAATGGTTAAGCACTGCGATTAGCAGCAATATGGGCTAAGGAAACTAATGCTTTTTTATAATCAGATTCAGGCAATATCGATAAAGCATTGATAGCTTTGTCTGCTTCTACTTCTGCTTTTTTCTGCGTATAAGCTAAAGCACCAGTTTGTTTCATGGCAGTTAAAATATCGTCTAAATGCTCCATGCCATTGCCGTGCTCTATGGCATTCCTAATTAATTGTCTCTGCTCATCAGTGCCATGTTCAATGGCGTAAATTAGTGGTAATGTAGGCTTGCCCTCTGCTAAGTCATCACCGACATTTTTACCCATTTCTTTAGCATCAGCGGTGTAATCCATAATGTCATCAACTAATTGAAAAGCTGTGCCTAGATATTTACCGTAATCAGCCATAGCTGTTTCAATTGCACTATCTTGCTGAGTGATAACAGCAGCAAGACGAGTCGCTGCTTCAAAAAGTTTGGCCGTTTTGCAGTAAATAACCTGTAAATAGCTTTCTTCAGTGGTGTCGGGGTCATTACAATTCATTAACTGTAACACTTCACCTTCGGCGACTATATTGGTAGCGTCAGATAAAATATCCATAATACGCATGTCACCTAACTTGGTCATCATTTGAAAAGAACGTGTATAGAGAAAATCACCTACTAATACGCTAGCACTGTTACCGAACAGGGCATTGGCTGTTTCTCTGCCACGGCGCATGTTAGATTCATCAACAACATCGTCATGCAATAAGGTAGCGGTGTGAATAAACTCAATAATGGCAGCAATGGTGCAGTGTTTATCATCAAGCTTGTCATTAGCTTGGTTCAGGGCTTGTGCTGTTAACACCGTAAGCATAGGACGCATGCGCTTACCACCAGCATTAACAATATAGATGCCTAATTGGTTGATCAAAGCAACGTCTGAATGTAATTGAGCATAAATAAGATCATTAACTTTGGTCATATCATCTTGTGAGAGTGCTTGAATTGCTTTTATATCCACTATACTTAATTTCCACTTGGGCTAGGTGGTTTATATATAACCACTATATCGATGGGGTTGCATACCCGTTCCACCTGAAGATGCAGAAACGCTCATCTTCAGGTGGAACGGGTATATATACAGTAAATTCTACACTATATTCACTGATATAAAAGCTTACACAAAAGGTTTATAATGACTTTGTCGTTAATTTATTTTATCAATTCTTTCTAATAGTTAAAAACTTTATAAATGATCGTTTTTATACTTGCCCTACTGAGTTTCTTCGCGTAGAATTCGCGCCCTATATTTTTAAATTTAGCAGCACATAAGTTGTTGCAGTACGGAGTAGCTATGTACGCGGTATTCCAAAGCGGTGGTAAACAGCATCGTGTAACCGAAGGACAAACAGTTCGTCTAGAAAAGCTTGAGCTTGAAGTAGGCGCAGCAGTAGAAT